>Ga0265338_10011759_pt1 | contig 10065 bp, 9 predicted proteins | sample 42126metaG_FD_193579 | JGI IMG/M metagenome (GOLD analysis project Ga0265338, IMG submission 193579) | Rhizosphere microbial communities from Carex aquatilis grown in University of Washington, Seatle, WA, United States - 4-21-26 metaG | ecosystem: Host-associated > Plants > Roots > Rhizosphere >... | reverse complement strand
TCTATGAATCCAACCTCCCATCGCCCGCGACCTGCGTGGCGCCGACCTGGCGCAACCACGCGGCGCGCTTCGGCATCCAATTCAACTTGGCGATGACAGATTTCATCAGTTCAAAAGCGCGGCCAATGTACCTCGCCGTCCGGAAAACGCAAACTTTGAATGTCGGAGATGGTGGATCAGTTCAGGTGGGGCGAGGCTACTGACGAGCCGGCTCGCGAGGATCACCGCAAGGCGGGACAGGCTGCTGGCCCAATCAAAATGTCAAACTGGCATGCCATAATTTGGGACGGCCAGGCTCTGTAGACACGAATATCAATCAATGCGCCTATTCCGGCAGGATGCGCCGGCGAAATTCCTTTTTGTCGGCCTGATGGGATTTATTGGCGAGCATCCGGGCCTGGGCGCGCCGGGAACGTTTCCGTTTCTGGCGGCGGATCTTTTCAATCCGGGCCCGTTCGGTGGCCACATAACCCTTTTGCCGCGCCTCAATCTTGTCGAGCATCAACCGGCGGGCGATGAACCGGTTCAGCCCCTGCTGCCGGGTGGCCTGACATTTGACCTGCAGACCGGTCGGACGATGCAGCAGCATCACGCAGGTGGACGTCTTGTTGACGTTCTGACCGCCATGGCCGCCGGAACGGACAAAGGTTTCTTCCAGATCGGTTTCGCGCACGCCTAGTGCGGCCATGCGCCGGGTGAGTTGGGCCTCTTTTTCTGGGCTGACAGGAAACGCGCTCATGTCCCAGCGTAACTCCTTGAGGCCGCCTGCTTCAAGTCATTGACGTCGCCAAGCGCATAAGAATCCCAAGCACTCATCAATCGAAAAGTATGTAGAACCGACAGAGACCATCCGCAGACTTGGTCTGCATTTGTCCCACCTTCGCGCGTAATCTAGCTCGCAAATGATTCATGATGCATGCACCCTCCGTCCAATGGCTGAACCGATCCAACAGTTCGGCGGCAAATGGACCGACCAGAAGCTTCAACGTCTTCGGGAATACCTCATCGCATACCAAGAAGCATTGAAAAATCAGCCGTTTAAGCTCTTCTACATTGATGCTTTCGCGGGCACTGGATACAACACACCAAAAATCAATCCCGACAACTCATCGCCGCTGTTTGATGATCTGGTCCGGTCGGATACTCGTGAATTTGTTGATGGGTCAGCACGTATTGCTCTGCAAATTCCACGTCCATTCGATCATTATGTTTTTGTCGAGCGTGACCCTAGCAGGCATGCAGAATTACGCAGACTCAAAGCCGATTTCCCACATCTTGCCGCTCGCATTGAGCCGATTAACGAGGAAGCAAACAACTATTTAACCGCACTGTGCAAAAGTGTGGACTGGCTTCGGATTGGGCGTCGCGCTGTAGTCTTTCTTGATCCATTTGGAATGCAGGTCACGTGGGCAACAATTAGCGCTATCGCCGAAACAAAAGCAATTGACCTTTGGTTGTTGTTTCCCTTGGGCGTCGCAGTAAATCGGATGCTGCCGAAACATGGGCAGATTCCGTCAGGCTGGCGACAACGTCTCGACCTCATGTTCGGTGAACCAAACTGGTATCAAGCCTTTTACGAGAAGCGTGAAACCGGCGATCTATTTGGTGGAACGTCTGAAACAACTGTTAAACGCGCCGGCTACTTTGCAATCGCTGACTACTTCGTGAAGAGGCTAAAAACGGTTTTCCCACATGTGGCCAAGAATCCTTTACCACTCTTGAATTCTGCACATTGTCCGCTTTATCTCTTGTGTTTTGCCGCCGGTAATCCAAAAGGTGGAACGATTGCCAAACGCATTGCTGAACATATTTTAAAACCGTGAACTCTTTTGACAACAACACAGCCGTATTGGACACAGTTCCGCCCAAAGCAGAGCGATTTCGCACGCGCTTGAAACCGAAGAAATCACCCGTTGATTTTTGGCATGCGCCCGCCGTCATTGCGGAGAACAATTTCATTTACAAAAGTCTGTCAAATTGGGCGTTCAATGTCGCGGTCGGCTGCTCGCACGCGTGCCGGTTTTGTTACGTGCCCAGTGCGGCGACCATTAAACAAGGAGCGAGACTGGCCGAATACGGCGTCAAGGACCCGGATACCGAGTGGGGAAATTATCTACTGCTCCGTCCATGGGATGAACAGAAATTCCTCGCTTCACTGCGCTCCGCCGAAAACACGCCGCACAAGCAACTCAAGCCCGACGGCAATCGCGCGGTGATTTATTGCAGCACGACCGACCCGTATCAGGTCATCCGGTATCCCAGCCCAGCGCGGCAACGCGAACTGGGCGAACACGCGCGTTTTCTGGTGCGCCGTTCGCTGGAACTCATCCGCGACCAGTCCACCCTCAACGTCCGCATCCTCACGCGCAGTCCGCTGGCACGGGCCGATTTTGATTTGTTTCAGAGCTTTGGCAAACGGCTTGTTTTTGGCATGAGCCTGCCGACATTGCGCAACGATTTGGCCAAAATTTATGAGCCGAAAGCACCCGCGCCGTCGCAACGGATGGCCACGTTGCATGCAGCTAAGAAAGCCGGGTTGCACGTTTATGTGGCCATGGCACCGACGTATCCCGAATGTGATGAAGCCGACTTGCGCGCAACACTCAAAGGCGTAGCCGAACTGGACCCAATCACAATTTTCCACGAACCCATCAACATCCGGGCGGAAAATGTGGCGCGCATTGAAGAACAAGCGGTGGAAATGGGCGTGCGATTGAAAACTGAAGTCTTTGCCACACGCGAAAGCTGGCAGGATTACGCCTTAAACGCGCTGCACACGGTTTCCGAAATTGCTAAGGAACTTGGCATCATGAAACACCTGCATTTATGGCCGGATAAATCGCTTGGCAGCCAGTCGCTGGTTGAGCGAATGAAGAAACCTCGCCAATACCAAGAGCGGCTCGATTACTGGTGGAATCGCATCAGCGAGTGGCCGCGGTGAGGCGGGCAGTGCTGCGAATGTTCACTTTGAGTTTGTCATCTTATCGAAAATCGTCAGAAAAGTTTCAGGCAACAAAGCGTTCGGTACAACGAACACTTCACCATCACCAATCACATAGGTGAACCGGGTATTGTAAGCTTCGGCAAGCCGGGTCGTGGCAATCGTCAGCCATCCTCCCATTGGGTGTCCTTTTTGAATTTCCATGGTCGGCAGTACCGGCGCGTTGGGAGCAATGCGCTGGCTTTCCGGAAGTTTTACGTTGATCTGGATTCCCATTTCCCGGCTCAGTCGCGAAAGAACGTCGCTTGGCGTGCCGCGCATTGCAAACTCCACCCTCTGCGTGCTTATCTTGCGGGCGACATCGGGAAAAATGCTGTAGTTAAAGATAAACGCAAGGCTGCCCAATTCCAGACCAGGGGTTGACAGATAGTCTTTCAGAGCCGGTAGAGCGCGCCTATCATGTATTTTAAACAGCGCAACTACCGTCTCATCGCAAATATTCCCCTGCTCCTTCAGCAGATTGGTTAAGGACGGTACGGCATCAGGAGACCCAATCTCCCCCAGAGCTTGAATGGCGAAATGCCTGAGATACCAATGTTCTTGCGAAGACAGTTTCAGAAGCAACGGAACGCCCTGCCGGGACTTCATTCGCCCAAGTTGGGCGATAAAGTATTCCCTGACATGATCGCTTTTAACTGGATCGCCAGCGTAAATCTCATTCGATTCCAAAGCACCGATGTAGGCCGAAACCATAATGCGCGGAGACACCTCGCGAAGGGCGTCATCCATTTTGCTCCGCGCAAGATCGTTGGTACCGGTAAGTCGCTCCATAACGGGTTGAATCGAATCGGGTGCGCCGTAATCCACCATCAGCGCCAGGGCGTAACAAATCACGTCATCGCGCGTGGAGTTTCGAAACACAGTGCGTGCATACGGAATCACGTTGGTCTCAGCGCTTTGGCTTTTGAATGTCGAGAGCAGAGCTCGCAAGGCTGCCGAGCGGTTCAGTTCGTCCGGGTCAAGGACGCTTCGAGCCAAGGCTGGAATGGCGGATGGATCAGCGACCTTTCCCAGTGCTACCAGAGCGTAATTACGTGACAGGTAGTGCTCATCATCGAGTTCTCCTATCAAAACAGGCAGGACCTCTTTCGAACGAAATCGGATAAGCAAATCACGCGCTTCGCGGTGAAATTGTGCGTTCTCGGGCCGCAACAATCGTGCGATGGCCACATCGTATTCGCGGGCTTCCAGAGCACCCAACATGACCAGTGAAAATCCTTTCAGCGTGTCGTTGGTGTTTTCAAGCAGGCGGGCAATTCGGTCGGTTGTACCTGCCAAGTGGAATGTTCTTATGACATAAACCCATGCCGGCATTGATTCCTCCAACGTGTGCCACGGCTTTCCGTCGGTACTTTGGCCCAAGCCTTCAATGACAGCGTCCATCACGTAGCCGTAGTCATCACGCGGGAGGTCATACCGTGATTCAAATTCCGGCTTGCCAGAACCCGGCGATCGGCGGACCAAAAGATCGAGAACTTCGGCACGATTGGTCCAATTGCTTGAATTCAGTCTCTGCTGAACATCAGGAACGATACGAAGCAGTGCATCCGACGGTTGCGCGGCCGTGAGGGAAAAAGTGCACGCTGCGACAGTAAAGATTATCAAAATGTGTTGAGATAATAAAGGTGCTCGGCTGGATGGACGCGGGAAGAGGAATGCCCAAATCTTCATTTGCGAGAAAGCGTACTCGCAAATTCAATTATGCCAAGATTGATAACCTTGGCTATCCCGCCGCTTTCGTCACTTTCAAAGATTGGCAACTAATACCCAACCAACCGAATGCCAAATCCAAAACAAACCAACCGGACGCGGTGGGATACACGTCCGGTTACTCAAGGATTCAACCGTTCAGGCTTTGTCACAGCACTTGCACATACCCACGGTGATTTTTTTCAGGCCGACCAGGATGATCAGGACGGCAACGGTAATCACGGCGGCTTTCGCACTGATTACCTCCAACGCACCCAGCAGGATGGCGACGCCAATCAGGCTGATCAGCACACCGGGCACTTTGTGGCAGAAGCAGCAGCACTTCCTGGCTTCACAACCCTTTTTCTCTTCGGTCGTTTCCATGGCAGATTCCTTTTTGGTTAATGGTTTGTGTTGCGGGTGTGGCTCGGCAATTCCGGGTCAGGCAGCAGCGGCTTTCGCGGTTGCCAGATCGTGCTTGCGCTGACGCAGACTCTTGAAAAATTCGTAACCTTCGCGGCAGCGGCGCACCATGATGTCCTTGTCCTCCAGCATCGTTTTGATGATGCGCAGGATCGGTTTGGGGCGGAGATAATAGGTGCGATAAAAGCGGTCCACCGATTCGAAAATCTCCTCCTTGGACAACTCCGGATACTCGAGCGTGCTTTGCTGGAAACCGTCGCCTTCCACAAGATCGGTCTTGTCTTTCTTCACGAACCAGCTGTTCTGCTTCGCCATTTCGTAAAGCTCGGTACCCGGATACGGCGCGGCCAGCGAAACTTGCAGGCTGAAAACGTCGAGTTCCTTTGCGAAGTTGATGGTGTTTTCGATGGATTGCCGGGTCTCCACCGGCAGGCCGAGGATGAACGTGCCGTGAATCACCACACCGGCCTGGTGACAGGACCTGGTGAACCGGCGCATTTCGTCCATCGTCACGCCCTTTTTGATGCGCGTGAGGATGTCGTCGTTGCCGCTTTCGTAACCGACCAGGAACAGGCGCAGGCCGTTGTCCTTGAAACTTTTGATGGTGTCGTAATCGAGGTTCGCCCGGCTGTTGCAGGACCAGTGGACGCCGAGTGGCCCGAGTTTTTTGGCAATCTCGCGGGCGCGCGGCAGGTTCGCCGTGAACGTGTCGTCATCGAAGAAAAATTCCTGCACCTGCGGGAAGATTTTCTTCATGTAGGCCATCTCGTCGGCGACGTTCTGCGGCGAGCGGACGCGGTATTTGTGTCCGCCGATGGTTTGCGGCCAGAGGCAGAAGGTGCATTGCGCCGGACAACCGCGGCCGGTGTACATGCTGATGTAAGGATGCAACAGGTAACCGATGAAATACTTTTCAATCTCGAGGTCGCGTTTATAAACGTCCGCCACCCACGGGAGCGTGTCCATGTCCTGGATCATCTCGCGCTCGGGGTTGTGTTTGATTTTGCCGTCCTTGTCCCGGTAGGAAAGCCCGGCAATGGTCGCGAGGTCCCGGTCTTCGGCAACTTCCTTGCACGTGAAATCGAATTCCTTGCGCCCCACCCAGTCAATCGCCAGTGATGCCTTCAAGGTTTCGGTCGGCAACACCATCGTGTGCGCGCCGATGAAGCCGATTTTAGTGGCGGGTTTCTGCGCCTTGATGGCCTCGGCCACCTTGCAATCGTTTTTCAGCGACGGCGTGCTGGTGTTGATGATGACGTGGTCGAAATCCTTCGCGATGGCGAGGCATTTGGCCACATCAACGTCGTGCGGCGGGCAATCGAGCAGGCGCGAATTGGGCGTGAGCGCGGCGGGTTGCGCCAGCCAGGTCGGATACCAATAGCTGGTGACCTCACGCCGCGCCTGGTAACGCGCACCGGCACCGCCATCAAAGCCATCAAAGCTCGGCGGTGAAAGGTAAAGGGTCCTGCTCATTCAAGTTCCGGCCTGAAACCTATTCCGGACGCACTTCAATCTTCTTCGCGTCCTTGATCTTGGCCATCAAGTCGTCGCGCTGCGTTGTGTCGTCTTCGCTGCCGCAAAATGAGCCGACATGCGGTTCGGGGACGCCGCTGTTGCGCGAAAACGCGCCTTTCGCACCGGCGGCAGGATTGATGGCCGCCTTGGCCTCGGCGAGGTGGCCTTTGCCGATGGTAACGCCGTTATAGACGCGCTTCTCCAGTTCAGGTGAAAACGGGAACGGCTTGGGTTTCGCGCCGAAATTGTATTTGAAATTCTTCCAGTTGTCGCCGCGTTGATAATTTGTGCCGAGCGCGCCGCTCGGGTCGTAACCGCAGTGGACCATGCAGTTTTCGCAACGCGAGTCACGCGCGACGCCGTCCACCACGCCGTATTTTTCCCATTCGACCTTGTTCAACATTTCCTGATAGCCGTCGTAGTGACCGTCCGTCATCAGGTAACATGGCGCTTTCCAGCCCTTGACGTTGAAGGTCGGAATGGCCCATGCGGTGCAGGTCAACTCGCGTTTGCCGGCCAGAAATTCCTGATACACCGGCGTGCCGAAAATTGTGAAGGCCTTGCCCCAATCCAGAATCTTCGCGAACTTCTTCCGCGTCATGTCGCGCGTGAGAAAGAAGTCCTTCGGGTCCTTGCCGAGACGCTTGAACATGTCCTTCTTGGCCGCGTCGTAATCGTAGCCGGGCGAAATCGTGTGGCCGTCCACGTCCAGCGAACTGAGGAATTTGAACATGTCCTCGATTTCCTGCATGTCGGCTTCCTTATAGACGGTCGTGTTGGTCGCGACCTGATAGCCGAGGATTTTCGCCATCTTGATGGCCTCAACACATTCCTTGAAGACCCCTTCTCGTTCGACAATCAGGTCGTGCGTGAATTCCAGCCCGTCCACGTGGACGTTCCAATACATCCATTTTGACGGCCGGATGACGGTCTTTTTGCGGGCGGCCACGTCGGACTTGCGAATCGTCTCGGCGTCCTTGTCGGAAATCAGCTTTTGCTCGAGCAGTTTTTTTATTTTCGGCTCAACCTCCGGCGCATAAATGGCCGCCAGATATTCCCTCATTTTCTTGCGCATGAACACGCCGTTCGTGCAGACGTACAGGACGCGGCCCTGGTCCAACAGGCCGGCAATAAGTTCCTCGATTTTCGGATAAATCAGCGGTTCGCCGCCGCAAATGGAAACCATCGGCGCTTCGCATTCCATCGCCGCTGCCAGGCATTTTTCCAGCGGTACCATGTCCTTGAGGCTCGTGGAATATTCACGGATGCGGCCGCAGCCGGTGCAGGTGAGGTTGCAGGTGTGCAACGGTTCGAGCTGCAAGACCATGGCGAATTTCGGCGTCTTGCGCAGTTTGTGTTTGATGATATGGCCGGCGATTTTTGCCGACAGAGCAAATGGGAATCGCATAGGATTATCGGGCTTGAGCGAGTTGTTGTTGGGACGGTTCAGATGCGACCCTGGGCACGCCGGTTGCCGCGGGGATGGTCTTCATTACGCCCGGCATAAAAAACATCGCGGGCGAAACACTGCCGCCGGCGCTGATGCCGCCGCAGCCGGCACTGAACAACGTCAGCACCATCAGCATTGCCAGCCACAGGAAATTCCAATTTAATCTCACTTGCCCAGTATAAATCAGTCCAATGCGATGGCAACTTTTAATTCCGAACATGGCCATTCTTAATTCCACAGCCCGACGGGCCGCCCGGGGCCGCTGGCTGATCGCGTTTTCTCTCCTTGTCGTTACGGTGACAGTCGGCACGGGTCAGACGTTCAATAAACGATTTACCGACCGTGCCGAGGTGGAGTTTCGCCGTGCCCGTGCACAATATCAATCGAACACCAATGATACCGCCGCCGCCCTGCAATTGACCCGGGCCTGTTTTGAGCTTGCCGATCTGGTCACGAACGACACCGCGCGGGCCACCCTGGCCAATCAAGGCATCGCCGTCTGCCGGCAATGGCTGGCACGCGAGTCCAACGCGGCTCCGGCGCATTATTATCTGGCCATGAATTCCGGCGAGCTGGCCAAGGCGGAAGCCCCTTCCCTTGCCGCGTATAGACTGGTCCGGGAAATCGAGCGTGAATTCAAGCAGGCGGCAGATTTGGACGAACATTTTGACTACGCCGGGCCGGAACGCAGCCTCGGCTTGTTGTATCGCGATGCGCCGGGCTGGCCCCTGAGCATCGGCAGCCGGCACAAGGCCCGTGAATGGCTGGAACGGGCCGAGCAACTGGCACCGGAGTATCCGGAAAACCATTTGAACCTGGCCGAATCCTGTCTTCAATGGCATGAATATCCGGCGGCAAAAAGTGAATTGCACGCGCTCGATGCCCTCTGGCCGGCCGCGCGCACAAATTTGACCGGCCCGGCCTGGGATCAAAGTTGGGCGGACTGGTCGGCGCGACGCGAAGCCACGCGCAAACGTCTCGGCGAACCCTCCCCGCCGGCGGCGCCGCCGAAAAAGTAAGCCGCAAAAGTTTGGCCGCCCACCGGACGGTCCAAATTTTGTATTGGCGGCAACGGCCAGCGTGAACTAGTTTGTTTTCTGAATCCGGAGTTGGATAACCATTCACACACACATCATGGCCAAACGATTGCTGGCGACCTTGACGGACACGACCCTGTTCTTGCAGGAATGGTTTGCCAATCCGCAGCGAACCGGTTCCATCGTGCCCAGTTCCCGCAAGCTGGCGGCCGCGATGTCGCATTGGTTGCCGTCCGATCCGGACAGTTACGTGCTCGAGCTCGGCCCCGGCACCGGCGCCGTCACCCAGGCCCTGCTGGAGCATGGATTGCGCGAGGACCGGTTGGTGGCCATCGAGCGAAACCCCAAACTGGCGCACCTGCTCGGCAAACGCTTTCCCCGCGCTCACATCATTTCCGGCGACGCGTGGCAGTTGGATGATTTGCTGCGCCGTCACGCTCAACCGATTGTCAGCGTGGGCGCGGTGATTTCCAGCCTGCCGCTCCTGAATTTTTCCCTGGAACAGGCCGAGGCCCTGGCGCAAAAAATCCGCGCCATCCTGGTGCCGCAGGGAACCTGGGTGCAATACAGCTATCAGATCGGCAAGCTGCGCTCGCGCGGCTCCTCATCGTTTCAACTGCTCGCCTCCAAAATCGTCTGGCTCAACCTCCCCCCCGCCCGCGTCAGCGTTTTCCAGAAGTAACTCTCGCCCATCCCCGGCGCGGATAGTGAAAATTCACCTCGGCTTTTGGATTTTTTGCAATTGTCCGACCAGGGCGCGCAGTTGCTCGCCTTCCTCGCCCTGCATCGTCGGCATTTGCGACGCGGTTTCCGCAACTATCAACGCGTCAGCCACCCGGTTTTGAGTCATCAGGAAGTTTACGTACCGGAACACGGTCTCCGGTGAGTACGGGCACAATGCCCAGGCTTGACGAAAGGCAAAATCCGTCTCCCACGCCATGCGCTGCTTT
>Ga0265338_10011758_pt1 | contig 10067 bp, 8 predicted proteins | sample 42126metaG_FD_193579 | JGI IMG/M metagenome (GOLD analysis project Ga0265338, IMG submission 193579) | Rhizosphere microbial communities from Carex aquatilis grown in University of Washington, Seatle, WA, United States - 4-21-26 metaG | ecosystem: Host-associated > Plants > Roots > Rhizosphere >... | reverse complement strand
GAGACGACTGCCTTTGTGCTGGCGGCTAAACGCGGCGGTGGCAGGAGTGGGGTGGTGCTCTGGGGGGGAGGAAGTCCCAAAAACTTCATGTTGCAGACGGAGCCCCAGATCCAGGAAGTGCTGCGGATTAATGAATTTGGGCAAGACTTCTTCATTCAAGTCACCGATGCCCGGCCGGACACCGGCGGCCTTTCCGGAGCAACGCCCAGCGAAGCGGTCAGCTGGGGCAAGGTCGACCCAACCAAGCTGCCTGATGCCGTGGTCTGTTATACCGACACGACCATTGCGATGCCGATTCTTACCTCCTACGCATTGGCCAAACACAAACCTCGCAAACTCCGCCGACTTTACGATCAGCGTGAGAAAATGATGAAGGCACTTACGAAAGAGTATTTCGCCCATAATAAAGTCAAAATGATCGACGGCAGCGACCCGGTTCTCGATTAAGCCGCCTGAGAATCGATTACTCTTCATTGGCCAGCCCAAGATTTGCTGACAAATTGATGCGTTTGGGAAAGTTCATTTCGACATTGATGCTCTTGGCTGCGACTTGCGATTCCTCGCGACTGGCGGCCGGCGCCGACGTTCCCTCGCCACAGCCCTATGGTCCGGTGCCAACGGCGCGGCAGCTCCGCTGGCACGAAATGGAGTTCTATGGCTTCGTGCATTTCACGGTCAATACTTTCACGGACAAAGAGTGGGGGTTTGGCGACGAGGGCGAAGCAGTGTTTAATCCGACTGGCTTTGACGCCGACCAGATCGCCGAGACGGCCAAAGAAGCAGGAATGAAGGGGCTGATTCTGACGGCCAAACACCACGACGGTTTTTGCCTGTGGCCCAGCAAATACACAGAGCATTCCGTCAAAAACAGTCCTTGGAAAAATGGCAAAGGTGACGTGGTCAAAGAACTTGCCGCCGCTTGCCGTCGACAAGGACTGAGGTTCGGCGTTTATCTCTCGCCTTGGGACCGCAACAATAAGAATTACGCCCGCCCGGAATATATCACTTATTACCGCAACCAACTACGGGAGCTGCTGACACAATACGGAGATATCTTCACCGTGTGGTTCGATGGAGCCAATGGCGGTGACGGTTTTTACGGCGGCGCAAGGGAAACTCGGAAGATTGATGCGCGAACGTATTATGACTGGGAGAACACACGAGGCCTGGTCCGCGAACTCATGCCGATGGCGGTGATGTTTAGCGACGCGGGACCTGACTTTCGATGGGTGGGCAATGAGGAAGGCATTGCCGGGGATCCGTGTTGGGCGACTCTGAATGCGGCCGGCCGCTACCCTGGCGGCCGCAGCGAAGGCCTCAACTCGGGTGAACGACCCGGGACTGACTGGATCCCGGCTGAGTGCGACGTCTCGATTCGGCCAGGATGGTTCTACCATCAGAAAGAAGATGCTCGCGTCAAGACTCCCGCGCAGCTGTTGGACATCTACTACAAATCCGTGGGCCGCGGCGCATGCCTGAATCTCAACCTCCCGCCCGATCGCCGCGGCCGCATCAACGAGAACGACGTTCGCTCATTGCGGGAATTCCATAGGATTCTGCAAGCCACATTTTCTCATAATCTCGCCGACCAGGCAAAGCTCAGGCCGAGCAATGTGCGCGGACAAACAAAACAGTTCGCCGCTGAAAATCTCGTAAAACGGCACTCGTCGAAGTACTGGGCCACCGATGACAGCATTACAACGCCCGAACTTGTCCTCGAGTTTTCTCGACCGGTGACGTTCAACGTTGTGAGCTTGCGTGAATACTTGCCACTAGGCCAGCGAGTCGAGGCTTTTGCGATTGACCAGTGGAAAGACGGGAATTGGGCGGAATTCGCCAAGGGCACAAGTATCGGCAACCATCGCCTTCTTCGCGGGGTCAATGTGATCACGGAAAAAGTTCGACTGAGGATCACTCAGGCGCCGGTTTGCCCGGCACTGGCGGAATTGGGGCTTTTTGCCGAACCAAATACCAACTAGTCCGGAGCGGACGGTTCGAAGCAACTACCCGGGGCCGGAAAGCCCCGCTAACCGGCAGCCTGGAAAGGCAGCCCACGTACAAATCCGTGAGACGAGACGTTCCCAGCGTCATATCACGGCGTTGTTTTCCAGGGATTATAAATGGGCTGATAACCTTTATGCCAGATAACAGACTTAAGATTTTGGAGCGGGAGCTTCCCTGAATGACCGTCGGTATAACCCATATTGATCGCACTTGGCAACCGTTGTCCCGAAGCCGATTTGGCATTGCCCATCATGGGATGTCGCGCCAGACAAATCCTGCCCAAGGCCGAGTTCACATCCCCCAGAAACAAGTCGGTGGGAGGCAGATCGGAAGCTGACGGCCACGTGTCCGGCCAGATTCCATCCATGAAAAAAGGCGTTAATGAGGGCTGGGAGATCGCCGAGTCTCTTTGAAAGAATTTAGGCAAATCGTTGGGGCTGACCCACTTGCTGATTCCATTGTTAGCAATCTCGTAATAATAGAGCCACCCATTAATCGAATAGCTGCCGGTATTGGTCGTATTGTAGGTATTCATGAGCAGAGACCAGTACCAGGGCGCCGAGGCGGTGCCCGCCACCGGGTCCGCAGGTTTTGGAGGACGGGTTGCGGCCACCGGACAGAGCCGAATGGCGTCCACTTTCGCGCTGTACGCCACGAGGGTCTGCATCCAGAGTTGCTCGGTCACATTATACCCGATCGAACGACCAGTATCCTGCTGATACATGATCGCCGCCATCGTCAACTGTCTCAGATTGCTGACGCACTTGATCTGCTGAGCCTTATCCTTGGATTTCGACAGTGCCGGCAGAAGCATGGCAGCGAGAATCGCGATGATCGCAATCACCACCAGTAGCTCGATAAGTGTGAAACCTCGCGGGCCAGAGGCTTCGAACTGACGGCGGGCGCAGCTGAGACGCCGCAATCTCTTGGTGGGTAAGGTAAGAAGCCTCTTCATAGTATCGTCGAAACTTTCGCAGCCGTCTCTTGACTTTCAAGATGAACCTCTTCCGAGTCAGGGTCAATCTGTTAAGCCTTATTGAGTCCAGGATGAGACAGGATGAGACTGGAGGGTTCGTTCGGACTTCGGGTTTAACCAAATTTCCGCTGTGTCTTCAGGGTTTCCAGGTTCACGTTCTCAACATTCATTAGCCTTCCAATGAAACAGGCCCTATCCTGTAACCAAGGAATCATGGCTTTGGATTCATTAGCTGAACGGAGCGCGGACATGTTCGCCAAATGCTTCGGCCGCGCGCCGCGCTGGAAAGCCGCCGCCCCTGGCCGGGTTAATCTCATTGGCGAACATACGGATTATAATGACGGGTTTGTTTTGCCGATGGCGATTGATCGCTACACGGTGGTGGCCGGGGATCGCAACGCGAAACGGGAGGTGACGATCCACAGCGTAACAACCGGGGAGACCGCCAGCTTTAGCATGCGCTCCAAAATCTCGCGCGGGCAACCGGGTTGGTCCAACTACGTGCGCGGCGTAGTCGCGGGTTTCCAGCAGCGCGGGTTCAAGATCAGCGGGTTCGATGCGGTGATAGATTCCACCGTGCCCTTCGGTGGCGGTGTTTCCAGCAGCGCGGCGCTGGAGGTAGCAACCGCGACGCTGTTGGAAGCCATGGCCGGGGAGAAACTTGACCCGATCGAAAAGGCCTTGCTGTGCCAAAAGGCCGAACACGAATTCGCCGGGGTGCCCTGCGGCATCATGGACCAATTCACATCGGTGCTAGCCCAACAAGACCACGCGCTGCTGCTGGATTGCCGCGCCCGCACCACAACCGCGGTAAGCATGGCGGATCCAGAGATAACGGTGCTGATTGTTAATTCCAACGTCCGTCATAAACTGGTCGACGGCGTTTACGCCAACCGTCGCGAGCAATGTGAAACCGCGGCGCGCATTTTGAAGGTTCCGGCGCTGCGGGACACGACTCTCAAGCAACTCACCGCCGCTCGCGACGCAATGGACTCGATCGTCTTTCGCCGGGCACGCCATGTCGTTACCGAGAATGAGCGGACTCTAGAGGCGGCTCGCTTCATCCAGAGTCGAAACTGGCTGAAAGTCGGCGAACTGATGTACGCCAGCCACGCATCGCTGCGCGACGACTATGAGGTCAGTTGCCGAGAGTTGGACATCATTGTTGAGATTGCTCAATCCATGGGGGAAAAAGAAGGCATCGCCGGATGCCGAATGACTGGCGCAGGTTTCGGGGGATGCGCCGTCAGCCTGGTGCGAACTCAATCAGTTAAGAGCGTCGCGCGCAAAATCGAAGAAGCCTACGAAGACAAGACGGGCAATCTGCCCGCCATTTTTTCTTCTCGCCCCGCCGGCGGCGCCCGGGTTCTCGCTTAGCACGACTGAAGTTCCAGCAGGAATATCGATCCAATTACCTGCCCTGACCTGCCCTGACAGTCGCTTGACGTGCCGGAAAAAATAATAAAAACTCCCACAGATTCCGGACATTACTTTATGACTAAAACATCCGCACTCCTGCTATTGACCTTGGCGAGCACCGCGATTTCGCTGAAGGCTGACGACAAATGGGATATTGCAAAAATCGATGTAAGCAAAATTCCACCGGTGGCCAGCGCAACTGGCCTAACCTATGCCAAGGACATTCGCCCACTTTTTGAGGCATCTTGTGTTCGGTGCCATGGGTCCCAAAGGCCAAAGGGCGATTTGCGGTTGGACAGCCTTGAAGCCGTTCTCAAGGGAGGTAAGGACGGGGAAGTTGTTACACCCGGCAACAGCAAAAAGAGCCTGATCGTTGCGGCGGCGGCTCGCGTGAATGACGATGTGGCGATGCCTCCTAAGTTCCGCCCTCGCCCGGGTGGTCCTGGCGGACCCGGCGGTCCTACGCCGGGGGGCGGCAATCCTCCTTCAGGTGGTGGCGGTGCCGGTGGTCCTGGTCCTGGAGGGCCCGGAGGCCCGCGTGGATTCGGTCCTCCGCCTAAGCCGCTCACACCAGAGCAGGTCAGCTTGATCCGCGCTTGGATTGATCAAGGCGCCAAGTAAGATACAGGGAAATCTCGCCGGCGAGACGCCGGCGCTCCCAGGAGAAGACGCTTACTTAGCTTTGGGCGCCGCGCTTGCTTTGACGTGGTGGTAAACATCCACGCCTGGTTTTTGTCCGTCGCGCTGCTTGTCGAAGTTGGAAGCCACGGTCCAATCATCTCCGTCGAGCGTGTAGATGGAAACGAAGACATCGTCAACTTCCTCGAGACTGGCCCCAGCCCGGATGTTGAGGAACCGCGCGGCGTTGAACGGGCCCACCTTTTCGAGTTTGATATCTCCTTCGGCATGCAACACAACGCTATCGTCACTTGAAAGGATCTCGAAGACGAACTTATTTTTTTTGACCTCGATGGTTTGAGTAATGTTTTGACCCTGGTCATTTGCTTTCTTCACCGACCACTTGCCGGAAAGGGCCTCCAGGTCGTCGGCAAAAGCTGCGCGCTGAATGAGAAGGAAGGCAATGCTGATACTAAGGAGCAAATGTTTCATAGGATGTGCTGGATTGGTTTTGCCGGATAATCCTACGCCAGCCAGTGCCAGTCAAGCCAAGGAACCTGACCGAACGCAACCGTCGTTATTTGGACTTTTCGAACGCCGCGGGTGCTGGAAAACGCAGTGGGCATTTTAGCAACCGGTGAGCGCCCACGGAATGCCAGCCAATCAATGGAATTTAAGCGAGCGAGTATTCATCGCTTCGGTTCGTTTTCCAGCACGTAACCAACTCCTCGCACGGTGCGGATCAGCTTGGGCGCGAAAGGTTCATCCACTTTGGTCCGCAAGTGCTTCACGTAAACGTCAACGATATTGGTTAGATTCTCGAAGCTCTCGTCCCACACATGCTCGACAATCATTGTGCGGGAAAGAACGCGTCCGGCGTTTGCCGCCAGGTACTCAAGCAGAGCATATTCCTTCGAAGTAAGCTCGATGCGTTTGCCCGAGCGCCGCACTTGCCGGCTCAAGCGATCAACCTCCAAGTCGGCCACACGTAATTCATGGCTGTACTGCGTCGGTGGACGGCGGAGGAGCGCTTTGACCCTGACCAGCAACTCCGCAAAAACGAACGGCTTGGTGAGGTAATCATCGGCACCGGCTTCGAAATTTTCAACTTTGTCCCGGGTCGCGTCCCGCGCCGTGAGCACGAGTACGGCCGCGCGGTTGCCCCGCCTCTTCAGGCGTCTCAGAATTTCTGTCCCGCTAAAGCCGGGCAACATCAAATCCAGAAGGATCAAATCGTAATCGATGCCCGAAGCCATTTCCCAGCCTGATGGCCCGTCGTGGGCCACATCGACGGCAAAGCTTTCGGCCCGCAGACCTCGTGCAACAAAGTCAGCCAGCTTCTTTTCGTCCTCGACGACCAATAGGCGCATACATCTAAAAAACTATGACGCTGTCACAGTACGTGGCTTTCATTAAATGACCGTGAATGGAACATTAAATTTCGTTCAGAATCCTTTCCCATCGTGCTAAAGTATGGCACAAATGTACGGCGCAAGCCATCGTGTGAATAATTCGCCGAATTCATTTTAAACCTTGGGAACTAAAAAGACTATGCCGCGCTTTCAACCTCTTGCCGGTCTGTGCGGGGTTATGCTTCTGCTGCTGCCAGCTTGTTCATCCCCGCAAAAGCATGCGATTGTCCAACCTGTTGGCCCGGCGCCGCAAATCAATGCCCGCGCTGAAAACGCCGGCTACCTTGTGGTTTACTCCGCTTGGAGCCACTTCGTCGATCAGGGTTCGACCGGCCATCATAGCCGATACACCGTCTCTTCGGACGCCCCGGCCACCTCGAAAGTAATCATCAACCACGCCGATCGTTTTGATGAGGGGCCCGTCCGCTTGCCGCTCAGTCCCGGCTCATATCACGTAAGCGCTCGCTCCACCCACTTTGGGAGAGTGAATGTCCCCGTTATCATCCAAGAGGGTCAGACCACCTTGGTGTATCTAGACGGCTCTTCTCATGCGGAAGCGCCTGCGACCCCACAAACCAGCACTGTCAGGTTACCCAACGGAGAAATCGTCGGCTGGTCGGCTACGGTCGCCAACAAATAGGATTTGCGATTGACAGTTGACGCGTTGTCGCGCAGGAATGGCGACTGCAGTCATGCGAAACCCATCACGCGGATCGGTGTGACGCAGAAATGGCTTTGGCTTGCTGGTGTATGGGGGATTCCCTAACGTTTTGACGGTATGTCGCCAAGACGGAATTGGGCAGAGCGCGGATTGATATCTGCTCTACTGATTGTAAGTATTTTGGCGGTGTACGCTCCAGTCGTTTACTTCAACTTCATCACTTATGACGATCCCAGCTACATAACGAAAAACCCGCACGTAAGAGCGGGGTTGGCCTGGGCGAGTTTCAAGTGGGCCTGGACGACCGGGGAGGTCTGTAATTGGCATCCAATCACCTGGCTGTCGCATTTGTTGGATGTGCAGATGTTCGGGCTGCGCGCGGGTGGACACCATTTTACAAATCTCATCTTCCACGTGGCCAACACGCTGCTGCTGTTCGAATGGCTGCGGCGCAGCACTGGAGCTCGATGGCGCAGTTTGTTCGTCGCGGCGCTCTTCGGCCTGCACCCGCTTCATGTTGAGTCAGTGGCCTGGGTGGCGGAACGGAAAGATGTATTGAGCGCGTTTTTCTTCCTCCTGATGCTTTGGGCCTACGGCTCCTACACGCGCCCCAGCAATCCGAGCGGAGGAATGCCAGCTTCCCGCAGGGTTCACTATCTGCTGGCTCTCGGCTGGTTTGCGCTTGGCCTGATGAGCAAGCCGATGCTGGTGACTGCGCCTTTCGTGTTGTTGCTGTTGGATTATTGGCCACTGCAACGAATTGATTTTGCAGGGCCGACGCCGGCTTTCATAAGGATTCGCGAATTAGTAGTCGAGAAGATCCCTTTCTTTGGGCTCACCTTGTGTTCCTGTGTGATTACTTACCTCGCCCAAAGAGAAGGGGGAGCCGTAAAATCTTTGTCCAACTTGTCGTTGGAAGCGCGCACGGGAAACGCGCTGATTTCCTACATGCGCTACCTGGGGAAGGCATTCTGGCCGTCGGATTTGGCGGTTCCTTATTCAGGGGCTTCCCAGTGGCCGATAGCGTGGATCCTGTGCTCCTTAGGAGCCCTGGCCGGGACGGGAATAGTGCTCTGGCGTTGGGGACGAAGGTTTCCGTATCTGGTTACTGGTTGGCTTTGGTTCCTGGGCATGCTCGTTCCGGTGATCGGATTGGTGCAGGTGGGCGAGCAATCCATGGCTGATCGATATACTTATCTGCCCCTGATTGGACTGTTCGTCATCCTGGCATGGACCGGAGGGGAATTCGTCGGGACCGCAGTTGTGCGGCAGGTGGCTGCCGGGTTAAGCGCCGCAGCGATTGGGGTTGCGTGCGTGCTATGTGCTCAATCGCAACTTGGCTATTGGTGGACTAGCGAAAGCCTGTTCCGACATGCACTAAGCATCGACAGAAACAACTATCAGGCACTTAACTGTTTGGGCTATTTTTATGACCTGAATGCCGAAGTGGCTCAAGCGGAGAGGTGTTATCGAGCTGCTCTATCAATCAATCCGGCTTCGACTTTGGCGCTGGAAAGGCTGGCCGATATACTCAACACCAAGGGCTTAAGCGGAGAGGCAGCGGAGGCGGCGCAGGCAGTTTTGCAACTAGACCCCCGTCAATCGGACGCGCACTGCACCCTGGGATTGGCCCTGATGAGACTAGGCAAGACCAGGGAGGCGATTGAACAGTACCAGGAGTCGATTCGGATCAAGCCCGATTTCTCTGCGCCCCATTACAACCTGGCCAATGCGCTGGCGCGACAAGGCCAATACCAACTAGCCCAGGACCATTATCGTGAGGCGTTGCGGTGGGATCCGGATTCCTTTGACGCTCACAACAACCTGGCGTATCTGCTCGCGCAAGCTGGAGAACTCAATGAAGCGGTGCTGGAGTTTGAAGCCGCGTTAAGCCTCAAACCACAAATGTGGCAAGCGCAGTATGGTTTGGCAGAAGTGCTCCAGCGCCGAAGCCAGGCTGGCGAAGCGGCCAACCACTATCGCCAAGCATTAAACGTCCGACCGGACTTTCCAGAAGCCCTTACCCGCCTCGCTTGGTTGCTAGCCTCCAATCAGGATCCGGGAATACGGAACGGAACGGAAGCCGTGACTCTGGCCGAGCGAGCCTGCCGTTTGACCGGGTTCAAACAAGCGGCTTCTTTGCGGGCTTTGACGGTGGCGTTGGGCGAGGAGGGGCGGTTCAGCGAAGCCATCGAATGGGCGGAAAAAGCGCGCGACATTGAAGCTCGCACCAGTCAAAAGGCTGCTTCTCCAAGTTCGGACGAGCTAATCGAGCTTTTCCGGGCTGGACATCCTTATCGCCAGGCCATGCGCGCGCAGTAGGAAAATCCAAAGATCACATTTCAATATCACCGACCGGCGAAGTCTCCTTGCTCGACCGATCTTGCAGACAGGAGGGGATTCCTTATGCTCCCGGCATGCACACCATTTCCTCAAGCCAAGGCAATATGGGTTCATCGGTTCGGGTGGCGGCGTTCGCGCTGCCTTGGGTGCGAGAGCTCAAGGTGCCCGGCCACATTTCGCAGCTCCTATCAGTTCTTGCAGTGAAGCGGCGTAAACGTCGTGCACCCAACCTGAGAGCACTGTCAAAATGGGGCCGATCTTCCGAGAGAGGATGCTTCCTGCTGTTAATTGGCTTTCTAACCTCAAGTGTGTGTGGCCAAGACTCAGGCAAGGTCCAGTCAAACGCCGGGGGCCCGGCTGAAGTTACTATTGATGCGAGCCAGACGAGGGAACCGATCAGCCCTTACATCTACGGCCAATTCATTGAGCATCTTGGCCGTTGCATCTATGGAGGGATTTGGGCCGAGATGCTGGAGGACCGCAAATTTTACTTTCCCATCCCGGCAGCCGGGGAGATTTGGAGAGAAACCCGCGAACATGCAAGCGTCCTGGCCGCTTCTCCATGGAAAGTGATTGGTCCGGCATCCACTGTGCGCATGGAATCGGAAAACGTGTTTGTTGGCGCCCATTCGCC
>Ga0265338_10011756_pt1 | contig 10068 bp, 8 predicted proteins | sample 42126metaG_FD_193579 | JGI IMG/M metagenome (GOLD analysis project Ga0265338, IMG submission 193579) | Rhizosphere microbial communities from Carex aquatilis grown in University of Washington, Seatle, WA, United States - 4-21-26 metaG | ecosystem: Host-associated > Plants > Roots > Rhizosphere >... | reverse complement strand
AAGCCCTGGCCGAGCACCGCTCTGAGCTAGACGTCGCCGAGCTCAAGCACGTAGCTTCCGCCGATGTGAAGCGGGTGGAGACCTTCTCCCTCTCGCTGCCGGACCTGCAGGCGGATTTCTCCCGCCACCTCATCACTGACGAGACGCTCAAGCTCCTGGTGAAGCTCGCCGAAGCGGGGCAGGTAGCCGAGAAGCGCAAGCAGCTCTTCGAGGGTGCGCACCTCAACAACACCGAGGATCGTGCCGCGCTGCATACCCTGCTGCGCGCCAAGCCTTCCGATGTGCCGCCCGGCCTCGAAGACAAGGCCGCGGAGGTGCGCCAGGTCTTCGCTGAGCTCAAGGCTTTCACCCAATCGGTGCACGCTTCGGGTCGTTTCACCGACGTGGTGAGCATTGGCATCGGCGGTTCTTACCTGGGACCCGAGATGGTGGTGGAGGCGCTCACCCCGCTCAAGGGGCCGAAGCTGCGTACCCATTTCATCTCCAACGTGGATCCCATGCACGTCGCGCGAGTGTTGGCGCCCCTGGATCCTGCCCATACGCTGGTGATCGTCATCTCCAAGACCTTCACCACCCAAGAGACCCTCACCAACGCCAACGCCGCCCGTGCCTGGCTGGTGAAGGCCCTGGGCGAGCAGGCTGTGCCTGAGCACTTCGCGGCCGTGTCCGCGGCGCCGGACAAGGCCAAGGACTTCGGCATCCCGCCCGAGCGCGTGTTCACGCTCTGGGACTGGGTAGGCGGGCGCTACTCGTTGTGGTCGGCGGTGGGTCTGCCCATCGCGCTGGCCCACGGCTTCGAGACCTTCGAGGCCTTGCTGGCGGGCGCCGAGCGCATGGACCGGCATTTCCGCGAGGCGCCCCTGGAACGCAACCTGCCGGTACTGCTGGCCCTGCTCGGCATCTGGTACACGAACTTCTGGCAGGCCCAGACCCGTGCCGTGATCCCCTATCGCCAGGACCTCAGTCTGTTCGTGCCGTTCCTGCAGCAACTTGAGATGGAGAGTGACGGCAAGCGGGTGCACCGCGACGGCACGCCCGTGGACCACGCCACCATGCCTGTGGTGTGGGGCGACACGGGCACCAACGGTCAGCACGCCTTCTTCCAGCTGCTGCATCAGGGCACCGAGCTCGTACCGGTGGATTTCATCGCGGTGCTGGAGGAGGGCAGTGGCAACTGGCGCCAGCAGGCCATGCTGCTCGCCAACTGCTACGCCCAGGCGGAAGCGCTGTTCCAGGGCCGATCCCAAGCCCAGGCCCTGAAGCAGTCCAACGCCGCGCTGGCACCCCACAAGACCTTCCCCGGCGGCCGCCCCAGCACCCTGCTCACGCTCTCGCGGCTGGATGCCGGGACCCTGGGCATGTTGACCGCGCTATACGAGCACCGCACCTTCGTGCAGGCCAGCATCTGGGACATCAACTGCTTCGACCAGATGGGCGTGGAGCTCGGCAAGCAACTGGCAGAAGGCGTGCTGCACGCCCTCGAGAGCGGCGACCTCTCCAAGCTCACGGATCCCGCCACCCGCGCCGCCGTGAAGCGTTCCCGTTATGACTGAGCCGGCACCGGCCCAGCAATTCAAGCAGAGCGGCTACACCGTGTTGCGCAAGGTGCTGTCGCCCCAGAGCGCCCAGCTCATGACCAGCTATGCGCTGCTGCAGCAACAATGGCCGGGTTATTACCAGCCGGAAGACGTGTTCCGCGCCGCCAGCGGCCGTTACGCCGATGCCATGAGCGAGACCCTGCTGCTGGAAGCGAAGCCGGTGCTGGAGAAGGCCACCGGCATCAACCTGCTGCCCTGCTATTCCTATCTGCGCATCTACGGTCCTGGCGCGGTGCTGCCCAAGCACCTGGACCGACCTTCCTGCGAGATCAGCGCCTCCTTGTCCCTGGGGATACGTGCCGATGCGCTGTGGCCCCTGTGCGTGCATGCCGACGGCCAGGACAAGCCCATCGGCCTCGCGCCGGGGGACATGCTCATCTACCGCGGCGCCGACGTACCCCACTGGCGCGACGCCTTCACCGGCGAATGGTGCGTGCAGGTGTTCCTGCACTACGTGGATGCCGACGGCGACTACACCGACTTCAAGTTCGATGGCCGCGAGCAGATCGGCCCCTTCGACAAAGCCACCATGCAGCGCAAGTTCCAGCGTGAGGCCAGCTATGGCCGAGGCGATGCGCTCGTGTCAGTGCCGCCGGATGCACCCTGTCCGTGCAATAGCGGGAAAATATTCAAAGACTGCCACGGCCGTACCGGCTGAGGGCATCGGGAGAGCATGATGTTGTTAGAAGGTTCCTGTCATTGCGGCGCCGTGCGGTTCGAAGTGGAATCCACGACGCCTTATCCCTACATGCGCTGCTACTGCTCCATCTGCCGCAAGACCGGTGGCGGCGGCGGTTACGCCATCAACATCATGGGCGACGCCAGGACCCTTCAAGTCGAGGGCAAGGAATACCTGAGCATCTATCAGGCCCTGGTGCCGGACGGCGAGGGCGAGGGGAGACTGAAGTCCAGCGAAGCACGGCGCCACTTCTGTAAGCAGTGCGGTTCAGCGCTCTATCTCTACGATCCGACCTGGCCCGATTGGGTCTACCCCTTGGCCTCGGCCATCGATACGCCGCTGCCCAAGCCGCCGGAGGTGACTCACATCATGCTGGAGTTCGTGGCGCCCTGGGTATCGCCGCCCCGTGGCCCCCGCGACGTGCACTTCGCCGGTTACCCGGACGAAGCCATCCTGGATTGGCACAGTCGTCACCAGCTCACCGTCACATGATTGTCATGGTCGGCGTCGATACTGCGTCGCGCACCTGTCACATCCCGGGAGACGCCAGTGACCACTCCGACCACCAACCTCTTCCTCAACGAGACTGACCCGCAGCTGTTCAAGGCCGGGCAGACCATATTCAGCGAAGGCACGCCGGGCGACTTCTTGTACGGCGTCATCGAAGGCGAGGTGGAGATCCGCAAGGGCGGCAAGGTGGTGGACACCATCGGTCCCGGCGGCATCTTCGGCGAGATGGCGCTCATCGACCACACCGCGCGCAGCGCCACCGCCGTGGCCAAGACCGACTGCAAGGCCGCGCAGATCAACGAAAAGCGTTTCTACTTCCTGGTGCAGCAGACACCCAACTTCGCGCTGCATCTCCTGCGGGTGCTGACGGATCGTCTACGGCATCACAGCAACGCCTGATAAAACCTGCTGCGCTCGGCAGGGCGTTGTCTGTAGCAGGGATGCGTACGTGCCGCGGAGCACAGGGATGTGCGGGAGCGGCGAGGGCGAAGCCCGCCTAGCCCCATTTCGCTTCGCTGTCCTGCTCCGCGAAATGCTGGGTGGGCATCCTGCCCACCCGCGCATCGCATGCGATGCGCCTTCGCTCGCGACGGTTTTATCCGAGTTCTTTGTTACAGAGCATGTTGTTTAAGTGCCCAGCACACGTGCTCGCGCACCAGTTCCGACGCATCTGACTCGCGGCTCCTGAGCGCGCCCAGCACCTCCGCGGAGGTAGGTGCGTTCCCCAAGGCCACCGCGATGTTGCGCAGCCAGCCCTCATAGCCGGTGCGGCGGATGGCGCTGCCCTCGGTGCGCTTCAGGAACTCATCCTCGCTCCAGGCGAAGAGTTCCGAGAGCTTCGGCCCATCCAGTCCCGCGCGCGGCGTGAAGTCCGCTTCCCGCGAGACCTGCGCGAACTTGTTCCAGGGGCAGAACAACTGGCAGTCATCGCAACCGAAGATGCGGTTGCCCATGGCTGCGCGGAACTCTTCCGGTATGGAACCCTTGTGCTCGATGGTGAGATAGGCGATGCAGCGGCGTGCATCCAGCTGGTAGGGCGCCACGATGGCGCCGGTGGGACACACGTCCATGCAGGTGCGGCAGCTCCCGCAATGCTCGTCGGCGGCCTCATCCAGGGGGAGCGGCAGGTCCGTGAAGAGTTCTCCCAGGAAGAACCAGGAGCCCGCCTGCTTGTTGATGAGGTTGGTGTGCTTGCCGATCCAGCCTAGCCCCGCACCCCGCGCCAGCGCCTTCTCCAGCACCGGCGCGCTGTCCGTGAATGCTCTGTAGCCAAAGGCCCCGATCTCTTCCTGGATGCGATCCGCCAGCTTCTGCAACCGGGCCCGCAGCACCTTGTGATAGTCGCGCCCCAGGGCATATCGAGCCACATAAGCACGGTCTTTCTTCTCCAGCAGCGCCTCTGTCTCCTGTGCCGCCCCCGGCCAATAGTCCATGCGTGCCGAGATCACCCGTAGCGTCCCCGGCACCAGTTCCTGGGGGCGGCTGCGGCGGGTGCCGTGGCGTTCCATGTAGTCCATGTGCCCGTGGCGGCCGGCCTCCAGCCATTCCAAGAGGCGCCGCTCGTCCTCCGGCAGTTCCACGTCGGAGATGCCCAGTTGCTGGAAACCCAGCTCCCGGCCCCATCCCTTGATGCGGTCGGCGAGAACGGCGAAGTCGGTGGGCTCGGACATAGGCCTATATAATGCCTTACATGTCTGCTTTACCCGAGAACCTGTATACCGCTGCCCAGCTGCGCGAGATCGAGCGCCGCGCCGTGGAGGATGCGCGCATCCCCGTGGCCACGCTCATGCAGCGGGCCGGTGAGGCCGCCTGGCAGCAGCTCAAGCTGCAATGGCCCGGCGCCACGCGTCTCCTGGTGTTGTGCGGTTCCGGCAGCAACGCGGGAGATGGTTATGTGTTGGCGAACCGCGCCATCGCCGAAGGCTGCAAGGTCACGCTGCTGACCCTGGGCGACCGCCTGCGGCTGCCGCCCGCGGCGGCGGAGATGCGCGGCCGATTCCTGAAGTCCGGCGGCAGCGAGACCGCCTTCGAGACGCGCCTGCCTGCGGTCGATGTGATCGTCGATGCGATACTCGGTATCGGTTTGGATCGACCCCTGAGTGGGGAGTGGCTGAAGCTGGTGCGGGAAGTGAACGCTGCCAAGATGCCGGTGTTGTCGCTCGATATCCCCACGGGCCTGCATGCCGATACCGGCGCCGAGATGGGCGGCGCCATCCGCGCCGATGTCACCGTCACCTTCCTGGGGCTCAAGGCCGGCCTCTTCACCGGCTCCGGGCCCGAGTGCACGGGCCTGCTGCGTTTCGATGACCTCGCCGCGCCGCACAACGTCTACGGCAGCCTGATGCCGCGGGCGCGGCGCCTGCGCAGCGCCGCCATGCGCGAGACCGCCCTGGGGCGGCGCCCCCGTGATTCGCACAAGGGTGATTTCGGCAACGTGCTGGTGGTGGGCGGCGATCACGGCATGGGCGGCGCCATACGTCTCACGGCGGAAGCGGCCCTGCGCAGCGGCGCGGGTCTCGTCACCGTCGCCACCCAAGGCGCCCACGTGGGCGGTCTGCTCTCCGCGTTGCCGGAAGCCCTGGTACATGGCATCGCGAGCGCCGACGACCTCAAACCGCTGCTGGAGAAGGCCACGGTCGTGGCGGTGGGCCCCGGTCTCGGCCGCGGCGACTGGGGGCGCATGCTCTTGAAGCACGTCATGGCCTTCGACATGCCGCTGGTGGTGGATGCGGATGCCCTCAACTTGCTGGCCGAAGCACCCCATAAGCACGGCCGCTGGATACTCACGCCGCATCCGGGCGAAGCAGGGCGGCTATTGGGCACAGACACTGCGACGGTGCAGCGCGAGCGCTACGCCTGTGTGGAACGCATCGCTGAGCGCTTCGACGCGGTCACGGTGCTGAAGGGCGCCGGCAGCCTCATCGCTTCCCACGCGGAGGTCACCTGCGTATGCACTGCCGGCAACCCCGGCATGGCGGCGCCCGGCATGGGCGACGTGCTCACCGGCGTGATCGCGGCGCTGATTGCTCAAGGTCTTTCACTTCCCGAGGCGGCGCGCCAGGGCGTATACATGCACGCAGCCGCAGGCGATCTCGCCGCGCGCCAGGGTGAACGGGGGCTCATGGCCCGGGACCTCATGGACACCCTGCGGCACCTGGTGAACGTGTGATGAGGCTCAGTCTCAAGGATGCCGCCGCCACCGAGGCGGCCGGCGCGGCGTTTGCGAAGGCGCTCAACGGCCGTGATCACATCATCTTCCTGCACGGCGACCTGGGTGCCGGCAAGACCACCCTGGTGCGGGGCCTATTGCGGGCCTTGGGCCATGCGGGCCGTGTCCCCAGTCCCACCTACACCTTGGTGGAACCCTATGAGATCGGCCCCTTAAGCCTCAAGCACCTGGATCTCTACCGCATCGCCGACCCTGAGGAGCTGGAATACCTGGGGGTCCGGGAACTGGCCGGTACCGTGCTCATCGAATGGCCGGAGCGGGGCGGACATTTCCTTCCAGAGCCGGACTTGGAGTGCCGTCTGACCCAGGCCGGGACGGGGCGAGCCCTTGAGGTGGAAGGCCGCACCGAGGCTGGCCGGGCCCTGGCCCAGGCCTGGGAAGCCGCAGCTCATAAGGCCGGACTCTAAGAGAATGTCGTATCTTATTAAATTCAATGGGAAATTATTTTAAAACCCTGCTGGATGGTGTATAACTAATACACACCGGCTGGGAGGCCAGCCCGGAGGTAGGTCTGTGCGGGCGATGGGAATCATCATGGCGGCGGGCCTCTGGTCCGGCTTCGCGAGTGCTGCATCGGCACCCGTGGACGTCACGGCCGTGCATCTCACGGCACAAGGTGCGCACACCGAACTGGTGTTGTCCCTGTCCACAGCCGCCCAGCACACGCTTTTCAGCTTGAGCAATCCGAACCGCATCGTCATCGACGTGGACGATGCGCATCTGAGCGCGCCCTTGCCCGCAGGCCTCGGCGTGGTCACCAGCCTGCGTAGCGCGCCCCACGACGGCACCTTGCGTCTGGTCATGGATCTCAACAGCCGCGCCATGCCCCAGAGTTTCATCCGCCAGGGAGCCTCCGGTCCCGAGCTGGTGGTGGACCTCACGGCTCCCGGCGCGGTAGCGGCGTCAACCCCGTCCGTCGCCGCGAGCACGCCCGCACCCGTCGCGATCACCACACCGGTGGCGCCGCGCCATGGCCGCGACATCGTGGTGGCCATCGATGCCGGCCACGGCGGCAAGGATCCGGGCGCCCACGGCCCCAAGGGCGCCTACGAGAAGAACGTGACCCTGGCCATCGCCAGGAAGTTGGCGGCGCTCATCGACCAGCAACCCGGCATGAAGGCGGTGCTGACCCGCGATAGCGACGTATACGTGGAGCTCAAGCAGCGCTTCGAGAAGGCGCGCGACGCCGACGCTGACCTGTTCGTCTCCATCCACTGCGACGCCTCGCGCGACCACCGTGCTGACGGCGCCACGGTCTACGTGCTCTCCGAGCACGGCGCCACCACCGAACACGCGAAGTTCCTGGAGCGCCAGGAGAACGACTCCGACCTGGTAGGCGGCGTCAAGCTCGCCAACCTCCCGCCGCAGGTGAAGTCGGTAGTGGTGGACATGTCCCAGTCCGCCGTCATGGGCATGAGCTTCGACGTGGGCGCGAGCGTGGCCAAGCAACTCGCCTCCATCGGTGCCATGCACCGCAACGCGGTGCAGCAGGCGGGTTTCCTGGTGCTGAAGGCGCCGGATGTGCCCTCCATGCTCATCGAGACCAACTACATCACCAATCCCCATACCGCCAAGCTGCTCATGTCTTCCGACTACCAGCAGCAGCTGGCCAGCGCCATCTTCAGCGGCGTCAACGATTACTTCGGCCACTATCCGCCGCCCAACACCCAGTACGCCGTCCTCAAGCAGCAGCGCGATGGGCGTACCTCCGGGGTCCTGGCCTCCGGTGTGGGCATCGGCCCGAATAAGTAGCCCTTAAAGCTCCCTTGACGCATACGGTAAGCTAGGCCCCCCAAGGCTGAAGCCCGTTCTATGCCCATCCGCGAACTGCCCTCCCAGCTCGTGAACCAGATCGCCGCCGGCGAGGTGGTGGAGCGCCCGGCCTCCGTGGTGAAGGAACTCATGGAGAACGCCCTGGACGCAGGGGCACGGCGCATCGAATTGGACGTGGAGGGCGGTGGCACGCGGCTCATGCGCGTGCGTGACGATGGCGGCGGCATCCGCAAGGACGAGCTGCCTCTGGCAGTGGCCCGCCATGCCACCAGCAAGATCAACAGCCTCGAGGACCTGGAGCGGGTCGCGACCTTGGGTTTCCGCGGCGAGGCCCTGCCCAGCATCGGTGCCGTGGCGCGTCTCGCCATCACCACCCGCACCTCGGACACGGAGCATGGCTGGAAGCTGGAAGGGGATGGCCACGGCAACTATGCTGCGCCCGCGCCCGCCGCCCATGCCACCGGCACCAGCGTGGAAGTGCGGGACCTCTTCTTCAACACGCCCGCGCGCCGCAAGTTCCTCAAGAGCGAGGCCACCGAGTTCGGTCACCTGGAGACGGTGGTGCGCCGCATCGCCCTGGCGCGCCATGACCTGGAAGTGCAGCTGCGCCACAACGGCCGTCCGGTCATCGCCTTGCAGCCGGCTTCGGACCAGGCCGGTGTCGAGCGCCGTCTCAAGGATCTGGTGGGGCCTGAGTTCATGGGCAACGCCTTCCACTTCCAGCAGAACAGTGGCGGCCTCAAGCTCAGTGGCTGGCTGGCAAGGCCCACCTTCTCACGGGCCCAGGCGGACCTGCAGTACTTCTATGTGAACGGCCGGGTGGTGCGCGACAAGCTCCTGGCCCATGCGGTGCGCCAGGGTTTCAACGACGTGCTGTTCCACGGACGCCATCCGGCCTACGTGCTCTATCTCGAGCTGGATCCGGCGCGGGTCGACGTGAACGCCCACCCCGCCAAGCACGAGGTGCGCTTCCGCGACAGCCGCCTGGTGCATGATTTCGTGTTCCGCACCGTGCAGGAAGCGTTGGCTGCCACTACGCCGGGAGCTGCTGACACGCTGCCCGCCGCCGGTTCTTACCTGCCCACTTCCGTGCCCGGCTACCGGCCTTCCGGCCTCGTGTCGCAGCAGATGCCCATGGATGTGGCGGAGACCATGGCCGCTTACGCCAACCTGCACATGCCCTTGCCTCAGCCGTCGGCGCTCGACGGCGCCCTGCAGCCAGCGCCTGCATCCGGCGTGCCGCCGTTGGGATTCGCCTTGGCACAATTACACGGTATCTACATCCTGGCAGCAGCGCCTGAGGGTCTGATCCTGGTGGACATGCACGCCGCCCACGAACGCATCACCTACGAGCGCATGAAACTGGCGCTGCAACAGGGCCAGGTGGTGACGCAGCCGCTGTTGGTGCCGGTGAACGTGCCGGTGAGCCGCCGCGAGGCGGACCTGGCAGAGCGCGAAGCGGGATCGCTCGCCGCCAACGGCTTCGTGGTGGAACGGCGCGGACCGGAGAGCCTTTCCATCCGTGAAGTGCCGGTGTTGCTGGCGCAGGAAGACGCCGCGGTATTGCTGCGGGATCTCCTGGCGGACCTCGCGGAGCACGGCGAGAGCCGGCGCGTGGCCGAGTCCGTGGAGCGGGTCTTGGGTAACTCTGCCTGCCGCACCTCGCTGCGTGCGCACCGCGAACTCACGCTACCGGAGATGAATGCCCTGCTGCGTGACATGGAGCGCACGCCCCGGGCCGATCAGTGCAACCATGGCCGCCCCACCTGGACGCGCCTCACCTTGCCCGAATTGGATCGTCTATTCCTGCGCGGCAGATGAGCCAGAAGCCTCTCGCCATCTGCGTGATGGGTCCCACCGCGTCCGGCAAGACCGACTTGGCGCTGGAGTTCGTGCGCCACTTGCCCTGCGACATCATCAGCGTCGATTCCGCCATGATCTATCGCGGCATGGATATCGGTACCGCGAAACCGGAGTCGCGGCTGCTGGCAGAAGCACCGCACCGGCTCATCGACATCCTGGATCCGGCCGAGAGTTATTCCGCCGCGCGCTTCCGTGAGGATGCGCTCACCGAGATGCGCGAGATCAGCGCCGCCGGCCGCATCCCGCTGCTCACGGGCGGCACCATGCTCTACTTCGATGTGCTGCAGCACGGCATCTCGCCGCTTCCCGGCGCTGACCCCGAGTTGCGGGCAGCGCTGGATGCCCGCGCAGCACAGCAGGGTTGGCCTGCCCTGCATGCGGAGTTGGCGCAGCGCGATCCCGCGGCGGCCGCGCGC
>Ga0265338_10011755_pt1 | contig 10068 bp, 10 predicted proteins | sample 42126metaG_FD_193579 | JGI IMG/M metagenome (GOLD analysis project Ga0265338, IMG submission 193579) | Rhizosphere microbial communities from Carex aquatilis grown in University of Washington, Seatle, WA, United States - 4-21-26 metaG | ecosystem: Host-associated > Plants > Roots > Rhizosphere... | reverse complement strand
TTGCGGATGCAGGACGAGGACTGGGCCGCCGTGCTGGACGTGGACCTGACCGCGCCGTTCCGCCTGATCCGCGCCGTGCTGCGCGGCATGCTGCGCCGCCGTGCCGGGCGAATCGTCAACATCTCCAGCATCGTCGGTGCCACCGGCAACGCGGGCCAGGCCAACTATGCCGCCGCCAAGGCCGGCCTGGTCGGCATGACCAAGGCGCTGGCACAGGAGGTTGCCTCGCGCGGCGTCACGGTGAACGCCGTCGCGCCCGGTTTCGTGGTCACCGCGATGACCAACGCACTGTCCGAGGCGCAGCGGACAAAACTCGGCGAAGCCATCCCGCTCGGCCGGCTGGGACAGCCTTCCGACATCGCCGCTGCCGTGGTCTACCTGGCGTCGGACGAGGCGGGGTGGGTCACCGGCGCAACGCTGCATGTCAATGGTGGAATGGCGATGTTGTGACCGCGTGCAGCCCCCGGCCTTCCTAGGCTAGGTAAACCATGCTAAGCGGCCCGCAACGTCGTCCGGCGCGGGTGCGGCGGCACCGATCGGGTCCTGCCCGGCGGTCAGGTCATGTCCGGGCGGAACAATCAACGCGGGCCCCCCAGCCAGGAGTTGCAGAGCCGATGAGCGAGATCGCCGATAAGGTAAAAAAGATCGTTGTGGAGCATCTTGGGGTGGAGGAGGCGAAGGTAACGGCGGAAGCCTCATTCATTGATGACCTCGGTGCCGACAGTCTGGATACGGTCGAGTTGGTGATGGCCTTCGAGGAGGCGTTCGGGGTGGAGATTCCGGAAGATGCCGCCGAGAAGATCAGCACCGTGAAGGATGCGATCGACTACATCGAGAAGCAGAAGGCCGCCTGAGGCGGCGCCCGCAGGAGGAACGCAGCCAATGCGGCGTGTCGTGGTGACAGGCATGGGGATCGCCTGTCCCCTCGGGGTCGGGGTCGAGCATGTTTGGCGACGCCTGATCAATTCGGAATCCGGCATCTCGGCCATCCAGACCTTCGATACCAAGGACGTGCCCTGCAAGGTGGCCGGCCAGGTGCCGCCGGGCAGCCGGGCGACCGGTGGGCTCGACATTGGCGAGTTCGTGCCGGTGAAGGACCAGAAGAAGATGGATCGCTTCATCCATCTGGCGATGGCCGCCGGCACCGAGGCGGTGGAGGATTCCGGCTGGCAACCCGAATCGGAGGCGGATCGCGATGCCACCGGGGTGATGATCGGCTCCGGCATCGGCGGGTTGCAGACGATCTATGAAGGCTCGGTGCTGGTCAGCCAGGGCAAGGGGCGGCGGTTGTCGCCGTTCTTTATTCCCTCGGCCCTGATCAATCTTGGCTCCGGCCACCTGTCGATCAAGTACGGCTTCAAGGGGCCGAACCACTCGGCGGTGACCGCCTGCGCCACCGGCGTGCATGCGATCGGCGACGCGGCACGGCTGATCATCTGGGGCGATGCCGATGTGATGGTCGCCGGCGGGACCGAGGGTGCGGTCTGCGAGCTGGGCATTGCCGGGTTCTGCGCATCGCGCGCGCTGTCCACCGGGTTCAACGACCGCCCGACGGAGGCGTCGCGGCCATGGGACAAGGATCGCGACGGCTTCGTGATGGGCGAGGGCGCCGGCATGCTGATGCTGGAAGAGCTGGAACACGCCAAGCGGCGCGGCGCCAAGATCTACGCCGAGGTGGCCGGCTACGGCATGTCCGGCGACGCCTACCACATTACCGCGCCGGCCGAGGGCCATGACGGGGCGTTTCGTTCGATGAAGGCGGCGATGAAGAATGGCGGCATCACGCCGACCGAGATCCAGTACGTGAACGCGCACGGCACGTCCACGCCGCTGGGCGACGACCTGGAGCTGGAGGCGGTGGAGCGGATGTTCGGCGACGCCGCCAAGGGTCTGGCGATGTCGTCCACCAAGTCGGCGGTCGGGCATCTGCTCGGCGCTGCAGGCGCGGTGGAGGCGATCTTCTCAATTCTGGCGATCCGCGACAGTGTGGCGCCGCCGACGCTGAACCTGGACGCTCCGAGCAGGGACAGCGTGATCGACCGGGTGGCGAAGACGGCGCAGGAGCGGCGGATCAACATGGCGCTGTCCAACAGCTTCGGGTTCGGCGGCACCAACGCCTCGGTCATCTTCCGCGCTGTCTGACGCATCGTACGCATTGCACCGAAGCCGTCGCGCCGCTCTGGTCCTGGCTGGGTTCGCGCTGCTGGCGGGCGGCGGGGTTGCGGCCGGTTACGTCGGGCTGCGGAATCGGATGGACCGACCAGGCCCGCTGCACCACCCGATGGCGGTCGCTGTGCCGCACGGCGATACCGAGGCGGTCGGCGACGCGTTGCGCGCCGCCGGCGCGATCGACAGTGACCGGCTGTTCCGCCTTGCCGCCTGGCTGACGCGCCACGACGGAAAACTGCACGCGGCGGAGCTGGCATTCCCCGCGCATGCATCACTGCGCGAGGTGCTGGTCGTGCTGCGCACGGCAAAGCCGGTCGAGCACCGGCTGACCATACCGGAGGGGCTCACCGGGGTGCAGATCGCCGCGCTGGTGCAGCACGCCGAGGCGGCGACCGGCACGGTGACCCCGCCGCCGGAAGGCAGCGTGCTGCCGCAAACCTACAGCTATGAATACGGCACGCCGCGCGGGGTTCTGTTGGCGCGAGGCGAGGCGGCGATGGACCAGGCGCTCGCGGCCGCGTGGGCTGCGCGGGCACCGGACCTGCCGCTGACGAACGTGCGGGATGTGGTGATCCTCGCCAGCATCGTGGAACGCGAGACGGCCCTGCCGGACGAGCGGCCGCATATCGCGTCGGTGTATCTCAACCGGCTGCGCCTCGGGATGCGGCTGGATGCCGATCCGACAGTGGCCTATGCGGCGAGCGGGGGCGAGGGGGTGCTGGATCACAAGCTGACCCGTGGCGAGTTGCAGCGTGACGATCCGTTCAACACCTATCGCCGCGCCGGCCTGCCGCCCACGCCGATCGATTCGCCGGGAATGGCCAGCATCCTGGCGGTGCTGCACCCGGCAACGAGCGACGACCTGTATTTCGTGGCCGACGGCAGCGGCGGCCACGTGTTCGCTCGCACCCTGGAGGCACAGGATCGCAACGTGGCGCGGTCGCGTATGCGTTGAACGCGGCTGCGGCACGTGACGGCGTGAATCACTGGGCGGCGCACTCGGTAATGCCGCTGGGCAATCCGTCCCGCGATCAAGCCAGGACCCGTGCCACACGACGTCCGGCGTGAGAGGAACTCATGCAAAACATGAGAAGGTGCCGTTTGTCGGATGCCGACAAGAGGCGATACTGGTTACCCATTAGAACAGCCCGTGTGATGGTTGATTCGTGGAGCGCGCCCAATCGTATAGGGGTCGGGAAGGTTGCCCTCCCCGCCCTCCGAACCGGACTGGCGGGTCTCCCGCATCCGGCTCTCCAGTCGGTGGTCTTACCTTCAAGAGGACTGGCTGACCGCATCACGAGCCGTTTGCAAGCTGAACAGCCCATGTTTGGCAAAGAAAGCATTTGGCCAGCGTGTCTGATCGGCTCCGTGCGTCTTCGCGATCCCCCGCTTCCTCTGCTGCCGCCGCAGGATGCTCCGCAACCGGCGGCGCACCCAGCCGTCGACAATGCGGAACGTCGGCTGGTAGCTGTATTGGAAATAGCCATACCAGCCCTTCAGAATTGGGTTGATGTTCGCGATCACCCTGGGAAGTCCCTGCCCCACGTTCCGCCCGGTCTTCGCCCGGATCGAGTCCCTGAGCTTGTCCATGCTCTTCTTGCGCGGCCAGCGGCGGCCATGCTCGAAGTGGTAGCCAAGGAAGTCGAAGCCATCGTTCCAGGCGTGCACCAGCCGGGTCTTGATCGGATGCAACGTCAGACCGGCTTCCTCCGTCCAGTCCCGCACCACGGCCAATGCCTCGGCGGCCTCTTGTGGGCTTCGGCACAGCACCACGAAATCGTCCGCGTACCGAACCATCTCGAACCCCCGTCCCGCCACCAGATGATCCAGCGGGTCCAGGTAGATGTTGCTCAGCAGCGGAGAGATCACCGCTCCCTGGGGCGTGCCTTGCTCCGGCACCCACTCACGGGTGTCTTCCAGCACACTCTGGCCGAGAAAGGCCTCGACCAGTTTCAGGATGCGGCCATCGGCCACCTTGCCGGCCACGAGAGCCAGCAGGCGGTCTTTCGGGATCGTGTCGAAGTAGCTCTTCAGGTCGGCGTCAACGACATGGACATAACCGGCTTCGAGCAGGTCAGTCACGCGCCGGAGCGCGTCCTTGCATCCCACACCGGGCCGGAACCCGTAGCTGTGTGGGGCGAAGTCCCGTTCGTAGATCGGTTCGAGCACCATGCGCAGCGCCGTCTGGACCACCCGGTCCTGGATGGTCGGTATTCCCAGCGGACGCATCTCCTGGCTTCCCGGTTTCGGAATGAAGTGCCGTCGGATCGCCTGGGGACGGTACGTCGCATCCCGCAAACTCTCACTCAGGCGCTCCAGGTTCGCGTCCAGATCACTCGCGTATCGTTCAACACTCACGTGGTCCACCCCGGCCGCACCACGATTGGCCTTCACCGCGGCGAAGGCCGCCCGCAGCGTGGCGGTAGGGTAGAGCTTGTCGATCAGGCTATGCCATTTGCCGCCTCTTACCCCCTGTTCGAGGGTCGCCAGCATCCGCGCCGTCCAGACGGTCGGTTCGGCCCTGGGCTGTCCATGCCGCGCCTCTCCGGCTCTTTTACCCGAAGTCGCCTCCGAGACTGTCACCGGTGTTTGTCCATCCGTTCCAGACATCACGTCTCCACCTTCCTGCCCGCCTTCGCTCCGCCGGCATTGCCCGGCTTCGTCGCTACTACGAGGGCTCTGACTCCCGCGCGTGGATGTGCTTGTGGCTTGCTCAACCTGGCACACACCCCCTGCGATCGGCCGCGCGGGTCTCTTCGCTTCACGCACCACACCTTCCGGACACTCCGTCTCCAAACACCCCACCGCTCCCGCCGATCGCTTTGTCACCTGTCCTGTCAGCGTCGAGGGCTTCCCGCTCATCGCGGGTCCGGGCTTCGCCTTTCCATGGGAGGCTCGCCAGACGGCACGGCCGAATCGAGTTCGTCATCCTACGGATTGTCCGTTCGCCTCGCGTTGCTCCCCACCCCACCTCGCGATGACGCAGTTACGGTCGGCTACAGGACGGAAACAGGGATCCCTGAAGGGGACTTTCACCTCTCTGATGTGATACGCTTGCGAACGCACCATGGCCGGGAAGGCCGGCCACCCAAGTTTTTTTGCTGCGTGGGACAAAGGAAACGACCTGGATGGCCGGCCTTCGCCCGCCATGACGCAGGGCATGGTGCGTCGTCCGAGAGTCAGTGTTTCGTGCGCCTGGCATAATGTCTCCAAGTCGTGATGGAGCTGCTTGAATCCCCAAGGGCCGCCGCTGCGTTCAGGCGACTCACAGTTACCCAAGGCGGTCACAATGGCTGGCGTCGCGCTTCCACCTGTCAGCGGCGATCTCGGCCAGATCAATCGCAAGGCATTTCAACGGCGCGGGGTACTGCGTCACTTCGGTCTGGTCAGCGGCTGGCTGGAACCGGGAGAGCAGATTGCGGTGAGTTCGGTGGCGGCGATGGTGCGCGGGGCACCAATTCTCGACATTGGCGTCGGTGGCGGCCGCACGGCACCGCTGATGCGGGAGATCAGCCCCGACTACTGCGGCATCGACTTTGCTCCGGCAATGCTGGACGTCGCGCGCCGGCGTTTTCCCACCTTTGATTTCCGCGAAATGGACGCGCGGCGGCTGGATTTTAATGATGGGACGTTTGCCCTGGCGACGTTCAGCTATAATGGCATCGATGCCGTGGACCTCGAAGGGCGGCTTGCCATCATGCACGAGGTGCATCGCGTGCTGCGGTCGGATGGGTATTTCGTGTTCTCGACGCTGAACCGGAACGGCCGGGAATGGCTGCCGCACTGGCCGAATTGGGAGGTGTTCGACGGCGCCGGACTGCGGCCAATGCGATTGCTGCGCGCCACGGCGAAGCTGCTGCTGAGTGGCGTCAACCGGCTGCGCTGGTCGGGCCGGCGACGCGATTTTGGCGACACGGCGATCGGCAGCCTGGCAGCGCATGACTATTCGCTGGTCACCATGTTCACCTCGCCGCTGGCGACGCAGCGTCAATTGGAAGCGGCGGGATTCGCGGTGGTGGCTATGTTCGATCCCAACGGTTTGGCGCTGGCGCCGGAGGATCGGCGGGACAGCAGCGCGCCGTGGTACCATGTCGTGGCTCGAAAGGGCGCGGCCTGAGCGCGGTCGTGGAGAAAGCCTGTGCAACGCTGACCTGACCGCGTTTCGGCCCAAGTGGGTAAACACCGCTCTCGTATAAAGCGTAGAGCGTCCTAATCTCCTGTGCATTGACGGTGAAGCAAACCAATCCCGGGTAACCCGCTAAATAGGCTATCGCTTGGTACAAGCCATCTCCCGACCTCAGGACAACGGCAAAATCAACTGTTTTGCTATCTGATGCCGTTGCTGGCGCAGCACCAACCACTCCCTAGGTTAGGATTCCTGGATTTTCACCGACAATTTCATGTCCGCCCGAACCCGATTCGAGCCAATCTTGCCGCCTGATAATACGCACTTCTCCTATGTGCCAGCCAGCCTCGATCCGTTGGGTGCCTTCCTCTCTCACCGAGAGTTCTGCCTCAACGGTATAAGTCTCGTCTGTTCCGAGCCTAAGTTCGCGTGCTCCCAAGCTTATAGCTTCGCCGGAGTCCAGATGAATGCTGGCTCGTTGAACCCCGAGCGACAGATAACGCATCAGGGAAAAGTGCGAGACGATCGCCCCGACAATAGTTGTGAGCAACTCGTTGGTCACTGGCCCGATCCCGGGAAATGGATTGTTTCATGCGGCTTGGTGCCGTTGGCGGGTATGTCGATCCTTGGTCCGTTTCCAGTACCTGGCCGGAGGCGCACTCCATTGGGCGCGAAGCCACGCCGGCCTGGTTCCGTGGGTTGGCAATGTATGCGTAGATCCTTGGTTCCGACGCGCATTCGCCGCACCAGGTGCGATCCCCCTTGGTGTTTCAACAGCCTACAGCGGCCCGGCAAGGGCGTCCTCCGCCTCGGGCAGCGGATTTCGCCTGGACGCGCATTCTGGGCCGCGGCCAGAGCACCGAGCAAGGGAGCGACGATTGTTCGGACCTTTTGGTCGCAACCTCATCTCCGGGAGGCAAGGCACGATCAGCAGTTAGAGGGAGAGCAGTCAGAGGCGGTCGCGGGGCTGACCGGGGCCAAACACCCGCAGCACCCGCACGTCGCCGGCAGACTCGTCACGGCCGGTGTCGGGCGATAGAGCGCCCGGTCGCCGCCACCGCAGGGCAACTCGCGCACGCCAGGATGCTGACCGACCGGGTGGAGACAAGGGTGGTCGCGTAAGCCCTCGATCGAAGTCCAGATCGCCGCCAGCCGACGCCGCGCCGCCGGTCCCGAGCCGGGCTGCGTCAGCCAGCGCTTCGCCGCGTCGAGATCGGCGAGCGCCTTGTCGGTGTAGCTCAGCTCTCGCGGCACATCGCCGCCGGATCAACGGCCGGAGTAAGGGACTGGCAGCTCGTGGTCGGTGCCGATGGTGTCGATCCAGGTCTTCACCTTGGCCGAGTCGACCAGCCGGCCGGCGGCGATATCAGCATCGGCCTCGGCGATCATCTCGGCCTCCCAGGCGAGGCGGCGCCGCTGCGCAGCCTCGGTTTCCCGGGGTTGCGTGTCGGCGCTGTCGTGCCGGACAGGATTGTTGGTGTCCATGGCGCACAATGTAGCGCTGGCGGCAACCGGCTGCCAGTCACCTTTGTTACAGGCCGTAGTCAGCCGCATCGCTTGCTGCCGCATGGGCGCTGACCTCGCTCACTTCCGCAAGCCGTGAGCCTGCGCCCGGCCGCACCCCCTCACTTGGTGCGCCGCTGGATACGTGCCGCGCCCGACCGCGCTATGCGGCACCCGGAATACGTACTGCGCACGCCGCATCGTGGTGGCCGTACACGAAGAAGTCCGAGAACGACGTTGCGTCCAGACTCTCCGGATCGAATGGATACCGATTCGGCAGATGCGCGAGCAATCGCCACTCTGGCCGGCAGTCGGCCACGTAATCGGTGAAGCGGCGGTGCCGCACGTGCGGCGACGACCAGTCGCGCTCGACGTTGCTGGAGTAGATCAGCACGAAACGCCGCGCATGTTCGAACAGAGCGTGCATGTAGGACGTGAAAACCGCGTCCTCCACCAGGTGGAACAGCACGTCGATCGACAGCACCAGCTCGGCGCGCAGCGTTGCGTCGAGCGCGGCGAACGGCAGGAAGCGGTGCTGCGGAAACCGGGTGACGCAACTCGCCAGCGCGGCGTTCGAGACATCCACTCCGACATAGTCGGGCACCTGCAACAGCGACAGCAACTGACCGTCGCCACAGCCCAGGTCCAGCACGTTGCCGATCGCGTTGTCTGCGACGAAGCCATTGATGACGCCGGCCTTGAACTCCGCCAGATGGCCGCACGAGCCCGCACCCGAGTGGCCGCCGGCGCGGTAGCGCTGCTCCCAATAGTCGCCCGAGGAAAACGCATTCATTGGTCGCCCCACACCCGCTTCACGGCCAGCACGTCGCGCGTTTCATGACTGCGCCAGGCCCGGTTCGTAACGGACACTTCGCGCGTTTCACGACACGCACCACTCGCGCCAGGCATGCCGCAAAGCCACACCGAGGTTGCGGCCGAAGCGCGGTGCATCGCATAACGGGCTGGCCTTCACGCGCGGCCGCAATTCCGCCCGCAGCGCCGCCAGCGCGGCAACATCCGCCGCCTTCGCCACGGCCAGCGCGACATAGTCCGCCGCATCGCGTGCGACCCAGTCGGACAGGCCGACGTTGCACAGATGGCTCATCGAATGCCGCGACGCGAAGATCTCGCCCGGCAGGGTCACGGTGGGCACGCCCATCCATAGCGCTTCACAAGTGGTCAGGCCGCCGGAGTACGGGAACGGGTCGAGCACCATGTCGATCTGGCCGTATTCGGCCATGAAGGCACGATGCGGCGACGACCCGCGCAACTCGAGCCGCGCCGCTTCGATCCCGGCGTCGGCGAAGGCGGCGCGCACCCGATCGGCGGTCGGCGCGTGACCGAACTGGTGGGTCTTCAGCACCAGCCGCGCTCCGGGCACGCGATGCAGCACCGCCGCCCAGGTGGCAATGACGCGCGGCGTGACCTTTGCGAGATTGTTGAAGCAGCCGAAGGTGATGTGACCGTTTGCCAGTGCCGGCAGCGGCACCACGTCGGGCGCGTAGGGGGGCGGGCTGTAGCACACGTAGCCGTCCGGCAGCCGCAGCAATTGCTCGGAATACACATGCTCCAGTTCCGCCGGGGTCTCCCACTGGTCGGTGATGAACCAGTCCATCTCCGGCAGGCCAGTGCTGTGGTTCTGCATGCCGACCCATTTCACCTGCACCGGTGCGAGGCGATGCGTGCAGGCCGGCATGCGCGCCTGGTCGCCATAGCCGCCGAGATCGATCAGCACGTCGATGCCCAGGTCGCGCGCGCGGATGGCAAGGGCCACGTCGTCCAGCGCGTCGATGTCGACCCACTCCTGGGCCGCCGCGCGAAACCGCCGGGCGATCGGATCGGTGGGCAAGGCATTCTGGGCCAGGCAGATCACGGCGAACCGCGCCGGGTCGAGCGTCTCGATCCCGGCCACGGTCAGCCAGCCCACCGGATGGGTCTTCAACGAGCCCGACAGCAGCCCGACCGTCAACTTGCGCTCCGCATCGCGGCTGTTGGCGAAGCTGCCCAGTTGGGTGCGCGGCAGGCGGCCAGCGCACTCGCGTAGCGCGGTCAACAGCTCGCTGCCGGTGATGCCGTCGCGATACGGCAGGTTGTTGCACAGCGCGCGGCGCGGCAGGCTGGCCTCCGGGTCGTGGGCGATCGCGCGGCGGGCGAAATCCACCGCTGCAACCTGCAAACCGAGGCAGGCGGTCGCATTCGATAGAGGCTCAACCTGGATTCCAGGGGGGTGAAGCGGCTTTGAAGCCATGACGAGAGGACTCGGCTGGAAT
>Ga0265338_10011754_pt1 | contig 10068 bp, 8 predicted proteins | sample 42126metaG_FD_193579 | JGI IMG/M metagenome (GOLD analysis project Ga0265338, IMG submission 193579) | Rhizosphere microbial communities from Carex aquatilis grown in University of Washington, Seatle, WA, United States - 4-21-26 metaG | ecosystem: Host-associated > Plants > Roots > Rhizosphere >... | reverse complement strand
AGAATATCGCTGACCGAAGGCACTATTTCATGGCCGCGATCGAGCACGAGACGCACGGCACCGGCGCGCAGCGCCATCAGCACAACCGGATCGCCGCGATAACCTTCTGCCTGATGGGCGGCGATGCCGGCCATGACGTTGGCGGCTTCGTTGCGCACGGTGTTGTCATCCGGGTTTTGTAGGAGATTCTTGCGCTCCTCGATCAGCGCGCGAGCGAGCGGATGGAAAAAATTGCGCTCAGGCAAAGTGAATTCGGCCGGCTCGCTTTTCGCGATATGCCCCATGGCGTCGCGGGCGATGAGCTGGATCTGCACCGCAAGCCCTGCCCAGGGCTCGGCTGTCAGATCCTCGAAACTCACGCGTTTTACATCCTTCGCGCCCGGCTGGGCGAGCTCGATTTCGATCGGGTGGTCGCTGGCGCCCGGCAAGGATTCGCGCGGCGTGACTTTAGCCGTAACAGAAGTGACGCCGTAATCGTCAGAGGCGTTGTAGGAAAGCTTGACGCTTTTCTGCTCCGAGGTCGAAGGCGGCTCGGTGAAAGCAATTTGTGGCGCATGATCGGGTACAACGCGGATATGCCAGCTGCCGAGCGTGCGCCAGCCGCGACGGATAGCGATATCGTCGCCGCTCTCGATCGCCGCGCTCACGCCATAGCCGCTATGATCGTCGGTGTCGAAGCCGACACTCTTGCCGTTCACTGCAAGCTTTGGCGCTTCACCGTCCTGCTCGGCCAAATGCGCGGTGATGGTGCTGCCTTCGGGCACTTCGATGGTGTCGGCGTCATGCCGCTGCCCCGCGGGCGTTGCGATCATGATCGGCGGCAGGCCGGTGTAATCGGGTGGCGTGATCCAAGCGTCAAGCGCGGGATTGAGCGCTTCGAGTTTCTTACCGAGATCAGGGTTGATCGCGGCCAGCAGGCGACCGCCCCACACGCCCCAGCCCGTGAAAAGCCCGATTGCGAGCAAAATCAGCAGGCCATAGCGCAAGGCATAAGGATCGCGCGCGGCGAAGCTCAGTTTCCAGCGCGGCCAAAGCAATCCTTTGAGCTGCGATTTTGCTTGCGCCTGATGCACCTGCCAGAGAGTCTGCTGCACATTTCCGCTCACGGCCGGACGGTCGATCACGGCATCGAGCGGGCGGTGGGTGAGTCCACTCGCTTCCTCGACGCGGCGTTTGGCAAGCGAAAGCGAGCCCGGCTTGTATTGCGCGCGCGCCTTGCCGATAGAGTCGAAAAAGAAAATCGTGAAGATGGCAAGGGCCGCGAGATGCGCCCAGGGATAAAGCGCCTTGAACAGGCCAAGCCAGGCGAGCGCCACGAACAGGCCTATGAACAGAAAAGGAATCGCGAACGCGCGCAGAATATTTTCTGCACCGATGATCAATTTTGCGAGGGTGAGTTGAGAGCGGCCGGGAATCTCGGCTTCGGAGGAGTGGGCGCGAGGTTTGCGCGATACCATATAACGACCGGCCTTTTTTCTTTTCTTGTTCCCGCCCCCAGCGCCTTCTGCACTAGGGCTTACAAGGGTTTAGTATGGCAAAAGAAGCCTAAAAAAAGGATTAGCACTTGGCGCCGCACCCTCGCTTTTTCGCACTTTTTCGGCCTAAACCGGGTGCCCCGATAGCCAGGAAGGCCAGGATTCCCAGCAAATCTGTTCCGCAACTGCGATGCGGCGCCGCACAATGGAAAACCGGCCCCCAGCCACCAGGACTTCGGGAATAAGGGGCCGGCCGTTATAAATTGAAGACATTGCCGCTCCATAGGCGCCGGCCTGCAAAATAGCGATCAGATCGCCGGGTTTGGCGGGTAGGCGATAATCCTTGCCGAAAAGATCGGAGGTTTCGCAAATCGGCCCCACGACATCCGCCGTGATCGTATCCTTGCCTTCGCGCACCGGCACAATCGAATGGCGCGCACCGTACATCGCCGGACGGATGAGGTCGTTCATGCCCGCGTCAATAATGATAAATGTGCGCGCTGCACCTTTTTTGACGTAAGTCACGCGGCTCACCAGCACGCCGGCATCACCGACGAGGCGCCTGCCCGGCTCGAAGGCGAGGGCGCAATCGAGATCGCCAACGGTCTCAATCACGATGGCGGCGTAATCTTTGAACGGCGGCAGCGTCTCACCATCATAGGGAATACCGACTCCGCCGCCGAGATCGAGCCGCTCCACTTTGATACCCTGCGCGCGAGTGGCTTTGACGATCTCGGCAAGTTTGCCATAGCCCTGGCGGAACGGCTCGTAATCATGCACATGCGAGCCAATATGAATCGTGAAGCCCTTGAAGGAGAGTCCGGGCAGCGACGTCGCTAGCTTCAGGGCTTCGCCGATCTGAGAATGATCGATGCCGAATTTGGTGCCAAGTTCCGCCGTCGAGGTTTTCTGATAGGTGCGGGCGCTGACGTCGGGATTAACACGCAGTGCGATCGGCGCCTTGCGGCCAAACGCCGACGCCGCGGCGCTGAGCGCGTGCAACTCAGAAATCGATTCGATGTTGATCTGGTGAATGCCAGAGATCAGCGCGGCATCGAGCTCGTCGCGTCTTTTTCCAACCCCGGAAAAAACGATTCTATCCGGCGCGATGCCGGCATCAAGCGCGCGCTCGAGCTCGCCGGCAGAAGTGACGTCCGCACCCGCGCCGCAATTGGCAAGCGTACGGATTACCGCGCGATTGGGATTGGCCTTGATCGCGTAGTGAACGCCAACGGAACGGCTTCCGAAAGCGCTTTCGAATTCGTGGTAATTTTTCTGCAGCTGCGCGGTCGAATAGCAATAAAAAGGCGTACCGATCTCGGCCGCGATCGTCTCAAACGCAACCTCTTCGGCGCAGAGCGCGCCGCCTTTGTAGGCAAACGCGCCGCTCATGGCCGCGTCGGCTTCGGATCTGTGGCGGGATCGGGGTAGACTTGCGGAAACGTGTCCTTGATCACGCCGGGTGGTGGATCGACCTCGCTCGGCTTTTTGCCGCAGGCCGAAAGCAGACATACGAACGCAAGGACAGTTGCAGCGGCGCTAAAACCGGCTTGCCGGAAACACGAAGAGGGTGGCATAGATGCTCTCGATCCGAACGGGAGAGGCTATTTAAGATGCTTCGCATCGCCTGTGCAATCCTTATCCTGACTTTGTTTGCAGATGCGCGCGCCGCGCTTGCGTCCGGCACGGTTGGCTTTGTGCCCACCAATCCACCCCGCCCCGTTCCGCCTTTCACTTTCGAGGACGAGAAGGGCCAGGCCCACGATCTCAAGGAGTTCCGGGGGCGCACGATCCTGCTCAATCTGTGGGCCACCTGGTGCGGCCCCTGCGCCGAGGAAATGCCGGCACTGAACGATCTGGGCAAGAAGCTCGACGGCAAAAGATTTGCAATCCTCGCGGTGGCGGAAGACCGCGACGGACTTGAGGCCGCGCGTGCCTTTTTCCAGCGCAACGGCATCGATCACCTTGCGGTCTATGCCGATCCCGGCTTCGAGGCACCCTTCATCCTGCATGCAGACGGCTTGCCGACCACCCTGCTCATCAATGCAGATGGGCTTGAGATCGCAAGGCTCGAAGGCGGGGCCGATTGGACGCAAGGCGATTTACGCAATTACGTAGAGCACGGGCGGTAGGAGTTTAGGAGCTCGCGCCGGATGAATTATTCGCTTGCATCGAGGCGGGCGAGAACACCGCTTCGACATTGGCGTCGTTGACGATGAGATTGGGCCCGAGCAGCAGATCGTTGCCGCTGCTGTCTGCGGTCTGGACGCCGGTCACAAGGCCGATGAGATTGACGTTGCTTGGCGTGAGCGCATTGCCGCTACCGTCGGTAGCCGCAATGGAGAGTGTATAAAGGCCGTCTGGCAGCTGATTGCCGCTCGAATCCTGTCCGTTCCAGGCGATATTGTTGACGCCGCTTGCGGTCGGCCCGCTCAAACTCGCGACCGTATTGCCGGCCGAATCCTTTACCGTGATCGTCGCCGCGCTTGCTTCTTGCGGCAGCGTGTAGCTGAAATCGGACTGGCCACCCTGGATCAGAAGCTGGCCGTTGGCGGGTACTTCGACATATTGTCCGACATAACCGAGCAGAGATTTGACGCTGCCGGCACCACTGGCGTCGACAAGTTTCTGCAGCAGGCTGTTGGTGTTGAGCTGCTGCTCGACGCCTGAGAACTCGACGAGCTCCTGCGTGAACTGGTTGGTGTCCATCGGCGAGGTCGGATCTTGGTGCTGCAGCTGCGTGGTGAGGATCTTGATGAAGGTATTGAAGTTCGTGGCAAGCCCAGCTGCGGTGCTGCCGGCATTAACGCCGTTAGTCACGCTATTCGCCATTTGCTGTTGGGCGGCTTGGGTCGCGGCCTGACTCGAATTGACCAGCGCGTTGAAGGCGTTCTGGCTGGAGGCGGCGGCGGGATTGACGGCAGTTGTCATGTTCTTTCTCCTTACACGCGTAAATTGACGCGGCCCGGCGTCAGATAATAGATCTCGGTCTCATCGTCTGCGGCGGGAACCGCAACGGTATTTGCAGAGTTGTTATCGCCGTTGCCGCGCGCATTGGCGCCATTGTCGGCGGATGAACTTCCCTGCTGGCTGTCGCCGCGCAGATTGAACTGCAAACTTCCAGAGTCAGCGCGCAGACCTGCCTCCTGCAGTGCGCGCTCGAGGCTCCCCACATCCTTGGAGAGTAAGTGCAGCGTGGCCGGATTGTCGGCCGTCACCGTTCCTTGAACCCTGCCATTGGCGTCGACGCTCAGCTTGACGTCGATGCGCCCCAATTCGGCCGGACGCAGCTGGATCGTCATGTCACCGGAGCCGTCCTTGGCGAGTTTGCCCATCTGCAACACGACTTGCTCTACCGCGCTCGGCAAACCGGTCATGCCGCCTTGCGTCGCGCGCAGAGCTGAAAGCTGGCTGGCGAAATTATAGGGGTCGGACGCATGCGCGGCCTGGGCCGTAAGTGGCATGGAATTATTTGGCAGCGCCCCCGTCCCGGCATCGCGCGCATTTGCGTTCTGCCCTTGCCCATTATCGGACATAAGATCGTCGGTGGAGGGTTGCGCGCTCGACATAAAGCTCGCGGCAACCGCGCCCGGTAGGGCAACGGGGCCCGTTGGAGTCGAAGTCGCCGGAGTGCTGAACAGATTGAGAAAACTGTCGACCCAGTTGCTTTTCGGCGCATCTGGTTGGACGGTTTTCGCGGTGGGCGCCGACGCCACGGGACTCGCTGCGAGCGTTAAAGAAGACGGCGTATTGAGATCATTCGCTGCAAGTGCATCGCCAGTCATAGCATTCGCGTTTTGAGCGATTGCATTCGGGGCAACAGGCCTGGCGAAGAGCGTTGTCAACGGTTTGAGATCGATCTTGTCGTCCTTGGCGACAACGGGCGCGGGTATCGAAACCGCATCGGCGGCAATAACTGGCGAGGGCAGAATATCGACCGGAGCCGTTTGAACGGCGGGCGCATTACCGGTTTTGGACGCAAGTACAGGCTGCGTTGACGCCGGCACCAGTGTTACCGGCGTCGCGGCAACTTGCTGCAAAGACTGAGGCGGGGGCGGCAGCACATTGGCGGCAGGCGCAGCAACTGCGTTCGGGTCAACAACGGCAGCCGTATCTGTGTTGTTAACGGCAACTGGAGCTGGAGCTGGAGCTGGAGCTGGAGCTGGAGTTGGAGTTGGAGCTGGAGCTGGAGCCGACGCTTGGAGCGGTGTCGCTAAAGGCACGGAAACAGCAAGCGCAGCACTTGCGGCCAATACAATTGGCGGCGCCGGCGTCTGAGAAACGAGACCCTGAGCAACCGGCGGAGCTGGATTTGCATCATTGGTCGGATCTGCAGCCGGCGCCGGAGCACTGGTCGCACTTGCCACAGCGGGAGCCAATGGATCCGCCACGACATTGTTGATGGCAACATCGGCGGCGACGCTGACGGTATCGACGGCCGGCGCTGGAGTCGGATTGGGCGCGACGGTATTGGTATTTCCGGAAACCGCGACGACAGGCGCCGGCGCGGGATTTTGATCGGCAGCAGCTACAGCAGGCGCCGTAATCTGATCCGGTTTTGCCTTCGCGTCATGGGGAGCCGACACGTCCTGAAACTTGACGGCCTTGACCTTTTTCCAGGATATGGCCGGAGCAACACTCTTCACTGTCGAAGGAGTAGGATCGGCTGTCTTCACAGCTCGCGGAGTTGCTGTAGTCGTGTTCTGCGAGGAAGAGGTGGCAGAATCGGATGCAGAAGCCGATCCATGGGAAGACCGCGGCTTTTGCAGCGAAACGACGGGCAGCATGTTGTTATGCTGCAACGGCATTGTCGGAACATTGGCACCCGAAAGCATGCCGGCAAACGCGCTATCCATCGCGGTTTCATCCGGCGCGCCTGCCTGCGGCAAAAGCGCAGCTGCATTGCCGCTTGCCTTAATCGACGCATCGGAACTTACGGAATCCATAAAAACTCCTAGACGATCTGCCGTACGGCCACCGGCGCGCAGGTGGGACTGTAATTGCCAAGCTCAAGATGGGCGGTACGGGGATCGTGATAGCCAAGCTTTGGCATCACTTCGCTACGGACGATCGAGACGATGTTCTGGATCAGGCGTTGCGTCGCGGTAACGGTCGAGCGCAACAGGCGCGCATTCTGCTCGACGGTCTCCGCCAGCCTTTGCGCACCGACTTTCAATTTGCGGCGCAGATCTTCGGGCGCCTGCTTGACGAGTTCGGGCTGCGCCGCGATCGCCTTGATGCCGGCGCGATATTCGAGGGTCAACCTTTGCTTGCGCTTAAGCAGCTGTTTGTGCGCGTCGTATTTGCGCTCCATCACGAGGACGGTTTCTTCGGCCATCAAAGCGATCAGATCGTTGATCACCACGAGAATGGCGGCGGGTGGCGTGAGTTTTTTAGCTTCCGGCGGCATTGGCTGCTCCTGGAGGTTGCGTATGCTGAGCGTTCATCTTGGCCTGCGTACGGATCAATTCACTCTTGACGGCGGCTGCGATGCCGAAATGCCCGGCCTTGGCCGCGACCTTGCCGTATTCCTGCACCAGAAAGCTGCGCATCACTTCTTCGCCATGGCCGCCGCCGAAAACCTTGTCGACGCCCACGGTTTCGAACATCGGTTGCAGCATCTGGGTCATGAACATGCCCTCGAAATCCGAAGCGACCTTATCGAGGTTGCGGCCGCTCGGCTTCGGTGCCGTGGCCAACGCCTGCCCCAGCGCCACATCACCCATCGATTGAAGGCCGGAACTATCCATCACATCAGCTCCAGATCGGCTTGCAGCGCACCGGCCGCCTTGATCGATTGCAAAATCGAGATCATGTCACGCGGCCCAATGCCAAGCGCGTTCAGGCTCTGCACGAGGTCCTGCAGGCTGACGCCGTTTTTGAGCATCGCCATGCGGTTTTCCTTGCCTTCTTCAATGCTGACGTCGGAGCGCTGCACCACGGTGGTTTGCCCGTTCGAGAGCGGCCCCGGCTGCGAGACCTGCGGCGTCTCGGAAATCTTGATGGTAAGATTGCCCTGAGCAATAGCAACGGTATTGATGCGCACGTTTTCGCCCATGACGATAACGCCCGACTGCTCGTCGATCACGACACGCGCGGTTTGATCCGGCACCACCGCCAACTGCTCGATATCCGTCATCAGGCCAACCACATCGCCGTGCCGGTCTTCCGGCACCTGGATGCGCACTGTGGCCGAATCGACAGCGCTGGCGAGCTTGGCTTTAAGATGATCGTTGATGGTGGTGGCGATGCGCTGGGCCGTAGTGAAATCAGGATTGCGCAGCGACAATCTCAGGGATGTGAGATCGGCGAGATGAAAATTGACTTCGCGCTCGACGAGAGCCCCGTTGGCAATACGGCCCGAGGTCGGAACGCCTTTGGTCACGGTCGAGCCGCTGGCACCAGAGGCGCTGAAGCCGCTTGCTACCGTGCCTTGCGCCACCGAATAAACCTCGCCGTCCGCACCCTGCAAGGGCGTCACCAGCAGAACGCCGCCCATCAAGCTCTTGGCGTCGCCCATCGCCGACACTTCAACGTCGATGCGCGAACCTTGGGCGGCGAAAGGCGGCAGCGTGGCCGTCACCATCACGGCGGCGATATCTTTGGTCTTGATGACGGCAAAGTCGCTGTTCTCGTTGATGCCTAGACGTTCCAGCATGCCCATCAAGCTGCGTTCGGTGAAAGGCGAGTTGGTGAGCGTGTCGCCGGTGCCATTTAAGCCCACGACAAGGCCATAGCCGACCAGCATGTTGTCGCGTACACCCTCGAAATTGACGAGGTCTTTAAGACGCGATGCGGCATGCGCGGTAGAGGAGGCGAAGATCAGGAGTGCCATGCCGACCATGGCCGCTGGGAGGAGGGAAAGTCGGCGGGCGCGGCCGGGGGTGGCCGCCGACGGGCGGGGGAGAGAGGAGAGAACAACTTTCGGCAAAAAGGCAGGCATGGCGACCCCTGATCCTCGGCAAGACTTATGCGAAGCCCGTGCCAAAAACCGCCTCTCGCCTGGATTTCACATAAACTATTGAAATAAAAACGTGTTTTGAGCTAATTTTCGGTTTCGTTTGCGGTTAAAATAAGCGATTATGAGGCAGAAATTGCCGGGAACCTTGCGCTTCCCGTCATTCGCGAGGACACCCACGTGATAGGCAAAATCGAAGGTCCCGGCCCGATACGCACGGCGCAGCAGATCAAGCGCGCCGCCAAAGCTGGCGGCACCAGCGGTACAAGTTTCGCCAAACAACTTGATGAGACTTCGGATGCAAACGCAACTCAGGCGGTGGGCGGCACCAGCGGTGTCACCGGTGTACTTGGTATTCAGGAAATCGACGACGCACTTTCTGGTGCCTCGAAAAACAAGGCGCGCGCGTTCGATATCCTTGATCGGCTGGAAGATCTGCGCATCGAGCTTCTGACCGGCGCAATCTCGCGCGAAAAACTGATGCAACTGATGAACACCGTCAAGGCGCGACGCGCCGACGTCACCGATCCGCGCCTCGCCGAAATTCTCGATGAGATCGATCTGCGCGCACAGGTGGAACTGGCGAAATACGGCGACTAAGCCTTTTTCGCCGCCGCCTCTTCTTCCAGCATCATCTTGCGCGACAATTTCCCGATCAGGGTTTTCGGCAGACGGTCGCGAAACTCGACCTGCTTTGGCATTTCGATCGGCGAAAGCTTGTCCTTGAGGAATGCACTCAGTTCGGTGTGCGTCAACGTCGCCCCCGCGCGCAGCTTGATCCAGGCCTTCACCGTCTGACCACGATATTCGTCCGGAATGCCCGCTACGATGCATTCTTCGACCGCGGGATGCAGGTAAATCGCCTCTTCGACCAGGCGCGGATAGATTTTAAAGCCACCGGCGGCGATCATGTCTTTGATGCGGTCGACGATGAAAGTGTAACCATCCTCATCCAGATAGCCGATATCGCCGGTGTGCAAGCGCGCACCTTCCGGCGTTTCATCAAGCACCGCTTCGGTTTCTGCGCGCTGATGCCAGTAGCCCATCATTACCTGCGGCCCCCGGATGCAGACTTCGCCCTTCTCGCCTTGCGGCAGCACAGTCTTCCGGTCTTCAAGGCTGACGATCTCGATCAAAGTGCCGGGCACCGGAAGACCAATGGAGCCGGGCTTGTTGACGCCCTCGACGGGATTGCAGCTCACCACTGGCGAGGTTTCCGAAAGACCGTAACCTTCCACGAGTACGCAGCCGGTGAGGCGCTCGAAATCATGCTTAACCTCGACCGGTAGCGGCGCGCCACCTGAGATACAATATTTGATCGAGGAGAGATCGTACTTCGCGAGCCCCTTATAATGATTGATCGCGGTATAGATCGTCGGCACCGCGGGAAAAAGGGTGGGGCGCTTTTTGTGGATGGTCTTGATCACCTGCATCAGATCGAAGCGTGGCAACATGATCAGGCAGCCGCCCATCAGCACCGTGATGTTCATCACCGCCGTCATCGCAAAGACATGAAAAAACGGCAGAACGCCGAGCATTCTTTCGGCTCCGAAATGAACATGTGGGAAGACCAGGCGCGATTGCATGACGTTGGCCGCGAGATTGTCATGCGTCAGCATCGCCCCCTTGGGGATG
>Ga0265338_10011753_pt1 | contig 10069 bp, 5 predicted proteins | sample 42126metaG_FD_193579 | JGI IMG/M metagenome (GOLD analysis project Ga0265338, IMG submission 193579) | Rhizosphere microbial communities from Carex aquatilis grown in University of Washington, Seatle, WA, United States - 4-21-26 metaG | ecosystem: Host-associated > Plants > Roots > Rhizosphere >... | reverse complement strand
GGTCGCCCGTTGGGAAAAGCCGGTCGTCGCGCTGATTCTCCTCATCGCGGCGGCGCTCCGCCTCCATGGAATATCTTCGTGGCTGCTGGCCAATGTGGACGAGGTCTCGGCGCTCAACCAGATTGGTCTGCCATTCCTGTCCGGCGCCTCCACCCATAGCAATTATCTGCTGACGACGGTGCTGCTCAAGACGGTGGGATGGCTGCTTCCGTTCCCGTACATCCGGATCCTGACCGCGCTCACCAATGTCGCGGCGCTCTCTGCCACCTATTGGGCCCTCCGGGGAGTGACGGTCCGCGCGGTGGCGTTCATGACCCTCGCCGCGCTCACGCTGTCCTGGAACGTTCTGTATTACAGCCGGATCTTTGAATGCGGGAGCTTTGACCCCTCCGTCGCCTGCTTTTTCATGGCCTGTGTCTTGCGATGGATGCGCGATCGGTCGCAGGTGCGCTGGCTCGCGGGAGCCAGCCTGCTCCTGGGCTTTCATTTCAACACCCATGCCCTGCCCTGTTTCTACGCGTTGGCGGTCTTTGCCGTGTTTCTCGCGCTCCAGCTGCGCCGCCGCCTCCTCTCATTCAAAGGCGCGGTCCTGGCGGCGACGGCCTTCGGCGCGGGGACGATCCCCTACCTGTACACCGCGGTCGCCTTCCCCCATTTCGATTCGGCCCTGGGCGCGTCCTACGGCACCCTGTCGATGGAGCCGACCCTCCAGTGGGCCGTCAACTTCCGGCATCCGCTCTACTACCTGAGGACCCTGACCGAGTACCTCACCTTCTACCCGCTCCCCGAAGCTTCGCTGCTCCTCCCGGGATTCGCCCTCTTCTGCCTCCTGGCGGTGCTCGCCGGCGTCCTCGCCACGCCGCCCAGTCCGCTCAAGGGCTACCTTGTGATCATGAGCTTCGGCTTGCTGGTCGTCATCGGTCTCTCGCCGTTCCCGGTCTACAATGAAGGCCATCTGCATTTCTTCTGGCCGCACTTCCTCGCCCTGCTGAGCCTCCTGATCTATCAGTCCCGCCGCGCGCTGCGGGTGGTGCTCGCGCTCACCGGGGTCTCGCTGGTCGGGCTCAATCTCGTGTGGCTGCCGCATATCCTGCAGAACCAGGTGGTGGCGGTCGAGGACGTGCTCGCGCGAAACCTCGATCACGGCGAGACCGTGTACATTTCCGATGGCGCGATGCTCAAACTGCGCTGGCTCGACGTTTATCGGACACTCGAATCCCACCCGCTGGTGCCCTTTGTCTGTCAGGGCCCCGAGGCCATGCAGCCTTTCTCCGCCCTGAAACTCGGGCAAAAGGCCGTGGTGATCATTACCTCCGACGGGGTGTGGCCACCGCCGTCCTTCACCGGCCGCCTGAACGATGTTCTGCTGCTGAGCGACGAGCAGTTGATGGAGGCCTATCAGAGCCACGGTCTGCGCATCTACGAGATCACCCCGCAGGCCGCCCCTCCCTAGCCCGCGCCAGGGTCCGGCGGGCGCTCAGGCCGGCGCGTTCGCCTGCAGCCAGGCCGCCAGCGCCGCCCAGGCGCGGCCCCGGTGGCTGATCCGGTTCTTCACCTCGTCACCCAGCTCGGCAAACGTGCGGTCGAAACCGGCCGGCACGAAGAGCGGATCGTAGCCGAAGCCTCCCGCGCCCGCCGGCTCATGGCGCAGCTCACCGTCGCTGCGCCCCTCGAAGACATGCTCCTCGCCGCCCGGCCCGACCAGCACCAGCACGCAGATGAAATGGGCGCGGCGCGGCGCCGCCGGCGCCGCCTCCATCGCCGCCACCAGTTTCGCCAGGTTCTCGGCGCCGCTGGCGCGCGGTCCCGCGAAATAGGCCGACTCGACCCCCGGCGCGCCGTCCAGCGCGTCGACGCAGAGCCCGCTGTCGTCCGCCAGCGTCCACCCTCCCGCCGGCAGCCGTTCCTTCAATGCCCGCGCCTTCTTCCGTGCATTGCCGGCAAAGGTGCCGGTGTCCTCCGCCAACGCCGGCATGCCGCCGACCGCGACCGCCGAGACGATCTCGACCGGCAGCGCGCCCGCGTCCGCCAACCGCTGGAATTCACGCGCCTTGTTCGCGTTCCCCGAGGCGAGATAGATTTTCATGCGGGACATCCCAGGCGAGTGACGAGCGCCGAGTGTCGAGAGCCAAGCGTCGGGAATCGGCGCCGTCCAGCCGGAAGCGCGCAGTGACCGCGGCGGCCCATGCTCCGCCGCCTCGACGCCGTCCGCCCCCCGGGCCTCGCCTTTCGCCCCCGGGCCCTCGTCCCTCGACTCTCGGCTCTCGGCTCTCGGCGATTAACCCAGGCTGAATGTCGTTTCGTCGACCTGCAGCTTCTCCGGGTAGGCGACCCGCCCGCGCATCAGCTCGTCCGGCCCGAAGGCGGCGTGCCGCACGTCTTCCAGGCGGACGGCATTGGCCACCTTCTCCGTCCGCAACCCCTTGAAGGCTGCCTTGGCCCGCTCGTCGCCCAGCAGCACCGGCGCCCGGTAGACGAACAGATAGTCCAACTGGCGAAACTGGATCAGCTCGCTGATGATCTGCGCACCGCCTTCGAAGTATACCCCGGTGATGCCCGCCGCCGCGCACATCCGCCGGAACTCCGGCAGGGGCGCCCGGGTCGTCTCCGACGCCAGGCTCCACACCTGCACGCCCTGCGCCTGCAGCTTCCGCACATAGCCGAGCCCACCGTGCGGCGTCGTGACCACGATCGTCCGCTCCTTGTACTCGTCGGAGTAGACCCGCGGCAGCTGTTTTTCGCCGACCGTCCGCAGCAGTCCGTCAAACACGAAACGCACGGGACACCAGACCTGGCCTTCCTGCCGGCTGGTGAGCTGGGGGTCGTCATTGAGGATCGTGCCCGCCCCCACCGCGATGGCCGGGAACAACCGCCGCCAGCGGTGCACATCGGCCCGGGCCGCGTCCCCGGTGATCCACTGGGAATCGTTCGCCCGCGTCGCGATCTTGCCGTCGAGGGACACGGCCACCTTCGCCGCCAGCAGAGGACTGCCGGTCGCGGTCCAGTGGTTGTAGATCAGGTTGAGATCCGCGCATTCCTCGGCCAGCACCTCGGTGGTCACCTCGACGCCCGCTGCCCGCAATACCTCGTAGCCCCGGCCGGCATGCGCGGGATTGGGGTCGGTCGCCCCCACGACGACATGCTTGAGGCCGGCGGCGATGATCGCGTCCGTGCAGGCGCCCGTGCGCCCCGGGGTACTGCAGGGCTCGAGTGTCACATAGAGCGTCGCCCCCGACCGCGGCGGCCGGCCCAGGTTGCGCAGCGCCATGACCTCCGCGTGCGGCGCGCCGTCGCGGGCATGGAAGCCCTCGGCCACGATCTTGGCCTGCTCCACCACGACCGCGCCGACCATCGGATTCGGATGGGTGGCACCCCAGCCCTGCCGCGCCGCGGTCAGGGCGTGCCGCATGAAGCTCTTGTAGACCGGATTGCCCTCGGGTTCCATGGCATTGGTTGACAGCCGGCGACGGCGGCTAGCCGTGGACGAACGGGTTGGTCTCGCGTTCGATCTCCACCGTGGTCTCGGGCCCATGGCCGGGATACACCACCGTCTCGCCCGGCAGGGTGAAGATCTGCTCCCGGATCGATCGCTCGAGCACCTCCAGGCTGCCGCCCGGAAGGTCGGTGCGCCCGATGCCGCTGTGAAACAGCGCGTCGCCCACGAACGCGGCCGGCAGATTCGCGAAATAGAACAGCACGTTGCCTGGACAATGCCCCGGCACGTGCCGAACCTCGACCGTCTGGCCCAGCGCCGTCCACCGCTGGCCCTGCGCGACAAACTCGTCGATCGTCATCGGCCCGAGCCGCATTCCGGGAATCACGAACCGCTCCATGACCTCCGGAGTTTCGATCAGCACCCGGTCGTCGCGATGGGCCCGCACCTTGGCCTGGGTGGCCTGCACCACTTCGGCGCCACCCTGGGTATGGTCCCAGTGGCCGTGGGTCAGCCACAGTTCCTGCAGGCGGCAGTCGTCCGCGGCCAGGAGAGGCTTGATCTCTTCCCAGATGCTCGCGGGGGCGTCGATGAGGACCGCGGCGTGCAACTCGGGTGCGGTCAGCAGGTACGCGTTGGTCAGCAACGGACCTGCCGGCACGACGTGAAGGTGCATGCCCGACTAGATGCTGCCTGCGTCGCACCCGTGCAACCGAGAATTATCCCGAATCCGTCCGTCGGGCGCGTTTTCCGGGATTTTCACCAGCCGGCCCCGGGACTTCCCCCTAATTTCAGTGGTTTTGCGTTCGGCCCGCCCTGGCGGATCCGGCCCGGCACCGCCATCGGCATCGCCCGCCCGCCGCCGGCGGTCGTGCGGCTTATCCCGCCCCGGGCGGGGTGTCCAGACAGGCCCGCACCGCCTCGGCGAGCTGATTGACCTCAAAGGGCTTGGGTAGAAACATGATGTCCCGGCCGAGCGATGGATCCTGGGCGGTGACGCTGGGGCCGTACCCGCTCGTCAGGATGATCCGCAGTTCCGGCGATTCCTGCCGCAGCTTCCGGGCCAGTTCCAAGCCGGTCATGCCGTCCGGCATCAGGTAGTCGGTCAGCAGCAGTCGGATTTCCCCGCGGTGCTCCCGCCAAAGCTCCAAGGCGGCGGCGCCCGTGGTCGCCTCGATCACGGCGTACCCGAATTGCGCCAGCACGGTCTGCACCAGCGTCCGGATCAGCGCCTCGTCCTCCACCAGCAGGATGGTCTCGCCGCCCTTGCGCCCGGCGGGCGCCCCCGGTATCGGCGGCCCTGATACCGAGACCGGCGCCAGCTGGCGCGGCAGCAGGATGCGGAACGTCGTGCCCCGCCCCACCTGGCTCGCCACGTCGATCCAGCCCTGGTGCTGGTGCACGATGCCGTGCACGGTGGCCATGCCCAGGCCGGTGCCCCGGCCGACGTCCTTCGTGGTGAAAAAGGGCTCGAAAATGCGGGGAAGAATCTCCGGCGGAATGCCGCTGCCCGTGTCGCTGACCTCCAGGCGGGCGAACGCCCCGGGCCGGGCCTGCGGGAACGGCGCGGCCGCGGCGGCATCGAGATCCACCGCCGCCGTCGCGATGGTCAGGCGGCCCCCTTTCGGCATGGCGTCCCGCGCGTTGACGGCGAGGTTGAGCAGGATCTGCTCGATCATGCCGCCGTCGGCATAGACCGGCAGCGGCACCGGCGCGTAGTCCAGCTCGACCCGGATGTCCTCGCCGAGGATGCGCGCGAGCATCTTGGCCATGTCGGCGACCACCCGGTTGAGATCCAGGTTGTCGAGCTGAATGACCTGGCGGCGGCTGAAGGTGAGCAGCTGCCGGGTGAGGCTGGCCGCGCGCCGCGCCGCATCCGAGATCTCCTGCACCGACGCGGCGGCCGGCGGCGGCAGGCCGCCGAACTGCTCCAGGAGCGACACGTTCATCTGGACCACGGTCAGGAGATTGTTGAAGTCGTGCGTGATCCCGGCCGCGAGCTGCCCGACCTCCTCGAGTTTTTGCGTCTGGCGGAATTGGTCCTCCAGCCTCCGCCGCTCGGTCACGTCCTCCGCCACCCCGGCAATGCGGTAGACGATCCCCTGGTCGTCGCGCACCGGGAAGGCCTGCTCGCTGAGCCAGCGTACCGTGCCGTCGGGGCGCAGAATGCGGTACTCCTCATGATAGTCGCCCGTCGCCTGCTTCGCCTGCATGGCCTGCCGCACCCGCCGCCGATCCTCCGGATGGATCGCCTCCAGCCAGGAACGCGGCTGCTGGTAGAGGCTTTCGCAGGTGCGGCCCGTGATCTCCTCATAGGCCGGACTGACGTAGAGCATGCGATCCTTGGCGACATCGGTCAGCCAGAACACCTCGCGGATGTTTTCCGCCACCTGGCGGAACCGCTCGTCGCTGGTGCGCAAGGCTTCCTCCACGCGCTTCCGGTCGGTGATGTCGCGGATCACGCTGATGATCGCCCGGGCGCCACCGAGGGTCACGCCCTGCGAACTGATCTCGACCGGAAACGTGCCCCCGCCCTTGCGGCTATGGCTGGTCTCGAAAAGGAGTCCGCGGGTGTCGGTTTCGGCCAGCTGCGCGGCGGTCATGGCCGCCGAACCCGGGCTCCGGAGATCGAAAACCGTCCGGCCCAGCAGCTCCTCCCGGGTATAGCCGTAGGCCCGCAAGGCCGCCGGGTTGACTTCGAGAATCCGGCCGTCCTCGCGTCGGACCAGCAGGATGCAGTCGCGGCTGTGGCTGACGAGGATCTCGAACCGGCCGGCGGTCTCCTCGGCCTGCGCGCGGGCGTCCGCTTCCGCCCGCCACCGCCGCAGCTGGCGGCTCAGCCCCCCGTAGAGCAACGCCGCCGTGACCGCCACGAACGCGAGCCCCTTGTAGCTCGCCAGCGTGGTCAGGAGTTCCGGGTCCGCGGAGAGGAGGCCCAGCGCCCGGTCGGACACCAGTATCCAGAGGGCGGCGACAAAGGCGTACACCAGGCTCGTGCGCAGGGCGATGCGGACCAGCTCGCGGCTCATTTCCGCCCTTCGCCAGCCGAGATCGACGGCCCATCCTTTCCGGGGCTCACCCGCCCCGGTCTCGGCCCAGGCCCGGCGGTTGGCCCGATGCAGGGCCTCGGTCAGCCCGCTCACGAGCACGGCCACCAGCAAAAAGATAATACATTGCATCAGGTCCGCGCCGCGCGCGAACGCGAACGAATACCGCGGCGGCACCAGGAAGAAGTCGGTGCCCGCGCCGGCCAGCAGGGTGGCCACCAGCCCCGGGCCCAGCCCCCCCAAATAGGCGCTGAGGATGACGGGAAAAAGAAAGATCATCAGCATCAGCTGGCCGTCCGTCCACGGATCCACCGCCAGGCGCACCAGCAGCGTCACGACCGTGACCGCCACCGCCAGGGCGTACGCCTCCCACGCGATGCCCCAGCCCCGAGTCCCGGCGGCCCCCGCCGGCCGCTTGCCGCCCGGCTGGCCTGGCGCCACGCCCGCCGGCTGCGCCGCCTTATGGGCGGGATCGTCCATGGTATTCTGCTGGCTCTGACCGGCCAGTATGGGCGCCGGCAAAACCGCATCCGGCGTTGGGGGTGGGAGCACGTCTTTCCTTGCAGGAACTCATATTGAGTTTCCCTGGCTTCTCAATCGATCTTGGAGCAAATACCGATCTTTCCTCCCCGTGACATCGGGCGGCGGCGGCACGCGGGCCGCCCCGGAGCTCCCGCGGAGCCGCCCTGACAAAGCGTCTTGTAAAGTGCCCCCAATTCGGGCCCATTCGTCTGCATTCGCGGCCACCCTGTCGCCCCTGCCATGACCTCCGCCGATATTCGCCAGAGCTTCCTCGATTTCTTCGCGAAACACGGGCACACCATCGTCCCCTCGTCCTCGTTGCTGCCCGACTCCCCCGGCCTGCTTTTCACCAACGCCGGCATGAACCAGTTCGTGCCGATCTTCCTCGGCGACCGGCGGCCCGACGTCGCCCGCTGGGCCGGCGCCCGCCCCGCGCGGGACACGCGCGCCGCCGACACCCAGAAATGCATCCGCGCCGGCGGCAAGCACAACGATCTCGAGGACGTCGGCTTCGACACCTCCCACCACACGTTCTTCGAGATGCTCGGCAACTGGTCCTTTGGCGACTACTTCAAGCGGGAATCGCTCGAATGGGGATGGGATCTGCTTACCACGGTCTGGGGCATACCCGTCAAGCGCCTGTTCGCCACCGTTTACCAGCCCGACGCGGCGCGGGGCGATCCCTCCGAGTTCGACCGGGAGGCCCACGACATCTGGGTCCGCCTCTTCGAAAAGGCCGGCCTCGACCCCAAGCTCCACATCGTCACGGGAGGCAAGAAGGACAATTTCTGGACGATGGGCGACACCGGGCCGTGCGGCCCGTGCTCCGAGATCCATTTCAACCTCGCGCCCTCCGATGATGAGGCCGTCGGTCGCGCGCTCGTCAACGCGGGCCAGCCGCGCTGCATCGAGATCTGGAACCACGTTTTCATCCAGTTCAACGCCAACGCCGACGGCACCTTCGCGCCGCTCGCCGCCCGCCACGTCGACACGGGCATGGGCTTCGAGCGCGTCGCGGGCATCCACGCCACGACCAAAGGCTTCACGGATTTCTCCGCCGACCCCTCGAACTACGCGGCGGACATCTTTGCCCCGCTCTTCGCCCGGATCGCCGAACTCTCCCGGACAACCTACGGTGCCACCGTCCCGACCCGGCGCGAAGGCCTGAGCGACCAGCAGAAGACCGACATCGCCTTCCGGGTGCTCGCCGACCACGCGCGCTGCGTGGCCTGTGCCATCGCCGACGGCATCCTGCCCGGCAACGAGGGTCGCAACTATGTCGTCCGCCGCATCCTCCGCCGCGGGATCATGTACGGCCGGAAGGATCTCAAGCTCGATACCGGCATCTTCGAACAACTGGTTGCTCCCGTGGTTGCATCACTCGGGGAGGTGTTTCCCGAACTCAAGAAACAGCAGGACGTCATCCGCCGGGTCATTCATGCCGAGGAGGAGAACTTCGGCCGGACGCTCGACCGCGGGCTCAAGGAATTTGAGAGCATGGTCGGTTCGACCACGCGAATGATCCCCGGGGTTGACGCCTTCAAGCTTTACGACACCTACGGCTTCCCGCTCGACATGACCCAGCTCCTCGCGCAGGAGCACGCCATCGCGGTCGACGTCGACGGGTTCACTGCCGAGATGGAAAAACAGCGCTCGCGCGGCCGGGCGGCCCAGAAAAAGGAAGTCGTCGTCGCGGCCACCAAGGGCGATACTCCCGCCATGCACGAACCGACCAAGTTTCTCGGCTATTCGCTCGAGGCCTCCAAACGGAGCACCGCCACCGTCACCGACCTGGTCAAGACGGGCAAGAACCTCTTTCTCGTGTTCGATCAGACGCCGTTCTACGCCGAGATGGGCGGGCAGGCGGGCGATCACGGCGCGGTCAAGATCGGCGATACCACGGTCGCCATCATCGATTGCATCAAGGACGGCGCCGGGCGCCACCTCCACCAGCTCGCCCCCGCCTGCGCCCGGGACATCACCCGGCTCAAGACGGCCGAGCTCATCGGCCAGCCGGCCACGCTCGCCGTCTCGCTCATGCGCCGCCGCGCGATCTCGCGCCACCATTCCGCCGTCCACCTTGTGCACTGGGCGCTGCGCAAGGTGCTCGGCACCCACGTCCACCAGGCCGGCACGTCGAAGACGCCGGACCGGGCGCGGTTCGACTTCGCCCATTTCGAGCAGGTCAAACCCGACCAGCTCCGCGAGATCGAATGGCTCGTCAACGAGAAGGTCATCGACAACGCGAAAGTCGATTCCTACGAAGTCGATTTCGACCAGAAGCCCGAGGGCACGCTCGCCTTCTTCGGCGACAAATACGGCGCGGTCGTCCGGGTCGTCGACATCGGCGGGTACAGCCGGGAGCTGTGCGGCGGCACCCACGTGGCCACGACCGGAGAGATCGGCCCGGTGAAGATCGTGTCCGAGTCCGCCATCGCCGCCGGCACGCGCCGCCTCGAGCTGGTCGCGGGCGAGGCGGCCCTCGACTTCATCGAGGAGCGCGAGGTGGCGCTGGCGGCCGTGAATTCGCAGCTTTCCGCCGGACCGCAGGACGTGGCCGCGAAATTGCAGGCGCTGCTCGGCCAGAAGGCGGCGCTGGAAAAGCGCCTCAAGGTTTTCGAGCAGAAGGCCTCGGCCGGGCTGGCCGATGAACTGGCCGCTGGCGCCCAAGTGCGGGACGGCCTCAAATGGGTGTCCGGCGTGGTCGCGGCCGAATCCCCCGAGGCCCTCCGCGGACTCGGGGCGCAGGTGCTGGCCAAGCTCGGCGAGGGGGTTGTCCAGCTGGGGGCGCCGTTCGGCGACAAGGCCACCGTGGTCACCTTCTGCTCGCCGGCCGCGATCAAGGCCGGGCACCAGGCCGGCAAGCTCGTCGCGGCGCTCTCGGCGCAATTGGGCGGCAAGGGCGGTGGCAAACCGGATTTCGCCATGGGCGGCGGCCGCGACGTCGCCAAGCTCGCCGCGGTGCTGAAGATCTGAGGGTCGCGGCCGGATCAGAATCCTGAATCGGGACACGGCCCGCCCTCCACAGACGAACGGTCCGTGACCTGGAGGGCGAGGCGCCGCCGAG
>Ga0265338_10011752_pt1 | contig 10069 bp, 6 predicted proteins | sample 42126metaG_FD_193579 | JGI IMG/M metagenome (GOLD analysis project Ga0265338, IMG submission 193579) | Rhizosphere microbial communities from Carex aquatilis grown in University of Washington, Seatle, WA, United States - 4-21-26 metaG | ecosystem: Host-associated > Plants > Roots > Rhizosphere >... | reverse complement strand
CGAAGTGCTATAGTCAACATATGGTAACCGAAAAACAGCTACAACCCGATGTGTTCCGGGCAAACTGTCTGTCGCGGCAAGTGCTGGAACTGATCGCTGATCAATGGACACCCCTGGTCATCTATGCATTGGAAGATGGCACGATGCGTTTTAGCCAGTTGCTCAAACGCATCGGTGGCATCTCAAAAAAAATGCTGACACAGACCCTGCGGACGATGGAACGCAATGGCCTGGTACTACGCGTTGTCTATCCTGTTGTACCTCCAATGGTAGAATATTCTCTCACGCTACTAGGACAGACCCTGATCGAACCGATGCAAACGCTCCGGGTCTGGGCATACGGACATTTACAGGAGGTCGCCCACGCCCGTGTTGCGTATGATCAACGCGATCAGAAGCAGCTCCAGGAAGAAACAGCTTCCCTTGTTCAACAGAGGGTCTATCGTGAACAGGTTGTTGCAAACGCCCCTCTTACGCACGTCCGAGCAGCCGAAGACGTATAAGTACAAGAGATTGGGCTACCTGACGTAAACTTTCAGGTTTGGGTTGCCCGGATTAGATAATCTGAAGCAGAAGCTGTCTGGCCAGCATTATGGCCTGGCTGACGTGAGCAATGACCCTGGCCCCCGCCTCTACTAGTTGCGAAACCAGTTGCGTGGCCTCGCCATGGGTATAATCGCGCTCCTGCATAGCGAACAGTTGGAGCGCATCGGCAGGGAGAAGCTCGTCTGAGATCTCCTGCTCGATTCTGCTTGCGGGCATCAGCAGACAAACGGGTATGCCGCGTCGGCACAGAGCCAGGGCATCCTGGAGCAACGCCAGGTTCCCCGGTCCCACCGGCAGGGCACAGAGTAAAAGAAATGAAGTGTGCTGCAAACATGCCTGCAAAAGCAACCGGGTTGCATCGGAGATTGCGGCAAAAGGCTGTTCGGTAATCACCTCGTTGGCCAGACGCAAGGCCAGCGTATGGTCACTGTCGCCAATATTCAGCACGCCAGCACTGAATGCAACATGCGCGTCAGCCAGGGCACGCATCAGCAGCGCGCCAGAACCACCACCGGCCATCACATGGACCCTGGGCGGTTGCGGCACTTCATCTTCACCAACCACGGCAACTCCAGGCGGAAAGATACTTAAATACTCGGACCCACGCATCACGCCTACCTGCACATGGACCCCATAGACACGCCGAAGCAGATGCGGCTCCAGCACCTCGGCGGGTCCGCCATCGGCGACAATTCCACGCTGAAAAAGCAACAAACGAGGAAAATAGCGCGCCGCCAGATTCAAATCATGCATGGCGGCAATGACGGTCACGCCGGTCTCGCGATTGAGACGTTGAACCAGTTCTAACATCTCAAATTGGTACTTTATGTCAAGATGAGAGGTAGGTTCGTCGAGCAGAAGCAGGCGCGGCTGTTGAGCCAGAGCCATGGCAACCATAACACGCTGGCGCTCACCACCGCTCAGTTCGTTAAAAACGCGCTCCTCCAGGCTCTCTACTTCCGCCAGGCGCATAGCTTCGCGCACAATCTCCTGATCGCGTCTGGTGCGTGAACCAAAGGGATGAACAAACGGCGTACGGCCCAGAGCAACCATCTGCTCGACCGTAAAGGCAAATGATACCTGCAATTCCTGCGGCACCACGGCAATACGCTGCGCGATACCACGCCGGCCCCAGGTTACAAGTTCGCGCCCATCTAACAGGATCTGGCCCTCGCTGGCCCGCAATACGCCGCTGATCAGACGCAACAGGGTCGTTTTCCCGGACCCATTTGGCCCCAACAGGCCAATCATCTCGCCACTGGCGACACGGGCCTGGACCGCATACAGGAGGATTTTCCCCGTATAGCCAAAAACGAGATCCTTGATCTCCAATAGTGGGGCTGTCAGGGAAGCTTCCTGCGGCGCCTCAACTGGCCGCGAGATCTCTACCATGTATAGGTCCTCTTGTTTTTCCTGAGCAGAAAGAGAAAAAAAGGCGCTCCCACCAGGGCAGTAAAAACCCCGTCCGGTAAGACGTTAGGCGCCAGGACGACGCGGGCCAGGAGATCGGCCAGCACCAGGAAAAGCGCGCCCCCCAGAGCCGTAGCCGGAAGCAATAAACGATGGCGGGGTCCCAGCAGCAGGCGCATCACATGGGGAGTCACCAGACCCACAAAGCCAATCAATCCACTGACCGATACCGCCGCTGCTGTAATTAACGAGGCCAGGGCAATGATCCAGAGTTTGTAGCGCTCGACATGCAGACCCAGATAGGTTGCACTCTCTTCACCGAGTCCAAAAGCATCCAGGACACCAGCCAGCAAACACGCCAGGACAATTCCCGGCACAATCAAAATAGCAACAAGCAAAACTGGCGCCCAACTGGTCACAGAAACACCACCAGCCAGCCAGCTAAAAAGCGCGGCGATATCCGCAAAGGGACTCCCCGCCGGGGCCAGCGTCAACAACACTGTCTGAGCAGCCGTCAGAACAGAATTCACGACGACTCCCGCGAGAATGAGCGTCACAACGGGCGTTTCGCCGCCAGAACGCGCCAGAAAGTAGACAAAAAAGATCGTCAGAAGCGCGCCAACAAAGGCCAGCAGCGAAGTCAGTGGAAAAAATGTACCGGCAGCCAGTGCCCCAAAGGGCAGAACAAAGGCGATCGCCGCTCCCAGAGCCGCCCCGGACGACGTGCCGATCAGGAAAGGATCGGCCAGGGGATTGCGGAGAATTGCCTGAAATAATGCGCCAGCCACTGCCAGTGCGGCCCCTACCAGCGCGGTGCCAACGACAATAGGTAAACGTAACTGCCAGATAATGACTTCGGTAGAGGGGTCCCACCGACGCGCAAAATGGAAGAATCCAGTACCATTCAGTAAGATACGCAAAATGGTTCCCAGGGGAATCGGTGTTGAGCCAAAACTCACGCCCAGGAGCAAGGCACCAGTGAGCAACAGACCCAGGGCAGAGAGGACGATCCAGGTGGGAAGGACCTGAATGCGTCTCAAGAGAGATTGGGACGCGTATTTCTGAAGCGCAAGTTTCATAAAAACCAATTACATGCTACCATTGTTGGTACTCCCCGACAACACAGCGAGAAGCTTTTCCTCACGCAGTATATGCGGTACGTTTGCTCCATGTCAAACCAGCGAAGAGACGCCATGCGGCAAAGCTCGTCCTGTCCAAAAGTCCAGTTGACAAGAAAGAGCGTGAGAATGATACTAGAGAGTAAACAGAGGAATTATTAGCAACTTACCGCTCACTTTTCAAAGGACAATCTTTTAATGGCATTAGACAAAGGCATTTTCCGCAAGGCCATGGGACAATTCGCCACCGGGGTTGCGATTGCCACAACTCGCAGCCAGGGGAATATTACCGGGCTGACCGTCAATTCTTTCACCTCCGTCTCGCTTGATCCCCCGCTGGTGCTCATATGCGTCGATCTACGTAGCCAGTCATTGCCTCTGCTCCGTGAAAGCGGCATTTTCGCGGTGAATATTCTGACACAAGAGCAAGAGGCTCTCTCTAATTGTTTTGCCTCGGCTTCAGATGAACGTACAACCTATTTCTGCCATGCCAGACACCATGTCGCGGCCACAGGCGCGCCCATTCTGGATGACTCATTAGCCTTCATTGATACGCGCATTACGGCGGAGTATCCAGGTGGAGACCATGTCATCTTTATTGGTCAGGTGGAAGCCGTAGGATATGAAGGAGAGGTCTTTTTCTTGTCCGATGTGAGCAGGGAACAGAGCACGCTACCAACGTTCGTCGCGCCAACTCAGCAGACAGGCAGCAATGGCCATAGCACAGGCAACAGCGGTCCAGCGGAACCGCTGCTTTACTATCAAGGCAGCTATCATCACATATCCAGGCATTACGAGCACGAACATCCAGAACTCTCAGCAATCAAGGGTAGCCAGACAACACATGAGTGAATTATCAGAACAGAAACGAGTCGGCGCGCTTTGCGCGCTGCAAGAGCGTATACGCGCCTGTCGTCTCTGCCAGGAGCAGGGCTATATTCCGCTGGCTCAACCGCTGGTGACTGGGACTCCAGGTCAGCGCATCCTGGTGATTGGTCAGGCTCCCGGTCATCTCTCTGTCGCCAGAGGCCGCTCGTTTAGCGGTCCAGGTGGTGGTATACTGCAAAAATGGCTGGAGCGAGCTGGCTTTCCACCTGGTTATCTGCACAACCATACTTATCTCAGTTCTTTGACACGCTGTGATCCTGGCCGCAATCCCAGAGGAGATGGTGATCGTCGTCCTTCTCCGATGGAATTGGCGCTCTGTCGGCCTTATTTGACGGAGGAACTCCTCCTCCTCCAACCCCGGATCGTGCTCCTGGTGGGCAGTATGGCCATCGAAGCTTTCTATGGCAAAACACGCCTGGATGCCGTAATTGGCACCTACCAGGAACACGAGGGAAGACTGTTCCTTCCGCTACCACACCCTTCAGGGATCAGCCGCTGGCTACTCGCACCCGCTCACCAGGGACTCCTTCAGCAAGCCCTGCAGTTGCTAGCGAAGTGGCGGACAACCTATCAGCTTTAAGGAGACAGTTCCTCTTATCCGCATACATTGAGAGCAAGTGACGGCTCTACATGGTATGCTTCTCGATCAAGGCGGCCAGCAGATTTTTCATCAACTCCTGAATAGCCGGGATCTCTTCCCCTTCTTTGGTATTATACAGCGTTGGATCATAGCGATAGTTATCCAGTCCGGCAGTCCAGTAAATCGAGCCGGAGGCAAAGACAAACGCACCTGAAGGAGCAATATAGTAAGTGGTATTGCTAGTATCCTTGATGCCTTCAATGCTCAGTACATGCGATGTTGCGAGGACCTGAAGCCCCGGCGGGGTATGGCCATTATTAAACACGCGATCCCATTCGTAGCCGACCAGGCCATTGTCAAAAGCCTGGCCTGACTGGAGGCCGGTCCCGGACAAAAGGTTCTCCGCGAGAAAAGGAGCATCAGCATTGGCCGGGTTAAAATTCCAGGCCACACCGCGCAGCGTACTATTATAGTCCGAGTACATAATCCCGATCAGCGCATTCTCAGGCCGTCCTACGACTGGATCGCGCCAGAGCGAAGTCACGCGCGTATTGTCTACACCATAGAAAGGATCGCGCCAGAGCTCACTCTGAAACGTGCCGCCAGAGTCGCTTGAGAGATTGCCATGGGTGAGCACCTTATAACAGACAATCGTACGATTGGCAACTCCGCGCGAATTGGGTTCCAGACGTGCCTGCCAGTAAGAGCCATTGGCTTCCAGAAAGGCCAGACCGACACCATGATCGCGAGCCGCCTCCACACCGTCACGCATTTCTCTGGTCCAATATTCATCGTGTCCAATGGAAAGATACGCTTTGTATTGCAGAAGTTTTTCAGGATGCGTATGCACATCAATGCTACTTATATAAGCAACATTGTAGCCCTCGCGCTCCAACCAATGAATAGCATTTGCTTCAAAGACCAGTGCCTGGTCTGAGCCCCCCTGGCTGGTACTGGGTCGATCAAACGAGACCTTCGAGGCCGGAATATTCCCTTTGCTGGTATTTGGATACAGGCTACGTCCACCCCAGTTATTATATGCCGCATATGTGGTATCAGCGGTAACGACCACATAGGGAGCCGTTTCATTACCCAGCACATCAAAGGTTGTATAGGTTTGCATACCATGGTTATCGACACATTTGGCGAGATAAAGGCCGGTGGTCCAATCCGCCGGAACTGTCAGAGTATAAGATGGCTGCCATCTGGCCTCAACCAGACCGGTTGCAGGATCAGAAAATGCGCTCGGACAGTCCACCAGTTCTTCGGTAACGGGATCATAGTACCCCTGAGCCTGCCCATGCAACTGGACGGTAGACATCAACCGTCCCCCGGTTCCCTGGTACCAGCCCATGCGGTAAATCGCCAGCGTATAAAGGGTACTGGCCTCCCTGGTACTGACAAAAAACGTGAGAGATTGTCCTGGAGCCACCGAACGTGCTCCAACATACACCTGGATCTCAGTCGTAGCCTGAGATAGCTGCGGGATCTGCCAACCGCCGGTCCCAGGCAGAGCGTTTTCAATCACAATAGGATTATCGTTGCCTGGTATCGCTGGCTGAACTGGCGCTGATGAAGCCTGTTTCGCTGGAGATGGAACGAATCTGGTGACCACTAATGCGGCTCCTGCCGCAATTCCCGACATAACCAGAACAAAGAAATTCCGCCGTCGCATAACACTACCCCCTGGCAATTTGCAATAAGAACTAAAAGTGAAATATACAAAAATTCACCCACACATATTTCATCAATATTCTAGTGTTTCCAAAGGGATATTAGCATCCACCGAATTTAGTTGTCAAGGAGAAATTCCGGGTACTTTCACACTGCAGAGTTTTCCAGTTCTTTTAACCATATTGCAGCCGGGGCAGAATCGCTGTATGATACTCAGGATAGACCAGGAAAAGAGAACGCCTGTTTGTGTGTTCTCGCAAATCAGAAAGAGGGTCTGGGCACAATCTCACTACTCCCAGGGGGTCATCTCTCCAGGGAGGAGGCGTTTTTTGTTGTGCCCTTCGGGAGGATTGTGTGACACTTAAGGGATTACTTGCACTTTTAACGCAACGGCCAGAATTTCGTCGCCTGGTCAAACATCTCCAGGACGCCACAGTGGTACCTGCGCTGGCCGGGATTACTGAAGCCGCGCGCCCCTATGTGATCGCCGCACTGGCCAGAACGCTCCAACAACCACTGCTGGTGGTCGCTATTGATGAAACTCAGGCGAGCCAGCTTACTGATATACTGAAACTTCTCGTTGACCAACCAGAGGATATCCTTTTTTTACCGGATCGCGATGCATTGCCCTATGAACGGCTGATCAGCGATGCCCAGACGACGCAACAGCGTATGAACACGCTGATCCGTCTGGCGGAACAGAAACGGAATGCCCTGGTTGTTTGTTCCGCACGCGCGCTGACACAGCCGATCATTCCTCCGCTGGAACTGGCAAAGTCGCTCTATACGCTCCAGGTAGGTGAAGAGGTCGATCTGCCAACACTCCTTGAACACCTGTATAATCAAGGCTATGAGCCAGTAACTGAGGTCGAGGAGCCTGGACAATTCAGCCATCGCGGTGGGATTGTCGATCTCTTTCCATCAACCCTGCTGCGTCCTGTACGTATCGAGTTCTTTGGCGATGAGGTTGAGTCCCTACGCACCTTTGATCCAACAACGCAGCGCTCGCTCAATCCTTTGCAGGACTGTATCATCGGTCCGGCCCGCGAAGCTCTGCCCCGTCGTGGACCCGAGGCCGCACAAGAATTGGAACAACTCCATATTACGATGCTACACCACGACGCGGAGGAACGCTGGAAACGCGATCTCGAAGAGTTGCGCCAACGCCGCTCTTTTGAGGATATTACCTTCTATCTACCATACCTCCATAGCGAGGCCAGCATTCTGGACTATCTGCCCAAAAATGGTCTACTGATCCTGGACAATCCCGATAGCATTCAGAACCATATCCTGGACCTGGATGCTCAAGCCCTGGAAATGAAAACACGCTTCGAGCAGGAGCGCGAAAATCCCACGCGCATGCGCGACGGGCAGCTCACCTGGGCCAAACTCACCCCACGTCTGCAACAAAGTCGCCAGTTGCGCTTTGCGGGCATTCTTTCTGGCGGTGAAGGATTGGAAGAAGAGTCGCTGGATGGTACAGAACACCTGGTGCCTCAATTTAATACGCCCAATTCCTATGGCGGACGGCTGCGAACGTTTGTCCAGGATTGCCGCAAAGCCCTGACCAGCCGCGAACGGGTTATTATAGTTACCTCGCAGGCACGCCGACTGGCGGAAGTTCTGGGAGACGAGTCCGCGTTGGGCGATGAAGCCATCCATGTGACTCCGATCGCGAACCTCAACGAACTGCCTGAAAGCGGTACACTGGTCCTGCTCCAGGGACAGCTCAACGAAGGCTGGCAATCCCACGCACTGGCCCTGCAAATCTTCACTGACACCGAGATTTTTGGCTGGTCGCGGCGGCAAAAAACCCAGCGGCGCAAAATGATTACCCCGGCGAACTTTCTGGCCGAGGTCAATCCAAATGACTACGTGGTCCATCAAGAATATGGCATTGGACGTTTTGAAGGACTGGTCAAACTTGATTCGACCGGCGTTGAGCGCGAATATCTCCTGATCCGCTACGCCGGCACCGATAAACTCTATATTCCCACGGACCAGCTCGACCGGGTCACACGCTATATCAGTATGGGCGAGTCTGTCCCGGCGCTGAGCAAACTGGGGACAACCGAGTGGACACGTGCGAAATCAAAGGCCAAAGAGAGTGCTCAGGAGATCGCGCGTGATCTCCTGAAACTCTATAGCGCCAGGGAAGCTGTACCCGGACACGCCTATCCACCTGACTCTGAACAACCCTGGTTACAGGAGTTAGAGGATGCCTTTCCCTACGAGGAAACGCCCGACCAGGCGCGCGCCATCGATGATGTCAAAGCCGATATGGAACGTCCGCGCCCCATGGATCGCCTGGTCTGCGGCGATGTTGGCTATGGCAAAACGGAGGTCGGACTACGTGCTGCCTTTAAAGCCGTACTTGACCAGCGCCAGGTCGCCATCCTGGTGCCCACCACAGTCCTGGCCCTCCAACATTTCAACACCTTCAGAGAGCGTCTCAAAGCCTATCCTGTGCGTGTTGAACTGCTCAGCCGTTTTCGGTCGGAGAAAGAACAGAGGCAGGTGCTGGAGGATCTGGCCCTGGGGAAAGTTGATATTGTCATCGGGACCCACCGACTCTTACAAAAAGACGTGGTCTTCCTCAATCTGGGTCTGCTGATCATCGACGAAGAGCAACGTTTTGGAGTCGTGCATAAAGAACGCCTGAAACAACTACGCCAGGAGATCGACGTATTGACCATGACGGCCACTCCGATTCCTCGTACCCTGCATATGTCGCTGGTCAATGTGCGCGATATGAGCGTGATCGAAACGCCGCCGCAGGAACGTCTGCCGATCCGTACGGCGATTCGTGAAAATGAAGATCATCTGATTCGCGAAGCGATTTTGCGCGAAATCGATCGCGGGGGCCAGATTTTCTTTGTGCATAATCGGGTCCAGGGCATCCAGGTGATTGCCCAGAAATTGCAGAAGTTGATTCCCGAGGCGCGTATTATCGTCGGACATGGGCAGATGCCAGAAGATCAGTTGGAACGAGTCATGGTGGAGTTCTCAGCCGGTGAGTACGATGTCCTGCTCTCAACGACGATTATTGAGAACGGTCTGGATATCCCTAACGCCAATACGATTATTGTGAACAATGCTTCGATGTTTGGCCTTTCCCAGCTTTATCAACTCCGTGGACGTGTCGGCAGAGGCACCCATCAGGCATATGCCTATTTTCTTTATAACAAGGATACACGCCTGACACCACTGCAAGAGAAACGCCTGAGAGCCATTTTCGAGGCCACCGAGCTGGGCGCGGGCTTCCGCATTGCCATGAAAGATCTGGAGATTCGTGGAGCGGGAAATCTGCTGGGTGCCGAACAATCGGGCTTTATGAATACCGTCGGCTTTGATCTCTATTGTAAATTACTGGCTGAGGCTGTAGAGGAATTACAGGGGAAACGGAGCGAGGCGACGACAACCCAGAGCGTCCAGGTCGATCTCCCACTTGATTCCTATCTGCCGGATGAGTATGTTGGCGACCGCACTTTGAAAGTGAAATTCTATCAGCGGCTGGCAAATTTGAGTTCGCCCGAACAGATCGAGGCCATGGAAGCAGAACTGACTGACCGCTTCGGACCGCCACCACACCCGGTACAAAATCTGCTCGCGATGGTCCGTCTCAAAGTGGAGGCAGGCCAACTGGGCTTCGAGGCCATTTCCGCCAGGGATAATGACTTTGTACTGACCGTCAAACGCACCATTGTCCCCAACCGTATTATGCTCTATCGACGCTTCCGCAATGAGGCCCGCGTGCAACAGGGAGTTATTCGGATTCCTCGTCGCTTGCTTGGCTCTGATTGGATGGAACAATTACGCGAACTGCTCCCATCCATTACCGCAGCGGCCTGAA
>Ga0265338_10011751_pt1 | contig 10070 bp, 8 predicted proteins | sample 42126metaG_FD_193579 | JGI IMG/M metagenome (GOLD analysis project Ga0265338, IMG submission 193579) | Rhizosphere microbial communities from Carex aquatilis grown in University of Washington, Seatle, WA, United States - 4-21-26 metaG | ecosystem: Host-associated > Plants > Roots > Rhizosphere >... | reverse complement strand
TCCCCCCCCCCTTACACACAAATCATGAGTTTGTCCGAACGATGACTTCCAGTACACGTATGAAGAGGCAGCTCGAGGCCGAAGAGCAGGCGGCTCTGACAGTGTCGATGCCGACTGCGAAGATCGCCAGGCGGTATTCCTGGTCCGACCTCAGCCGCGACCGACTGGCCGCGTTGCTGGACCGAGTCGAGGGTGGAGAACTGGGCACGCAGTCGCTCGTCGGCGAGCTCGAGCTTCAGACGTCCGGACCAGGCTTTCGGGATGAGGAACACGTGTTCCGTTGGCTCGATAGCCTGCCCGTAGACGTCGTCCGCCGGCTGCACAAGGTGCTGGTTGCCGAGAAAACAAGTGCTCGGGACGCCGGCAGCAAAACGTTGACTCGCCAGGCGCTCGTCGCGCCGTTGAAGAAGCGGTACTTGCGGTTGCGCTGCGACCCGGCCGAGCACGCCAGGTGGGCGCGTCACGCGTACTGTCTAGCCCTGGCGCGGGTGGCCGGCGCGTCGACCGAGCGCATGTTGAGGACGTGGCTGCGCGTGGGTGACGTCGTCCATATGCCCATGCGCAGCTCTGGCTCTGTCGCCGTGGCGTTTGTTGTCACGAGCGCCAGCTGTACGGCTGTGCCTCGGAAGTCCGCGGCTCTCGGACGGTTGAAACTGGTTCTGAGGCCGGTCGCTGTGCTGCTGGGCGCGGGGGAAACGGCCGCATCGTTCGAGTCTCTCGTCGCCCAGGTGGCCCCTGAGACGCGGGGCCCACTGCTCGCGTGGGACGTTGCGGTGACGTGTACGGTCGGACTCGGTGGCGAGTTCCGTGTGCTTCTCGACGCCGAGAGCTACTGGCACTTGGTGGTCGCGGCGAGGAGAAAGAGGCAGGAACAAGACGATAACTCGCCGTTTTCGCGATCCATCATCTGCGTGGAACACGCTCTCTGCCGCAGCTTTGTGCACCGTTCCCTCGTCTCGGGCGCGTCGCTGTGCCAGGCCGTCGTCGATCTTGTGTGGGCCTACCTCGTAGAAGCCACTCCTCCGCCCCCAGACAAACCATCTGTGACCGGTTCGTCGCATGGCAGGCGGCGGGAGCTTCTCGCGCTGCCGCGTTTGAGCCACGACGCGATATGCGCGGACGCGGTCCGCGCTTCGCGAGACTGGCCGTACGACTACGTCCGCGATTTGCTTTCCGCGGAGTCCTGCCGGCCCGCGGCCCCGCTGTCTTTTGATCCACGCGCCTGGTACGCCGCGCCGTGGACGGCTTCCGACTGGGAGCAGTGCGACAGCCAGATGACGGCCCTGTCGCTCGCGGACGTTCCGTGGATTACTACCGAGCGCGAACTGTCTTTTCTGCGATAGCGGCGCGCGGGGGCAGGCTTCGACGTTTGTTTCTGTGAAGTCCACGAGCTCTTCTTGCACGTCCCTGTCGTCTCGTACATTGAAGGAGTGAGTCCATCGATTCCTTTTGTTTTAATATTAAAACAGAGCACAGCCAACGCATTGCCAAGAACGGGAGATGACAATCGCCGGCACCTGGTCACAAAACAAATCGTTTAGGTTATCTCAATAGCGTCGGCCCGCCAATAATCGCAGTAGGACTCTCTCTGGTATTGAAAAAAGGGAAAAACGAGAGGATCAGAGAAATCTGGCTCATCGCCGTCGGGCACGAGCACAACATCACAGCCGACGCAGTCGAGATCCAGGCTCGGGCCAATGAGCCGGTCGGCGAGGTCATAGTGGCTCCAGTCGTGACTGGGGTTGCGCCTACGGTCGTTTTCAGAGAGCCGCACGACCCACGCGAAGTAATCGACGAACGATCGCCCGACGTCGAACCAAAAGATTGTGCCGACGACGCGACCGGGCAGGGCGAGATGCCGCTCGCCGAGCGGGTCCGTTGCTGCCACCCACTTGACAAAGGCCTCCTTGCCCGAGCCGTCTCTCGCGTGGCCAGGGACGAGGTCCGCAGTGACCGGGTCGTCAAGGTCGGAGCAGTAATCGAGCACTAGGCCCAGCAGGACCGCAGGCAGCGTTACTATCTCGTGGAGGCGCAGTGCGAGACGCGACCTCAGCCCGCCGTGCAGCATCTCCCGCTTCCGCATCAGCGAGACCGAGGCGTCGCACAGTTCGCGGTAACCTCGGTGAGCCCAAAGCGGCTGCTGGGCAAGGGGCACAGTCGCGGCCTTGTGCCACCGAGTCACGCATTCGTCCACACAACTCTGCTCCGCGTGATCGGGCGGAAGAGTCCGAGCAGCGGAAAACGAGGACGGGAACATGATACGGGGGCAGGCTCGAGACGCGGACTCCCGGCGAGTCCATTTTGCTGAATCCGTCCCAGCAACCCGAGGGCCCGCTCAGTTCCCACGGTCGGGCACCCAATCATGATTGGAACGAGACGTCAGGCCACCAACACGCGCCGCCCTCCCTCCACTAGTCATCAATCATCATCATCATCGCTGTGTGGATGTCCTCGACGATCGTTGTTCCTGCCGTCTCGGTCGGCGGCAGCAGCAGCAGCGCCAAGAAGCGCTCGCGAACAGAACAACAGATCACCGGCCGTACGGGTGTGACAACAACAGCAGTATCGCCGTCATCGGCGCAACGGCACAAGAAAGCGCGAGTCGAGCCGACAGCCTCTGTCGTCTCGCCCAAGGCTGCTGCTGCTGTTGTTCGGCCTCCCAAGACGACGCGTGGGTGGCCGACGACGCGATGGGGTAAAGGCCTTTGCCGCGTGTTCGGTCTCCCGGTCTTGTGTTGTTACTCTGTCCTGTGTGCTGGCCCTTCCCCCGTTCGACCTCGTTGGTCTAATCCTGTGTTGCTTTTCGCCAGGTCCATCCGCGGTGGCGTCTCCGTCATCCAAGAGCTCGACAAACAATAATAATTTGTCGTGGACATCCTTTTCGTCGTCGTGGCCATCGGGGCCATCGGGATCGCCGAAACCGTCATCGTCGGGGTCATCGTCGGGATCGTCGACATCGGCATCTTCACCTGTCGTGTTCCTGCTGGGCTCGGCCACAACCCCTTGCTCGCTCTCGGTGGATTCAACGCTCCCCGCGCTGCTCGATCGCTGCGGCGCGCTGGCTGCCAAGCTCGGTGCCTCCAGGACGACGACTTCGACTGCGTCAAACCGCAGGCCGAGCGACGGCGACGGGAACGGCGAGGACGACGACGACGACGAAGACGAGGACGCGGGCCGTGCCGAGACGAGGGTCCGCGTCAAGAGCCCGCGCCCGCCATCGATGAAAATCAGCGCGAAGGACGTCGTGCTGCACAAGGATCAGCTTGAGGCTTTTCGCACCCACTTGTACGACCACGACGAGCATCTGATCGAGCTGCACTCGCGCAATCTCCAGAGGCAGGTCGCCCGCATCCTCAAGGGCGGGTCCAGGCAATGCGGCCTGGCCGTCGTCGACGGAGAGTACCTCGTCGCCGCGCGCGACGTCGCCCCGGACCACCCGTACGTCGGCCTCAGAGGTCAGAAAGAGCTCGTGGCCACGCGCAAGCTGGGCAAGATGATGGTGCTCGGTCTCGCCCTTGGGCGGTACACGTGCCCGATCGCGGCGGCCAGCGACCCCCGTGGGCCTCACAACATTGTGGCTATCAACAAGTCATTCCCCTTGCTTCTTCCCCGCCGGACCCCGCGCCACTCGCACGATCCCTCACGCACGTTTTTTTCTCTTGTCTTGGCAGTTGGGGCTATGATCTCTGCGCCGTGGCGAACGAAGCCAAGCTCGCCGGCGAGGAGGTGAAGCTGGGAGCCATCACGGCGGTGTTTGACGGGCAACATGTGGGCAACCTACTCTCGTACGCGAACGACTACCGCTTCGATGTGGCCAACCCAGACTCGGAGGACAAGAACGACCGCCTGAAGAACAATGTTGGTGTGCTCCAGGTGTCGGTCTGTGGTTTTCCGATCGTCGTCTATGTCACCATCGACGATGTCCTGCCCCGGGAGGCCGGCTGCCGGGCCGACGGCACGGAGCAGCACACGTTGTGGGTCGACTACGGCACGGGGTACTGGCAGCGCAGGAGCCGGGTTCTGGCCACTCGCGGCGCCAGTGGCGGCGGCGCGGCTCCGCCGTCGGGTGCCAGCGGCCCCGCAGTCGAATCTCGGACGGTCGACACGAGTTTGGATAGCGGACGTCCCGCGGCGGCGGCGGCCTCATCCGAGCCAACCCGCGCCCACGTAGCACCTCCTGGTGCCAACCCTCGACCCGACGACGCGCCCGCTGCTCAGTCTTCTTCGTCGCCGGCGCCCGCTGCTCTGTCTTCTTCGTCCCCGCCGGCGGCTGCGTCGCAGCTCGTCGCCGCTTCCGTGCCGGAGCAGGTTGATGTCCAGGGCGCGCTTGCGCAGGTCGCCGCCTGCGCGCAGCAGCTCAGCTCGCTGAGCCGCGCTCTCGCCACGGAGCAGGAGGCGCGCGATGCCCGGTCTCAGCAGCTCGCGCAGTCGGCGCTGGCGGCCGCTCTGGCCGAACGGCTCGCGGGCGAGCAGCGGCGCTCCGCCGAGTTGGAGCAGCGCGTGGCGGCTCTGGACCGAGAGCTCGGCGCTGAGCGGGAGGAGCGCAAGCGGCTGGTCGGCGACCTGGAGCGAGAAGTCTCGGCGGCGCGCGGCGCTCAGCAGCAAGAGGTGACGGACCTCACGCGCCAGCTGGGGGCCGAGCGCTCGTTGAGGGCGGGCGCGGAAACACAGCTCGCGCTCAAGGATCGTGCGTTGGCGGAGGAGTCGCAGCGCCGCATCGACGCCGAGAAGAGGGCTGCCGGGGACACCGCGGCGCGCGTGAGTGCGGAGAAGCGGCTGGAGATTGCGTCCAAGCAGCTGCGCACTATTCGGGGGTGTTTTCCTCCTTGAGAGAGGCTTTCGTTGGTAAACAAAACACTATTCCTTGGCGTAACTGTGCTATATAAACGTGAGGCTCCATGCCTGCCCCGCCTCAGAGGCCGTCTGGAACTTGTGGCCGGGGCCCGCGCGACTGCTTCAATCGGAATTTACTACGTGCTTGCAAGTCGGGCACGCGCGGCTCTGGCACAGATGGCGCACGATGCAGTCGCGGTGAAACAGGTGCAGGCAGGTGAGCCTGGAGACGACTGAGCCCTGTTCCATGTCTTCGAGGCAAACCGGGCAGTCGGGACTGGCCCCTCGACGTCGCCAGCGGTGGGAATATGGGTGTTGTAAGGCAAACGACGGATCGGCGCCTTGTCGAGACCGGAGGCCGAAACGTGGTGATCGTGCAGCAGCTTGCGCGTTCCCTCTCTCTCTCAGCGGCTGAGACGGCAGCGGTGGGAGATCACGGGGGCAACTGGCGGCCAGCCACAGCGCTCGCTGCCGTCGCGGGTCGTGCCTGTCCTCCACTGGATCCTCTTGCGCACCGTCGGCGCATCGAATCACGGCGGACGGCAAGTGCGAAGGGCCCGGCACCAGATTCCGTGAGGCCGGCGCACGTGTTCGTCGAGCTCCAGACGGCGAGAGCGATCGTCGGCGGGCGACGACTCGGCGACAAAGGGCCGGCAAGAGGCATCTCCAAGCATCGCGGGGACTGGCACTCAACCGGCTGCCACCCGCGCGTCTCTGTGAAAGAGCAAGAGGCAATCAGTCGCGCAGGATTTCCACGCGGCGAAGGAGAGGGAAGAAAAACACAAAACCAGAAGCACCTGAACCAAAAAAAACACATCAAGAAGAACAGAAAGAATGAAGACGAACATCGTGCCTCCCTACGCCCAACCCCGCTGCCCCACCCAGCGAGCCAAAGAAGCGGCGCTCGCTGACAAGTACGACACGGTCACGCTGGCCCACACCTTCTTGACCCTGGCCCTCCGCGAGTGGCGCGCACGCGAGGCCCTGCGCGGTCACCCGGCCATGACCGTGGCCAAGGGCAGCGAGCTGCAGGACGGCAGCGTCACCTTCGTCACGGTCATGCCAGAGACGTCCCTGTCCTCGTGGCTCACCGACCACGTCGCGGCGGGGGAAGACCGTGCGAGGCGCGAGCCCGTCGTCGCCAACGTGGCCTTCCAGATCGCGGAGCTGCTGGCCGCCGCCCACGACGGTCCCACTACCCAGCTCGTGCACGGCGACATCCGCCTGTCCGAGCTGTGGGTGCAAGACACGGTGCCCACGGACTCTCCTCCGTGCCCCGTGCTCCCCCGCGTCGTCGTCACGGACTGGACGTCGTCGGCGCCGGCCTGGCAACACACCTTCGGCGTCTGCGGCAACCCGCGGCTGCCGCCCCCAGAGTACTACGACCCGCACAGCGGCATCGACTCGGGCGGGCCGGCGGCGGACGTCTGGGGGCTGGGCATGATCGTTCTGCAGTGCCTCGCCCTGTGCAGCAGCCGGGACGCGTCGAAGAAGAAGAACGCCGCCTGGTGGTCTCGCCTGGCCGCGCTGTCGGGCGACGCCGAGTACGCCTCGCGCGGGCAGCTCGCCGCCCTGCTGCGACCCGCGGCGGGCGGCTCTGGGCGGCGGGCCGAGTGGCACGGCGCGCTCGGCTCGGCCCTCGTGGAAGCGGGCTGGTCGTCTGCGTGCGCGGACTTTGTCGAGAAGTGCCTGTCGAGCGATCCGGCGGCGAGACCACTGGCCGGCGCCCTGCTCGGGCACGCCTGGCTCGCCGCCGCACACGACCGCGGTGCGCCGCCGGAGGGCGACGACGGGCCGGCGACCGACGAGCGGCCACCGCAGCGCCAGGACGCACCGCCGCCGCCGCCGCGGCGCCGCGGCCACGTGTGCCTCAAGGGCGTCGCCTCGGGCCACTCGCTGGCGTCCCTGGACGCCGCGCTGTTTCTTCTCGATTCGCTTTGTGGCGCCTGCCCCAAGCTCGAGACGGAGCCCGGGTCGCTGCTCCTGGCCGAGGACATGTCCCTGCTGCTGGCCGGCGAGTGCAACGGCGAGTCGGTCGCCCAGGGCAGCGTGGAGTCGCTCGACGGGTGCGCGGGCGCGGACGGCGGTCGGGCTTCCGCGATGTGCAGACGCATCCTCCGGGCCTCGAGGAACCGCCTCACCAGGCCGGGTCTGCCCTCCCGCGAGCTGACCGGGTTCCCGCCGTGGGCGCTGTGCACACCGATCGTGTCCTTGGCGGGCGGCTCTGCCAACCGCCGCGATTCGGTCCCGACGTCGATGCTCTCCAACGACCAGCTCTGCGGAGTCGCCAGGTGGCTCGAGGTCGTCTGCGGCGACGACGCGGCCGCCGACGCCGTGGCGCTGGTGCGCGACGCTCAGGCCAGCGACGGGCTGGGAGGCGGCGGAAGGAGTCCCGCGACGCCTTGACCGAAAGCAAGGGAGCATCCACCCCCTCGTGCGTTAATTGGTTTTTGACACGGTCGAATTAAGACAAACGGATTTTTTGACAAACGCTCTATGTCGACCCAAGCCGACCCCACCTCCCCCGGTGTCCCGGCTCCGCTATTCAGGCACGGAGTTCGGGAGAGGGGAGCCCAGACGAACCCCAGCCATGGACGCCAAGAAGCTCTCCGAGTCGATCGCCCCGTTCCTGGAGGACGCCGCGTTGAGCGCCTGGATACGGGCAGTCGCCATCAGCGTGTCGCCTTTCCGCTACGAGGTCGAGTGCCGGCTCGTGAACATCTCGGCTGACGGCCAGGTCTCGTCGTCCATATCGCAGGACCAGTTCCTTGCCCTGCGATCCGCCCACTTTGGTCCGGCATCCGCCACGTGCGTGCAGAAGATCACGAGGATAGAGGACAGGTTCTATGGACCCGACCTTCGTCAGCGTGTAGTGACCGCGCACCCGCCAGCACCGACGCCGGCGGCGCCACCCCAGCGGAGAGTGGCCGCTGCGGCCGTGGTGCCACCCAAGGAGAGGTGGACGTACAAGAGAACACAGTTCCACAGGGACTTCCGCGTCCTCCACCGGCCGCTCGGCATCAGGCTGTCGATCAAGATCGAGACGCTGGTGGTGGCCCCGCAGGCGGACCCCTCGAGCAGCCTCTCGTGGTACCGCGTGGCTCAGTGCTGGTCGCTTGTCACGTCTGACAAGCACACTCAGACGGACTTCAGGCTCGTGTGGCAGGGTCGCACGCCCGAAGCCGCGGTCGCGGCCGACGCAGACAGCAAAACAAAGAATGAGCCGCGCTTCGAGGTGGAGGTCGAGTTGATCCTGCCGGGACTCTTGTCCGGGGTGCTGTCCGACGCCGAGAGCATCGACAAGAACATTGAACGCACGAGGACCGGGGTCGGTCAGATATTGCTCCAGGCCCTAGCGCTGCAAGGCGCTGGGGACCAACCACCGAAGTTGCTGCCTCTCGTCTGATTCTTCATTCATCGCAAAACTTGCAGTCCTGCCCTTCGTGCGCGCTTGTCCTCCTGGGCGTTTCAATCCACAGGTGGGGTTTTTTTGCATACGAGAAAAACGGAAGAAGAAACGCGAACTATCCGATTTTCGGCTCGGGACTGTTCGCCAAACAAAAAAAAAGCCGGGAGCCGCCGCTCCCCCACCCCGCGAAATGTCTTTGCGAAGAGGGACCAAGAGGACTCGGGCCGCGACGACATCGTCCTCGAGGAAAAGCCCCAGGACCGAGGACGAAGAGGACCAACCGCCTGTGGCAACCGAAAGCCAACCACCGGAAGCCGGCAGCCCTTCGCCGGGAAATGGTGGTCCAGGAGCCCAGGGCGCCGAGGAGAATTTTCTCTACGGAAGTCCGCCTCTGCGCGACGCCGACAGGCTGGCAGCCATCGCACACCGCAACAGGGTGATGGCACAGCAGCGGGCCCAACTCGCGCGGCAGGACGAGGAAGACATCGCGAGACTGGTCCAGGAGCGGGGACAGGGCTACGAATCCAACGGAGAACTCGTGCAGTCTCCCGCCCCAGGCGCTGCTGCTGCGCGTCCCCGGTCCATACTGCGGGACAGGAAAGGGGACCGGTCACAGCGCGGAAACCTCTCGCTGCGTTGGGTCGACGAGCCCGAGATCTTCTCCGTGCCGACACGCGCCCAGCTGCTCGCGCAGGAGGAGGGCGCAGGGATAGGGGCACCCAACGCCTACCGCGCGCCGACCGCCCAGCTGCGAGCCGCGGCGGCGGCTGCCGCCGAGAAAAAGTGGGCGGAGGAGAACGCGTGCGACGAGGGCTACGACGAGATGAAGCCCTGGCACTGGCTCAATTGCGTCGCGACGGTGCCCGAGTTCATGGCTCAGGCCATGGCGCCCGACTGGATGTTGCATCTGCTCCGCGACCTGGTCCTCAGGCAGTCGTGCCGGCGCGGACGGGCGTGGCGACCGATCGTGGTGGCCGACTGGCTGCCGCCCGGAGGCAGGAGCTTCAGCCTGTTCCTGGTGCTGCAGACGCTGCCCGGACAGGGCGTTGGGGGACGGGTGTGCGAGACGGGCGGGGACAACCCGAGCGCGGTCTTTGTCGTGCCCGTCTGCCCCAACGCGGTGCGCATCACGCTCGATGTGCTCGGCGGCCCGACCTCGACGTCCTACGTGCCGGTCAAGGTCGCGGCCACCGAGATCGAGTGGCTGCTCGATTTCTTCGCCGCCAACGGCGACTGCGCCCACTGGATGCGCCTCGGTATCCGGCCTGTCATGCCAGCGGGGCGTGAGAGCGCCACGGAGCAACCACCTTTCCTGCGAGGCGTGCTAGAGGTGGACGGCGACATCAAGGTGCTGTCCGCGCTCAACGAGTGGACCCGGTTGACAGTGGCCCCCGGCGAGGTCGTCTACGTTTCCCAGCCACTCGCCTTGAATCCGCCGGCTCTCGTGGCTGCTACCGGCGACACCGACACCTGGCGCTCTGTCCTCGACGACTCCTTGGTGGAAGCCGCCTGAGACGCCCCGCTTCTCTGGTCAGGAGAGAAGAGATGTAACAACCCCGCTAACATTGTGAAAAAATCGTGAAAGCCGGCTCGCGGCCATGCCACGGGGAGAGCCCGACGAGCTGCGCATTTTCCACCACGGTGCCTCGCAGCGCTATCTGGGGAGATCACCGCTCGGGGCCAACCCGCGCTTTTGGTTCTGGTGAGGCCGGCCCCGTGTACAGTAACCTCCCGCAAATAAGAACGGACGGAATAAGAATGTGGCCACCTTTTTGGCCAAGATAGAGTTAAGAACGTCCTCAAATAAGAATGTTCAGGCTGGTTTGCG
>Ga0265338_10011749_pt1 | contig 10070 bp, 8 predicted proteins | sample 42126metaG_FD_193579 | JGI IMG/M metagenome (GOLD analysis project Ga0265338, IMG submission 193579) | Rhizosphere microbial communities from Carex aquatilis grown in University of Washington, Seatle, WA, United States - 4-21-26 metaG | ecosystem: Host-associated > Plants > Roots > Rhizosphere >... | reverse complement strand
GCCAGGCCTGGCCGGTCCACTCCTTGAGCCGCTGGGCCAGCCGCTGCTGCAGGCTGCTGGGGGCGCCGGGCGCGGGCTCGAAGGTGATCGCGCCCGGGCGGAAGGAGATCGGGCGCACGAATTTCTCGACGTCGAGCTTGAGGGTGATGTCGCGCCGGTCGTCGATCAGGCGCAGCACATCCTCGAAGGACTGCAGGGTCGGAGCCGCGTTGGGCTGGGGCTGGGCCTGAGGCTGCAGGGCCCGCGCCGTGGCCGCCCCCCCGCCGCCGCCGTGCGATCCGCCGGCGCCTGCGCCGGACGACGCGGAAGTTCCGGGCCCCGGGACCGCCTGGCCTTTCTGCAGCGCCTTGAGCGCCTCCTCCGGACCCGGTAGGTCGGCGGCGTGGCAGAGGCGGATGATCGCCATCTCGGCGGCCGCCTTGGGATCTCCGGCCCGCCGCGCCTCCTCCTGGGCCTTGAGCAGCAGCTGCCAGAGCCGCGACAGCACCCCGGCCGACATGCCGGTCCCCAGCGCCGTCAGCCGGGCCGCCTGGTCCTTGGGCAGGCCAAGAGCATCGGGTCCCAGCGCCTTGGCCAGGGCGGCGGCGTGGGCGTGCTCGAGCAGGTCGCCCAGCACCTGGATGGGGTCGGCGCCGAAGCCGTGCAGGTTCCGGAAGGCCACGAGCGCGTCGGCCGTGCGGCCCTTGGCGATCTCCTCGATCAGGCTGATGGTCTGGCCGCGGTCGGCCAGGCCCAGCATGTCGCGGATGGCCTCGGCGGTGACCACGCCTCCGGCCTCGGCCTGGACGATGGCCTGGTCGAGCATGGAGAGGCCGTCGCGCACCGAGCCTTCGGCGGCCCGGGCGATCAGCATCAGGCCGTCGGAGTCGATCTTGGCCCCTTCCTGGGAGGCGATCTGCTGCAGCCTCTGGGAAATGACGTCAGGCTCCACCCGCCGCAGGTCGAAGCGCTGGCAACGCGACAGGATGGTCACCGGCACCTTGCGGATCTCGGTGGTGGCGAAGATGAACTTGGCGTGCGGCGGCGGCTCTTCGAGGGTCTTGAGCAGCGCGTTGAACGCCGCCGTCGAAAGCATGTGCACTTCGTCGATGATGTAGACCTTGTAGCGCGCCTGGACCGGGGCGTAGCGCACCCCGTCCAGGAGCTCGCGCATCTCGTCGACCTTGGTGCGGGAGGCCGCATCGAGCTCCAGGACGTCGATGTGGCGGCCCTCGATGATGGCGCGGCAGTGCCGCCCCTCGGTCGCAAGGTCGACGGTCGGCTGATGGACCTCGTCCGACTCGTAGTTCAGGGCCCGCGCCAAGAGGCGGGCGGTGGTGGTCTTGCCGACCCCGCGCACGCCGGTGAGCATGAAGGCGTGGGCGATCCGGCCAGAGGCGAAGGCGTTCCGCAGGGTGCGGACCATCGCCTCCTGGCCGATCATGTCCTCGAAACTCTGGGGCCGGTACTTGCGGGCCAGCACAACATAGGCGTCGCCCTGCGAGCGGTCCGTCGCCAGGGGCTCGGCCGCGAACATCTCCGACGTGCTCTCGTCGCGCGGACTCTCGTCGCGCTCGGGGGCGTCAGGTTCGAGCGTGAGTTCGGAATCTGTCATCGGCTTCGGGAAAGCGGGTGGAGACTGGACGACGACCCGAAGCGAAACTCGTTACGGCTGCTTCCTTCCGGACCTGACCGGATTGGCGAGGGCTCCGCCCGCCGCCAGTCTCCGCCCCCAATATCGACACCCGGGGGGCCGAGGGCAAGGTCAGTCCTTCTTGCGGTAGACCTTCACCGCGATCTCGCACTTGGCCTGGCCGCAGTCGTTCATGTCGATCCCGGCCAGATAGGCGCCGGCGGCGTGGACGTCGAGGCTGTACATGGCGCGCCGATCGTCCGCGCGCTCCGACGGCAGGGGGGAGCTGTCAGGCCCGACCAGGGTCACCTCCATCTGGCCGCAGTCGCAGAGCACCACCACCCTGTAGGCGCCCGGCTTCAGCGTCAGGGGCGCAGCGACCGACTTGTCGGTCGCCGCCGCGAGGTAGAGCGGCTCGGGCGTCGTCGCTTCCCAGGCTCCCTGGGCCGCCTGGTCGAAGGGCGTGAAGCGCTCCACCAGCGCCGCCTTCTGGCCCTCTTCGTCTCCCGGCGCGGCCGAGGCGACCGATGCGGCCAGGATCGCCGCCACTGCGATCATCGTCGTCCGGATCATGGGCGGTCTCCACACGGTTAGGGCCAAGCTGTGAAACGCGCGAAATGCGGCGACGACGTGACGCATGCGGCCTTCGCCTGAAACGCCAGCCCGGCTAAACAGGTCCCATGGCCCTGACCTTCTTCGTCAACACCTTCGCCGGCAATCGGCTCGACCGGCGCAGCGACCTCAGGATCCTGCCGGATCGCCTCGCCGAGCTCAGGGCGTCGCCGGCATGCCGGGCCATCGCCTTCTGGAACGGCCAGCCGCTGGTGCGCGAACACGAGGGCGGACTGCGGCTGGCGGTGCTGGAGGCCGGCCTCGGGTTCGAGGTGGTCCCGGAAGATCAGGCGATCTTCCTGGGCCTGGACGGCGAGGCCAGCGTCTGGGCGGTGGAGCTGACCGGCGAAGCGGACCCGGCGGAGGGCCCGCTGGAAGGGCGGGGCAGGTTCACCGACCTGCGCCAGGCGTGCGGCCTGCTGTCGCCCGAAGACGCCGGTGTCGCGGCCACCGCCAAGGCCCTGTTCGAATGGCGTCGCCGGCACGGCTTCTGCGCCGCCTGCGGCCAGCCCTCGGTCCCGGCCGAGGCGGGCTGGAAGCGGGTCTGCCCAGCCTGCCGCACCGAGCATTTCCCCAGGACCGATCCGGTCACCATCATGCTGCCGACCTTCCGCGACCAGTGCCTGCTGGGCCGCCAGGCGGCCTGGCCCAAGGGCCGCTTCTCGACCCTGGCGGGGTTCATGGAGCCGGGCGAGTCGATCGAGGCGGCCTGCGCGCGCGAGGTGCTGGAGGAGGCCGGGCTGGAAGTCGTTTCCGTGCGCTATCACTCCAGCCAGCCCTGGCCGTTCCCGACCAACCTGATGATCGGCCTGATCGCCGAAGTCTCGGGCCAGGACGCCCGCCCCGACCAGACCGAGCTCGAGGAAGTGCGCTGGTTCCACAAGGACGAGCTCAGGGCCCTGCTCAGGGGCGACACCTCCGGCTGGGCCGATATCGAGGGCTTCGGCGTGCCGCCTCCCTTCGCGATCGCCCATCAATTGATGAAGGCGTGGGCCGAGGGCTGAAGCTTGCAATCGCCACGGCGACGCCTGGGTTGCGCTGGCGCCGAGGCCATGCCAGAGACGCACCCGCAAAAACGCGGGCGGACGGGCGCGATTCCAGGCCGCCGTACGATCGTCGGCTTAAGAGGGGCTGGCCAAGGCGCATGAAAGACGAGCTGGGCTTTATCAAGATCGCCGGGGCCTTGTTGGCCACCGCGTTGGTCATCACCGGGCTGCAGAACCTGACCGACGTCATCTATGCGCCCAAGCCCGCGCCCAAGGCCGGCTACGCCATCCAGGTGGCGGAAGCGGCGTCCGGCGGCGGCGAACAGGCCGACAATCCGCCTGACTGGGGCACGGTGCTGCCCGCCGCCAATGTGACCGCCGGCCAGGGCCAGTCGGCCAAGTGCCAGTCTTGCCACACCTTCACCAAGGGCGGGATGGACATGACCGGCCCGAACAACTGGGGCGTGGTCGGCCGCAAGCCCGGCTCCAAGCCCGGCTTCGCCTATTCGAGCGGCATGGTCGACTTCGGCGCCAAGACCCCGGCCTGGGACTACGATCACCTCTACCTGTTCCTGAAGAACCCGCAGGGCTACATCTCGGGCACCAAGATGACCTTCGCCGGCATCAAGGGCCCCGAGGACCGGATCAACCTGATCGCCTGGCTGCGCCAACAGAGCGATTCGCCCGCACCGATCCCGGCGCCGAATCCCAAGGCGGCCGCGCCCGCCGCCAGCGCGGCTCCCGCGGCGAGCTCGGCTCCGGCCGCCAGTTCCGCCCCGGCCGCCTCGTCGGCGCCGGCCGCGTCGTCGACCCCGGCGAAGGGCTGATCTAGGGACGCCGGCAGCCCAGGAACGGCACGCCGGCCTTCTCGATCCTGACCAGGGCCCCGTCCACGGGCTCGACGGCGACCGCCATATGGTGGGCGTTGGCGTGGATCATCCGGTCGGCGTCCAGCATCATGCCCATGTGCCCCTTCCAGAACACGAGGTCACCGCGCGCCAGGCCGTCGCGCTCAACCGCATCTGGAAAGGCGGCGAACTGCTGGTCAGTGTCACGCGGGCAGGCGCGGCCTGTGGCCATCAGCGCCTGCTGGACCAGGCCCGAGCAGTCGAGGCCCAGGCTGCTTCGCCCGCCCCAGAGATAGGGCGTCCCCAGGAACCGCTCGGCGACCGCGGCCGCGTCGGTCTCGAAGATGCCGATGCGCTCCAGATGAGCGGCCCAGATCCAGCCCGCCTCGCCCGCGTCGACATAGCCGTTGCGGCTTTCGCCGGCGCGGATCAGGCCGCCCATGGAGATCAGGGCCACGACGGCCGACTTGAGATCGGGCCGGGAGAAGCCGCAGGTCCGAAGCGCGCCGACCCGCATGGTCGGCGGACCGCCCGCGGGCGCCAGGGCGACGGACCGCACGAAACCGACATAGCCGTCCCGGCGCGCCTGGCCCCAGGACCAGCCGTCCCGGGTCTCCAGCACGTCGAAACCTTCGCCGAACAGAAGCTCGTCCTCCTGCTCGGATCCATCCTCGGGGGCCTTCCGGACCCCGGCCGTGGGCTGGATGCATCGCATCGCCGTGACCTCCGCGAAACGCTCGGCGCGCACCAGCCCCTCGAGCCGGCTATCGGCGAGATCCGGCCGCGCCAGAAGGGTCCGACGATCGCTCATCGGAACCGTCTCGTGACCAAATCGTAGAGCGCCCGGATCGCCTGCGCCTCGGCGCCCACCGGCCAGCCGGCCCGGCTCTTGGGGTTCCAGGCGAAGATGTCCAGGTGCACCCAGCTCCCCTCGGGCGCGAACCGGCGCAGGAACAGGGCGGCGGTGACCGAGCCCGCCTGGGCCCAGCCCTCCGGATCGTTCCGAAGATCGGCGATCTCGCCCTCCACCGCCTCCATGTAGCCCTGCCAGAGGGGCAACCGCCAGAGCGGGTCTGACACCCGGCCGGAGGTGGCTTCGATCTCGCGCGCAAGCTTGTCGTCATCGGTGAAAAAGGGAATCACCTGGGGCCCCAGGGCCACGCGCGCCGCGCCGGTCAGGGTCGCCATGTCGATGGTCAACTCGGGCTCGAACTCCGCGGCCCGGGCCAGGGCGTCGGCCAGGATCAGCCGGCCCTCGGCGTCGGTGTTGCCCACCTCGATGGACAGGCCCTTGCGCGAGGAGATCACGTCGCCCGGCCGCATGGCCCCGCCCGAGACGGCGTTCTCCACAGCCGGGACCAACACCACGAGCCTCACCTTCAGGCCCGCGTCCATGATCATCCGGCCGAGGGCCAGGGCGTGGGCGGCGCCGCCCATGTCCTTCTTCATCAGCCGCATCGACGAGGAGGGTTTCAGGTCCAAACCACCCGTGTCGAACGTCACGCCCTTGCCGACGATGGCGAGGAGCGGGCCCTGCTCGCCCCAGGTCATCTCGATCATCCGGGGCGCCCGCTCCGGCTCGGCTGCGCGGCCGACCGCCAGCACCGCCGGATAGCCCGCTTCGCGCAGGTCCTCGCCGACGGTAACCTTGATCTTCGCGCGGTAATGCTCGGCGATCTCGCGGGCGATGGTCTCGATCTGCAGCGGCCCGAGGTCGTTGGCGGGGGTGTTGACCATGTCGCGGGCGAGCGCGCAGGCGTGGCAGACCCGGCGCGCCTCGGCGAGATCCTCCTCGGCGACCACCAGCCTGGCGATGCGGCGCGAGGGCCTGGGCTTGTAGCGGTCGAAGACGTAGCTCCCGAGGCCCCAGGCGATGGCGGCCTGCAGGCCGGAGATCCCGCGAACGCCCCGGAGCTTGTAGTCGCCTGACGGAAGTTTCGCCGAGGCGGCCCGAAGCGCCATGGCGTCCGGGCGCTCCTCGCCCCCGAGCCCGACCACGGCGAACCAGATCCGGCCGTCGCCGCGCATCACCGCGCAAGCCTGGCCCAGGGCGCCCTTGAACGACTGGACCTCAAGCTGGGTCCTCGCCGCCGGCGGCCGGCGGGCCAGGAAGCTGTCCAGCTCCTGCTTGCCCACGGCGTGGAGGGGGATGGCTTCGCCGTCTGCGGCGCTGATCAGGACTTCGGACATGGCGCCTAGCCGGCCTCGTTATGCTTAACGCTTCGTTGAGGCGCCGGTCGGATGCTGGACCCGTCCTTCGCCAGGGAGCGCATCTGCATGCGTCCTCGCCCGCTTCACCGCAAGTTCCTCCTGCCGGTCGTCCTCGGCCTCGTGCTGCCGGCGTCCGCCGCCGCGGCCTCCGACAAGCCTCCAGCGACGCCGGCCCCCGCCGCATCCGCTGCCGGCAAGCCCGCGCCGGCGGCGCAGCCGCGCAAGGCTACCCCGGAAGAGCGCATCGAAGCCGAACGGCTCGACCCGCTCGCGCGGGCGAGCTTCTGGGCGCACGAAGTCGACACCGACCCCCGCGACGCCCAGGCCGGGGTCCGGCTGGCCGCCTCGCTCAGGTCGCTCGGACGCAACGACGACGCCGCCGCCGCCGCCGAGCGGGTGCTGGTGGTGGATCCCGCGAGCCGCGAAGCCCTGCTGGAATCGGCCCGCGCCCATCTGGCCGCAGGCCAGGGCTTCTACGCCATCGACCCCCTGAACCGGCTGCGTGCGCTCGACGCCCGGGACTGGCGCTACGTTTCGCTGCTGGGCGTCGCCTACGAGCAGGTCTCGCGCGCCGACGACGCCGAGAGCGCCTGGCGCCAAGCGCTGCAGATGTCGCCCGACAATCCCGCCATCCTGTCGAACCTCGCCATGCATTACGCGGCCCGCGGCCAGGGCTCGGAGGCCGAGCGCCTGCTGCGCCACGCCGCCGCCCAGCCGAACGCCAGCGTCCAGGTCCGCCAGAACCTCGCCCTCATCCTGGGCCTGGAAGGAAAGCTCTCCGAGGCCGAGCAGCTCGAGCGCCAGGACCTGCCCCCCGAGTTGGCCGACGCCAACATCGCCTATCTGAAAGCCGCGAGCTCCGGCCCGGGGCCCTTGGCGGAAGCGGCCAGGACCCCGATCGTGGCCACCCGCTAATCCTCCGCTAAGCCGGTTCGGCTAGGGAAGTCCTGGCGCGCCGCGACGCGCGCCGAGGGAGATTTCGCCCTATGCCCGCCGCCAGCGCCCTCGCCCGGACCATCCCCGACGACGAGGCCGGCGCGCGTCCAGACCTCCGGCGGCGCCTCGCCGGCGCCTGGGCCGGATGGACCGTGCCCGAGCCGATGCGGCTGCTGGTGCTGTTCGGGGCGCTCTGCGCCTTCGCCGCCGCGGCCTTCGCGCCCCAGATGCTGTGGGACGGCGACACCCTGTGGCACCTTAAGACCGGCGACTGGATGCTGAGCCATCATCGGCTTGCGACGGCCGACCCCTTCTCCTTCACCGTCCCCGGCAAGCCCTGGACCAATCTCGAGTGGCTGTCGGAGCTTGTCATGGCCCCCATCTACGCGGCCGGCGGCTGGTCGGGCCTTCACCTTTGGTTTGCCTTCGCCATCGGGGCCCTGGCCCTGATCCTCGGCGCCGAGACGGCGCGCAGGCTGCCGCCGTTCAGCTGGGCCGCGGCCCTGTTCCTGGCCCTCGCCTGCACCACCCAGAGCTGGCTGGCCCGGCCGCACCTGATGGCCCTGCCGATCCTGGCGCTCTGGACGGTCCAGCTGATGAGGGCGCGGGAGGCGCGGCGCGCCACGCCCCTGTGGCTGCTGCCTGTGATGACCCTGTGGGCCAATCTGCACGGCAGCTTCCTGCTGGGCTTGGCCCTGGTCGTCCCCTTCGCCGCCGAAGCCCTGATCGAGGAGGGCCCGGACCGCCTGAAGGCCGTCCGCGGGTGGGTGCTGTTCGGCCTCGCCGCGGGGGCCGCGGCCCTAATCACCCCGCACGGGATCGACGGCCTGCTGCATCCGATCCGCATCGGCTCCATGCGCACCCTGCAGCAGATCGCCGAGTGGAAGAGCTCGGACTTCAGCCGGCCGACGGCGCTGGAGCTCTCGCTGGTGACGGCGCTGTTCGCCCTGCTCTATCGCGGCGTGAAGGTCCCGCTGGTCCGGCTGGTCATCCTCCTGGGCTTGCTGCACCTGACCCTGAAGGAGACCCGCCACCAGATGGTGCTTGCGGTGGTCGCCGTGCTGCTGCTGGCCGAGCCGATCGGCCGCGCCCTGGCGGGCGACAAGCCGGCCTTCGCCCTGCCGAAGATGTCGCCCCGGGTCCGCATGGCGGCGCTGGCGGGGATCGTCCTGGCCTTCGTCGCCGTCTCCGCCGCGCGGCTCGCGATCCCGGCCCACCTCACCGACGGCCCCGCCGCGCCGATCGCCGCCCTGGCCCACACGCCCCAGGACCTGCGCGCCCAGCCGGTGCTGAACGACTACGGCATGGGCGGCTATCTGATCTTCAACGGCGTGAAGCCCTTCATCGACGGCCGCGCCGACATGTACGGCGACGACTTCTTCGAGGCCTACGTGAAGGCGCTGAAGCCCGACCCGGCGCGGCTGGCCGCCTTGCTGGCCAGATACCACGTCCGCTGGACCATTCTGCGCGCCGAGAACCCCGCCATCCCGGCCATGGACGCCATGCCCGGCTGGAAGCGCCTCTATGCCGACAAGTCGGCCGTAGTGCACGTCAGGACGGCTCCCTAGGCCGTGGTTAAGGAGCATTGCCGGGCGTATGCTGCCCCGATGCTCCCGCTCGCCGTTCCGGTCCCGAACGTCCACGGCGCCGTCGTCCCGCTCCTGAAATCCGCGGTCCCTGATTTCGAGCGTTCGGACGAATACCTGCTCATCGCCAAACACGAGGATCTTCCGGGCGTCGTCCTCGCCGCTTTCGCCGGTTTCTTGATCCGGATGTCGGCCGACGCCTCAGCCCTGGGAACCGTGGAAGTCGGCATCGGGGCGATCAACGCGATCTATGAGACCGACGACGCCCAGGTCAGGGAGGCGATCCGCGACGAGTTCATCGAGAGGTTCGACGGCGAGCCGGCCGCGGTGCGCGCGGTTCAGCCCTTCCTGATCCATGCCCTCGCCGCCGAGTTCGCGACGATCCTCGGCTAAGGGCCGACCAGCCTCAGTGCCACATGGCCATGGTGCGCATGGCCGCCGGCGCCATGATCACCACGAACAGCACCGGGAGCAGGAACAGGATCATCGGCACGGTGAGCTGGGCCGGCAGGGCGGCGGCCTTCTTCTCGGCGGCGGCCAGACGCAGCTCGCGGTTCTCCTTGGCCATGATCCTGAGCGCCGCCCCCAGTGGAGTGCCGTAGCGTTCGGCCTGGATCATGGCGGTGGCCACCGACTTGACGCCGGCATTGTTGATGCGCTTGCCGAGACCCTCGTAGGCCATCCGGCGCTCGGGGAGGTAGCTGAGCTCGGCCACCATAAGCGACAGCTCCTCGGCCAGCTCGATCGACGAGCTGCCGATCTCCTGGCTGACCTTCTGCAGCGCCGCCTCGATGGACATGCCGGCCTCGACGCAGATCAGCAGCAGGTCGAGCGCGTCGGGGAAAGCGCCGACGATGTTGCCGCGGCGCTTCTTGGCGACGTTGCTCACATAGATGTTCGGCGCGTAGTAGCCGACGACCATCGCGACCATCGCGATGGTCAGCTTGTTCATCAACGGCATGTCGAAGTGGGTGACGACGAAGAGGTAGAAGATCGCCGCCGCGGCGAAGCCGAACGGCAGGGCCAGGCGGAAGAAGTAGAAGGCGCTGATCGGCCTGGGACCGCGGAATCCCGCCTCTGCCAGCTTCTGTTCGACCTTGGGATCCTCGAGCAGCCGCGTCAGGTCCAGCCGCTCGACCACCTTCTTGTAGAGGCTCTCGTCCCGCCGCCGCAGCATCCCCTCGCGGGCGCCGGTGGGATTGGCCATCGCCTCGCGGGAACGGCGCCTCAGCTCCTCGCGCCGGTTGGCCACCGACTTCAGCCGCACGTCCAGGCCGTC
>Ga0265338_10011747_pt1 | contig 10073 bp, 7 predicted proteins | sample 42126metaG_FD_193579 | JGI IMG/M metagenome (GOLD analysis project Ga0265338, IMG submission 193579) | Rhizosphere microbial communities from Carex aquatilis grown in University of Washington, Seatle, WA, United States - 4-21-26 metaG | ecosystem: Host-associated > Plants > Roots > Rhizosphere >... | reverse complement strand
CTAGATCGAGCAGGGGATTGTATCGTTGCTGCGGTTCGTGGAAGGCGACAGCGCGGAGCGCGCCATGTCTGGCAAGGCCGTTACTGTGGCGATGGGCGCGGATCATGGGGGCTTTGAACTGAAGGAAGCGGTGAAACGTTATCTCGAGCAGCGGGGGATCAGCACCGCGGATTTCGGCGCACATTCCAAACAACCGAGCGACGACTACCCGGACTTCGCGCAATTGGTTGGGCACAGCGTGGCGAACCACCGGGCGGAACTGGGCATTTTGATTTGCACGAGCGGCATCGGCATGAGCATTGCGGCCAATAAGATTCCCGGCGTGCGCGCGGCGCTGGTGAACGACGAGCAGGCCGCATCGCTGGCGCGGCAGCACAATAATGCGAACGTGATCTGCTTTGGCGCGAGCAACACGCCGGCCGAGCTTGCCAAAAAGATTGTGGAAGCGTTCCTGAACGCGCATTTTGAAGGCGGCCGCCATGAACGGCGCGTCAGCAAAATGGAAACACAATTTACACGCAAAGATTTGAAACTGAAAACCGTTGACCCCGAGATCGCCGACGCCATCGAGCACGAGCGCGTGCGGCAGATGGAAAACATCGAACTGATCGCGAGCGAAAACTTCGTCAGCCCCGCCGTGATGGAGGCCCAAGGGTCGGTGCTCACGAATAAATACGCCGAGGGTTATCCCAAAAAACGCTGGTATGGAGGTTGCGAAAACGTGGATGTGATCGAGCAACTGGCCATCGACCGCGCGAAGCAGATTTTCGGCGCGCCACACGCCAACGTGCAGCCGCACTCCGGCAGCCAGGCGAATATGGCCTGTTATTTTGCGGTGCTGAAGCCCGGCGATAAAATGTTGACGATGGATTTGAGCCACGGCGGTCACCTGACGCACGGCAACAAGGCGAATTTCTCCGGGCGATTTTTTGAGATCGTCCATTACGGCGTGAGCAAGGGCGACGAGCGGATTGATTACGATCAACTCGCGCGCATGGCCCGCGAGCACAAGCCGAAGATGATTACCGTGGGCGCGAGCGCGTATCCGCGCATCATTGATTTCAAGCGCATGGGCGAGATCGCGCGCGAAGTCGGGGCATATTTGCTGGCGGACATTGCGCATATCGCGGGGTTGGTGGCGACGGGATTGCATCCGAGCCCGATGGAGCACGCGGATTTCGTGACAACCACGACGCACAAGACGTTGCGCGGGCCGCGCGGCGGTTTGATTTTGTGCCAGGAAAAATTCGCGAAGGAAGTGGACTCGCAGGTTTTCCCGGGCATCCAGGGCGGGCCGCTCGAGCACGTCATCGCGGCCAAAGCGGTTTGTTTCCTGGAAGCGCTGCAACCGTCATTCAAGCAATACCAGGAGCAAATTGTGCGCAACGCACGCACGCTGGCCGAAGGCATGAAGCAAAACGGCTATCGGCTCGTCAGCGGTGGGACGGATAACCACGTGATGCTCGTGGATGTCGGCGCGAAGAACCTCACGGGCAAGGATTGCCAGATCGCGTTGGATGAGGCAGGGATCACGGTGAATAAGAACACGATTCCATTCGAGACGCGTTCGCCCTTTCAAGCCAGCGGCGTTCGTTTGGGGACGCCGGCCGTGACCACGCGCGGGATGAAGGAAGCGGAGATGGCGGCAATTGCCGACATGATTTCGGAAGTGTTGATGGACATCAAGAACACCGACACGATTTCCAAGGTGCGCCAGCGCGTGCGGGAATTGACCGCGAAATTTCCGTTGCCTTATTGAGGTGGAAGCGTCCGGGTCGCCCGGCCGCAGCGGCGGAAAGTTGATGCGGCGATGGGGTAAAATTATTTCGCCCTTACAGGGCTCGGTGGGCTTGGTGCGGGTTACCCGGGCATTCAGCCCGGGCTATAACATTGCGGGCTTTCAGCCCTGAATAGTCAGAGGTTTGAAAATTGTGTCGTATTTTCGCCTTGTGAGGGCTGAAAGCCCGTCATGTGAAAGCCTGGGCTGGAGCGAGTCGACGAGCGCAGGCCCAGGTAAACTGCACACACAAATGTCCCAAGCCCGGTAAGGGCGTCCCAAACATGTCACAATCCCTCGCCAACCTCGTCGTGCATCTCGTTTTCAGCACCAAGGACCGCCGGCCACTGTTGCGTGATGAAGAACGGGGGCAACTTCACGCGTATATCACCGGCGTTTTAAAAAACCACGATTCGCCATTGATTGAAATTAATTCGGTGCGCGATCACGTCCATATTTTGTTCGTGCAATCCAAGAATCACGCGCCGGCAAAAATTGTTGAACAGATAAAAGCCGCATCATCGGCATGGATCAAAACGTGTCATTCGTGGTATTCGGATTTTGCGTGGCAGAGTGGTTACGGAGAGTTCAGTGTGAGCCCGATGCACGTTGACCCGGTGCGTGAATATATACGGGGCCAGGAGGCACATCACAAACAAGAGGATTTTCAAACCGAGTATCGCCGGTTTTGCGAAAAGAATTGCAAGCCGTTGGATGAACGATACGCGTGGGATTGAATGCCCGTTCCAACGGGAGATTTAGGTGAATGCGAGTGAATGCCGGTTTGGTCCGCCCTTACAGGGCTTGGGGGCCAGGGCGCAGGTCCCCCGGGCCTTCAGCCCGGGTTTTAACATTGCGGGCTTTCAGCCCTGACCTTTGGCGGGATTGTAGCACCCGTCGGAAAGAGAAATATTGTCGACTTTGCAGCGCGGTGAATAAATGGATCGGTGGTTGCATTTATCGTCAAACGGCTCACGGACATCGTCAGCGACAGGGCTGAAAGCCCGTCATGCGAAAGCCTGGGCTGGAGCGAGTCGGACGAGCGGAGGCCCAGGTAAACGGCGCAAATAAACATCCTAAGCCCTGTAAGGGCGTCCCGAACATACCACCCATGGGATTTAATGGTATTTGGCTTCGCGAAATTGAAATTGGTTCAGGCGAGGACGGTCGGGAGCGCCCTTACAAGGCTCGGGGTTCGGGCGCAGGTCACCCGGGCCTTCAGCCCGGGCTGTAACATTGCGGCCTTCCCGCCCTGAACTTTGGCTGCGGGCTTTATTTAGGCGTGGGCCGGAATTGTTGGAATTTCATTTTCAGCCCGGCTTTGTATTACGGCCTTTCAGCCCCGGCCGACGGACGAGTATCGATCACAATGTTTTTCGGGGGGTGGGGGTTTACCTCCGCATTAACAATCGTCGGCGTAACAAAAACCAAAAACTTCGTTGCGCCGTCCGAGGTATTACCTGAATCCGGGAGCCAACCTCCAGGTGGGACGTCTCGTTGCAACGCGGCTGTTTGGCTGGGAAACAGATTCACGTGATTGGATGCCTGCAGCGTTTGCAAGCCCGGCCGCGCCGGACCGCCGGTCAGCTCGTTTAGTTCCGCCACGAGGTTCAAGGTGAAAGTGGAAGAGTCCGTTGAAAAGTAAGGAACCACGTCCATGGTCACTCCGACGTGCGCGTTTGTGCCATCAATCGAGACGGGCTGAGTTAAAAGGACCTTGGCTTCGCGCCCGCTTTCATCGGTGATTTGCGCCTCGTTAATCAGTTGATCTTTCTTCAAAGTTTTGAGGAATCGATCGAGCTGTTCTTTCGACAGCAGGCTAGCTCCGTCACCGGCGGGCGCCCAGCCTACCCCGATGGCTGGCATTTCCCGGGCGGGAACGAAGAGAAATCTCACCTTGAGATTAATGGCGGTCTTTTTCTTCTCCGTCACATCGTTCGTGGCGAGCACTGGAACTGGCGGCGGTTGATTTTTTATCGTGCGCAAACGGGTGACTTCGGCGCGTAATCTCAACAGTTCAGCGTGTTGTTCGTCCGATGGCGAATCGGCTGCGTCCGAAAGCTGGTTGGAAAAATCTCCATGGTTATTTTTGAGCTGCGCCAACTGTTGGGTCAGGGACTCATTTTGGGCGCGCAACGACTGTTGTGCCAGGTGTTGCACTACAAAAACTGTTGCCACGCCGGCAACCAGCAAGGCACCGAGGCTCATTTTTAAATTTGAGGCGTTCATCATGTTGAAGAATGCGTTCCCGGTTCCGGCGCCGGCGAGTGAAACGCTGGCCAGTGAGGCGGCCAGGGTGCCGGGAGCGGTTTGGACGGCATTGGTGGAGAGGACGGTTGCGAGACCCGTGCCGGTGGCAATGCCGCGCTTGGCGAGCAGAGCGCGCAGCTTTTCCAACGCCCGCTCCACTCGCATGCGGGCGGTGTTTTCATTCACCCCCAATTTTGCTCCCACCTCGGCGTAAGGACGATTTTCGAAGTAGCGCAGTAGGACTGCTTCGCGCTCGGATTCCTTCAGGCCGTGCATGGCGGCGTCGAGAATCGGGCGGAGCTTTTCCCATTCGGCATCCGCGGCGGTGTCATGGCCGGGTTCGCGCATAAATTGTTCCTCACGTTCGCGCCGACGGATTTCCGTGCGCACCATTTTGCTCGCCGCGAAATGAGCGCTGGTGTAGAGCCAACCCGTCAAACTTTCACGGCGGCAAAGGGATGAAGCCTTGCGCGCGAGATCGGTGAAAACACTTTGGGCGACGTCATGCGCGAGATGGGCATCGCCACCGGCCTGGCGGAGCGCGGCGGAATAAACGAGATCGACGTGCCGTTTGACCAGTTCGGCGAAAGCGGATTCGGATCCGGCCCGGGCGTATTGGCGAAGCAATTCATTGTCCGGCTGCATATTCGTTTAAAGCACCCGCCGCTGGCAAAAATCGCACAACGAGAATCTCTTTGACACGTCGGGCAAAGTGCGTCACCGTGTCGAGGAACAGTCTGCAAGATTCCCCTTGCCGTAACGAGAATTAATAGACACCTTGCAGCCGCTCCCAGTTGGTCACTCCAATTTGAACTAATCAAAGGGTTGTCCGTCCAATGTGGGTGGGGTGGGAATACCGTGAGATTCACCGCTGCAATTAATTTGAAATTGAACCTATTTGAAATATGGCCAGAGTTGCTAGCAAGAAACCGAGAGTAAAAAAAGGGCAGGTCGAGGAACCTTTGCCCGGAACCCCCGTTGCTGTGGAAGCTCCCCCAACCGCTGTCGCGGTCGAAGAACCGCCACCGGTGGAAAGGGCAGCGCCGGTGGAAAGCGCGGAACTGCGGCCGCCGACCACGCCAATTGAAACGCAGGAGGCGGAGCGGACCGAGAAGCCCGTGCGCGCCGACAAACGGGTTGGGTTATCCGATAAGGACCACATCGCGGCGTCGCTGAACATTGCCAAACTGCAGGCCATGGCGATGACCGACTTGAACAACATGGCGCGGGACCTGGGGGTGGAAAACTTCGGCACGATGCGCAAGCATGAGGTGATTTTTCATATCCTCCAGAAAAATGCCGAACGCGCGGGGGTGTTGTTCTCGGAAGGCGTGCTGGAAATTTTGCCGGAAGGCTTTGGTTTCCTCCGGTCGCAGAGTTTCAATTACCTGCCGTGCCCGGAAGATATTTACGTGTCACCGTCGCAAATCCGCCGGTTCGATTTGCAGACCGGTAACCTGATCGCCGGCCAGATTCGTCCGCCAAAAGACAAGGAGCGTTTTTTTGCGCTGCTGAAGGTCGAGGCGGTGGACCAGGAAGAGCCGGACAAGGCCAAGGATAAAACCCATTTTGACAATCTCACCCCGCTGTTCCCGAACAAGCGTTTTCTGCTCGAAACCGCCTCGGACGAGCTTTCGACGCGCGTGCTGGATTTGGTGTGCCCGATTGGCAAAGGCTCGCGCGGGTTGATCGTGGCGCCGCCGCGCACCGGCAAAACCGTGTTGATGCAGAAACTCGCCAACGCGATTTTGAAAAACAATCCGGAGGCGTATTTGTTCATCCTGCTCATTGACGAGCGGCCGGAAGAAGTCACCGACATGGAACGCACCTGCCGCGGCGCGGAGGTGATCAGCTCCACCTTCGATGAACCGCCGGAGCGCCATGTGCAGGTGGCCGAAATGGTCAGCGAAAAAGCCAAACGCATGGTCGAGCACAAACGCGACGTGGTTATTTTGCTCGATTCCATCACGCGTCTCGCGCGCGCTTACAACACCGTGCAGCCGCATTCCGGGAAGATTCTTTCCGGCGGCGTGGATGCCAACGCCTTGCACAAACCGAAACGCTTTTTCGGCGCTGCGCGCAATATTGAGGAAGGCGGGTCGCTGACGATCATCGCAACCGCGCTGGTCGATACCGGTTCGCGCATGGATGAAGTTATTTTTGAAGAGTTTAAAGGCACCGGCAACATGGAGGTGCATTTGGATCGTGCGCTGGTGGACCGGCGCATTTTCCCTTCGATCAACATCGAACGTTCCGGCACGCGCAAAGAAGAATTGCTGTATCACCCGGACGAATACAACAAAGTGGTGGTGCTGCGCCGCGCGCTCACTGGTGTTCCGCCGGTCGAGGCGATGGAACTGATGCTGAACAAGCTCAAGAAGACCGGAAGCAACATCGAATTCCTCCTGAGCATGGCTGTTGGTTAATCCGTTGTGGGTTAACGGCTTGGAACATATTTCCGACAATGCGTCAGTCCCGCCTCCGCGAGACTGACGTTTTTTTCGTTGTTAGGTGTTCACATTTTGTTCATTCGGGAACAAGATACGTTGTATATTTGGCAAAGAATGACGTGCAAGAAACAGCCGGTAATATAGTTTAAGCGACAAATAAATGACTCCTCTCTCACCAATTAAACCGATGAGCTTCTCACGTTGTGCATTGATGATATTTGCGCTGGCACTCGCCGGCTGTGACCGGGATAAAGTCACCGTGCAGCAGGTGCCGAAAGATGACCAGACGGCCCAGGCGCCGATGGTGTCGCAACCGGGTGCCGCCACTGTGCCCGCGAATCCGCATGCCGGCATGGACATGGGAATGGGGATGGGCGCCCCGGTGCAGCCGAAATTGAAATATACGCTCCCCAGTGGATGGAAGGAAAAGGAAGCCGGTCAAATGCGCGTGGGCAGTTTTGAGGCGCCGGCCAAGGATGGCCAAAGCGCGGATGTCTCCATTATACCCTTGGCAATGATGCCTCCAGAGACGGAATTGCAGAATCTAAACATGTGGCGCAGCGCCGTCGGCCTTCCGCCGGCGGAAAAGGTGGAGAGCACGCCGGTGACGATCGGCTCGGCCCAAGGCAAGTTGTATGAGGTCAGTGGGGAAAATGCGACGGGGCGGATTCTGGTCGCGGTGCTGGATCGGGAGGGGAAGAGTTGGTATTTCAAAATGAACGGTCCCGACGCGGTGGTTCGCGAGCAAAAACCGGCTTTCCTCGATTTTGTAAAATCCGTTTCGTTTGATGCGGCGCCGGCGACTGCGATGGCTGCTCCGTTGATGTCAGTTCCGGCGGAATCGGCGGTGACGCCCGCGAATTCCGGCGGCCCGCTTCCGACGGGTTGGAAGGAAGTTCCGGCCACCCAATTTCTCCTGGCCAAGTACGTGATTCAAGGGACTGGCGACGCGAAAGCGGAAGTTAACGTGAGCAGAACGGGCGGCGGCATGTTGCCGAACGTCCTGCGTTGGTGCGGGCAGCTCGGATTACCGCCAATCTCGGAGGAGGATTTTTCAAAGAAGGCACAGTCTGTGGACGTGGCGGGTGCCAAAGCGACGCTGGTGGACATGACCGGTACGGACATGAAGACCGGCAAACCGGCGCGGCTCGTGGGAATCATCGTGCCGGGAGTGAATGATAGCGGGTTTTATAAAATCATGGGCGACCCGCAGATCGTGGGCCAACAAAAGGACGCGTTCACGAAATTCGTCCAGACCGCCAAATTCGGAAATTAAACTTATGGGAACATCCAACATCCAACATCCAACAACGAACATCCAATGTGATTGGGTGCGCGAGTCTTGGGCGTTGGATGTTCGATGTTGGATGTTCGATGTTTTTCAATCATGATCTTCGAGCGCTTCGCAAAATTTCTGTCGTCGTTGAAGCTCACCGTTGTGTTGCTGGCGTTCGCCATCATCCTGGTCTGGGTCGGCACCGTCGCGCAGGCGGACGAGGGACTCTACCAGGCGCAATCGCGTTATTTCAAGACGTGGGTCGTGCTGGGCGCCAACATGTTCGGCCATCACGTCCCGCTGGTGCTGCCGGGCGGCTATCTACTCGGAACAGTGTTGTTGGTGAATTTGATGGCCGCGCACATTTCACGGTTTCTATTCACCTGGAAGAAACTGGGCATTCACGTCGCGCACGGGGGTATTATCCTGCTGCTGGTGGGGCAACTCATCACGGACATTTTCTCGCGCGAAACGCAGCTCCGTTTTTCCGAAGGTGAATCCAAATCCTACGCGGAAAGCCCGGCGAACTACGAATTGGTTTTTGTGACCAGCGCCGATGCGCAGCACAACCAGGAAATCGCGATTCCCGCGCGTTTGCTGGCCAGGGGGGGAGTGATTAGCAACCCGCAATTGCCGTTCTCGATTCGCGTGGCGAAGTATTTTCACAATTCGGAACCCGTTTTCCGCGCGCCGATGACGCAGAGCGGTCCGCCGATGACGACGAACGGCGTGGCGGCGAACTTTGATTTTGTCGCGAAAGATGATTCCAAAACGATGGACGATCGGAACGTGCCGACCGCGCAGATCGAAGTCATCGGGCCGAATGGTTCGCTGGGCGATTGGGTGGCTTCGGATTGGATCAACGATCCAGCCATGATTGATTTGCTTTGGAGAATGTACGCGGGACAAGTCGGCCCGGACATGGCGCAAACGATCGTCAGCCGGATCAACCAGCAACAAGGCGTGGAAGTCAACGGCAAGAGGTTCACTTTCCTGCTTAGGCCGGAGCGGATTTGGATGCCGTTCTCGCTCACCTTGCTCAAGGCGACGCATTCGGTTTATCCAGGCACGGATATTCCGAAGGATTTTCGCAGTCGCGTGCGCCTGTAAAATCCCAAGACGGGCGAGGATCGTGAAGCGGAGATTTTCATGAACAGTCCGCTGCGTTATTCGGGGCTCACATTTTACCAATACCAAATGGATGCCGGGGACATCGCGCGGCAGGAAGGCCGCGTGCCGTCGTCGGTATTGCAGGTGGTGCGGAATCCGAGTTGGCTGACGCCGTATATCGGTTGTTTCCTGGTGGCGGCGGGACTGGTGATTCAATTCATGTCGCATCTGATCAAATTTCTTTCGCGAAGAAAACCCGCTGCGCAAGGCGCAACCTCGGGCGCGCCGGTGAAGGGCGCGGCCAAAACCGCTGGTACCGGCAAACGCATTTTACAGGAGACCGTTCGCAAATGAAAAAGTGGCTGCCAATCGTCATAACGGGCCTGATGGCTGCGTGGTTTTTAAGCACGCTGCGGCCGCCGCAGGACAAAACTTTTGCGTTCAACGAATTCGGCAAATTGCCGGTGGTTTTCAATGGGCGCGTCCAACCGATGGATTCGCTCGCGCGGAATTCGCTTTTGCAAATTCGCGAGAAGCAGGAAGCCAATCTGGAACCGTGGAAAGGCGCGAGCGCCCACCTGGTTTCCGCCACCGAATGGCTGGCTTACCTGATGATGGATCCCGCCACGGCCGACCAATGGCCCGTGTTTCGCGTGGATAATCCCGACCTGATCGCGCTGCTGAAATTGCCCGGCAAAGACTTGGCGCAGCGTCACGACGGCAAACATTATTCCTGGGCGGAAATCCAGCCGGCCCTGCGCGCCCTTGATGCCGAAACGAGCCGCATACAACGGGAGAAAACGGACGTTTCGCTGCGCAATGCCTACGAAAAAGCAGCGATCAAGATGCGCGAGAAGCTTTGGCTTTATCTGCAATTGAAAAACACGGTGGAACCGGAGGACGTGGAATTGAAGGCCGAAGTGGCCAAGCTGCAATCGGTTTTTCCGGCCGGCACCGAAAGTTTGCCGGCTTTTAATGCGGCGATTGACAGCTACCTGAAATTACGGGAACGCAAAGGGCAGGATTCGGGCGCGGGCGTGGATCGCCAGGTGGCGGTGACGCAGGAGGCGATCGAAAAATTCCTCGCGGTGGCGAAGACGACGCAGGCCGGGAAGGAATACACCCGCGATGACGTGGCCATCGTTTTCGAGGAGGTTGAGCGCCTGAGCGGCATGATCAATTTGGATTCGCCCCTGTTGATTCCCCCGCA
>Ga0265338_10011746_pt1 | contig 10074 bp, 7 predicted proteins | sample 42126metaG_FD_193579 | JGI IMG/M metagenome (GOLD analysis project Ga0265338, IMG submission 193579) | Rhizosphere microbial communities from Carex aquatilis grown in University of Washington, Seatle, WA, United States - 4-21-26 metaG | ecosystem: Host-associated > Plants > Roots > Rhizosphere >... | reverse complement strand
CAGGTTTGAGCCAGGTGGTTGGTGATCTCGCTCCAGCGGAACGCGACGGAGTAGCCAAATTTGTAGTAGGGGATTTGGCCGCGCCGCATCATGGCGTCCACGGTGCGGACGGTTCTGCCGAGGCGCCTCGCCACTTCCGGTTTTTTGATAAACGCCTCGACCGCCGGATCAGTGGTCGGTGTCGTCGGGGTTGCAGTGGTCGGATTCATACACCCACCTCCCATGTAGGAATGTTCAGCTCGTTGGCGATGGCCTCCTTGAGATCCCGTTCCGGCGTCGCCCGGCCGGTCTCAATTTTCGTGACCAACGATTCCGTGCAACCCACGCGCCGCGCTAAGTCCAGTTGAGTCCAGCCAAGACGCCGCCGCGCTTCGCGCATCGCCTGACCTGCATTGCTTTTCGTCTTCATCTTTTTCGTCGTCGGCCTCTCGCTTCATGCGACTGGCCCCTAAAAAGTTGAAGAAGTTCACGATGGAGGGACGCGGAAACAAAAAAGCGCCCGTAAATACGGGCGCTTTCACGCTTTTGAACAGTTCACAAACTGTTCACGAATCAGGTGTAATCTTGGCGTTCTTCGGGCAGATAGCCGCCGGCATCCTCTTTGGCGTCCTGTTTGTCCGCTTCACCATATTGCGATGGTTCATCCGCTGGTGCGCCATGCTTTTTCTTGGCATAGCGTTGCCCCTTGACCGAATTGTTCATGTCAGTGAGGACCGTCGCGAAGTCGCGCAGCTTTTCAATGGTCATGTCGAAATGGTTCTCGATCACTGTCACCCGTCTGGTGATGAGTGAAGGCACGCACTTGCAGAGTCGTGCGGCTTCGTTTTGCTTGTGTCCCTTGAAGACCATCAATTCAAAAACCTGCCCCGGCGATGCTTTCAAGTGCGTGCCCAGGGACATCAATTCCCGGAAAAGCCGGAACACCCGCTGCGTTTCCGATTCCTTGAAAGCTTCTTTTTTCTCCGGCAGATGTGCCGCGAACAAAACTTCGGCGGTCTTGGGTGAATGAAGCTTGCCGCTAGGCAGCAAGGTCAAATGCGATTCAAGATCGTAAAACCCCACGCTGGCCTTGTTCAGCAATTCCAGCGTGCTCGCATCGCCCAGCTTCGTCGGGGTGAGCAAAATGAATCCTTTCGGCAGCCGTGCCAGGAGATGCGCGACGGCATTGCGGTAACTCTGTGCATCCGGCTGGACCACCAGCACAACCGGCAGCGCTGGATTGCCCAACGCGGTCACCTGAATCGTTCGGTGAAATCCAATGGGCGCCAACATAGTGCTGCACCCCAGCGCCTTCGTTACGGCGCGGCCCAGGGAATCCAAATTCAGTTCCCAAACCTTGATGTCCGCCGCCGTCAGCGGGATTTCGTCACAGTCATCGCCGCAGTCACAAACCCCCGCGTATCCCGCGCCCCGTTTGCACACGCGATGATTGCATCCGCATCCATTTTCACAGGGGATGCGATCCGCCGACCTCTTGGTTCCACGCAGACAGACGGCGGCAACCGCATCGAACGATGGCCCAAGCCATCGCCGCCAACTCAATGCGGCCGCCGTCTCCGGTGACGTCTCAATTATTCGCCAAACGGTTTTCATTCAGTCCGGCAACTCGATTTACGCCCGGTTCTTCCGGACTGCGGAAACCATTCGCCGTCAGCCAGCGATGCACGGCCAGCCCGTCGCAATGCCGCGTCAGGCGCAACTTGTTTCCCGCCCGCAGATAAACCATCCGCGTTTTATCCTGCCCGGTGAACAACACTTCAAACCCCGCGCTCACCAGCCGGCCACGCCCCGGAATCGCCGGTTGCCGGATCGCTTCGGCATAGGCGAAAAGGTCATTCGCCCTCGTCACGAGCACCGCGTCATGCTCGTCGTCCGTCCGCACTTCCAGTTCGGTCAGGACAATCCGCTCGATGCCCATTCCTGGTCCGACCAGCAGGGCGTCCGGCCCATCCTCGCGCAGCGGCGCAAGCGTGAAGGTGTTGCGGACTGAAAAATATTCCGGGTTGCCAAAGAGTCGTTGCCCAAAAACCTGCCGCAACTTTTTCTTTTCGCCGGTGGATTTGCCGTAAATGCGCAGTTCGTCGCGTTCCGGGGTATAAACGACCACGAGATCCCGCGCCGGCCGCAAATGCCGGATGACGAACCGTCCGCCTTCCACCGCCGGCAATCGCGCCAGTGATTCGCCGCGCCGGATGAGAAACCAGAATTCCCCTTCCATTTCGTGCATTTCAATTTCGGTGGCGTGTTCCGCCCCTTCGCGCTGCTCCGCCAGCCAGTCGTCAATGTCCCGCTTGATGCGGGCCAGCGCCGCCTCGTCGGGTTTTTGAAACGTCGCCCGCCGGTCAATCGCGTCGGGGCAGCCGTGATATTCAAATGAACTTAATCCCGCGATGCGGAATTCGTCATGGGTTTGTTTGAACACCGCCGGCTCGGTCAGCAGAACCTGAACGGCAAAGTCGGCATCCGTGACTTGCTGATTCGGATCAATCGGCAAGCCCGCCAGTTCGACGGCGCGCAACAGACGGCCCTTGCCGACGGTGTTCGCCAGCGCCTCGACACTGTGAAGCGCCTCGAACAGGTTTTCCGGCAGCCCCGGTTCGGCTACCGCCATTTTCGACACCGCCGCATAATACTCCCCATCCTCCAGGGTTGCCGGTGGCAACGTGACGTTGTTGGCCGCGAAATCTGGCAGGAATTTAGCCAGCAGCCGGCCCAGTTGCCCCCGACCAATCTGTTCGAGGAATTTTGGTTTCGTGAATCTTTTCATTGCTATATGTGTGTTCGGCACGCCCGCTTTAATTTCGGGCGATGAGACTCCTTGCTTTTTAGCGGAAGTGGCCCTAATTTGGGCCGGTAACAATTACGCTGATCGGCAACAGGCCTCGGTTTAGTTTGCTGATCTCGGTCTGGCCGCAGGACGCTCTAACGTCTTGCGGCCTTTCCGTTCCGGCCCACAAGGGCCAAAATTCTATAAATTCAAAATCCGTTTTCATTTTCCGGCCATCTTCTTCGCGCAGCCATCACCGGTCATTATGTGGCCTCGCCGCCCGGCTAAAAGTCAAAGTTGTTGGCATTGTGCAAAAGTTCTTCACAACATTATTGGCATCTTTCCAGCCGCATTTTCCGCATTTCCCAATCCGGCATCACGCGCCGCAGCAGGTCGTAAAACTTTTTTCCATGATGCCCATGCACCGCGTGACACAATTCATGCGTCACCACATAGTCAATGCACGACGCCGGTGCCTTCATCAATTCCGGGTTCAACCATACCCCGCCGCGCCGCGTCCAGCTTCCCCAGCGCTTGCCCATCCGGCGCACTTGCATCCGGGGCGGATTTGCCAGCCGCGTGCCCATGCGTGCCACGCTCTCAGCAAAACTGCGCGTCAGCCGTTCTTTCGCGTGCGTCTGATACCAGCCTTCGACCAGTTCCCGCACCCGTGCCACGTCCGCCTTGCGCGGTGTATGCACCCAGATAAACCGCCCGCGCATTTTCACTTCCACCGCCGCCGACTCGACGACTTTCAGCCGGTATTGCCGCCCCAAATAACGATGCGTCTCGCCGCTGACATACCGGCGCGGCGGCGTCTGCGGCAGGAACTCGCTGAAATAGCGTTGCTGCCGTTTTATCCAAACCGCCCGCCTCCGCACCCTTGCCAGCACGTTTTCCAATGCCGCCCTGTGCGGCGCCGTCACCAACACGCCCAGGTCCGGTTGCACCGTGATCGCCAGCGTCCGCCGGCTGGACCGCCGCAGCCGGAACGCAAGCTTCGCCCCGGCAAATTCAATTTCACAATTCTGCCTCATCGAATGTAACGGCTCTTGGCGATGTCCAGCGACCGCTCGACAATCGCGTCCATGTCTTCCGTCGTCAGGGTGTAACCCCGTTCCGCCTTGAGGTCATACAACAGATCATCAATTGCGTTCCGCATCTGGTTTTGCACGTCCAGGTTCGTCCGCCAGTCCACAATCGCCATCGGCTCGATGGCGTCGTCAATCCGCACGGCGATTTCGGCGGACACCCCCGCCAGTTCCGCTTCCGGCACGCCGAGGCGCGCGACCACTTCGTTCACCACGCCGTAAAACGCCTTCGCCACGTCGCGGTCGCGCAGAATTTCCGGCAGCTTGTCGCCGGTGCGGGACAGCACGGACCGCATGACATCCGTGACCTTGTTCAGATATTCCTTTTCGTTGATGCGTTGATGCCGGTAGTCATCAATCGTGTCTTGCAGGATGCGACCGAACCGCCGGTAAAATACCGGGTCCTCGTCCATCTTTTCAGTGATCGTGCGTTGCGTCCGGTGGGCAATCGTGTCCGCTTTCGACGCCGCGCTTTCCAGTTTTTCCACTTCCTTCTTGAACGCATCGCGCTCGAAAATGTTCACCGGCGGTGTGACCTGCTCGATGCCTTCCGAATGGACGTGCGTATCAATCAGCTTTTGCACCTTCTTTTCGTAATCCTTGTAATCCACTTCTTCGGCGTAACGCTGCTTCACCGCCACGCGCAGTTTCAGGAAAAACGTCAGGTCGTTTTTGTAGGTTAAAATCCTTTTCTCCGGCGTGTCGCGCAGGAATTGCATCGTCGCCAGCGCAATGCCGAGCGTGCGGCAATACGCGTTCAGCTTGTCATAAAATTGCCCGCGCAATTCTTCGTCGCCCAGCAGCCGTTCGTATTTCTCCTTGTCCTTGGAATTCTTGACCGTCTTGAACACGTCCCACAGTTCGGAATGTTTTTGCGGCAGGCTTTTGATTTCATCGGTCACGTCCGTCACCGTCCCGGCGATTTCATCTTTTTCAAACCCCGGCAGCGCGCCGTATAAGTCCATCGCCTCGCCAAGTTGTTGCAGCACGCCGTAGTAATCCATGATGAAACCAAAATCCTTGCCGCCGGAAATCCGGTTCACCCGAGCGATGGCCTGCAAAAGATTGTGTTCCACAAATTTCCGGCATAGATACAACACCGTGTTCGTCGGCGCGTCAAAGCCCGTCAGCAGCTTGCTGACGACAATCAGGATTTCCGGCTCCGGGCCGTGCAGGAAGCCGTTGATGATTTGTTCCAGGTATTGTTTCTCCGTGCCGTATTTCGCCATCATCTTTTTCCAGAACGCCCGCACTTCTTCCGTGTCCACTTCCAGCACGTCCTCTTGCTCTTCGCGCGTGTCCGGCGCGGAAATGATGACTTCACTCGTCACCTTGCCGAACTCATCAAGGTATTTTTTGTATTTCAGCGCCGTCAGTTTGTTCGGCGCGGCCAGTTGCGCCTTGAACCCGGTGCCCTGCCAGTTTTGCGCGAAATGCTCGCTGATGTCGAACGCCGCTTCATACACCTTGCGGTCAGCCTTGTTCAGTTGATCCGCCGAGGCGAATTTCTTTTTCAAGTCCGCCCGTTGCGCGTCGCTCAATGGTTGCGTGACCACTTCAAACCATTTGTCTATCGCCTTTTGATCCACTTGTTGCAGCACCAGCCGGCCTTCGTAAAGCAGTGGCACCACGGCCTTGTCGCGCACAGCCTGGTCTATCGTGTAGCTCGGCTGGATGTAGCCGCCGAACTTGTTCGCCGTCTTGTGTTCCTTTTTCATCAGCGGCGTGCCGGTGAAGCCGATGAAGCACGCCTTCGGCAGAACTTTTTCCATCTTCGCACCCGTCTCGCCATACACGCTCCGGTGGCTTTCATCCACCAGCACGAACAGGTTCGGCGATTCATTCTTGAAATCGCCCGCGTCCACCGCCGACGCGAATTTATCAATGACCGTCGTGATGACCGTCGCCTTGCCTTCGGTGATCAGCTTGGTCAGGTGCTTGCCAGTTTGCGCCTGCACCGGTTCCAGTCCGCAGTGATGGAATGTCTTTTTGATTTGCAGATCCAAATCTATGCGGTCAGTCACCAGCACGATGACCGGATTCGGAATTTCCGTTTCCCGCGCCAGGGATTGCGCCAGCATCACCATCGTCAGCGATTTACCCGAACCTTGCGTGTGCCACACCACGCCGCCCAAACGCCGGCCATCCGTGCCCAGCTTTCGCACCCGGGCGAGGATGCTGTTGACCGTGAAGTATTGCTGGTAACGCGCAATCTTCTTGTCGCCCGCGTCATACACGATGAAGCGCCACGCCAATTCAATCAGCCGTTCCGGGCGGCACAGGCTGTAAATCGTCTTGTCTTGTTCTGTGACCTCGCGGCCTTCAGCTTCCAGATCGTCAAAATACGTCTTCACATAGGCGTAACGCTCCGCAAAAAGCTTGTCCTTTTGCGCCCGGCTCAAGGGCCGGTTGATCAGCGTGTGAACTTCCTTGGTAATGTCCTTGTCCTTGCCGTCCTCCAGTTCGCGCCACCGCGCCCAAAACGCCGCCGGGGTTCCCGTCGTCGCATAGGCCGCGTCATTCGCCGCCACCGCCAGCAGCAGTTGCGAGAACACAAACAGTTTCGGGATGTAATCTTCACCCTGGTTGCGGATGTTCTGCGAAATCGCCTGTTCCACCATGTCTTTACCCGACTGCTTGCATTCAATGACACAGAGCGGAATGCCGTTCACGAACAGCACGACGTCAGGCCGGCACTTGTCCTTGCTGGCGGTGCGTTCCACTTCAAATTCCTCGACGACGTGAAAGACATTGTTCGCCGGGTTGCGCCAGTCAATGAAGTTGAGCGTGAAACTTTTTGTGTCGCCCTCGACGGTCTGTTCCATCGCCTTGCCCAGCACCAGCAGGTCGTAAATTTGCTCGCTCGTCCGCACCAGCCCGTCGAACGGCACATCCTTGAGCGCTTGGATCGCCGCTTGGATGTTGGCTTCTGTGAATTCGTATTGCTTGCCCCGATAGTTGATGCGATTCAACCGCCGCAGTTGAGCCGCCAGGATGCCTTCCAGCAGCACGTTGCCCAACTTACCCTTGCGCTCCAGAAAAACTTCCTGCGGGCGCAGATAGGTGTAGCCAAGGTTTTGCAGCAGTTGCAACGCGGGCACCTGCGAAACGTGGTCTTCCTGGAATGACGGCGTGTTCATGGTTAGGACGTGGTAAATTCGTTGTAAGGCGCATCCAGCACCGTCGCCGTGTAAATTTCCAGCAACGCTTGCGTGGTGGCATCTTCCATCCGCACATAGCGGATGGACATTTTGCCGATGCGTTCAGCTTCGGCCAGGAACGCCTTGATGAAGACCGGATTTTTTTTGAGATTGTTCCGCGACAACTCATCCGGCTTGTAACTCGCCTTGAGCATTCCCGTTTTTTCCCGCGCCAGCCGGAAGGCGAACGGCGCATCCGTCATCCGGGTTGGCGAATGTTGCGGGATGCGTTTCTTGAGATTTTTCCCACGCCCGACGTAAAGGTCTTTCCCGCGTTCCGTGAACAGATACACGCCGGGATAATCGCACGCGCCGAGGCTGTCCCGCGTCACCGGCGTCATGCCAACCAGCTTTTCGTGAAGCTGTTTTACGTCGGCCATCAGTTGATCGAAATCGAGGTTCATATTTTCACCCGGACTTCGCCTGTCAGCAGTTTTTGCATCAGCCCGCGCTTTTGTTCCTTCAATGCTTCCAGTTCCTTTTCCAGCAATTCGATTTCGCGGTCACTGGCAGATAACACGTCAATAATCTTACGTTGTTCCTTCACCGTCGGTGGGATTTTCACCTTTTCCTTCGCAAAGTCGTCAAAGTCGAAAATCAGTTTTTCGATATGGACGCCATTCGAGGCAAGATAAGCCATGTGCCAGAGACGGCGCGTTTGGGAAAGATAATTGAAGAATCGCATGTCCAGCGTCTTGGGGTCGTGATTCACCAGCACGTCATATTCGTCGGAAACGCCGAAGCCATCGAATGCTTCCGGCACCATCGCCCACGCGCCGTGAACGACTTGACGCTTGGAAATTACAAAGTCGCCAGCCTTGAGAAGTTTCAAGACCTTGGTTTTGACCTCACGGCCATAAAATGTGCCACGGTCAAACAAACCACCGGAACGCCGTCGGATGCTGGCGAAACGGTAGGCAGTGTCATCACTCCAATTCACATATCGGTCACATTCCTCCAGCAAGTCACCCAGCCGAACCGTGCGCCATCGCTCGACTTTTAATTCGTCAAACCGCGTCTGCCCAGTCAGCAGTTGCTGCATCAACCCCCGGCGTAAATTTCCTTTCAGAGTAAGGTATTTTTCCGCTTTCCGTATTGAGTCTGCCCATGTTTGCAAAATTGCCGCGATTCGTAGCTGTTCGTTAGAGGGCGGGAGTGAGATTATTCTTTCTTGAACGATTCCCGCATTTAGATTCGGTTGTGCTCCTTGCGAAATTTTTGCCGTTTCAGAACCAACCCTTTGTAGCAAAAATTGTAAAAAATCAGGAATGATGTCACCGTCATTAGGGACAACTGCCAATATCGCTTGATTTATGGCGGCGCGAATTCGGGCACGACCAACAACACCGGCTGTAGCGCCGTAAAGTGCAATCAGATTTGTGCCAGGTTCAACAACCTGTGCGGCTGACTGCTTTATGCCTTCATCGGTTAATGATTCCTCGGTGGAAAAAATCTCACCGTCATTCAACTCTCCGGATTTGATCCAAGGAATACCGGGACCAAAAAAGGCGGGGTTCCCACGCGACGGAGTTCCACCCGAGAAAGTATTGCACTTGTCGCCGAGACGAACTTTTCGCCAACCAAGAGGAATTTTCATACTCCCAATTCCTTCAAATAACCGGCCATTTGTTTCCGCACGTTGACGAGCTGATTTTCCAAGCCATCAATTTCCTCTTGAACGGCCTTGAGGTTCACGGTTTTTTCCGGCTCAAATGTGTCCACATAACGCGGAATGTTTAGGTTGAAATCGTTGTCCTTAATTTCATCCAGTGTGGCGCGGTAGGCATATTTCTCCACCGTCTTGAACGCCTTGTAGGTCGCCACAATTTTTGCAATGTGTTCCGCGCCCAGCTTGTTTTGGTTCGTGCCTTCCACAGACTCCCGGCTGGCGTCAATGAACAACACGTCTTTTGTTTTCTTCCCCTTGTTGAAAATCAGAATCACCGCCTGGATGCCGGTGCCGAAGAAAAGTTTTTCCGGCAATCCAATCACGGCCTCCAATGCGTTTTCTTCAATCAGCGCCTGGCGAATGCGACCTTCGCCACCGCCACGGAACAGCACGCCATGTGGTGCAATTGCGCCTACCTTGCCGCTGCCTTCTACCGCCGTTTCGATCATGTGGCTGATGAAGGCATAATCGCCCTTGCTCTTCGACGGCACGCCGCGATGGAACCGGTGAAACTTGTCCGCTTCCGCCATGTCCGCGCCCCAATCGGCCAGCGAGAAAGGCATGTTCGCCACCACCACGTCAAATTTCATCAGCGCATCCTTCTCGATGAGTTTCGGACTGCCAATCGTGTCGCCCCACTCAATCCGTGCCGCGTCCTTGTTGTGGACGAGCATGTTCATCCGGCACAGCGCCCAGGTGCTGCCATTCATTTCCTGCCCATAGAGGGAGAAATCGTTGTCGCCCACGGCGTCACCGACCTGAATCAGCAGCGAGCCGGAACCACACGTCGGGTCGCAGATGCGGTTGCCCTTGCGCGGCGCGAGCAGTTTCGCCAGCAGTTCCGAGACTTCGCCCGGCGTGTAAAACTCTCCGCCCTTTTTGCCGGCGTCGCTAGCAAAATGCCCGATCAAATACTGGTAGGTGTTGCCAATGATGTCCTGCTTGCCCACCCGCGACGGCCGCAGGTCGAGTTCCGGCACCGCGAATTTTTCCAGCAGCGCCTTGAGCCGCTTGTTGCGCTCCTTCGTCTGGCCGAGGTTGGCTTCGGAATTGAAATCAATGTTGCGGAACACGCCTTCCAGCTTGGCCTTGTTCGCATCTTCAATCTGCTCCAGCGCCGTGTTAATCAACTCGCCGATGTTGTCGGCGGCGCGCTTGGCGTGCAGGGTGTAAAAATCGCAGCCGTCCGGCAAAATGAAGCGTTCCCGCGCCAGCCGGCGTTTCACGCGCTCCTTGTCGCCCTTGAATTCCTTGTCGTATTCCTCGCACTTGTCCCGCCACACGTCGGACAGGTATTTCACGAATAGCACCACGAGGATGTAATCTTTGTATTGCGCCGGGTCTATC
>Ga0265338_10011744_pt1 | contig 10076 bp, 7 predicted proteins | sample 42126metaG_FD_193579 | JGI IMG/M metagenome (GOLD analysis project Ga0265338, IMG submission 193579) | Rhizosphere microbial communities from Carex aquatilis grown in University of Washington, Seatle, WA, United States - 4-21-26 metaG | ecosystem: Host-associated > Plants > Roots > Rhizosphere >... | reverse complement strand
GGTTATAGTCAATGACTGAGTGGACTTGACGCCTTACCTGCGGGAGGATATTCTCCTTGAGTTTCCGCAGCATCCGCTGTGTGAGCCGGATTGCCGCGGCCTGAAAAAAACAAACGCTGGCAAGGCAAAGAAAACCGGCGGGACCGGTCAAATTGAGAAGGAATCGTCGGCCTGGGCCGATCTGGATAGACTGAAACTTTAACAACTGAATTGAGATTTTATGGGTGTTCCCAAGCGAAAACCATCGAGGAGCCGACAGCGCATGCGTCGCGCTTACAACAGCGTGCTTTCTTTGCCACAGCTCAGCACTTGCCCGCAATGCGCAGCCCCTTACTTGCCTCATCGCGTATGCCCCGCTTGCGGCTATTACAAGGGCCGACAGGTGATTACCATTACCGCCGGAGCCTGATCTGTTAAGAACGTGGAAACGGTTTCCGCGTTCTTTTCAAATTATGCGAATCGCAGTGGATGTCATGGGTGGCGACCACGGTTGCGCGGTGATCATCGAAGGCGCAAAACGGGCACTCCAATCCGACAAGCGAATTACCGCCCTCTACCTGGTCGGCAACAAACCCGAGATTCACGCCGCCCTGCCCCACCGCGGCTTCCGCGACCATCGCGTGCGCGTTGTCCATGCCAGCGAAGTGCTGACCATGGAAGACAAACCCGCCGCGGCCGTGCGCAAGAAAAAGGACTCTTCGATCGTTCGCGCCGTTGAATTGGTCCACGAAGGCAAAGCCGACGCCGTGCTCTCCGTTGGCAATACGGGAGGCATCTTCGCCACCGCCACGTTCAAACTGGGCCGTCTCCCCGGCGTGGACCGGGGGGGCATCGCCACTGTCATCCCCTCCTTGGATCATGGATTCGTCCTGCTCGATTCCGGGGCGAATATCGAGTGCAAACCCATACACCTGGCCCATTACGCCGTGATGGGCGCCGTTTACTCGCGCGAGATCCTGGGCTGCAAAAACCCGCGCGTCGGCATTCTCAGCGTCGGCACCGAAGACGGCAAAGGCAATGAGCTGACGCTCCAAGCGTTCCGGCTCTGCAAACAATTGGACATCCGTTTCGTCGGCAACGTGGAAGGCTATTGTCTGTTTGACAACCGTGTGGATGTGGTCGTTTGCGACGGGTTCGTCGGCAATATCGTTTTGAAAACCTGCGAGGGTTTGGCCGGCGCACTCTTCTCCATGCTCAAGAGTGAATTGACCGCCAGTCCCCAACGCCAGCTTGCCGCTCTGCTCGCTCAGAATGCTTTCCGTGCCGTCAAGCGCCGGATGGACCCCGAAGTTTATGGCGGCGCGCCGCTCCTGGGCTTCAAAGGAACGATCATGAAAGCCCATGGCTCCGCCCGGGAACGCGCCATCGCCAATGCCATCCGTGTCATCACGGACAATCTTCAAAATCATGTCAACCAGATCATCGCCGAACAAATCGCGCGCGCCAATGAACGTCTGAAAATCACCGAAACCGCCGCCCTTCCGCCTGTTCCCGAATGAGCCCGACAACCGCAGTCAAATTCAAAAACCCCCGCGCCCGGTACAACTTCCAGGGCCGCACTTGCTCGATCACCGGCGTCGGTTCCTATCTGCCCGCCAGAATCCTCACCAACGCGCATCTGGCGAAAATGGTGGACACTTCCGATGAGTGGATCATCTCGCGCACCGGCATCAAGGAACGGCGCATCGCCGCGGAGGGCGAATTCACCTCGGACCTCGGGTCCAAAGCCGCGCTCCGGGCCATGAAAATGGCCGGAGTCACCGCCGCACAGGTCGATCTTATCATCGTCGCAACCATCACGCCCGACATGCTGTTTCCCTCCACCGCCTGCCTCGTGCAGCGAAAAATCGGCGCGAAACGAGCCGCGGCGTTCGACTTGGAAGCCGCTTGTTCCGGATTCGTTTACGCGCTCGAAATCGCCCAGCAATTCATCATGTCCCGCACCTATGACACCGTGCTCGTCATCGGCGCGGAAAAGCTTTCCGCCATTACCGACTGGAAAGACCGGAATACTTGCGTGCTCTTCGGCGACGGCGCGGGCGCGGCCATCCTCCAAAACCGGCCCAACTCGCACGGCCTCCTCACGGCAGTCATGGGTGCGGATGGTGACAACGCGGATTTGCTCTACATGCCGGCCGGCGGCAGCCGATGCCCGGCCTCGGTCGAATCCGTCCACTCGCGTTTGCACTACCTGCACATGAGCGGCAAGGAAACGTTCAAAAATGCCGTGCATGCCCTGCAAATCGCCGCCACCGAGGCCTTGCGCCGCTGTGAACTCGATATCTCCGATATCAAGTGCATCATCCCGCATCAGGCAAATCGCCGCATCATTGACGCCGTCGGCAAACGGCTCGGCGCCAAACCCGAACAGTTTTTTGTGAATCTGGATAAGTACGGAAACACCTCCGCCGCGTCCGTGGCCATAGCGCTCGACGAAGCGGTCCATTCCGGGCGCATCCATCGGGGCGACCTGATCCTGCTCATGGTTTTTGGCGCAGGATTGACCTGGGGCGCCGCCGTCATCGAGTGGTAAGGTCCTCAACCCCTTGGCGGGGCAAGGCCGTGGGCGGGCCGCCTCGCGAGGATCCGTCTCCGTTGACTGCTTCGCCGGGACAGGCGATTGCCCCCCTGAAATGCCCGCTGCCAACCAATGGCAAAAGCTCATTTGACGATTGGATCGTGTGTGCTAAACTAATGTTGCTTGTATGAGCGCTAGAAAAATTGAAAGTGCCGGTTCTTTTGAACAAGAGGTAACAGTCAATGCGCGAAAAGCGCGATTGTCCCTTGCTCCCAACTCCACCATCATTCACCGGAACGGAATCGAATTTCGCAGTCCCACCCCCTTTTCTGCCTGGACGGAAATGACGTTGACTCTGCAGTCGCCGCGCGGCCAGGGGGCGATTCATTGTTCCGGCGTCGTGATTTCCTGCACGGGCAGCAAACACACAGGCTACCATGTCTCCATGGTGTTCACCGGCCTCTCCAAACAGGCGCAAGCCCGCCTGAACACCATGGCCTATGCCGCGTTGAGCTGACGCTCCCTCAACGGTCCGCCGTCGCGTCGGAATTCCTCGCTCCCTTTTCGCGCCGCAAAGGCGATGACAGCAATGTCCACGCCCTCCCGGCGATCCAACACTTTGCTGTTTGCCTGAATTCCTGATTTGCTATCCTGCCGCCATGGAAATGTTCCAGCGCATTTTGAAAACGGCAGTGGAGGGAGGAGCCTCGGACATTCACCTCAAGAGCGGCACGCCCGTCGTTTTCCGGATTAACCGGCAGCTCATCGCCATCGAGTGTCCTTACCCCACCGCGGAATGGATGAACAAAATCGTTCAGGAGATCACCCCGGAACATCTGCGCCGCAAACTGGAAGAGCAGCGCGAAATCGACTTCTCCTGCTTTGTGCCCGGCATCGGCCGGTTTCGCGCCAATCTGTTTCAACAGCGCGGTCAGTGGTGTTTTTCGATGCGCTTCGTCAAAACCATCGTGCCCAGCTTTGAAGAATTGGGCTTGCTGCCGCAGGTGAAACAAATCGCCGAGTCACCCCGCGGCATCGTGCTGGTCGCCGGTTCGACAGGCTGCGGCAAATCCACCACCCTGGCCGCGATGCTCGAACATATCAATTCGAGTTTCAAAAAACACATCATTACCCTCGAAGACCCCATCGAGTATGTCTTTGAAGACAATCAATCCGTGATCGAGCAGCGGGAAGTGGGCCTGGATACGCTTTCGTTCCATCACGCCCTGGTGCATGTGCTGCGCCAGGACCCGGATATCATCATGATCGGTGAGATGCGCGATGACATCAGCTTTACCGCCGCCATGAGCGCCGCCGAGACCGGCCATCTCGTCCTGTCCACGCTGCACACAACCAATGCCTCGCAGTCCATCAACCGCATCCTCGATTTCTTCAAAGCGGAGGAACGCGAACAAATCCGGCGCCAGTTGAGCGGTTGCATGCAGGCGGTGCTTTGCCAACGCATGGTCACCACCGTCAGCGGCGGCATCACGCCGGCCCTCGAAATCCTTCTCAACACCTCCACCGTCAAAAAGCTCATCGAGGAAAACCGGCTCGATAAATTGCCGGCCGCAATTGAAACCGGACTCGACGAAGGAATGGTGAGTTTCAACCAGGCGCTCTTCCAGCTGGTCAAAGATGGGAAGATCTCGCAGAAGGAAGCGCTGGCGAAGGCCACCAATCCGCAGGCTCTGGAAATGAACTTTAAAGGCATCTTTCTCGACGAAGGGCGCCGCATCCTCGGTTGACACGGCCGCGCAGGCAACGCATCGCGACCCGCCGCCGCGAAGTGTCATGCATCCGTTTTTCTCGGCACAATGTAAAATTCTCCGCCTTCAAAGTGCCGGATGATCAAATCCACCGTGCGGTCGATGGCACCCACGTTTTCAAGGACAACCTGCCGGGCATTGCGTCCGAGTTCTTCGCGGCGCGCCTCATTGGCCAGCAGATCGGCCATCACCTTTTCCAATTCTGCTTTGTCCCGCACCTGCACCGCGGCATCCCTGGCCACAAAAATCCGGGCCACATCCCCGAAATTCTCCATGTTCGGCCCGAAAACAGTGGCCTTGCCCAGCGCCGCCGGTTCAATCGGATTCTGCCCGCCGTGAGCCGCCAGACTCTTGCCCACAAATGCCACACCGGCACGTTCATAGAAACTCATCAACTCGCCCGTCGTATCGACCAGCAGACATTCCACTGAACCGGGCGCCAGGCGTGTTTCCGGGGTGATTTCCGTCCGATAAAACCATTTGATCCCGCGCTGGCCCAATTGCCGCGCGACCTCCTTCGAGCGTTCAAAGTGGCGTGGGACGATGACCAGGAACAACCGGGGGAAACTTGCCCGCAACCGCAGGAAAAGTTCCGCCAACAGGTCTTCCTCTCCCTCATGGGTGCTGCCCGCCACCCACACCAGCGCATCGCCCGGGACGCCAAGTCGGGCCAGCAGAGCCGGCACATCCAAGGACTTGTCCGCGTTCAGCTTGGCGGTGTCGAATTTTAAATTGCCCAGCACCTGAACCCTCTCAGCCGGACAACCCACCTGGCGCAACCGATTCGCGGCGGCCTCGTTTTGGGCGCCCACGGCAGTGAAGGACGCAAAGAGATTCCGGAACAGGAAATCGAACCTCTTGTAACGCGGGTAGGAACGGTCTGACAGCCGGCCATTAACCAGGAATAAAGGAATGCCGCGCTGGCGCGCGCGCCAGATGAAATTCGGCCAGATCTCCGCTTCGACCAGGACGATGGCATCGGGATGGATCGTCGCCAACGCCCGCCTGACACTCGAACTGAAGTCCAGCGGATAATAAATCTTGCTCACGCGCGCCGACAGCTTTTTCTGCAATTCACCCATGCCGGTGGTGGTGGTGGTGGATACCACGATCTTGATATTGGGAAGCCGTGGTTCCAAGGCGCGGATCAACTCCACACAAACATTCATTTCACCCACGCTGACGGCGTGCATCCAAAGCACATGCCGGTTGGTCAGAGCCTGCTTGACCTTGACGTCGAATTTTCCAAGGCGTTGAAGAAAACCCCGGCGCCAATGGCCGCGCCGCCGCATCCGCTGAAAATAGTAGGGAGACGACAGGGCAAAGAAAATCGCGTAAAGAATGTTGTAGATCGCGCGCACCGGGGTTGTGCCAGTTCGTTTGCTGGCATCTTTCAAGAAATCCCGGCTTTCTGCCAGGCAATTCTTGGCGCGGAACGAGGATATTCCCCGGCAGAACAACCGCCCGTTGCCGGCGGAAAGCCGCACCATGGTATCCCGGCCCCCAATGCAGCTGAAAAACAAATCGCCCTTCCGATCAAGAAATCAGAAGGGCGACACAAAACCGGGCAGCGGTTCACTTGTCTTCCGGAATCCGCATCGCGTAAAACGAGCGATAGACGAAAACGAGCGCAACGAGGAAAAAGAACGCGCCAATGCCGGTTTTTGCAGTCTGGTTCGTCATGGTCACCGCGATTTCCACGGCGAGCAGGCCGAACAGCGTGGTGAACTTGATCACCGGGTTCAACGCCACCGACGAGGTGTCCTTGAATGGATCGCCAACCGTATCCCCAACCACCGTGGCAGCGTGCAACTCGGTGCCTTTCTGGCGGAGATCCACTTCCACGATTTTCTTGGCGTTATCCCAGGCGCCGCCCGCGTTGGCCATGAAGATGGCCTGGAACAGGCCGAAGAAGGCGATGCCGATCAGGTAGCCGATGAAAAAGTAGGGATTGAAGAACGGCAGCGCCAGCGCAAAGCAAAACACCACGATGAAGATGTTCCACATGCCTTTCTGCGCATAGACCGTGCAGATCCGGACGACTTCCTTGCTGTCCTTCTCCGACGCCGTGGTCGAATCGAGCTTCATGTGCTCTTTAATATAAACCACCGCGCGGTAGGCGCCGGTGACGACCGCCTGGCAGGATGCGCCGGTGAACCAGTAAATCACCGAACCGCCCATGATAATGCCGAGGATGATTTCGGGTTGCACGATGCTCAACGCGTTGACAACCGGTTTGAAAATGCCGGGAAGTCCGGACGCCATTTGGGCTTCATACATTCTCTGCAAGAGCATGATGATGCCGAACACCATCGTCGTCGCACCCACGACTGCCGTGCCGATGAGCACCGGCTTGGCGGTGGCTTTGAAAGTGTTGCCCGCGCCGTCGCCCTTTTCGAGCTGATACTTGGCGTTTTCGAAGTCAGGTTCGAAACCGAAATCCTTCTTGATCTCTTCCTTGATGCCCTTGCGCGCTTCGATCTGGCTCAATTCATAAACGGATTGGGCGTTGTCCGTGACCGGACCGTAGCTGTCCACCGCAATGGTCACCGGCCCCATGCCCAGGAAGCCGAAGGCCACGAGGCCGAAGGCGAAGATAGGCGCCGCGAAGGCAAACTCCGCCGGCATGATGGACATGAGCGCCAGATTGGTCGAAAACTGCCACGCCACAAACATGAGCAGCATGATGACGAGTCCCATCCAAAAGGCCGAGAAATTGCCGGCCACGAAACCGGACAGAATGTTCAGCGAAGCGCCACCGTGCTTGGAGCAATTGGTCACTTCCTTCACGTGCCGGGAATTGGTGCTCACGAAGATCTTGGTGAACTCAGGAATCAGCGCCCCCGCCACCGTGCCGCAACTGATAATGCCTGACAACACCCACCAGAGGTTGGGTTGCGCAACCCCGTCAAACGTGAAATCACCCAGCAACAGCTTGCTCGCTACAAATGTGATGAGGATGGATACCGCAGAGGTGATCCAGACCAGATGCGTCAGCGGGGCTTCAAAGTCGAAATCCTTCTTGCCGCCAAACATGGCCTTGCTGATGATTTCATTCACGAAGTAGGACGCCAGCGACGTCACGATCATCAGCGCCCGCATAACGAACAGCCAGATGATCAGCGTGGCGCAAACTTCCGGACTTTTTGCCAGCGCCAGCGCGAGGAACGCGATCAACGCCACGCCGGTCACACCGTAAGTTTCAAAACCGTCTGCCGTCGGGCCGACGGAATCACCCGCATTGTCACCGGTGCAATCCGCGATCACGCCGGGATTCTTGGGGTCGTCTTCGGGAAGCTTGAAAACGATTTTCATCAAGTCCGAGCCGATGTCGGCAATCTTGGTGAAGATGCCGCCGCAGATGCGGAGCACCGACGCACCGAGCGATTCACCGATGGCGAAACCGATGAAGCACGGTCCGACCAGTGAATTATCCGGCAGGAACATCAGGATGCAGATCATGAAGAACAATTCCACCGCAACGAGCAGCAGTCCGATGCTCATGCCGGAGCGGAGCGGAATGCAGAGCGTGGCGAACGGGTTGCCCTTGAGCGCGGAGAATGCGGTGCGGGAATTGGAGATGGTGTTGATACGAATGCCGAACCACGCCACACCGTAGGAACCGAGAATGCCCAGGATGGACGCCATCAAAATGACCAGCACGTGGCCCACCGTGTTGTCTTGAAGAAACTTGAAATAAACAACCATGCAGCCCGCGATCAACACCCAGAGAATGGCCAGCAATTTACCCTGCGTTAACAAATAGGTTTTGCAGGTCTCGTAGATGCTGTGGGAAACCTTGGCCATGCTTTCGTGAACCGGCAGCGACTTGGTTTGCAGGTATTGCACGATTCCAAACAACGCCCCGATGGCGCAAACACCGATCCCCAGCATCATCAATGTGTGGCCGCTGACGCCACCAAGGCCGGCGAATTTCACCGTGTCCAACGGGGGGATGTGAATGTCGGCTTCGCTGGCATAGGCTCCCACCGTGGAACCCATGACGAGAAGGAGACTCCAAAACAACAGTTGCTTAGTATTTCTCATAAAAATGTCGTGAGAGCCTATGGAATGGCCCTACCCCCTGCCAACCCTTTTTTGGCAAAGAACTCTCCCAAAATTGAACTGATGCTTTTGCGTTTTCATGGCTTGTTTGCCTGTGCCGGAACGGTTTCTTTGGCTCTGAATCGTCCCGTCAAACAGCGCTTAAACTTGCGTCTTCAAAAATCCCCGGTGAAGTCAACCGCGGAAGTAACCCGCTGATGCTGGCCGAAGACAACTCGTTCGTCAATGTGTTTTACCTTGTCGCTTCCCACCCGCTTCCGCATCTTCTGTCCTGTGACGGAACGAACTGTCTCAGACGTCCTGACGAAGCCGGATGCCGCGCTGGAAATGACCCTGCGTCCCTCGCTGTTCTCTGAATTCACCGGCCAGGCCAAAGTAAAAGAACGCCTCGAAATCACCGTCGCCGCCGCCAAACAACGAGGCGAAGCCATCGACCACCTGCTGCTCAGCGGCCCGCCCGGCCTCGGCAAAACCACCCTCGCCTATATCCTCGCCAAGGCCATGGGCGCCAATCTCAAAAGCACCAGCGGTCCAACCATCGAGAAAGCCGGCGACCTCGCCGGCCTCCTGACCAACCTCGAGGAAGGCGACGTGCTGTTCATCGACGAAATCCATCGCCTGCAGAAAACCATTGAGGAATATCTCTACCCGGCGATGGAAGACTTCAAACTCGACATCATCATCGACCAGGGCCCGAACGCGCGCAGTGTGCGCCTGAACCTGCCCCGGTTCACGCTCATCGGCGCCACGACCCGCAGCGGCTTGCTCACCGCCCCCTTGCTGACGCGCTTTCCAATCCGCGAACGGCTTGATTATTACCAGGCCGATCAACTCCAACAGATCGTCACCCGCTCCGCCCGCCTGCTCGCCGTCGAAATCGATGAGAAAGGAGCGCATGAAATCGCCCGGCGCAGCCGCGGTACGCCGCGCATCGCCAATAACCTGCTCCGCCGCGTTCGCGACTTCGCCCAGGTCAAAGGCGAGGGACGCATCACCGCCGGCATCGCCGATAAATCGCTGGCCATGCTCGAAATCGATGAGAACGGCCTCGACGAAATGGATAAACGGATTCTCGAAGCCGTGATTGTCAAATTCGGCGGCGGCCCCGTCGGTGTCGGTTCGCTGGCCGTCGCCGTGGGCGAAGAACCGGACACGCTCGAGGAAGTTTACGAGCCGTATCTGATCATGGAGGGCTACTTGAAACGCACCCCGCAAGGCCGCGTCGCCACCGAATCAAGCTACAAAAAACTCGGGCTGAAACCCAATGCCGGCCCGCAAGGCAAACTCCTGTAAACCGTCGCTCTTCACTTTTCCAGACAACATTATGACCTCTCACCGTCGAACATTCCTCAAACAAGTCGGTTTCGGCGCTGCGGGCTTGAGCCTGGTTTCGTCTCTCCCTGATTGTTCGGCCGCGGAACAGCCCGTCGATCACAAACTGCCCCGCAACACGCCTGAATCGCAAGGCGTGTCGTCGTCAGGAATTCTGCGGTTTCTGGAAGCGCTCGGGAAAAGCGCCCACGAGTTCCACAGCTTTATGATGGTCCGTCACGGCCAGGTCATCGCCGAAGGCTGGTGGTCGCCTTACGGTGCGGAACTGAATCACATGCTCTACTCGCTGAGCAAAAGCTTCACCTCGACCGCGGTCGGTTTTGCCGTGGCGCAAGGCAAACTCAACGTGGAGGACCCGGTCACCTCCTTTTTCCCGGATGACCTGCCCGCGA
>Ga0265338_10011743_pt1 | contig 10077 bp, 9 predicted proteins | sample 42126metaG_FD_193579 | JGI IMG/M metagenome (GOLD analysis project Ga0265338, IMG submission 193579) | Rhizosphere microbial communities from Carex aquatilis grown in University of Washington, Seatle, WA, United States - 4-21-26 metaG | ecosystem: Host-associated > Plants > Roots > Rhizosphere >... | reverse complement strand
TCCTCGTTGGGCTGGACCAGCCCAACGAGGAACTGGACGAACAACAAGCGCTCTATGGCGCCCTACGAGGAAGAAAGTGGTCTGAGATTCCTGTGTCAGTCATCGAAAGCAACCCGGACGGTGTCGTGCTTCTGACCGATGAGGCATTTGTGGCGTTCCTGCCTGCTTGGTTGCACTGTGCGCTAACGCATGAAAAAGTGCGCGAGCTGATGGTGTATGCGTTTTCGCCAGCCGTCCACAAATCGACAGAGGGAATGGACCGTCGAATAAGGCGTTTAACCTCTCCGCAAAAAGAGGCACTCCTAGCGTTCTTGACGTATTGCGCTGAAGTCGAATCCTCGAAGTTTGTTAAAGAGCGCGCACGGAGCGCCGTCGCATATGCGGTGCGCTGTCAGTAAGGACGCGTAGATGCTGGTACTGCATCTCGCATCGGGTCCGGTTCGGGGCGCGGCATGGGCTGCGGATCTCCGGTGCGCCTGGCAAGGGCGGCGCCGGATCGAGCGCTTGCCGGCGATCACGGTGGCGGCCACGGCGAATTACTACAAGCCCTGGACCGCCCCGAGCCCTGACTACCGGGTGAGGATCGGGAACGCCGAGGGCGTGCAAGTGGGCACCGGTTGCTATGCGCTCTCCCCGCTGCAGGACCGGGTCTATGTCTTCAAGATCGAGATCGCCCCCGAGCATCGGCGGCGTGGGTACGGCACGGCGTTCCTGTGGCACCTGGCGCAGCGGTATCGGCAGCCGATCACCGCCGTGGATGAACGCTATAGCTCACGCGAGTTCTGGCGCGCGGCTCGGCGGCTGGGCAACGCTGGCCTTCCCATGACCACCGACCTGAGTAGCGGGGAAATGGACGCCGAGGCGAGCCGCTGGCAGCACCTGGAGCCCCAGGCCGAGCGGCTGCAGAGGCTCATTAGCGAGCGTCTGAACACGCACCATGAACCCTGGCACATCGCGGTGGGCCGGGGCCTGGAGAGCGGCGGTGACTGAGGGTGGATCGCGCGTCAGCCGCATCGGTTCGGGATCGCGTCACTTACGGATCGATATCAGCACGGATGTTGAGGGTGGCATGGTAGAGGGCACACCCGACGCATCTTTGATGGCAGCCAAGATGTAGCCGCTTGGCGTCATTTTGCCAGTCCTGACAACGCGCTACGATGGCTGCCACGGTGGCAGCCAGTGGCAGCCATCTTCCAAGAAAAGGTGCTGCGACTGCAGCGACAGGGGCTGATGCATGGCTGCCACGACTGAGGAGACGAAATCCGATCGGCTGACGCTACGCCTGCCCGGCCGCGACCTTGAGCGACTGCGCGAGCTGGCGCGACAACGGCAGATGGAGGTCGCCGCGCTCGCGCGTGAGGCGATCAGCGCCTACCTGGATGGGGCGGACCCACACGCGGCGCACGAGCGCCTGACGGCGGAGCTGCGCGACGCGATGCGCAATGAGGCCGACCGGGTGATCGGACGGCACGAGCAGACCACGCGCGCGCTGATCGCGGCGCTCAACGACCACCTGGCCGGCGCCCCGGCGGCCAAGCCATGAACCCGGCACCGAGCTGGCTACAGATGCTCGGCATGCTCTGGAGCGGCCAGGGTCTCGCCGCCGCGTTCCCGTGGCTGCCTCTGGCCGCTCGCATCGCGCTGGCGCTGTGGTTGCCACGGATCTTCAAGCTCGCCCTGGCGGTGCTGCTGGCCGGGATCGTGTACCGGCTCTGGCGCGGCTCCTCGCAGGGAGTAAGCGGTCGACATGTGCGCGGCAGCCGCCTGGTCCGGGTGCGCTTCGGGAGGCTGCGCACGTGGCTGGCGTTCAATCGCTGGAAGCTGCGGATCGGGGGTGCGGTGTTCCCGAGCCGACTGGAGGCGCAGCACCTGTTGATGAGCGGCGGCACCGGGGCGGGTAAATCCAGCGCCATCCAGGGCACGCTCGATGCGATCCGGGGGCGTGGCGATGGCGCGGTGCTGGCGGACACCGGTGGCGAGGGCATGGCGCGCTTCGTGTGCGCCGGGGACAAGCTCCTCAATCCGCTCGATGAGCGCTCGGTGAGCTGGTCGCCGTTTGCTGAGATGGACAGTCCCGCCGACGCCGAGCGCATCGCCAAGAGCATGGTGCCGGATCATCACGAGGGGCAGCTTCGGGAGTGGCATTTTTACGCCCAGGGAATCATCGCTGCCGCGTTGAGGCGGCTGCTCGAACGCGGGCAAGCGAACAACGGGACCTTGGTCGCGGCACTGACCAGCGACTCGCCCGCGCAGTTGAAAACCTTAGTGGCTGGCTTGCCGATCCAAGGTCTCTTCCACGAAGGCGCCGAGCGCATGCTCGGCAGCGTGCGTGGGATCGTCGCCAGCCATCTGGCGCCTTACATCTATCTGCCGAAAGAAGCCGGCAGCAACGCTTGGTCGATCCGCCGACACGTGCGCGAGTCCAAGGCCTGGCTGTGGCTGGCCTACCAGGAGAATCAGGTGGCGGCGCTGCAGCCGTTGCTCGCGACCTGGATCGGGGAAGCCGTCAATGCGCTGCTGACACTGCGGCCGGATCAGCGGCGTCGTCACTGGCTGATGCTCGATGAGGTGGCAAGCTTAGGTCGTGTGCAGGGGTTGAGTGATGCGCTGACCAAGGGGCGCAAGTATGGGCTGTGCGCGATGCTCGGACTGCACTCGGTCTCGCAGCTGCGCGAGCTGTATGGTGAGCACGGTGCGCAGACGCTCCTGTCGTGTCTGTCCTCGCAGCTGATCCTGCGAGCGAATGATCCGCTGACCGCCGAGTATGCGAGCAGCTACCTGGGCGATCGCGAAGTGGTGCAGACCGTGGTGACACAAGGCACGCATGGGCGCACGCACTCGAAGCAATCGCGCATCGAGCGCTTGGTGATGGCCTCGCAGATCCAGCGGCTACGCGATGGTGTGGGCTACTTGCAGCTGGCCGGCCAACCGGTGGTGCGTCGGGTGAAAATCCCGCGCGTGAAGCGCGCGCTCCTGATCGAGCCGTTCGTGCCGAAGAAAGCGACCAATGACGTGCCGCTGGCACCCGTGCCGGCGATAGCGCCACCGGCACCACCACCATCGTTGCTAGCGCCAGCGGTGCGGCGCCCCGCACTGGATGCGGATGCGATCTTAGGAACGCGCGCGCAGTAGATCGGAGAGAAGCATGAGCCGTGAGCAAGTCCTTAAATGGCTGAACGAGACGGGCTTCCCTCTTGAGATGGCCGCTGCCGCCGCCTTCCGGCGCGCTGGCTTTGACGTGCAGCAATCGGCCACATATGTTGATCCGCAATCGCAGAAGGGACGCGAGATCGATGTGCTGGCAAGCGATCCTGACCTGATCGGGTTCATCGATCTGTCTGTCGTGGTGGAATGCAAATCATCATCCAAGCCCTGGGTTGTGCTCACATCCAACGATGCCATTGCAGGCTACAACTGCCTTCGCACACGAGCCGTCATGTCCGAGCGTGTGTTCGACGCCCTGATCTCGCATAAAAGGACCGTCAAAGACCTGGAAGTCGATCAATATCTGCACCCTGGAGGCAGGGGCGGATATGGGTTGCGCCAAGCCTTCGCAAAAGACGTTGATCCGGGCTACGGAGCAGCCATGAGCGTAGTGTCAGCTTGCAAGGGCATCATCTCCGTGACACCTGCCGGCGGGTGGCCAACACTCATGGCATCGATACCGATGATCGTGATCGATGCCCCGCTGTTCGAGTGTGAGCTTCAGCCCGACGGGAGCTTAAAAGTCGTCGAGGTCGAGTCCAGCGAGTTCCTGTTCTCGGCACACATCCCTGAGAAAACCGCATCTATCGTCCGGGTCGTACATCGAAGCAGGCTGGAGGCAGCCGCCAAGTGGGCGAGATCCGTGGTGGATGCGCTGCGCAAAGATCTGAAACCTAAAGAAGACGAGTTCTTCGCTTCAATGTCGAACCGAAAGGAATGATGCCGGCAGTGTGGCAGGAACTATCGAGGACTGTGCACATGGCGAATCGCTCCGGGTCAATCAGCTCCCGTCAACGCCTACTCAACCGATACGAAGAGGTGACCTACGATGCGCTACAGCGGGTGTGCGAAACCAGTGGCGCGCACGTGTTCCCGAAGGTGCGAATCGCCGACGTGTTCCGCATCGAGAATGAAACGATCACGCCGGCCCATCTGAGTTACGCGCTCAAGGCGCACTTCGACTTCCTTGTCACCGACAACGACTACCAGCCGCTGTTCAGCGTGGAGTATGACGGCCCGCTTCACAAAACTGACGATGATCAACGCAGACGCGATGTCCTAAAAGACGAGTTGTGCGATCACTTCCGGCACGGCTTGCTGCGGATCAACTCGCGTTACCTCACACCCAGCTACCGAGGCCTGGACCTTCTTACCTACTTCGTTGATGCCTGGTTCCTGGAGCAAGCGTTCAGCGCCGCCCAGGACAGCGGGTCGGTGCCTTACGACGAGCCCTTTGATATCGCGCTCATCTACTCCAATGGGCAAGAAGGCTCAAAAAAATGGCCCTACTGGTTGTCGCTGGATATCCAGCTGGAACTGCAGAAACTGCACAATGCTGGCCGGATCGGTCAGATGGCTGCATCACGCTACGTTGGAACAGACGATGCAGGTAACTACAGATGTCTGGCGTGGCTCGTTATCGATGCCACGCGGGTGCTAGCGGTAACGACCGGCATGAGAGCACAGCGCTTCCCCGCGGTCTGCAAAAGTGAGCTGATCGGCATGCTATCGATGTTCGATCTACGCACGAGACTACACGAAGTGCTGGCCGGCAATGTGGGCGGTGTGAAAGACAGGAGCAGGTTCTTCGCCGAGGAGTTGCCGGCGTTCGAGAAGAAGTATGAGATGTGCCACGTCACCAGCTGCGGTGCCACTGTATGACGGCTCACATGGCAATCGAGGCCGGAAAGCCATGCTCGTGCAACTGACAGGATGACGTAACAGCATGCTCTCGATCAGCTCGCGCAGTGCATCGGCTTCCGGCATCCGCGCCTATCTTGAAGGCGAGCGCGATGGCGCGAACCGTGGGGCCGAGGACTATTACGCCGAGAGTGGACGCACGAGCGGCCGCTGGGTCGGAACCGGTGCGCGAGCGCTGGGGCTGCAGGGTGAGATCCACGAGCTCGCCTTCGATCACTTAGCCGCCGGCCGACATCCAAAGATCGATAAGGACCTGGTGCAGCGCGCCGGCGATGAGCACCGGCCGGGATGGGATCTGACCTTCTCGGCGCCGAAGTCGGTGTCGATCGTGTGGGGCATCGCTCAAATCCAGCAGCGCGCGGCGATCGAGCATGCCCACACGAGCGCGGTGGAACGCACACTTACCTTTGCCGAGGAACAGGGTCTCTTCATCACGCGCCGCGGAAAAGATGGTGTGGCACGCGAGCGCGCGCGGCCGATCGTTGCGACCTACCTGCACGGCACGAGCCGCGAAGCGGACCCACAACTGCACACGCATGCGTTCGTGATGAATGTCGGTGAGCGTGCCGACGGCAGCTATGGGACGCTGGAGACCAAGCCGCTCTATCAGTGGAAGATGGCGCTGGGGGCCGCCTATCGCGCCGAACTCGCCGAGGGGCTGCGAGCGTTGGGCTATGAGATCGCACCCGACAGCAAAGGCAGCGTGCGCTTGAAGGACATGCCGCGCGAGATAGAGAAGCACTTCTCCAAGCGCCGCGCGCAAATCGAGACGGTGATGGCCGAGCGCGGCACGACCAGCGCGAAGGCGGCCGAGCTGGCGGCGCTCGACACGCGCAAAGCGAAGGATGCGGCCGGCGCTTCGACACTGCGTGCGCGCTGGCGCGAAGAAGCTCTGGCGCTGGGCCTCGCCGCCGAGCAAGTCTCGCAACTGGGCAGTCATCCCAGTGCCCCGGCGCGAGCGATCGACACCGGGGCCATCGTTCAGCGCCTGAGCACCGAGCGCAGTACCTTTACGGCCAACGATCTTGCGCGCGCGGTCGCGGAAGCCGCGCAGACGGCCGGTGGCGGCATCTTGCGCGTGCGCGAGACGACGGTCGCGATCGCCGCGGACACCGAGATCGTGAAACTCAATGAGGATCGTTACACCACGCGCGCACTGCTTGAGATCGAGCGCGATGCGCTCACACGCGCCAAAGCGCTGGCCGATGAAACAAGCTATGAGGTCGCCGCGGATGCGAGCGCGGCGGCATCGAAGGGCCGCTCACTCTCAGAGCAGCAGCATGCGGCGCTCGCTCATCTGACCCGACCCGCGCGGCTAGCACTCCTCGAGGGCCTGGCCGGCACGGGCAAGAGTCATCTGCTGGGAGCGGCGCGCGAGGCCTGGGAGCACAGCGGCTATGAGGTGCGCGCAGCAGCCATCGCCGGCAAAGCGGCTAAAGGGTTGCAGGATGGCAGCGGGATACGTGCGCAGACGCTGCACTCGTTGCTTAGCAGTCTGCAAGCCGGCCGCGATCAGCTCACTGATCGCACGGTGCTGGTGATCGATGAGGCCGGCATGGTGGGCTCGCGACAGCTTGCGCGACTGATGCAAGAGACCGAGCGAGCCCACGCCAAGCTGGTGCTGGTCGGGGATGCCAATCAGCTGCAGCCGATCGAGGCCGGTCAGCTGTTCGAGCGCATCGGTCGGGAGGTAGGCGCGGCGCGCTTGACCGATATCCGCCGCCAGCGCGATGTACGTGAGCGCGCGATGGTCGAGGCCCTGGCGCGTGGCGACACGCGCGCCGCGCTGGAATCCTTGCACGCGCGCGGTCGCGTGCACGCGGCGAGCGATCGAGAGCAGACCATGCGCGAACTGGTGGGCGACTGGGATCGCTCCCGCGAGACATCGCAGCCGCAAGCGGATCTGATGCTGGCAGCCACGCGCGCGGATACCCGTGCGCTCAATCGCCTGGCGCGCGAACGCTTGCGCGAGCGCGGGGAACTGAAGGCCGAACGCGTGATCGAGGCGGCCGAGGGGCCGCTGGTACTGGCCGAGGGTGATCGAATCGTCGTCACGCGAAATGCCAAGTTGTTAGGGATGATGAACGGTGATCTTGCCACCGTGACCGCACTCACTGAGCGGCGCGGGGAACTGGAGATCACGGCGAGGCTGGATGAGGGCCGCACGCGCACCTGGCGCCTGAGCGAACATCCGCACATCGAGCACGGCTATGCGCTGACGGCCCACAAGGCGCAGGGCGTGAGTGTCGAGCGTGCCTATGTGCTGGCGCACGAGAGCATGTCGGCGCGCGAGTGGTCCTATGTGGCCGGCAGCCGCGCGCGCGAGGCGGTGCACTTCTATGCCGAGCAGGAAACGGCTGCGGACTTGGAGCGCATCATGGGTCGCAGCCACAAGAAGGACACGGCGCTCGACCATGTGGCAGTGGTGCCGGCGCCGACACCTGCCCCGGCGATGACGAAAGAGCCGGTGGCGTTGGAGCTGGAGTGATCGCGGCCTATGTCTTGTCGTCCAGATCGGCGGTAAAACCGATGCCCCGGCGCTTCGATGCCGGATCGCTCATCAGCGCACGGATCGCCTCGTACACGTCCTGGAAACGCCGCTGAGTCTTGACATCGAGGGTCACGAGCGAGCGTTCGAGGGAGACGAGCCGGCGCGCCAGCTCCTTGTTGGAAGAAAAGATCTCGCGCAGCTTCACGAAGGCGCGCACGATGTAGACGCTCATCTCGACAGCACGAGGGCTGTTCAAGATGGTGGCGACCTGGATGGCACCGTGCTCGGTGAAGGCCAGCGGCGGGGAACGCCGGCCGCCCCAACTTGAGGTTGCAAAATGCAACTTCAAGTTGGCGAACTCCTCGGCGGTCAGCTCGAAGAGAAAATCGGACGGAAAGCGCTTGAGGTTGCGACGGACCTGCTGGTTAAGACGCTTGGTGGTCACGCCGTAGAGCACGGCCAGCTCGGCATCGAGCAGCACGCGCTGGCCACGCAGCACGCGAATCGACTCGGCAATATGCTCGGCTGCTACGGGTGTCTTGCGAGAGGCCATCCGCGCACCGCCTACGACGCGCGCGGATCGCGATCGATGATCGCGACGACGTCGGCATGAATATCCTTGCGAAGTTCCCCGAAGATGCCTTTAACGATCATGCCGCCGCGTACCCGGATGTGAGCCCAGTCGCAAGGATAGTCGCGCAACTGCTGGATCTGCGATGCGTTCAGCGGCAGATCAAACTGGAAGCCGCTGCGCGCATAAGGGGGCATCGCAATCTCCGTGGGCAGCCGCTGGCGGTAGGTGAGCCAGCCCTGGCTGTCGATCAGGATCTCCAGATCAGCACCCACGATCGTGAGCTTGAAGGGCGAGAAGTTGAAGACGTTGAATCCGACCAGGTGCAGCTCATGCTGTACCCGCTCGGATCGCACGTAAAAGCGCGGGGCCTGATCGAAGGCGAATACCTCGACCGCCGCGAGCAGCTTCTGGTTGGGCCATGCTCGTCGCAGGATGCGCTCGGGCAGCATCTTCTTCATCAGCGTTGCGGCCCACTTGAGCAGTGCGCCCCAAGAGGTTGGCTCTGTCACGCAAGTCTCGCTGTGTTACCGGCCCGACTGACTGAGCACGCCGTCGAGCATCTCCATCACGACCTTCTGCTTAGCCTTCGGTAGGCGGGTCAATCGCTCGATCTGCTTCTGTAGCAAGGGCGTCGGACCACGCTTGCCGGCGCTGTTCTTATGCACGCCGAGCAGTTCATCGACACTGACGCCAAATAGCTGCGCGAGCGTAGGCAGCATCGACACAGCCGGTCGAGCGCGAGCGACCTCGTAGTTGGCGTATGTCTGTTGCGCGATCTCCAGAGCATCGGCCACGGCTTGCTGGCTCAAGCCGGCTTCCTTGCGCAACTGTGCGATGCGCGCGCCGAGTTCCTTGAAGAACTGCTGCTCGTCGTGGGTCATGAGGTTGGCGAGTAACGAGGCTTCCGAGGGGATCAGCATAGGGGTCCTACCTTGAATCGAAGTTGACACTACCCATAATCTGGGTAATCTAGCGCGGAGTTATTTTTACCGAAACCCCCTTGACAGGGGTTTTGCCGGAGAGCCCGAAAAATGGCGCGAATCCCGACCGAGGAGCTGGAGCGGCTGAAGTCGGAAATCGCGGTCGAGCGCCTGGTGGAAAGCGCCGGCATCGAGCTGAAACTCAAGGGCAAGGACCTGCACGGGCGTTGCCCGTTCCACGAGGACCGCGAGGCCTCGCTGGTAATCACGCCTTCGAAGAATCTGTGGCACTGCTTTAGCTGCCAGATCGGCGGTGGCCCGATCGACTGGATGATGAAAGCCCGCGGCGTGTCGTTCCGCCACGCGGTGGAGCTGCTGCGCGAAGGCGCATACGCGGTACCGGCCGTCAGCCGTGGCCGCGTGCGTGTGTTGCCGCCGCCGGTGCGCTTGGATGCGAATGATGCGGCGTTGCTGGCCGAGACGATCGACTACTACCACGAGCGCTTGAAGCAGACGCCAGAGGCGCTTGCATACCTGCAGCGGCGGGGACTGAACGATGCGGGGATGATCGAGCACTTTAGGATCGGCTTTGCCGATCGCACGCTGGGCTTGCGATTACCGGAGAAAACTCGCAAAGCGGGGGCCGAGATCCGCGCACGGCTACAGAAGCTCGGGCTGTGGCGTGAATCCGGGCACGAGCACTTTAACGGCTCAATCGTGATCCCGATCATCACGCCCGATGGGCAGATCACGGAAGTCTATGGCCGCAAGATCAACGATAACCTGCGCGAAGGCACCCCGAAGCACCTGTATCTGCCCGGTCCGCATCGCGGTGTGTGGAATGCCGCTGCGCTGAGCACGGCGCGCGAAGTGATCTTGTGCGAAGCCTTGATCGATGCGCTGACCTTCTGGGGTGCCGGCTACCGCAACGTCACGGCTGCTTACGGCATCGAGGGCTTTACCGCCGATCACCTGGCGGCGTTCAAGACGCACGGCGTCGAGCGAGTGTTGATCGCGTATGACCGCGATGAGGCCGGGGATCGTGCCGCAGAGAAGCTATCCCATCAGTTGCTCGCCGAGGGACTGGACTGCTATCGCATCCAGTTCCCTCGCGGCATGGATGCGAACGAGTACGCCCTGAAAGTCACTCCCGCCTCCAAAAGCCTGGGGGTGGCGATCTTTCGGCG
>Ga0265338_10011741_pt1 | contig 10079 bp, 7 predicted proteins | sample 42126metaG_FD_193579 | JGI IMG/M metagenome (GOLD analysis project Ga0265338, IMG submission 193579) | Rhizosphere microbial communities from Carex aquatilis grown in University of Washington, Seatle, WA, United States - 4-21-26 metaG | ecosystem: Host-associated > Plants > Roots > Rhizosphere >... | reverse complement strand
CCTTTGTCTATAACGGAATCAGCTATGCCGGGCAGAGCGATGTCTGCCTGCTCACCAATCCCAATGGCATAACCTTGCCGCTTTCCGCCTGCGCGGTGGACATCAACAAGAGCTATCACAAGCCGACCTGGACCTTGGCGCTGGATCACGATCTGTGGGAAGGCACCATGGTCTATGCGACCATGCGCTCGGGCTATCGCTCCGGCGGCATCAACACCCAGGCGCAGAATATCGCCGCCATGACCGCCCTGCCGGAGAATGTGCTGGACTATGAAATCGGCGTGAAGTCGGACTGGGATGTCATGGGTATGCCGCTGCGTACCAATCTGGCGCTCTACGAGACCAGCTATCACGATATCCAGGTGCAGCAGCAGGTGCCCAACGTGACCCTGGCCACGGCGGTCGGTGGCGGCGCCTGTACCCAGAGCCAGTTCAATGCCGGCAATTGCGTGGGCTTCTTGAACGAGAACATCACGCTCAATGCCGCCTCGGCCAAGATCTACGGCGCGGAATGGGATGTGACCCTGCTGCCCACCGATTGGCTGACCCTCAATGCCTCGGGCAGCTATATCGACCCGCGCTATACCGATTTTACCTTCATCGTGCCGCCGGGTTATTTGCAGCCCTCAAGCGGGACAAGCCTGTCGGGCACGCCCATTCCGGTGCCGGCCTGGCAAACGAACGAAACCGCCACGGTCAATTTCGGCACCGACCTGGGCGGCTTGCCGCTGGGCGATACGGTCTTCACGGCGCATTATTATTGGCAGAGCCGCTATCTGGCGGATATGCGTCCCTATAATCCAGCGCAGCGAACTTTTGCGTACGGCCTGCTGAATTTCCGGCTGGAATTCACCGATGTCGGCCACTCCAAGGCCGATCTGGCGGTGTTCATGAACAATGTCGCCGACACCCAGGCCTGCCTGCCGGAATATACCGGGGTGCTGAATTCGGCACCCAACGGCACCTTCGGTTCGCCGGGCACCTCTGGCATCCTGCAGTGCATCCCGCTGGCGCCGCGGATGACCGGCGTCACGCTCGGCTACAAGTTCTGAAGCATTGCGCCTCGCTTGCGCTCGGCGCGTTCGGCACTCAAACCGGTCCACTGGACCGGTTTGACCGGCTACGCCGGTCGTGCCTCACGGATACAAGTTCTGAAGCCCGGCTTCGCCGGTTGCTCCTCTCACTGGCCAGAATCGACCTTCACCAGGGTCATGGTGAAAACCAGCGTCTGGTTGGGCGGAATGGCGTCGCCGGCGCCGTCGCTGCCATAGCCAAGATCGGACGGCAGCACCAATTCCCAGGTGTCGCCGGTCTTCATCAGCTTCAGCGCTTCCACCCAGCCCGGGATCAGGCCGCCGGCGGGAAACTGGGCCGGTTCGCCCTCCTTGGTCTGGTCGAAGACTTTGCCGGTGATCAGCGCGCCCTTGTAATAGACCGTCACCAGGTCGCTGTCGTTTTTCACTGGCGCGCCGTCGCCCGACTTGATCACGCGGTACATCAGGCCATCGGGCAGCTTGGTGACGCCTTGGCGGGCGGCATAATCGGTCAGGAACCGCTTGTTGGCGTCGGGTGAGGTGTCATAGGCCGAGCCTGCGGCCGCGGAATCCGTGGCGGCACTGTCGGATTTCTTCTGGTCGCAGGCCGTCAAAGCAACCAACGGGACCAGCACCAGGACTTTCAGAAAACGCATGGTCTCTCCCGATTTGGAGGCTGTCTTATAGGCAAAAGTGGATTTACCAGCTATGGCGCGTATTCGACTTTCGCCAGGTTTATGAGGAAGACCAGCGTCTGGTCGGGCGGAATGATATTGTCCTTGCCGTCGCTGCCATAGGCCAGGTCGGACGGGATCGCCAATTCCCAGGTGTCGCCGGTTTTCATCAGTTTCAGTGCTTCGGTCCAGCCGGGGATCACGCCGCCGACCTGAAGCTGCGTGGGTTCTTGCGGCTTGGTCTGGTCGAAGACTTTGCCGTCGATCAGCGAGCCTTTGTAATAGACCGTGGCCACATCGGAATTCTTCTGGGGCTGGGGACCGTCGCCGGCCTTGATCACCCGGTACATCAGCCCGTCAGGCAGCTTCTTCACATTGGGACGTACCGCATAGTCGGCCAGGAAGCGCGCATTGGCGTCGGGCGAAGTATCATAGGCGGGACCGGCAACGCCCGGGGTTGCCGTGGCGGCTTCGGATCGGTTCTGGTCACAGACCGCCAGGCCAGCCAGCGGTACAAGAAACAGAGCCAGGACTTTCAAGGCGCGCATGGGTTCACTTCGAGCACAACAGCCGCTTTTATACGCGAGAGAATCTCCCGTCGCTACCGGCTGACGACCCGCACTTCGTCGCCGTCCTGCAGGGCGTCGGCGGGATTGTCTATGATGCGGTCCGCCGGGGTAAGGCCGCTGGAGATGTCCACCGAGGCGCCCAAGTCGCGGGCGATGGTGACCGTCTTGAGCTTGACATGGCCGCTGGCATCCACCGTCGCCACCTGCATGCCCGCATCCCGGAAAATCAGCGCCGTGGCGGGCACGCGAATGCCGTTGGCGCCGGCCGGCAGCGGGAACTTCACTTCCGCATAGGCGCCGGGCTGCAGCGTGCCGTCGCTGTTGTCGGCGGCGAACTGGACCAGGATGGTGCCGGTGGCGCTGGCCACGGCGCCGGCGCTGGCCACCAGGCTGGCATGGAACATCCGGCCGGCAAATTGCGGCACCGTGAAGTTCACCGTCATGCCGCCCTGAATATAGGGCGCGTAGTTCTGCGGGACGCGCACATATAGGCGCAGCTTGCTCTGATCGGCGACGGTGAAAAGCGGCGTGGTGGTGGGCGTGCCCACGGTGACGAGATTGCCCACATCCACGGCGCGGCTGATGACGATCCCATCGAACGGCGCGATGATGCGGGTATAGGCCAGGTTGATGGAAGCCTGTGACACCTGCGCCTGGTCGGCATCCACGATGCCGGCGTCGGCGCCCACGGTCGCCTGCTGGGTGGAAAGCTGCTGGGCGGAAATGGCGTTCTGGGCCGCCAGCGCCTGGTAGCGGCCGAGGTCCACACGCGCATTGGCCAGGGTGGCGCTATCGCGGGCCAGCGCGCCCTTGGCCTGGGCCAGGGCGGCCTCATAGGTGCGCGGGTCGATCTGGGCGAGCAGATCGCCCTTCTTCACCTTGGCGCCGATATCGAAAGACCATTTCTGCACATAGCCGCTGACCTGGGCAAAGATGGGCGCGCTGGCAAAGGCCTGCAGGTCGCCCGGCAGGGTGAGATTGCCGCCGTTCTTGGCAGTCTTGAGCTTGATCACCTGCACGGTCGGCACGGCCTGATCTTCGGTCCAGGCCGCGGTGTTGTGGCTCTTCCACACCCGCCAGCCGATCCCCAGGACCGCAATGACAATGGCGACGACCACGGCGATCCGGCCCCAGCGCTTCAGGCCAGGCGGGGTGGTATGGCGCAGCAGGTCCGATGCGGAGCGGCCGGTATCGATGGGCCCCGCATCGGGGTTCTTGTCAGGCATAGGCCTCTCCGGGATGAGCCGCGGCGCGCGCAGCGGCGGCCCCTTTTTGACGGTTATGGGCCGCTCTGCGGCCGTGAATGATGCTGAAAACCACTGGCACAAACAGCAAGGTGGCGCAGGTGGCGAAGACCAGGCCGCCGATCACCGCGCGGCCCAGCGGCGCATTCTGTTCGCCGCCATCGCCCAGGCCCAAAGCCATGGGCGTCATACCGATGATCATCGCCAGCGCCGTCATGCAGACCGGGCGGAAGCGGGTGAAGCCGGCTTCCACAGCTGCCAGCACCGCATCGCCATGGGCGGCCAGGCGTTCGCGGGCGAAGGAGATGACCAGAATGGAGTTCGCGGTCGCCACCCCCATGCACATGATGGCGCCGGTCAATGCCGGCACGGATAGGGTCGTGCCGGTGATGAACAACAGCCAGACGATGCCCGCCAGCGCGGCGGGCAACGCCGTGATGATGACGAAGGGATCGGTCCAGGATTGGAAATTCACCACGATCAGCAGATAGATCAGGATCACCGCAGCCAGCAGTCCCCAGAACAGACCGGAGAAGGCCGTGTTCATGGTCTGAATCTGGCCGCGCAGCACTATCGTGGCGCCGCGCGGCAGATACTTCATGTTGGCGTCAATGACCTTCTGCACATCGCCGGCAACCGCGCCCAGGTCGCGGTCCTGTACCGCGGCAAAAAGATCGATGGTGGGCAAAATATTATAGTGGGTCACGACGGCGTTGCTTTGTGCGCGGCTGAAGCGCGCAAGTCCGCCCAGAACCAGACTGGGGCCGCCCGCCGCCGGGGTCACCGGCAAATTCTGCAGCGCCTCCAGCGTGTCCAGCCGGTATTCCGGCGTCTGCGCCGTCATGTTGTAGGAGACGCCATTCTTGGGGTTCAGGAAGAAATTCGGCGCGGTTTGCGACGTCCCTGCCAGGGCCGTGGCCATGGCATTGGTGACGTCGCGTTCGGTGAGCCCCATTTGCGCCATGCGGCTGCGGTCGGCATCGACATTGAGCACCGGCTGGCTGTGGGATTGCTGCATGCGGGCATCCACCAGGCCGGGAATGGTGCGGATCTGGCGCAGGATGCGGAATGCGAACGCTTCGGCTACGTCGTGATCGGTACCGACCACCTGGACGTCAAGCGGTGCGGGTGCGCCGAAATTCAGGATCTGGCTGGTGATATCCGGTGGCGGATAGGAAAAGGTTACTTCCGGGAACAGGCGTGGCAGGCGCTCGCGCAGGGTGCGGACATAGTCCGCCGTGCGGCCGTGGTTTTCATTGAGGGTGATGAAGATGTCGGCATCCTGCAGTCCCGCCGTGCCGGTATTGTTGTAGATCATGTTGGTCGGGCTTTGGTTCAAGCCGATATTGTCGATGATGGTCTGAAGCTCGCGCGCCGGAATGACGCGGCGAACCTCGCGCTCGACCTGGGCCACGATCTGGGTCGTGTCCTCGATACGCGTTCCGGCCGGTGTGCGGGCATGAAGCGTGATCTGGCCGGAATCCACGGATGGGAAAAAGTCCTCGCCCAGGAACGGCACCAGCAGCAGAGAAAGGCCCACGGCCGCCAGGAAACCGAAGACGAACGTCCGGCGCCGTGTCATGGCCAGGGCGAGAAGATTGCGATAGCTCTCGCGCGTGTCGGCAAAGCCTTTTTCAAACCGCTTCTGCAGCCGCGCGAACATGTTGTCGCCCAGGGCGGCATGTTCCTCGGCATGGGGCTTGAGCAGGTAGAGCGACAAGGTGGGCACCAGGGTGCGAGACAGGATGAAGGAGGCGATCATGGCGAAGACCACCGCCAGCGCCATCGGCACGAACAGGAAGCCGGCGACGCCCTGCAGCGAGAACATCGGCACGAAGGCGACGCAGATGCAGAGGAGCGAGACGAAGGCCGGCTGGGTAATCTGGTTGGCGCCGTCCATGATGGCGCCATAGACCGGCTTGCCGTGCTCCAGGTGCCAATTGATGTTCTCGATCGTCACCGTGGCGTCGTCCACCAGGATGCCAACGGCCAGCGCCAGCCCGCCCAGGGTCATGATGTTGAGCGTCTGACCGGTGGCCCACAACGCCGTCAGCGCCGCCAGAACCGCCAGCGGAATGGAGGTGGCGATGATGACAGTGGAACGCCAGCTTCCCAGGAAGAACAGGATCATCAGACTGGTCAGGGCCGCAGCGATGACGCCTTCGCGCACCACGCCATTGATCGCGGCTTTGACGAACAGCGACTGATCGGCAAGCACATTGATCTTCAGGGCGTCGGGCAATTGCTGGCGCAGCAGCGGCAGCAGATCCTTGATGCCGTTGACGACGTCGATCGTGGAAGCCTGGCCGTTCTTGAGCACGGTGGAGAGCACCGCGCGGCTGCCATCCACATGCACGATGTTCTGCTGGACGGTATTGCCGTCACGCACATGGGCGACGTCGCGCAGGAAAACCGTGCCGCCGTTCACGGCCTTGACCGGCATGTCGTTGATGGCCTCGATCGTGTCGGCGGCGTTGTTGAGCCGGACCACATACTGATAGCTGCCGATCTTGATGTTGCCGGCCGGCACGATCTGGTTCTGGTTGGCGAAGGCGTTCTGCACGTCGCTGGCGGAAAGGCCGCGCGCCTGCATGGCCTGGGGATCAATATCGATCTGCACCGAACGGAATTTGCCGCCATAGGAATAGGGCACCGCCGCGCCCGCCACGGTGGTCAGGCGTGGGCGGGCGAAGTTCTGGGAATAGTCCAGCACCTGCTGTTCCGACAGCGAGCTGGAGGAAAAGGCCATCTGCAGCACCGGCACGGTGGAGGCGCTGTAGTTGAGGATCAGCGGCGGCTGGGTACCTGCCGGCATCTGGCGGATAGAGGTCTGGGAAACGGAGGTGAGCTGCGCCGTGGCCAGGCGGATGTCCACATTGGGCTGGAAGAAGATCTTGACGATGCCGATCCCCTGCATGGACTGGCTTTCGATGTGCTCGACATCGTTCACGGTGGTGGAAAGGAACCGCTCATAACCCGCCAGCAGGCGCGAGCCGACCTCGTCGGGCGACAGGCCGCTATAGCTGAATGCCACGCCCAGGACCGGAATGCCGATATTGGGGAAAATGTCGGTGGGGGTGCGGATAGCCGCCAGCGGCCCGAAGATCAAGATCATCAGGGCCATGACAATGAATGTATACGGTCGGTCCAGCGCGACCTTGACGAGCCAGGTCATGGGGCGGGTGTTTTTGGAAAAATGTCGCGCATTGCCGTTTGGGCAGGCTTTTCTGAAGGATTGTCAAGATTATAGCGGCAAACGTGCCTCGCGCACCGGCGGGGTTGTCGCAAGCTGTCGCATTGCCCCCTCCGGCCTTCGGAGAAGCGCTATATTCCATAGGCTCTATAGGTATTGAATCCCCATGATTTCCCAGAAAGCCCGCTATGCCCTGCGCGCCCTTCTGTATCTGGCCGCCAGAGGCGAGACGGGGCCGGTGCAGATTTCCGAGATCGCGGAAAAGGAAAAAATCCCCCGCAAGTTCCTGGAAGCCATCCTGCTGGAGCTGAAAAAGACCGGCATCGTGCGCAGCCATCGCGGCCGCCAGGGCGGCTATTCGCTAGGCCGGGCGGCCAAGGACATCAGCTTTGCCGATGTCCTGCGCGTGACGGACGGACCGCTCGCCCTCAGTCCCTGTGTCAGCGTCATGGCCTATCGCAAGTGTGACGACTGTTTCGACGAAGAGGTATGCGCCATCCGCAAGGCCCTTCTGGCCGCCCGGGACGCCACCGCCAAAATCCTGGAATCCCGGAATTTGGCGGCCGCGGCGCAACAATTACGCCGCTCAGGCGCTTTATAGCCATCCAAAAAGGCGGGTCAGGGGAGGGGCGGACGAAAAGGGCTAAATCCCTATTGACTTGATAGAGATTCGGAGGAATTAATAGCGCGGCTGGTTCCCGACGGGACCGGCGGGATGAACTCGTGGGGTTTTCATGCGCAGATTCTGGAATGCGTCTCTTCTGGCCGGCGCGGCGCTGGCCGCTTTCTCAGCGCCAGCTCTAGCCGCCGACAAAAAGCAGCCGCCGCCTGCCCAGCCCGATCCGCGGATCGGCGTTCTGGAGCAGGAGCTGCGCGACATCGAACTGCAGCTTGCCCAGATCAAAGGCGCCCACACCGATCAGCCGGACTACAGCGCCGCGGTGCTGGACCTGAAGCGCAGCACCTCCGATCAATATGCCGATCTCAACAGCCAACTGGCGGCGCAGACCAAGACCAGTCTTCCCAACGGCCGGTTGAGCTTTGCCTCGGCGGATGGCGCCTTCACCCTGGCGCTGCGCAGCCTGGTGCAGTTCGACTATGGCTACTTTGCGCAAGGTAAGAACCCGCCGAGCGTGGACCTGAGCAGCGGCTCCAATTTCCGCCGTGCCCAGCTCGGTATCCAGGGCACGGCCTGGCGCGACTGGTCCTACAATTTCACGTACGATTTCGGCGGCAATGGCACCGAAAAAAGCGGCTACATCTATTACGCCTATATCGAATATGACGGGCTGAAGCCTTTCGCCATTCGCGCGGGCGCGATGACGCCCTTTGTCGATATCGAGGACTCAACCGGGTCAGGCGATCTTCTGTTTTTGGAACGGCCGGCCTCGGTCGATGTCTCCCGCAACATCGCCGGCTCCCCCGGCCGCGAAGGCGTCGAGATATTCGCGCAGGGCGACACGTATCTGGTGTCGGCGGCCTATACCGGCAAGAAGGCCACCGACGCCGTCAGCTTCGACAACCAGGAGGCGGTGGTCGGACGCGCCACCTATCTCCTGGTCAGTCAGCCGGACGTGAAATGGCTGCTGGGCGGACACTTCACCCATGTTTTCCATCCGCCGGATGTGGCGGCAAACACCAATACCTCCAACGTCTTCAGCTTCTCCAACGGGCCGGAGCTGGCGGTGGATTCCACCAAGACCGTCAACACCGGCAATATCGATGCGAACAAAGTCGACGAATTCGGGTTTGAGAGCGCGGCCGAATATGCCGGCTTCTACGGCCAGGGCGGCTGGTTTCATTATGAGATCGATCGCCGCACGGCGCTTCCCAGCCCGCATTTCTCGGGCTGGTATGGCACCCTGACCTATTCGCTCACGGGTGAGCAGCATCCCTACGATCCGACCACCGCGAGCTTCCGCTCCTTGCGGCCCGATCATCCGCTGGGAACGCCCGGCGGCTGGGGCGCCTGGGAGATCAAGGCGCGCTACAGCGACATCGATCTGGATTATCTGCCTTTCAACAGCGCGGCCACCGGCGGTGTCGCTGGCGGCAAACAGGATGTGTGGAGCGTCGGCCTGAACTGGTACCCGACCAACGGCATCAGGTTCGCTCTGGACTACGACAATATCCAGGTCAACCACGTCAACGCGCCCGCCCAGGATATTTCCGCCAGCGCCATCGCGCTGCGCAGCCAGATTTCCTTCTAAGGAGAAATCGATGAAGCGCCTCTTTTCACTTGTGATCGCTGCTGGTCTTCTGGCCGGTACTGCTGCACAGGCTGACGTCACCCTGCTCAATGTCAGCTACGACCCGACGCGTGAGCTCTACAAGGATCTCGGCGCTGCTTTCGCCGCCGGCTACAAGGCGGACAAAGTCACGGTGAACACTTCAAACGGCGGCTCCGGCGCCCAGGCGCGCGCCGTGATTGACGGGCTTCAGGCCGACGTCCTGACGCTCGCGTTGGCCGCCGATATTGACGCGGTGTCCAAGAATGCCGGGCTCTTGCCCGGCGACTGGCAGAAACGCCTGCCAGACAATTCCACACCCTATACCTCGACCATCGTGTTCCTGGTGCGCAAGGGCAATCCCTGGAAGATCAAGGACTGGAATGATCTGGTGAAGCCGGGCATCCAGGTGGTGACCCCCAACCCCAAGACATCCGGCGGCGCGCGCTGGGCCTATCTGGCGGCCTGGGCTTTTGCCGAAAAGGCGCCGGGCGGCAATGCCCAGAAGGCCAAGGATTTCGTCGGCAATCTCTACAAGCATGTGCCGGTGTTGGACACCGGCGCCCGCGGCTCGACCACCACCTTCACCAAACGCGGCATCGGCGACGTGTTGCTGTCCTGGGAAAATGAGGCGCATTTGGCCTTGAAAGAGTCGCCCGGTCAGTATGAGATCGTCTATCCCAGCCGCTCCATTTTGGCTGAGCCGCCCGTCGCGGTGGTGGACAAGAATGTCGACAGGCACAAGAGCCGTGCCGCGGCGGAAGCGTTCGCGAAATTCCTTTATACGCCCGCGGCGCAGGAAATCGAGGCACGGGATTTTTACCGGCCCCGCAATCCGGAAATCCTGGCCAAATATAAGTCCCAATTTCCCAATATTCCCCTGGCCACGGTAGACGGCGATTTCGGAGGTTGGCTGAAAGCCCAATCCACCCATTTCGCCGACGGCGGCATATTCGACCAGATCTATCAGCCCGGAAAATAGGCATCGGCTTTTCTGGAATTCGTCCCAACCTGTCCCGGGCCGTTTCGACGGTCCGGGAGTTTCTTTGAGAACTCATGAGCGCGATCGGACTGAAAATCCCCTTGCTCCGCTCCCGGCATGTGTTGCCGGGCTTTAGTCTTTCTCTGGGCTTTACC
>Ga0265338_10011740_pt1 | contig 10079 bp, 11 predicted proteins | sample 42126metaG_FD_193579 | JGI IMG/M metagenome (GOLD analysis project Ga0265338, IMG submission 193579) | Rhizosphere microbial communities from Carex aquatilis grown in University of Washington, Seatle, WA, United States - 4-21-26 metaG | ecosystem: Host-associated > Plants > Roots > Rhizosphere... | reverse complement strand
GAGCCAGCCCGCACCGGTGCCGGTGTGGTTGCCGGGCGTCGTGTACTTCCAGACGACGGCGAGCCCGATGATCACCGCGACGACGAGCAGCGACATGATCGTGTCGTGGAACATCGCGTACGGGTAGAACGGCTTGCCGCGCTCCTTGACGTCCGCCTTGTACTGCTGGAAGACGCGCCGACGCTCGACGATGCGATCCGCAGCCATTAGCGGCGTCCCCTCGTTCCGAAGCGCGTCAGCCCGCTGCGGCCGGTCGTGACCTTGCCGTTGCCGATCGGCCCCTTGCCGGCGGCCTCCTTCGACCACGGAGGCGACGTGACGCCGAGGCGCACGACGAGATACAGGTGCAGGCCGATCAGCGCGAAGATCGCGCCGGGGATCAGCAGCATGTGGATCGCGTAGAAGCGCGACAGCGTGTCGGCGTTGATGTACGTGCCGCCTTGCAGGAACTGCGCGAGGAACGGCCCGAGGAACGGCGCCGTGCCGTTGATGTTCACTCCGACGACGGTCGCCCAGTAGGACGTTTGATCCCAGGGCAGCAGGTAGCCCGTGAAGCCTTCGCCAAGGCCCATCGCGAGCAGGAGCACGCCGATGATCCAATTCAGCTCACGCGGATACTTATAGGCGCCGAACAGGAACACGCGCCCCATGTGCATGAACATGAGGATGATGAAGACCGAGGCGCCCCAGCGGTGCATGCCGCGCACGAGCCAGCCGGCCCAGAGGTCGTTCGTGATGTGCTGGATCGACTCGTAGGCCACCGGCAACTTCGTCGCCGGGTCGATCGTCGGATCGGGCTTGTAGTACATCGCGAGGATCACACCGGTCAGTGCCTGCACGAGGAACGCCGTCAGCGTCGCCGCGCCGAGTGTCTGGAACCAGTTCGTGTCGCCGGGGACCTTCCGGAAGAGGAAGTACTTGACCCCTCCGACGAGGCCGGAGCGCTCCTCGAGCCAGTCGACCGGGTACAGGATCGTCTCCTGGAGCTTCTCCCCGCGGGTGGTCTTGGTGGCGGCCATCAGTGGGGCGGCTGGATCGGATAGAGCCAGGACTCGATGCCGTTGACGTGCTCACCGGGGAACGAGAGCGTCCACTTGTGGATCTTCGCGTTCGCGCCGGTGCCGTCGACGCTCGAGACCGAGAACGGCTTGCCGACGAAGAGGTGCCCGTTGCGGATCGAGAACGCGTAGCGGTCGAGCGCACGCACCGGCGGGCCCGCGGTGCGGTTGCCCTCGGTGTCGTACTGGCCGCCGTGGCACGGGCAGCCGAAGCCGGCGATCGAGACCGTCGGGATCAGCGTGACGTCCGCGAGCTCCTTCGTGTTCTTGTTGTCGAGCGGTCCGTTCGGCTGCACCGGGCAGCCGAGATGCGCGCAGTGGTTCGAGATGATCGTGAAGCTCGGCTGGTTGTTGAGCTCGCCGTTGTAACGGACGAACGCCGTGCGGCGCGAGACCTCGCCCTGGCTCTTGTCCGACGTCCAGGTCGCGATCACGTACTTCCCTTGGGGGAAATCGGTCAGCGGCCCGATGTCGTGATCCTTCGTTCCTTGGTTGAGGAATGGTGGGGCGATCATGAAGCCGAGCGCGGGGACGGTGACGAGGCCGCCGATCACGCCGCCGAGGCCGAGTGTCCCGATCTCGAGGAACTTCGAGCGCGGATAGCGCTCGACCGGCGGCTCCTCCGGCAAGGTCACGTCGGCCTGCAACGGCGGAGCGCTCACGCGCTCCTCGGGCTCGACCGCGGGCGCATGCGCCAGCGCCGTGCCCGCCGTGAGGTCGCGCACCCAGAGAAAGCCGAAGACGAGCGCGATCAGCGCGCCGAGACCTGCGACGTACCAGGAGATGATCAGCCCAACGAGCAGCACGACCACGCCGACGGCGAAGCCGACGGGCCAGACGCTTGGGCCCGGGACGTGCGGGTGTTCTTCCTGCGGCTGCAAAGGGGGCTAGGTGAGATTCAAGCGGTCTGGGGCGCGACTGGTCAACGTCGTAACAGGCGGCGCGAACTCTGACGGGTTCCTCCGGGCGATGCCGGGGGAACCCTACCTATCCCGTACTCCTCCCATCGGCGGTCGACCAGGTCGCGGACCTCGCCGGCCATCTCGATCTCCGGCGGCCACTCCCGGGTGCCCTCGAGCGGCCCTTTTGCGGTCGCGTCGATCCCGAGCTTTCCGCCGATGAATTGCAGCGTCGGCGCATGGTCGAGGTGGTCGAGCGGGCCTTCGGTGATCACGACGTCCCGCTTCGGGTCGACGTTGGCGCCGACGTAGAACATCACCTGCTCGTAGTCATGGACGTCGACGTGCTCGTCGACGACCACGATCCCCTTGGTCAGGCTGAGCATCCCGAGCCCCCAGATCGCGTGCATCACCTTGCGCGCGTGACCGGGGAACGCCTTCTTGATCGAGACGATCACGAGATTGTGGAAGGCGCCGGCGACGGGCAGGTCGTAGTCGACGATCTCCGGGACGGTCATCTTCACCGCCGGCAGGAAGATCCGCTCGGTCGCCTTCCCGAGCCACGCGTCCTCCTGCGGCGGCTTGCCGACGACGATCGACGGGTAGATCGCGTCGTTCCGCATCGTGATCGCGGTGATGTTGAAGACCGGGAACTGCTCGGCCGGGGTGTAGAAGCCCGTGTGGTCCCCGAAGGGGCCCTCGGTCGTCAGGTCGCCCTTGTCGATGTAGCCCTCGAGCACGATCTCGGCGTCCGCCGGCACCTCGAGGTCGACGGTCACGCCCTGCACGACCTCCACCGGCTCGCCGCGGAGGAAGCCCGCGACCATCAGCTCGTCGATGTGCTTGGGCAGCGGCGCGCTCGCGGAGTACGCGGTGATCGGGTCGAGCCCGAGCGCGACGGCGACCTCCATGCGGCCCTCGGTGAAGAGGTAGTCCGCGCGCCCGTCCTTGTGGATCTGCCAGTGCATCGCGGTGGAGCGCGGGCCGAGCACCTGCATGCGGTACATGCCGACGTTGCGCTGCCCCGTGCGCGGATCGCGTGTGATCACGGCGGGCAGCGTGATGAACGGCCCCGCGTCGCCCGGCCAACAGGTCTGCACGGGCAGCCGGCCGAGGTCGACGTCGTCGCCCTGCAGCACCACCTCCTGGCAGGCGCCGCGCTTGACGGTCTTCGGGCGCGAGTCGGCAACCGACTTCAGGACTTTCAGTCCGCGCACCTTCGCGGCGAGCCCTTCCGGCGGCTGCAGCTCGAGGATCTCCGACAGCTTCGCGGCGACGTCGTCGAGCGACTCGACGCCGAACGCGAGGCACATGCGCCGCTCCGTGCCGAACTGGTTGATCAGCAGCGGGATCGCACTGCCCTTCGGCCGCTCGAAGAGCAGCGCCGGGCCGCCCGAGCGCACCGTGCGGTCGACGATCTCCGTCACCTCGAGGTGCGGATCGACCTCCGCGGTGACACGGACGAGCTCGTCCTCATGCTCGAGGAGCGCGATCCACTCGCGTAGGTCCCTGACCACGCGGCGAGTCTAGTTCTAGCTGCCGTTACTCGCGGCGAGGCGCGGGTCGTGATCCGCGGCGACCTTGAGCAACAGCGCATGCAGCTGCTCCCGCTCCTTTGGGCCGAGCGCTGAGAAGAACTCGTCCTCGACCCGCTCGGAGATCGCGCGCAGCTCGGCGAGCCGCTTCTTGCCGGCCGGCTGCAGGCTGACGAGATGGCGGCGGCGGTCGATCGGGTCGCGCTTGCGCTCCACGAGACCACCCTCTTCCAGCTCGTCGAGCAGGCCGACGAACCAGCTGCGGTCGTAGCCGAGCGCATCGGCGATCGTCGCCTGCGCGCTGCAGGCGCCCTCGTCGAGGAGCGCCAGCACCGAGTAGTGGTACGGGCTCGCGCCCGCAGCCTCGAAGGCCTCGACGGAGCGGTCCTTGATCGCCCAGCCGAGCCGCTTCAGGAGATACGAGTTGTGTCCCAGGAGCTCGCGAGGCGGTCTCACAGCGAGCTTCATCACCGGGTTGGTTACAGAAGTGCTCATCGCCCGGAAGTGTAGCTCGCCAAAGCGTGGTGTTGTGGTATCGTTGGCAATCTCCACGGTATTGGAAGGAGATAGATGTTTAGTTCCTCAATTGCTCGCCGCCCCACCACGTGGGCAGCCCTCGTGCTGATCGTCACAGCACAGTTCATGGTCGTCCTCGACATGTCGATCGTGAATATCGCACTCGCGTCGATCAAATCCAGCCTCGACTTCTCGCAGGCCAGCCTGCAGTGGGTGATCACCGCCTACGCGATCACCTTCGGCGGCTTCCTGCTCCTGGGCGGGCGGCTCGCCGACGTGCTCGGCCGCCGCCGCGTCTTCCTGACCGGCATCGCCGTCTTCACGATCGGCTCCGCTCTGAGCGGTCTTGCCTGGTCCGCCGCCTCGCTGGTCGCCTTCCGCGCCCTCCAGGGGGCCGGTGGCGCGCTGTTCGCGCCTGCCGGCCTGTCATTGCTGATGACGGCGTACCGGGAAGGCCGTGAGCGCAACCTCGCCCTCGGCATCTGGGCTGCCGCCTCCGGCAGCGGTGCGGCGGTCGGTGTGCTGCTCGGCGGTGTCCTGACCTCGTACCTGAGCTGGCCGTGGGTCTTCTACATCAACCTGCCCGTCGGCCTGGCTCTGATCGTCCTCGTCCCGCGCTTCATCGCAGAGGCGAAGGGCGAGCTCGCGACACGTCACTTCGATGTCGCCGGCGCAACGACGATCACCGCGGCTCTCATGCTCCTGGTCTACGCGTTGACCCGGGCAACCCAGGCAGGCTGGGGGACGCCGACGACGATCGGGCTGCTCGCGCTGTCTGCCGCGCTCGCAGGAACGTTCGTGATGATCGAGCGGGCCGCACCATCGCCGCTCCTGCCGTTCCACGCCTTCCGCGGGAACACGCTGGGAATCGCGAACCTGATCACCTGCATCGTCGCTGCGATCGGCTTCTCGCAGTTCTTCCTGCTGACGCTGTACCTGCAGCAGATCCTGCATTACTCGGCTGCCGAGAGCGGCGCCGCGTTCGCGGCGATCGCCGTCACCGTTGCGGTGATGTCGAATGTCGCGCAGCGTCTCGTCACGGCCTTCGGCCCACGCCGCGTGCTCGCCTTCGGCCTGCTGTCGATGGCCGCCTCGCAGGCACTGCTCGTCAGGTTGCCCGTGCACGGCAGCTACGTGACCGACCTGCTGCCGTCGTTCCTGCTGATCGGCATCGGCATGGCCGTCTCGTTCGTCGCCGTGACGATCGCCGCGCTCCAGGGCGTTCAGCCCGCCAACGCGGGGATCGCGTCAGGGCTCGTCAACACGAGCCGCCAGATCGGCGGGGCGATCGGCCTCGCCGCGATCACGACGGTCGCGACGATCTATGCGACCCACCCCTCCGCGAGCGTCACCGCCGCGGCCGGGACGACGCACGGCTTCCGGGTCGCGTTCGGCGTCCTCACGCTGCTCGCGCTCACCGGAGTCGCCCTCACACCCACCATGCGCGCCCACACCGGCGAAGCCGTCGAACGCGCGCCCGAAGCTATGCCCGCCTGGGAGGAAGCAGCATGAGCCCGCTACTCGACCACCGCATCGACGACCTGCTGCTGGAAGCGCGAGGGCTCGTGCTCGTACGCGAGATCCTGGCCGGCCGCGGGGCAACCCACGACGAGCTCGAGGCTCACAGCCGTGCGCTCGATCGCGTGCGCGCCGAGCTCGTCGAAGCACTGAGCTAGATCGGCCTCTCAGTACGTCGGGCGGCGCGCGCTACGGCGCTCCGCCCGGCGATGGCCGGCCCAGTGCGACAGCTCGCCGAGCAGGATCACCCCGAGGAAGATCAGGCCGACGATGAGCATCCCGAGGATGACGTGGGTGCCCTCGCTGGCGGCGTCGAAAATCATTCGGCGACTCTAGCGAAGTGGAGGTCGAGCGCGCTCGCGATCTCGTCGCCGGTCGGTTGGCCGCCGAGCGCGCGTGCCGCCTCGACCCATGCGTTGCCGTCGCCCTCCGCGCCGTCGGCACGCAGGGCGGCGCAACGCGCGATCAGGTCGGCGAGCACCGAGACGGCGGGGACGCCGCCGGCCTGCGCGACGCGTACGAGCCCGTGCGCATAGAGGTAGTCGCCGAGCAGCACGGCCTCGTCCCCGTCCGGCGGCTCGAAGAGGCGCGGCTTGCCGTAGTGGACGAGATAGGCCTCGTAGACCGTCTCGAGGCCGAGCGCGAACCGGTCGGGCGCGAGCGGCGAGAAAACTGCCACGAGCTGGCGCTCGTGGCTAGGGAGCAGCGCCGCGCCCCACACGTCGCTCTCTCTATACGCCTCTTCGGCGATTGCCGAGAACACGCCCACTAGCCATCTCTGTCTTCGTAGAAGGCAGAGATGGCGCCGATCGTCCGGTCGATCTCCTCGTCGCCGTGCGCGAGCGACGGGAAGAGGCATTCGTACTGGCTCGGCGCGATGTAGATCCCGCGGTCGAGCAGGCCGCGGAAGAGCTCGCCGTAGCGGTCGGTGTCGAGCTCGGTGAACCGTTCCACCGGCTCGGAGCGGCCGGCGAAGAGGGTGAGCATCGCGCCGACGCCCTGCACGCGGCCGAACGGCGCGAGACCGGCGGCGAGGCGCTCCGAGCGGCGCTCGAGCTCTTCGTAGACCTGCGGGTCGCGGAGCCGGCGCAGCACGGCGAGGCCGGCGGCGGTCGCGAGCGGGTTGCCGCTCAGCGTCCCGGCCTGGTAGACGGCGCCGCCGGGAGCGAGCTGCTCCAGCACGTCTGCGCGGCCGCCGAACGCGGCGAGCGGAAGGCCGCCGCCGACGATCTTCCCGAGCACCGTCAGGTCGGGCGTGATCCCCAAACGCTCCTGCGCGCCGCCGCGTGCGACGCGGAAGCCGCTGATCACTTCGTCGAAGACGAGCAGCGCGCCGGTCGCGTCGCAGAGCAGCCGTAGCGCCTCGAGAAAGCCGGGCAGCGGCGGGACGCAGCCCATGTTGCCCGCGATCGGCTCGACGATGATCGCGGCGAGACCCTCGCCGAAGCGCTCCACCGCAGCGGCGACGCCGTCGACGTCGTTGTACTCGCAAACTATCGTGTCGGCGGTGACGCCGCTCGGCACACCGGGCGAGGCGGGGATCCCGAGCGTCGCGAGCCCCGAGCCCGCGCTCGCGAGGAACTGATCGGCGTGGCCGTGGTAGCAGCCTGCGAACTTGATCACGCGGTCGCGGTGCGTGAAGCCGCGCGCCAGCCGCACCGCGGACATCGCCGCTTCCGTGCCGGACGAGACGAGCCGCACGCGCTCCACCGACGGCACCGCGTCGACGATCTCCGCGGCGAGCTCGACCTCGCGCTCGGTCGGCGCGCCGAAGCTCGTGCCGTCGAGCGCGGCCTCGCGCACCGCCTCGACCGTCTCGGCGTCGGCGTGGCCGAAGATCAGCGGCCCCCACGACTGCACCCAGTCGAGCAGCGTCCGGCCGTCGGCGGTGTCGATGAACGCGCCGTCACCGCGCTCGACGAAGAACGGCTCGTCGAGCCCGACGCCGCGCATCGCGCGCACGGGCGAGTTCACCCCACCGGGGATCACCTGCTTGGCCCGGTGCCAGAGCTCGCTTCTTATAAGTCCCGCTCCGGCGCCGGCCAAGCCGGCACCTGCGCTCCTGGGCGACTCCGTCAAGCCTACGTCGCCAGCCACTGCGCGAACTCTTTGGCCCAGTACGTGAGCACGATGTCGGCGCCCGCGCGGCGAATCGCGGTCAGCGACTCGATCGCGGCGGCGCGCTCGTCGAGGTCGCCGGTCGCGGCGGCGGCCTTGATCATCGCGTACTCGCCCGACACGTTGTACGCCGCGAGCGGCAGGTCGAAGCGGTCGCGCACGGCGCGCAACACGTCGAGGTACGGCAGCGCCGGCTTCACCATCAGCATGTCCGCGCCTTCGGCGATATCCAGCTCGCACTCGCGCAGCGCTTCGCGCACGTTGCCCGGGTCCATCTGATAGCCGCGGCGGTCGCCGAACGCGGGCGCCGAATCCGCAACGTCGCGGAACGGCCCGTAGAACGCAGAGGCGTACTTCGCGGAGTAGGCGACGATCGGCGTCTGCGGCAGCAGCTCGCGAATCGCGCCGACGCGGCCGTCCATCATGTCGCTCGGGCAGACGACGTCCGCGCCGGCCTCGACGTGCGACACCGCGGTGCGCGCGATCAGCTCGAGCGACGCGTCGTTGTCGACCTCGCCGTCGGCGCCGAGCACGCCGCAGTGGCCGTGGCTCGTGTACTCGCAGAGACAGACGTCGGTGAGCAGCACAAGCTCCGGGAAGCGCGGCCGCAACGCGCGCAGCGCCTGCTGCACGACGCCGTCGTCGATCCAGGCGCCGGAGCCTTCCTCGTCCTTCTCCTCCGGGAGGCCGAACAGGATCACCGCCTTGACGCCGAGACGAACGAGCTCGTCGCATTCGCGCACGACCGACTCGACGGTGTGGCGGGCAAGCGCGGGCAGGCGCTCGTTCGGCAGCGCCTCCGGCGCGACGAAGAGCGGCATGACGAGGTCGTCGACGGAGAGCGACGTCTCGCGGACGAGGTCGCGCAGCTGCCCGGTGCGGCGCAACCGGCGCAGGCGGGTGACGGGGAACGAGCTCACGAGCGAAGGGTACGCGTCTCGGCCAGCTCGACCTCGACGGGAACGTCGCCTCCCCCCGACCACGGCTCGAGCTTGATGCGGTCCGCGAAGAACTCAAAGATCGCACGCCCGACCGCGAGCAGCGGCAGCGCGATCAGTGCGCCCGGCAGCCCGTACACCTCGAACCCAGAGGCGAGGCCGAAGATCACGAGCAGCGGGTGCAGCCGCAGCGCGTTCCCCATCACGTTCGGCACGACCACGTGACCCTCGATCTGGTGGATGCCGAGGAAGAGCAGCGCAACCCAGAGCGCGGAGATCGGATGGACGACGGCCGCGTAGATGATCGGCGGGATAGCGCCGAGCCACGGCCCGAGATATGGGATCACTTCCGTGATCGCGACCACCGCGCCGAAGAGCAGCGCGTACTGCTGCGCGTGTGGCAGGAGGCCGACGGCCGCCAGCACCCATAGGCCGAACCCCGCGCTCGTTCCGATGATCAGTGACAGCAGCAGCTGGCCGCGCACGTACGACGCAAGCGCGTGCTCGATGCTTCGCAGCAGCGGGTCTTCACCTGGTCGAGGCGGATAGCGCCTGTCGATCACGCGGCCGAACCGCTCCATGTCGAGCAGCATGTAGACGGACACGACGAGCAGCAGCACGGTCGAGAAGAGCGTCTTTCCGATCGAGATCGCAGCGCCTTCGACGAAGGTGACGATCTTGTTCGTGTACTTGCCGACGTCGCGGCGCTGGATCTGCCGCACGAGCTTGTGACCGCGCTGATCGATCTGGATCGACTTCAGGTGATGCGTGTTGAGCCAGTGCTGCAGGCGATCGACGTCCCGCGACGCCGACGTCTGTCCGGCGCTGCCGTGACGATTCGTGAAGTAATCGTTGAATCTGGTCGCCGCCGTCTTCGTCTGTCCGACGACGGCGGTCGCAATCGCCACGATGACGAGCCCCAACGCAGCAAGAAAGCTCAAGTACACGAACACGACCGAGAGGCCGCGCGGAAGCCGGGCCCGCTGGAGCCCCCTGACGATCGGATCGAGCAGCAGAGCAACGAGCGCCGCGATCAGGAACAGGAAGACGACGTGACCCGTCGCCCTCGCAACGATCCACACGAGCACCAGCACAATCGGCAAGCCGACGAGCTGAATCCAGCGCGGAACCTCAATGCGCGGCGGGCGCCCGTCCGTGCTCACGCCTCCGATGCTACCGCCCGGGTGATCGCATTTCGCCCTCCGGATTGGGACTGGTCGTTCCCCCTGGACGGCGCCCTCGCGTTGAAAGCACAGGAAACGTCCGCTACGGTGCCCTCGATGTCGCCTCCGGCGCCCACCCGGCGTGCCCGCAGGACCGCCAGCCGCCACCTCGACCGCGAGCGGCGGCTGCGCCGACTCGCCGTCCTCGTCGCCCTGCTCGTCGTCGGCCTCGTGACCGTGCTCCTGTCGGCTTTCGGCGGCTCCGGGGCGCCGGCCCAGGTCGCGCCGCCGGCCAGCGCCTCGCGGCTCCTCCCGGCCGGCCCGCCGCTGCCCT
>Ga0265338_10011739_pt1 | contig 10080 bp, 11 predicted proteins | sample 42126metaG_FD_193579 | JGI IMG/M metagenome (GOLD analysis project Ga0265338, IMG submission 193579) | Rhizosphere microbial communities from Carex aquatilis grown in University of Washington, Seatle, WA, United States - 4-21-26 metaG | ecosystem: Host-associated > Plants > Roots > Rhizosphere... | reverse complement strand
CCCACCCCAGGGAGAAGTGGAGCGGTTTGCGAGCGCGGCGCGCTCGCAAACCGCTCAGAAAAAAAGGGGGCGGAGGGCTTTGACCAACGCAAAGAACGTCAGGGATGACTCATAATCTTAGAGTAAACTCATCAATCAAGCGGACAAAATTCTCTGCAAGAAATTTTCCCATATGCGATGCCATTTCCAGGTTATGCCACGCTACTCCAAACTGTCCACAAATCTGCGGGGTGACGACCCCCAGACAAGGATGCGTCATGCTTTTACCAATGTTATCTTTCGCAGTATCGAAGAGGGATGTCTGAGTTGGAGTCGAGATTTTTTCTACCAGAACAATAGTATGAGGCTGAAAATGTGTTCCTTGCCAGAAATGAGAAACCATTGTTGCCACTGATGTTGTGATCCTTGCTTCCACTGTTGGCCCCGGTGCAGCAGCTTTTGGAAGTGTAGTCAGCACCGATCCAAACAGACAAAGCACAAGTGTGAACATCAGAACAATTCCCAATATGATCCAGAAGACGCGCTTTTTGGTAACGACCAGACTCATCGATGTTTCCCTTTCTTTGCTCCTGTTCTAAACTGAACCAGGACAAAATTTCCTGAACTCCCCCCTTTTACTATCGGCATATTTATTTAAAAATAGAGACTCACAAATATACCCAATCTATGTAGATAGACGGAGAGATGAACATCTCACTCCTGCATTGACGCCCGGCGAGCCAGAGCATACAATGAAGAGAGCAAAAAATGAGAACGATTATCATTCTTAAAAACAACTGACGCAAGATGGACTGATCTCATGGAAGATATGTTGAACGCGAACGCACGCGCTGTATTGGCGGTTTTGCGGGCCAGCGAGACACATCCCACTGCCCAGGAGGTGTACGATGAGGTACGCCTGGCACGACCACATATAGGATTAGCAACGGTGTATCGTATTTTACGCCAGCTTGCGGAACAGGGCATCATCAAAGTCCGGGGCTATGGAAGCGAGAGTGCGCGCTACGATGCGCGCACGCATCGCCACGATCACGCCTGCTGCACAGAATGCGGGGCATTGATCGATGTCCCCGTAGAAATGGTGCTCCCCACCGGGATGCTGGAGGCAGCGGCTCAAGCCACCGGGCTGGAAATCGATTCGCACGAACTACGGATTTATGGTCGCTGTAAGGGCTGCCAGGCGAGGAACAAAGAGCATGAGCACCGAAAAGAATATCGAGAAAAATACTGAGCAGATCGCTCTGCACAAAAGCGCACAGCCACCCTTGCATGAAGCTACACGCAAGGAACTGATCGCTGCGCTGAATGCTAACTGGCAGCGCGAGATTGAGGGGATGCGGACTTACCGCGCACTGGCGGAAAACGAAAAGGAACAGGGAAGGCATACTGTCCTGCTCAAACTGGCCGAGGCAGAAGAACGGCATGCGCAGAAGTGGGAGCGGAAACTGGCTGAACTGGGTGCTCCGACGCCGCAGGAGAAACGCACGCTGGGCGCGAAACTCAAAGGGTGGACCAGGCGCCAGGTTGGCACTGAGGCAGCCTTGCGTCATATGGAAGGCGAGGAAGACCGGGATATAGCGCGCTACGAGGCTCAGGCGCTTAAAATCAACGACACCGAGGCTCAGGGAATGTTACGCGAAGTACGGCGCGAAGAAGAAGGCCATGGACGAGTCATTCGCGAAATTATCAGCCCGATTGGTCCCCAGGGAATGCTGGATGTCATGCTCCGCCGTGAACGCTGGCATAAACGCGGCGGCGGCTGGCTGGGTGATGCGATCTATGGCGCAAACGATGGACTGGGCGCGGTCTTTGGTATCGTCAGCGGCGTGGCAGGCGCCACAAGCTCCGCTGGAGCTGCCGGAAGCCACCTGGTTCTGATCAGCGGCCTGGCAGGGATGCTGGCCAGCGCACTTTCGATGGGTTCCGGCGCCTACCTGGCAACCAAAGCCCAGCGCGAGGTCTACGAAGCCGAAATTGGTCGCGAACGCAGCGAAATCGAGGAGGATCCAGAGGAAGAGCGGGAAGAACTCTCGCTGATGTATCAACTTAAGGGTTTTACAGAAGATGAAGCACAGTTGCTGGCAACTCGTCTCTCAGAAAAACCTGACCAGTTTTTGCGCACCATGGCACACGAAGAACTGGGACTTTCGGAAGACAGTTTTCCCAACCCATGGGTCTCGGCCCTCTCAGCCATGGTCTCCACTGGCCTGGGCGCGTTTATTCCAATCATTCCTTTCTTCTTTATGCAGGGCATCGCGGCCATTCTCGCGGCTGCGGGAATCAGCCTGCTAGCCCACTTCGCCGTTGGTGCAGCCAAAACCCTGGTGACAGGGCGCTCGTGGATCAGCAGTGGCACAGAAATGACGGTCGTGGGCGCGATTGAGGCTGTCATTACATACGCCCTGGGCGTAGCTTTTAGCAAAGTAGCCTTGTAGCAAGTAAAATATGAGTCATGCCAAACGTTTAGAACGTTTGCCAAAGGCGCCCCACCCCGTTTTTTCATAGAGGTTTTGAGGCGGCCAGGCCGCCCGCCTCAAAACCTCCCAAAATCCTGGGGTGGGGAAGCATCGCCGGTTTTGGCGGATTTTTTCAAAATCCGGGATGATCCATATTTATTATTGAAACTGTTCTGTATGGCAAGATCGTTCTTAAGGCAGGAATAGTACAGTATACTTGCGCCGAGGAGTTCTCCATGCAGTCCCAAAAATCTTCTTTTTCCAGTTTTGCGCAATGGACATCGCTCAAACTGGGCAATCCGCTGGCCTTTGTCAGCGCGACAGCCATTATTGTCCTCTGGGCCATTACCGGTCCATTGTTTCATTTCAGCGATACCTGGCAATTAGTCATCAACACTGGCACTACCATTATCACCTTTTTAATGGTTTTTATTATTCAGAACACCCAGAACCGCGATAATGAAGCCATGCAATTGAAGCTGGATGAATTGATTCGCGCGGCAAAAGGTGCCCATAACGAAATGCTGGGCATTGAAAATCTCACTGACAAAGACCTCGATCTTTTGCGAACACGCTACGCCAAACTTGCCACAGCAACCAAAGAAGAGCTACGCCAGGGACTCAAGGATACTGGCGTGCCCAGAGTTTAAACATGAGCCAGACAAAAACATATACGCCAGGTTTGCGCGATATCAAGAGATAGGAGTATAATAAAAATACAACGTCAACAATCCTGGCCAACGCTAGCATTTTTAAGTCATCCTGAAACAAGGAACAAAGCTGTCTCGCTTTGTTCTTTCTGGCGCAGGTTTCGGACGTTGCTAGAAAAATTGTGCGGGTGAGATGCCTTGCGCCGGCCTGGGGCGACCACAATGCTGTGGTTACACGCTAACGCTCTGTAAACCAGACGTACTGCATGTAAGCAGCTTACGTTTCTGGTATAGAGGAACCTGGGTGTGTAGCCCGGTGAGGTTTCACTCCTCCTCTCTTTTGTTGCCCAATCCCGCCGTGTGTCCGTTTGCCTCTCGCCTCCAGAATTGAGGAAAATATGTATAAAGGTCAATCGGGTATGTGGTCCTGGCTGTTGCATCGCATCACCGGGCTGGGTATCCTCCTGTTCCTGCTCGTTCACATCGTAGACATTTCCCTGCTCAATTTCGGCCCCAATGTGTACAATGAGGGTATCGCGTTCTTTGGCACGGGCATTATCCGCGTGATCTCGCTGGCCTTGATTGCAGCTGTGTTCTATCATGCCTTTAACGGGGTACGCATTATTCTGATTGATTTCTGGCCCAGAGCTGCCCGTTATCAGGGTTTAATGTTTGGCATTGTCATGGCGATCACGATTATCAGTTTCGTGGGTCTGGGTTGGTTTATCATTGCCCCGATCTTTGGGGTCAATCTGGGTAATTCTGGAAGCATGATGTAGCCTCCATTGGAGTCGTTTTAGAGGAGTTTTTTTTCATGCGTATTTCGAGTGGGTATGGTCCCCGCCCAGCCGGCGGTGGCTTTGAAATGTTCTCCTGGTATTTCTTTCGCATCTCTGGTGTCGCGCTTATCTTTCTGGCGATTATCCACCTGTTTGTGAACCATGTCACAACGGATGTATCCTGTACCAGCTATCAATTAGTTTCGATCCGCTATCAGAATCCGTTCTGGCGGCTGTATGACTGGCTTCTGTTAACCCTGGCCTTGCTCCATGGTATGAACGGCCTGCGCATCCTTATAGACGACTATGTGCATACAAACGGCTGGCGGCTCTCACTGCAATCGTTGCTGGCTGTTGTGACGCTGATCTTCTTTATGCTGGGTACGATCACGTTGATTACTTTCCATGGTGCGAACGTTGGCCCCAGTTGTCTCCCGGCGCACTTCTAGAGAAGAACGAGGAATACTATGTACTATAAATTTGATGTGGTGATTGTTGGCGCGGGCGGCGCGGGTCTGATGGCCGCGATGCAATTGCCAAACGCCAGCGTTGCGGTGTTGAGTAAAGTCTATCCGACGCGCTCACATACCGGTGCGGCGCAGGGCGGAGTGGCCGCGGCTCTGGGCAACCAGGAAGAGGACCACTGGAAGTGGCATATGTACGATACCGTCAAAGGTGGCGACTACCTGGTGGACCAACCCGCGGCGGAAATCCTGACCCGCGAGGCTATCGATGCGGTCTATGAACTGGAACATCGCGGCCTGCCCTTTAACCGTACCAAAGATGGGCGTATCGATCAACGGCGCTTTGGCGGCCATACGCGCAACTTTGGCGAGGGACCGGTGCGCCGCTCTTGCTACGCGGCTGATCGCACAGGGCATATGATTCTGCAAACGATGTACCAGAGCGCGATCAAAAACGAGGTCCGTTTCTTTAATGAGTACCTGGTACTGGACCTGCTCTTTAGCGAGGGCCGGGCCTGCGGCATTGTCGCTCTGGAGATTCGCACGGGCGAGATCCATACTTTCCATGCCAAAGCAGTGCTTTTTGCGACCGGTGGCTATGGACGCGCCTGGAAAGTGACCAGCAACGCTTTTGCCTGTATGGGTGACGGCATGTCAATCGCTTACCGCCGGGGTATCCCCTTGCAGGATATGGAGATGTATCAGTTCCATCCCACCGGCATCTACAAGGTCGGGGTGCTGTTGAGCGAGGCGGCACGCGGCGAAGGCGGCAAGGTCCTCAACGGCAAAGGCGAGTACTTTATGGAACGCTATATGCCTACCCTCAAAGACCTGGCCCCGCGCGATATTGTCTCACGCTGTATCATTCAGGAGATCAACGAGGGACGCGGCGTAGATGGTAAAGATTATGTCTACCTGGATGTGCGCCACCTGGGCGCGGCGGTGATCAATGAGAAATTGCCAGACATTACGGACTTTGCCCGCAATTATCTGGGTGTCGAGCCGATAACCGAGCCGGTGCCGATCCAGCCGACCGCGCACTATGCCATGGGCGGCGTGCCCACCGATGTAGATGCGCGCGTGGTGATCGATCCACAGTGGACCCCCATGCCTGGCTTCTACGCTGCTGGCGAGGTTGCCTGTGTCTCTGTCCACGGCGCGAACCGCCTGGGCACCAATTCACTGGTTGACCTGATTGTCTTCGGACGCCGCGCTGGCAAGCATATGGCGAAATTTATCGCTGAAAACGACCACGCGCAGCTTCCGACTGAGCCAGAGGACTATTCGCGTCAGATGGTCGATAAGCTCTATACCTCGACCGGGCATGAATCGGCGGCTCGGATTCGCAGCGTCTTGCAGCAAGAAATGCTGGACCGGGTCTTTGTCGAGCGCGAAGAGAAAGGCTTGAAAGTGGCACTCGACACGGTCGCGGGCCTGCAAGATGCCTATCAAAACGTCGAGTTACAGGATAAGGGCAAGAAGTTTAACACGGAGCTGGTCGAGGCCATCGAACTGGGCTTCCTGCTGGACTGCTCGGAAGCTACTGTACATGGCGCTCTGGCCCGCAAGGAGAGTCGCGGCGCGCACTATCGCACTGACTATGAGAAACGCGATGATGCCAACTGGCTGAAGCATACGCTGGCCTACAAAGGCACCACATCCCACGATGTCCGCCTGGACTATAAAGACGTTATTCTGATCGATGATCCGATCTTTAAGCCCAAAGAGCGCAAATACTAAGGCAGGCGTTTACCAGGAGATTTTTCATTATGAACATATTGATGCGCATTAAACGTTTCGATTCCGAGAAGGATAATAAACCTTACTGGGACGAGTTTCGTGTCGAGGCTGATCCCATCGATCGTCTGCTCGATGCACTCAATACCGTAAAATGGACCATGGATGGTACTCTGACCTACCGACGCTCGTGCGCGCATGGCGTCTGTGGCTCGGACGCCATGCGGATTAACGGGCGCAACCGCCTGGCCTGCAAAGTACTGATCCGCGATGTAGGCAACAAGGTTACGATCGAGCCGATGCTTGGCTATCCTGTGATCAAAGACCTGGTGGTCGATATGGACGCCTTTATGGACAAGTACAAATCGATCAAACCCTACCTGATCACCCAGGACTCTGATCCCGGCACAGAACGCTTGCAGAGTCCTGAAGATCGTGAGCGTTACGATGAAGGTACCAAGTGTATTCTCTGCGGCGCCTGCACCGGTTCCTGTCCGTCGATCTGGGCCAATCCCGACTGGGTCGGACCCGCCGCGATCGTCAACGCGCATCGCTTTATCTTCGACAGCCGCGACCAGGGTGCCGCCGACCGTTTGAAGATTCTCAGCGATCGCAATGGTGTCTGGCGCTGTCGCACCATTTTCAATTGCGCTGATGCCTGCCCACGCGGTATTCCGGTCACGGACCTGATTGAGCAGGTTAAACGCGCGATTGTCTATGGAGACAAGGGCGCAAAGTAGGTTCCTACAGGCCAGAAATCGTCTCTGTTCCCGACCCTGCACTCCGGGGTCAGGAACAGAGACGCTTCTCTTTTATGCCTGTGACGGTACAGTGAAATGGAAAACGTAAGGTGTCTGAACACCAGGCAGCGTAAAAGTAAAGGTCCAGGGACCTTGCTGATTATAAAGAGAAACATTGAGCAAGAAAACAGAATCGGATGTATAACGTGTATCACGCGACCAGGACACACCTCTGCTCGTCGATGTGACAGATTTACTTCCTGCTTTGAGCGCAAAAGGACCGGGGCCATCTGGATCTGTTGCCCCTATACGCAGATACACGTAAACTGAACTGGGAGCAACGACCACGCGATCCAGGGTAAGCGTATTGCCGTCAATGGTCTGGGACTGGACAAGGGTTGCAGTCCGTGCCTCATGAAACGGCACAACAAATTTAAAAACTGCCGCAGGGGTTGCAGTGACAACAGGCGTACTGGTACCTGCAGGAGGAATCTCCGCGCCTGGAGGCAAGATTTGCAAATTCAGGTTAAGCGGCTGAGCAGCACCTGGGAGTGGAGCAACCGCGAGAGGGGTTGGATCGAAATTAAAGGTCATAAGATTGTTCGTACCTTGATCTCCTGCCCCCTCAAGAACCTGTCCTTCTGGCGTAGTTAAAATGACCTTGAACAGACCTGCATTTACAGGCGATGGCCCCTGGAACGATAAAAGAACTGTTATTCGGTTACGATCCGCGTAGGCATATTTCAGGGTGATAGAAACACCTGCCACAATTTTCGTTGCATTGATACTCGTCAGTTGTCCTTGCGAGCATAACCATTGCAAACCTGGATCGACAACGTTGCAAACGGCTGGATCATCTGACGTGGGCGCAATGCCTGTGCCCACCTGCGTGGCCCCGTCATGGTGTGTAAACAGGACTACCGAGCCAGCAATCAGGGCGCAGACAACCAGAACGGCGGCGAACAGGCTGGCAAGGCGCAGGGAACGGGCACTGCGTCTGGGCAGAGCCAGGAGACGACTATCTGGCCTCATACGTTCATTGGTCTGGGCAGGCGCAGTTTTCGCGCTCTTCTCCTCAAGCAGTTCCGGTGAGATCTCTGCCAGAGGCATTACGGACGGCAAAGCGCGGATTGCCGTTTCCATCAAAGCGTAGGCAGCATACGCTGAGGAACAGGACGGGCAGATCTGTACATGGGCTTGAAGTTCTGCGCGCTCGGTAGACGAAAGATCGGACGGATGGCGAGCAGCCAGGCTCCTGGCCCGGTCTGAGCAGGGTCTAGATTGAGACAGATTCATTTGTTCGCTCCTTTCAAAGGGGATGATTGCTCGGAAGCCAGACGTGCATATGCCTGGCGAAATTGCTCGCAGCCACGCTGGACATAGACACTGATACTTTTTTCGCTCAAGTGGAGAAGATCCGCGATCTCGCGCTGCGCGAAACCACCCTCGATCTGAAGGAGCAGACAGGCGCGATACTTTGGCACAACGCTCGCCAATGCCTGTTTGACATGCTCGGTTTCTCCAATCCGCGCAGTAGTATCCAGCACCTGGGGCGACCTGCCCTGCTCAACTGTTGACCAGGCAAGCCAGTGACGATGCTGGCGTGTCTTCAGGTAATCGATGGCCACATTGGTAGCAATGCGATAAAGCCAGGCGCTGAAATGGGCCGGCTCCCGTATCGCGGGCAGAGTAGACCAGACCTTCACAAATGTCTCCTGGGCCAGATCGCGCCCCTCCTCATCGTTGCCAACCATACGAGCCAGATAGGTACAGATCCGGGCGCTATAGTCTACAAAGAGTGCGTTAAAGGCTTCCAGGTCTCCCGCGCGTGCCAACGAGACAACCTCAGCCAGATGTTCATCGGCTGTATCTCTGCACACTGGCCTGGCAGATTGTTGCATAAAGATATTCCTTTCAGAGATCTATTGATATAGATAGATAAAAGTATATTTCTCATGTAATATAAGAGGAAAAAGACTCTTACATATATCAGTCGAATATATACTCGTATCAGTCAGGGTTCTCTCTATAAGACCGCAAAAGAAGCCCTAACCCTACAGGTTCGGGATTTCTGGCCGAAAGGCAGGATGGCATATAATAACAGGAGAAATAATCCAGTGCAAAGGAGCCTCTTCATGTCAAACACCGACAACGGAGAACCCTGGGAACACCACGTCATCACTACCAATGGTATTCGCATGCACTATGTGACACAGGGGCAGGGCGAGTTGATTGTCCTGCTGCATGGCTTTCCAGAATTCTGGTACTCGTGGCGTCTGCAAATACCGTTTCTGGCCGCGCATGGCTACCGCGTGGTAGCACCCGATTTACGGGGCTATAACGACTCAGAGAAGCCCGCACATGGTTATGATATACCAACCCTCCTGCGCGACATTGCCGGGCTGATTGAGGCTCTGGGTGAGCAAAAAGCCATCATCGTTGGCCATGATTGGGGCGGCGTGCTGGCCTGGCAATTCGCGTTTGAGTATCCCGACCTGACCTCGCGCCTGGTTGTGCTGAACGCACCACATCCAAAAGCCATGCAGCGGGAAATGCGCACCTTCAAACAATTGCGCAAAAGCTGGTATGTCTTCGCTTTCCAGGTACCCCGGTTGCCCGAATACCTGCTTCTGCGCAAACAGGCCAGCATGATCGGACGTATGCTCCTCAGTTCGGCGGTGCAGAAAGCCGCTTTTCCGCCAGAAGCTATCGCGCAATACCAGCAAGCCTTTAGCAAACCTGGAGTAGCGACCGCCGCACTGAACTACTATCGCCGGCTTTTCCGGCGGGGACCGCGCGGCCAGGGAACCCACACTGGCCAGATCAGCGCGCCGACCCTCCTGATCTGGGGTGAGCAGGACATCGCCCTGGGCATCGCGTTGACCTATAACCTGGAACGCTGGGTACCCCGGCTCCAGGTGCGCCGTATTCCAGCAAGCGGGCACTGGGTCCAGCAGGAACGGCCCGACCAGGTGAACCAGTACCTGCTGGAATTTTTGCAAACATCTGAGGAACAGTGAAGATGCGCTACTTTTGCCCAAAGGCAACATAGATGTGAAAAATCGTATGGTACGCCTCCCACTCGGCAGCCAGGGTCGCATGGGTGGCATCAAAGAGTTCGGGCGTAATAGCCAGCATCTGGCAGAAGAGGCCGCGTAAACCAATGAAGGCCGCCAGCATATTCTGCGCCAGCGCGTGCCCCAGGCGTCCACCCCAGCGGCCCACGGGCATACGGAGCACGCGCTTCTCCACAT
>Ga0265338_10011737_pt1 | contig 10082 bp, 11 predicted proteins | sample 42126metaG_FD_193579 | JGI IMG/M metagenome (GOLD analysis project Ga0265338, IMG submission 193579) | Rhizosphere microbial communities from Carex aquatilis grown in University of Washington, Seatle, WA, United States - 4-21-26 metaG | ecosystem: Host-associated > Plants > Roots > Rhizosphere... | reverse complement strand
TTTGCCGCCCGTTGCACTCGGCCTTTTCTTTGCCGGAAAAATCGCGCGCATCTTTCGCGAAGGAATGTTGCAGGCCGCGCAATCGGAATTTGTCACCGCCGCGCGCGCCAAAGGGCTGGCCGAGCAAACGCTGTTGCTCAAGCACGCCGTTCGCATCGGCATTTTGCCGGTCATTTCCTATTCCGGCCCGATGCTCGCGGATTTGCTGACCGGTTCGTTTGTCATCGAAAGCATTTTTCAAATTCCTGGCATCGGCGTCTTTCTCGTCAACAGTTCATTGAACCGCGATTACACCGTCGTCGTCGGCCTGTCGCTGCTTTACGCGATCCTGTTGATCGCGCTGAATCTAATTGTTGATTTCGCCTACACCTTGCTCGATCCGCGTGTGCAATATGAATGATCACAAAGTTGACAGTTCAGGTTTGAAGGTTGAAAGTCCAAATTCCGGCTCTAAACCCGCATGGCTTCGCTTCAAAAAAAATCGCGCCGCAGTCATCAGTGTCTGGTTTTTAATTTTCCTGCTCGTCGCCGTCATCATCTGGCCGGTCATTCTGAAAATGTCCACCGCCCGTTTCACGCAATTGCACAACCCTGATGAACTTTCTGACGCGCAATTTTCACCGCCGACGGCGCAACATTGGTTCGGCACTGATTTGCACGGGCGCGATTTGTTTTCGCGCTGTCTGTTCGGCGCGCAAATTTCCCTGCTCGTCGGCGTCGTCGGCGCAATCGTCAGCCTCGTCATCGGCGTGCTGTGGGGCGCAATCGCCGGCTACGCCGGTGGGCGCACTGATGCGATTTTGATGCGTATCGTAGATGTGCTTTACTCATTGCCGACAATTATTTTCGTCATTGTCCTTATCGCCACCTTGGGAGAAATCATCAAGGACTCGCATTTTGTCCAAAATTCTCCGATGCTCGAAAGCAGTTTGCGCGTGATTCTTTTGTTCGTCGGACTCGGCGCGGTTTCGTGGCTGACGATGGCGCGGATCGTGCGCGGACAAGTATTGTCGCTGCGGACACGCGCGTTTGTCGAAGCCAGTCGCGCACTTGGCGCAAAGCCGCATTGGATTATCGCGCGTCACATCATCCCGAACATTTTTGGAATCGTAATCACCTACCTCGCGCTCACGATGCCAGCGATTATTCTTTACGAATCGTTTTTGAGTTATCTGGGATTGGGCGTGCAGGCACCGATGGCCAGTTGGGGCACTCTGATTTCCGAAGGCGTTTCACAAATCAATCCGATCCGCATCTACTGGTGGCTGATTGTTTTCCCCGGCGGCATTTTGGTTTCAACTTTGCTCGCGCTGAATTTTCTCGGCGACGGCCTGCGCGACGCGTGGGACGTGAAAGCAAAATGATCAACAGAAGCAAACGAAGGAAACAAAGATTTATTCGATCCAATTGTCTTCGTTGACTTCGTTAACTTTTGTTCAATTCTTCAATCCTCCAATCTAAAAATTTTGAACAATGTTTCGGCGTTGCTTTGTTTCGCAGCGGCCAATACGCGTTAAAATCTTTCTGCAATCTTTTCAATTCTTGAATCTGCGTTCGCGCTGATTTTTTTGCCGCTAATTTTTTCCCGGCGGCGACGGATTGCTGCCACAACATGAATTGGCATGACTGCGCCGCCATGCGCGCCGCCAAATCCAGTTCGCGCGCCAAAATTTTTCCTGAATCCGATTTTGGTTTTGCGCGCGCCAGAATTTTTCGCTGGTTTTCAATTTCGTTCAACGCCGCGAGGATTTTCCTCGCCGGAATTTTGGCAAACCATTTCAGCCCGTTGCGGCAAACCAGTTCGCGGTCTTCCGGCTTCGGCGCGGCGATGACCGTGCCGAGCGGCGTTTCATTTACTGCCTTGACGCCGAGTTTTCCATGCGCAAAACCAAGTTTGAATGCGGCATCAGCGATGCTGCCGGTTGAATCCTCAAACACCTCGCGGCTCAAAACGGCGGGAAGAATTTTTTCGTCCAAGGCTTTTGAATTCCATGCCAGCGCCGCGCCAGCGGCAAACATCGGCCAGCTCACGGCCAGCGGCTGCGGATGTCCGCCGTCGCCCCAATCGGTGTTGAGAAAACCGATTGCGCCGAACTTTTTTCCGGCTTTCGCCGCAGCGCGAAGATTGGCAAGCGCGTTGTCGTGTTTGCCGATGAGTGTTTGCCAGGTTGAAGTGCCAGGGCAGACGTAAAATGGAATTTTTGCTTTCGCAAATTGCGCGGCTTCTTTTGCAAACGGATGATTTGCTTCGTAACCCCAATTCAGCGCGATGATGGTAGGGCTGACCTGCGGGTCAGCCTTCTTTCGCACGCCCTGGCTGACTCGCAGGTCAGCCCTACCCAATTTTGCCAGTTCTGAAATCAATTTCGGATATTTCAAAATGATGTCGCCCCAGAACATCATTTTCTTGTCGCGCGTGGAAACTTCGCGGTGAATTTTTTTAAAGAAATTCAGATAGATGCGGCCTTTGCCTTTGGTTTCGCACAGCTTTTTGCTCTGGCCACGGCCCAAATCCCAGGTCTCGTCGCAGCCGACGTTGAAAAATTTGCTGGAAAAATCTGGCAGTAATTCATCGTAAAGCCCGCGCAAAAAGGGCAGGGTGCCGGGATTATTGGGTGCAAGCGTCGTCGGGCGGCGGATAAATTCGCCGCTCGCGTCTTCATAAGGTTCGGAAACTTCAGCGATTTTTTTCAGGCGCGAGTCTTCCAGAAAATAACGCAGGTGGCCGAAGGAATTTTGGTTCGGCACAAGGTCAATGCCGAGTTCGCGGCAGCGCGCGTCGAGGATTTGGATTTCCTTGGCCGTGAGCGCGCCCCAGCTTTGCCAGACGGATTTGTATTTTTTGTAGGCGAACGTGTGCTCGATGTAAAGTTGCAGCTCGTTGATTTTGAAATCGGCGAGTCTTTCGGCGAGGTCGAGCAGCGTTTCCAGTTTCGGCACGCGGCCGCGCGAGATGTCGAGCATCACGCCGCGACGCGGGAAATCCGGCCAGTCGCGAATTTTAAGACAAGGTAGTTTTCGTCCGTATTCGCGTAGCAATTGCCGCAACGTCGCCGTGGCCGCGCGCAGGCCGCCGGTTTCGCGGAAGGAAATTTCAATTCCGGTTTTGGAAATCGCCAGCGCGTAGCCTTCGGGATGATCCGGCGCGGAATGGGTGCTGACGACTTTGATTGCGGCCAGCGGTTTCTGCTTCGGCAGCGTGAACGTGCCGCGAAGAATTTTCAGCGAGCGAGGGCAGGGGAGCAGGTTCAATGTAAAACGGTTCGGCATCGGCCTTTAATTAGCCACAGATTGAACACGGATTAAACACGGAAATTTTCCGAGTGAAGAAAATTAAATTAGCCCTTCAATTTCTTTAAGGGTTTTTCCCTGACTATTTCTCCAAGCAGTCAATCCATTGACATGTCCTCCGCAAACAACTGCCGCAGCCGCGCTTGGACTGGAGAATTCTGTATCACTTGTAAAAAGAAATTTGTCTTCCATATCCTTCAGAATGTCAGTTTCTCCGAGATCATGGCGCATTTTGATTACCCATGGTGGCGCTGATGGCCTCAAATCAGGCGTTGCTTCTGAATTTTTAAGAACTACAAATCCATTTGGCGTGCGTTGTCCCGTTGCAACCAATCCTTTTATGTTAAACGTCAAAGTGGCATTTGCGGTCTTCGACTTTTCAGCCTTCACCAACGGAATCAAAATATCGCAGCCTAAAATAGGCAGAAGCTGGCGTATGCGAACTAAAAAAACATCCATGTCGTTACGGTCTGATTCTGGCAAACGCGAACCACTGTTTTGTCCATTTTGAATTTGGAAGCGGCCAACAGAATTTGCTTCCTCGATAAGCTTGCCTTCCAAATACCGAATATGAGACTTCGTAAGATTTTCGTCTTTACTGACAAACAAAATCATCTGCACTCAAAATTCCTTGTCTCGCTGCTGGCGAATTCTGTCTCGCACAACTTCCGCTTCTCCGATGTAAGCAAGCGGATTGTTAGTATCGGGATCGCGCCCGATTAAAAAATAAATGCCTGACTGCGACATTTCTTCGCGATCCAATACTTGTTCAAGTTCCGAACGTGGCGCGGCAATCGCTTTCCCGGTCCAATTGGAAATTTCGGCGACGCGAAGGCCTTCGGCTTCACCATTCGGAAGAAAGATTTTTATTGTCGCGCCTGCCATGACTTGATCCAACAGAGCAGATCAAACGGCAGATCACGCGTCAAATCCCATTTTGGCGCGCGTTATTTTTTCGGCGGCAGCTCGCGAATAAATGCCCACGAGACTTCGGCGGTCTGGCCGTTGTCGTAATGGACGTAAAAACCGGCGTTGCACCAATCTTCAAGTTCCACCCGCTCGACTTGAGCTTTGGGTGAAATGTGATTGGCTTTGCGGATGGTCGCGTGCGGTTCAAGAAATGTTAGGCCGTCCTCGAAATCCACCTCGAAGGCGTCTTCCCAGGCGAGATAATGGACGGCGGTAAGGTCAACCATCTTGGCTGTGCCAAACGGTTTCTTCAGGCTTGATAATGTCGGTGTCATAAGCGGCCTTTGCCTTTCAATTCCATGATGATATTAACCAAGTCTTTCGGTGGTGTCCAGTTTTCCAAGCCTTGCAATGTGTCCAAGTCCACGCGGCCAAGCTTTTTTCCTTTGTCTGTTCGCACATGAACATGGCGCGGCGCATGGTCGCCAATCCACCAGAAAATAATATAACCGCCGCGACGGATTTTGCCCATGACTCAAAATTATTTTTGCGCTGCAATCATCCCGCTCTGGCGCGCGTAATTGAACAGGCCGCCGGCGTCCACGACGGGGCGGACGTCGCCGAGCGGCTTGAATTTGATGACTTTGCCGGTCGCCTGGACGGTGACGGTGGCGGCGTCGAGGTCAACGGTCACGACGTCGCCGGTCTTCAAGGTGTCGCAGAGGCGTTCGGTGATTTCGCACGGATAGAGTTCGCCGGTGGCGACGGAATTGCGGAAGAAAATACGCGCGAAACTTTCGGCGAGGATGATCCGGCAACTGGCCGAGCCGAGCGCGATGGGCGCGTGTTCGCGCGAACTGCCGCAGCCGAAATTTTTCCCGCCGACGACGATGGGATAGTCGCTGTCGAGCTGGCCTTCCTTGACGTAGCGCGTGGCGTAGAGGGATTCGGGCAGGCCGGCGAGCGCGTGGCTGCCGAGCTTCTCGTATTCCTCGGGGATGGTCGGGACGAGGTTCAGGAATTGCGCGGGGATGATCTGGTCGGTGTCAATGTTGTCGCGCACGACATAAACGGGGCCGGTAAAAACAGATTTCGTCATGCCCTGAATGTGCCGCGAATGGGCGAGGTTTTCAATTTGAAAATGAATCCCTCCGAAAGTTTGCCTGCGAGTGAACTGAAATGAAACCATACCCGTTGACGACGGCGGGAATGGTGGTAAGTTTCACCCACAAATCAGAAGCCTGAATATGGATGGACTTAAAAAATTTACCGGCGACATAAAATGGCCGGTCATACCGGCAGTTTGCGTATTTTTTTTGACGCAATCGGCCAAACCTTTGAACTTCAACATCACTTATGATTCGAGCGTGACGAGCCAGGCGAATGCCGCGCAGATTGAAACGGCCTTTGGCGTGGCGACACAGACACTTCAAACGCTCTATACGAATTACAGCAGCGTCAATATTACCGTCTATTGGGGAGCAGTCGGCCCGTTCAGTAGCGGTATTGATCTCGGGAGAAGCGATGCATCAGCTTATTCTTTTTCATACACCGACATAACCAATGCCTTGCGTGCCACGCGAACCACGATAGCGGACAGTAATTCAGTCGCCAGCCTGCCTGCCACCGATCCAACCGGCGGTTCTTGGTATGTCCCGTTGGCCGAGGCCAAGGCGATGGGAATTTCCGCGTTAGTCCTTATTGACGCGAACAACACGACGACAAGTGATGGCGATGTCGGGTTCGCGTCCGATATCATCTACAATTTTAATCTGACCAATCGCGCGGCGATTTTCACCAACTATGACTTCATCGCGGTTGCGGAGCATGAGATTACCGAGGTCATGGGGCGCGACAATTTTGGCCTTAATCTAGGTGACAATTATGTGCCATACGACCTGTTCCGTTTTACCGCCAGTGGCGTCAGAAGTTTCAACGTGAACGACAGCAACGTCTATTTTTCCGCCGACAACGGCGTGACGGTGTTGAAATACTTTTATGGCGATGTCAACACAGGTGACATCCAAGATTGGGCGGGCAGCACGCCGCCGGACGCGTATGATGCCTACCTTTCAAATGGACAGGTGGGAAGACTTTCATTCGCCGACCTCACGGCGTTGGACATCATCGGTTATAAATTAAATTTTCCGGCCCCGCGTTTGACCGGCACGCCGCTGGCAAATGGGAATTTCAAAATAGCCTTCACCAACGTGACCGGTTTGAGCTTCGTAGTCCAGGCAACGACAAATCTTTCGCTGTCCACGAGCAATTGGACGAATCTTGGAACGCCGGTCGAAAGTCCTGCCGGCCAATACCAGTTCACGGACACTCATGCCAATAATGCGCGCTTTTATCGCGTAAGCCTGCCGTGAACGGAACAGCCCGGATGGCGGGATTGTTAATCAGATTTCAATCGTCGGCTTTTCCGGTGGCGGAGTGTTTCGCTGTTCGCGTTTTCGCAATGCAATGACAGCAATGGTGCAGGCCGTCCACGTCGGCAGGTCATCCAAAACAGGAACGAGTTCGACGACAAAGGTGGGCAGCAGCAAGATGTGAAATCCAATCGTCCAGCTCGTCAGCGCCATCGCCACGCAGTCAATGGCCTGATCGCCGAAAACCCAGCCGAGCGGGCCGAGGAGAAGTTGCAATCCGTCCGCAAATACGGCCGCCGCCAGCGCAAGAACGATCCGTGTCCGCGTCAGTTTTGGCGCGCGAAACATCCGGTTTAACCTGTCGGGCGATTTCATCGACGGGACGAATTGAAAGCAATCAGCTTGCCGATACCAAGCACGTTTCTATAATTGGCGCGTGCTCGACATTAAATTGATCCGCGAAAATACTGATTTTGTCCGTGAACGCCTCAAAACGCGTGGGGCAGGGGACGAAGCGAAAATTGACGAACTGCTCAAGCTTGACGAACAACGCCGCAGGCTGCTGACGGAACTGGAATCGCTGAAAGCGCAGCGCAATCGCGTCTCAAAGGAAATCGGCGCGCTGATGGGTCAGAAGAAAATCGCCGAGGCAGATGCGAAGAAAGCCGAGACGAAAGATTTGGGCGAGAAAATTTCCACGCTCGACAAACAAGCGGCGGAAGCTGAAACGGCGCGCGATGCGCTGATGTTACAATTACCGAATTTGCCACATGAATCAATTCCACTCGGTAAAACAGCGGAAGACAATCCTGAAATCCGCGTTCACGGTGAGAAAATAAATTTCTCTTTCAAACCAAAATCTCACGTCGAGCTTTGCGAGTCGCTCAAGCTGGTGGACTTCGCTCGCGGAGCAAAGCTTTCCGGCAGCGGATTTTTGCTCTACACAAATTGGGGCGCGCGGCTGGAGCGGGCGCTGATTCAATTTCTTTTGGATTTGCACATCACGGAACATGGCTACACGGAAGTTTCGCCGCCGTTTATTGTAAGCAAGGATTGCATGATTGGCGTCGGGCAATTTCCAAAATCATTAGATCAGGCTTATGCGGTGAGAGAAGGCTTGGATGATAGAACCTTGGGGAATTTATATTTGGTGCCAACGGCGGAATCGCCCGTGGCGAATATTCATCGCGAAGAAATTTTAGCGGAGAAACAACTTCCGATTTTTTATTGCGCTTACAGCCCGTGCTTTCGAGCGGAAGCGGGTGCGGCGGGCATCGGCACACGCGGCATGATTCGCGTTCACCAATTCGACAAAGTTGAATTGATAAAAATTGTGAAGCCGGAAAATGGCTACGATGAACTGGAAAAGTTGTTGGCAAACGCGGAAAAAGTTTTGCAACTGCTTGGATTGCATTATCGCGTCATCATGCTTTGCACCGGCGACATGGGTTTCACGAGCGCAAAAACTTACGACATCGAAGTCTGGGCGCCGGGGCAGGGGAGCTATCTCGAAGTATCGAGTTGTTCAAATTGCGAAGATTTTCAGTCGCGGCGGATGAACCTGCGTTTCAAAACCGAGGCTGGCGAAAATAAATTCCCACACATCCTCAACGGCAGCGGCACCGCACTGGCGCGATTGTTTGTGGCGCTGATTGAAACTCACCAGCAGGCCGACGGCAGCGTGTTGATTCCGAAACCGCTTCAGGCGTATCTGAAAACGGACAAGATTTGTTGAAGCGTTAAATCGTGAATTGTTGAATCGGTTCATATTGCGCACGATTCAACGATTCAACGATTCAACCATTTAACGACATGAATATATTGCTCGCCAGCAGCGAAGTGCATCCGTTCTCCAAGACCGGCGGTCTGGCGGACATGGTCGGCGCGTTCGGCAGGGCGCTGGGGCGCGACGGGCACGAGGCGCGGATCGTCACGCCGTTGTATCGCGGCATCCGCGAGAGATTTCCGCAAATCCGGCGCGTGGACTGGAATTTTAATCTGCCGCTCGGTTCAAATTGGGTGCAGGCGGATTTGTGGTCGCTGGAAGCTGAAAAAAATCTGACGGTTTATTTCATTGATCATCCGTTTTTTTTCGACCGCGACGGGATTTATTTTGAGGACAACATCAGCTACCCGGACAACGATGCGCGCTTCATTTTTTTCTCGAAATGCGTCGCGCACCTTGCGCGCTACCTGCCGTGGCGGCCGGACGTTGTCCACATCCACGACTGGCAGACGGCAATTGTGCCTGCGTTGATGCTCCACCAGAGGCGCGCGGAAGGCTGGTTAAATCCGCCACCGACCTGCCTGACGATCCACAACCTTGCGTATCAGGGAATTTTTCCGCCCGGCGCGTTTGCGCTGACAAACCTGCCGCAGGAATTTTTCACCGTGGACGGAGCGGAATTTTACGGGCAGATGAATTGTCTCAAGGCCGGAATCGTCTTCGCCGACGCCATCACGACCGTCAGCCCTCGTTACGCACGCGAAATCACGACCGAGGCGATGGGCTGCGCGCTGGACGACCGGCTGCGTCTGCGCCGGAAAAATCTTTTCGGAATCCTCAACGGCGTGGATTACGGGGAATGGAACACGACGGACAATAAATTTTTGCCGAAGCCTTATTCCGTGACGCGGCTGGCCGGAAAAGCGGCGGACAAGCTGGCGTTGCAAAAAGAACTCGGCCTGCCGCAGCAAAAAAAAACGCCGCTGTTCGGCACGATTTCGAGGCTTGCGGAGCAGAAAGGCGTGGACATCCAGCTTGGCGCACTGGCTGAAATGTTGAGCGCGGACATCCAGTTCGTTTTGCTCGGCAGCGGTTCGCCTGCGTTTGAGCGCGGTTATCTGGAACTGGCGAAACGTTTTCCTGGCAATGTCGCTGTGCGCGTCGGTTACGACGAAGGACTGTCGCATCGCATCGAGGCCGGGTGCGATTTTTTCCTGATGCCGTCGCTGTTCGAACCGTGCGGCCTGAACCAGATGTATAGTTTGCGCTACGGCACGATTCCCATTGTGCGCGCGACCGGCGGCCTGGACGACACCGTGATTGACTTCACTCAGGACGCGGCGCGGGCGAATGGAATCAAGTTTCAGGAATATTCCGCGCGTGCTCTGGCCAAGGCAATCCGCAAGGCGCTGGCGATATATCAGCTTCCGGATATATTCCGTCGCTACAGGCGAAACGGGATGCGCGCGGATTTCTCGTGGGAGCAGACGGTTGAAGAATATGTGAAAGTCTACGAACTGATCAACAATTTACAGGTAAGCACAGGCTGAAGCCGTCAATAAAGCCGAATCTTTATTAAATATAACAAACAGGACATAACCCGTTGTGAATAAACATGAAAATAATTTGTGAATAACGTTGACATGGTTTTGGGAAAAGGCATGAGGAAAGCAGAAAAAACGCTTTTAGGAGGCGGACAAAGACCGCCGCGCTGATGCTGAATTTAGTGTTCTGCCCGAACTGAATTAATAACGAGCTGTCGCGCAAATCCACGACTCAATAAT
>Ga0265338_10011736_pt1 | contig 10082 bp, 6 predicted proteins | sample 42126metaG_FD_193579 | JGI IMG/M metagenome (GOLD analysis project Ga0265338, IMG submission 193579) | Rhizosphere microbial communities from Carex aquatilis grown in University of Washington, Seatle, WA, United States - 4-21-26 metaG | ecosystem: Host-associated > Plants > Roots > Rhizosphere >... | reverse complement strand
TCGTCCGGCTACAAGCCGAACCTCTCGGTCTTTGCCGGCTACAACTGGTTCAACGCGCAATTCACGCCGCCGGTCGCGCTCGATCACGACATCAACGGCTGGAACGCGGGGGCACAGATAAGCTGGAATATTTTCGACGGAATGTTGACGCACGGCAAGGTCGTGCAGGCAAAAGCGCTTTACGCAAAATCGAAAACCTCCGTGGACGAAGGGGCGCGCAATGTCGAACTGGAGGTGCGCACGACCTATTCCGATTTCCTCGAGGCGAAGGAAGTTTTGGAATCGCAGAAAACCGTGCAGGCCGAGGCCGAGGAATCCCTGCGCGAAGCCAACGCCCGCGCCGGGGCCGGCACCGGCACGCAGCTCGACGTGCTCGACGCCGAGAATTCGCTCACGCAGGCCCGCAGCACGCAGGTGCAAGCGTTGCACGATTACGACGCCGCGCGCGCCCGGTTTGAACGCGCCATCGGTGCCGACATGGTCCAAACTGCGTCGGCGAAGTAATCACTGGCCGGGGGGCAAACGGCGCCGCAGATTGTCTGTTAGGCGACATTTGCGCGTGAGCTTTTGTATGCGAGACTGTCAATGAATATACAACCAAAGGAAACTTATGAATCGTAAGCGCGCGGTAATCATAGGAGCCACCGCCGGTTTGGTGTTCGGCATTCTTATGTTTGGCATAGCCTTTTCGCTACGTCACAAGCCTGATTGGTTTCTCCAAGACGCGTTTTTTTTCATTCATGCACCGGTGATGGCCGTCGTTCTTCACTTGCATGCGCGGACTTATGACTGGGATACAAACGCAGGATCATTACAAGTCATGGCAGCTTTCTTGTGTTATTGGACGTTGCTCGGAACTTTAGCCGGGCTTGTTTGGCAGACTTTTCGGAATCGGAGATATACCAGCCATGTCGCTTAATATGAGGATAGGCTGCAAGGCCGTTTGATCGTGGCGGACAAAATCTGCCGTGTGAATGCCATTTACCATTGCAGCGGCGATGGATTTCGTGGATTTTGTCGCACGTGAAAATTCAGCGCGCCTTGCTCTCCGTTTCCGACAAGACCGGCCTCATTCCTTTCGCCCAAATCCTCGCCAAGACCGGCATTGAAATCATTTCCACCGGCGGCACCGCCAAGGCATTGCGCGAAGCCGGGCTGAAGGTGAAGGACATCAGCGAGCACACCGGCTTTCCAGAAATGCTCGACGGCCGCGTCAAGACGCTGCATCCGAAAGTCCACGGCGGTCTGCTCTACATCCGCGGCAACGAGACGCACGAGGCCGCCGTGAAGGCGCATAGCATCGCGCCGATTGATCTGGTCGTCGTAAACCTTTATCCGTTCGAACAGACGGTGGCCGAGCCCAACGTCAGCCTGCACGACGCGATTGAGAACATTGACATCGGCGGGCCTTCAATGCTCCGCAGCGCGGCGAAAAATCACGACAGCGTGACGGTGGTGGTGGACCCGTTTGATTACGACGAAGTGGCGAAGCAGATTTCCGAAACCGGCAATACGACGCTGGAATTGCGCCGCAAACTCGCCGCGAAGGTCTATGCCCGAACAGCGGCTTACGACGCGGCCATCGCAGCACATTTGCAGAAGGAATTTGCCGCAGGCAAAAGCTCACTGCCGCAGGTGCTGACGATTTCCGCACCGCTGGCGCAGCCACTGCGCTACGGCGAAAATCCGCACCAAACGGCGGCGCTTTACGGCAGGTTCCACGATTATTTCAAACAGCTCCACGGCAAGGAACTTTCCTATAACAACATTCTGGATTTGACGGCGGCGGCGAGCCTGATTGCGGAATTCAAAGACGATTCGCCGACACTGGCGATTTTGAAACACACCAATCCCTGCGGCGTCGGCCAGGGCGCGACTCTGCGCGAGGCGTGGGACAAGGCGTTCGCCACGGACCGGCAGGCGCCGTTCGGCGGCATCATCGCGGTGAACCAATCGCTCGACGGCGCGTGCGCGGAGGCTATCGCGGAAATTTTCAGCGAGGTCATCGTGGCCCCGGAATTTTCGACGGAAGCGCTGGCGGTCTTGCAGAAAAAGAAAAATTTGCGACTGCTGCAAATGTTGAAATGCCCGGTAGGGTCGTCGCGCTGCGACGACCGGACGCCGCAGCGCGGCGTCCCTACCGAATGGGATGTGCGGAGCGTGGGTGCGGATTCATTCTTGCTGCAGCAACGCGATTTGAAGACGACCGCCGCCGCCGATTTGAAAATTGTGACGAAGCGACAGCCGACGGCGACGGAGCTGAAGGCGATGTTGTTCGGCTGGCGCGTGGTGAAGCATTTGAAATCGAACGCGATTCTTTATTGCGGCGCGGACCGCACACTCGGCACGGGCGCGGGCCAGATGAGCCGCGTAGATTCCAGCCGCATCGCGGTGTGGAAGGCGGGCGAGGCGAAACTGCCGCTCAAAGGCAGTGTGGTTTGCAGCGATGCGTTCTTCCCGTTCCCCGACGGCCTGCTTGCGGCGGCGGACGCGGGCGCGACGGCGGCAATCCAGCCGGGCGGTTCGGTGAAGGACGCGGAAGTGATTGCGGCGGCGGACGCGCGCGGCATGGCGATGGCGTTCACCGGCACGCGGCATTTCCGGCATTAAGTTCCGGCTGGCGGGACGCTTCGCGCCACCATTTTGTTCAGCGGAACAACCGGTAAATCAGCGCGAATTGGGCGACGGTGACGGCGGCAATGAGCGCCCAGACGAAAAGCTCGCGCAGGCGCAGACCGCGCTGCCTGGCAGCGGCGAACCAGAATTGCAGTTTCGCGGAGCCAACCGTGATGATGTCGCCGTTGCGGAGAGTTTGATTTTGAAACGGCCCGCTGTTGACGGCGACCAGCGCATCCGGCGCCACCGCAAGATTAAAACCCCCGCTTTGAAATTCGAGCGCGAGGTGCTGGTCCCAGACGCCATCGTCGTCGAGCTGCAAATGGTTCCCCGGCGCGCGCCCGACGTGGAAAGGGAAACGGCGGACAACCGTCCGGCTGCCCGCCTTTTTTCCCGAAAGAACATTGAGTTGAATCATCACCAAAGCCGCTTTTCCACGTTGACCTGATCATCGGGATAAACCGGCGGGTCCTTGGCCGGGTTTTTGAGGGCTTCATCGTAGTTCACCCGGATGCGCTGACCGGTGCTGGTGTGCGTGAGCCAGACTTTGCTGTGGTTGGCAAAATCGGTCAGGCCGCCGGCAGCTTGAATTGCCTTGGTTACAGTAGTGTCGCTGACGTAAAACTGGCGGCTGCTGCCTTTGACTTCGCCGCCGACGTAATAAACGCGTTCGCCGGATTTCACGGTGACGGTCAGGCGGACGTAATATTTCGGGACGTAGTTGGTGTAAATTTCATTTTGCAATTCGCCGGCGGTTTTGCCGACAGCATTAACGGGGCCGATGAGCGCCAGGGTGATGGTGCCATCCTCCTTGATGGGTTCCTCATGCGGTTCAATGGGTATCGGCGAACCGGAAAAGGTCACAAAGACCGTTTCACCGATGCGAAAGCGGGCCACGTCCGCGCCCTTCCGGGGTTGGGGGCTGGGCTGGCCGTGCGGCAGCGAGCCGCAGCCGGTGAAAATGACACCGGCGAACAGCCACGCGCAGGCAAACAATCCGTGAACAAATAATTTCATGGGCGCTAATACTTGCGAAAGTGGGGGGCGCAATCAATACTTTGGTTTAATATCCTTCGGGCCGGTGTCGCCGCCGGAGCCTTTTTCCCGGGCTTCGGCGTCCTGCTCATCCTCGTTCCGTGAGTAGTAGGAATCGCCGTGGTAGTAGCCGCTGTAGTAGTAATAACTTTCGTCCTGCGACATGTTGATGTTGTTGAGGACGATGCCGATGAGGCTGCCGCCGACCTTTTCAATCATCTGCTTGGCGCGGATGTTCATTGGCTGCGGGTAGCGGCGGTATTGAATGACTTGGATGACCATGTCTATCTCACTGGCCAGAACGGCGGCGTCGCTCACGCCCATGATGGGCGGCGAATCGAAGAACACAAAATCATAGCGCTGCTTCAATTCGGCAACCATGTCCTTCATCGACGCGGAGCCAAGAATATTCATGGAACTGCTGGGCAGTTTGCCGCTGGCCATGAGGTCGAGCGTCGGAACGCTGGTCCGCTGGATGACCTCTTCCAGGGTATTTTGCTTGAGCAGGTAATTGGTCAAACCCAGATTGTTGGTGACCTTGAGCAGCTTGTGCAGCGTCGGGCGGCGCAGGTCCGAATCCACCAACAGCACGCGCTGGCCGGCCTGCGCAAAGACGGTGGCAAGATTGAGCGCGGTGGTGGATTTGCCCTCACCCGCACCGGCGCTTACCAAGACAATGGAGTTAAGCCGGTCATCCTTGCGCGAGAAGAGGAGGTTGGTGCGCAACACCCGGTAGGCCTCGGCATGCTGGCTTTCAACGCCTTCGTCAATCAAATAACCGATATTCTGCGGGATGACGCCGAGCACCGGTGACTGGAGGGCACGCTCCACATCGTCAATAGTTTTCACGCTTGTGTCGAGATATTCAATGAAAAAGGCCAGACCGACGCCGACCATCAGGCCGATGACGATGCCGAGTATGATGTTCAGTGTTTTATTGGGACGGACCGGGCTTTTGCCCGGCTTGGCCTGGTCAATGATGGTTACCATGGATGACGTGGGGGTTTTCAAGTCGAGCTCTTCGGACGCGATTTTCGTCTGAAGCAGCTTGTGAAAATCCCTTGTGTTTTCCAGCTTGAGTTTCAACTCCCAGTAAGGCCGGCCCCGTTCTGCTTCTTCCTGGTCCTTTTGGATGGCGGTCTCGAGCGTGGCGGTTATCGTGTCGAGCGAAGCCTTCAACGATTTCACCTGACTGACCAGGCCGGTCATGATGCCCTTGACGCGATCATTAACCTCGTTGTTCAATTCATCCGCCAGTTTTTGCTGTCGCATGACGTCCGGATAATTCGTGCTGTAATCCACTCTCAATGTGGCCAGGGACTGCTCGGTCTGGTGCAGACGGCTCAACAAATCGCCCAGCGCCGTATCTGCAACCATCGTCGGCAGAACGTCCCGGAGTTCCGCCTGGTTCGTTGCCTGCAACGCCTGCAATAAATCCAACTGCACGTTCATCTTCATGAAATTCTTATCCTCTTCAATCTGCTGGTCTTTGAGGCGCTGCATTTGCTCCTGGGAGAGTGTCGGGCTTGGCCCGATGGATTGGGGGATGGTATCAATAATCTTCAGCTCCTTGCGCAACAGGTCCACGTTGGACTGGATGGTCTGAATGTCAGCTTCCCTTGCCTGAAAATCCGCCACCAGGACAGCGATGCCGTTCAGCGCGTTCGTGCTGCGCAGCGCGAGACGATAGTCATGATAAGCCTGCGCGATGCCGTTGGCCACCCGTGCGGCTTCGTTCTTGTCGTCGCTGTAAACGGTGATGTCAATCAACTTTGTGTTGCGCTCCGGGCTCAGATTCATGTGCGCCTTGAGCATTTGCATCGTGTCTTCCGTCTTGAGCGGCACATTGCCGTTGTATTTTGTGCCCCATGCATTGTTCAGATCCAATGTCTCAATCACCCGACCCAGCACCTTTTCAGACTGCATGATCTCGAATTCCGTCTGGATATAGTAGGCGTCGTAAGGCAAATAGGATGAGGACGGCAGGCCGCCCATGCTCTGGATGTCCCCGCTGTCGGGGTTGATCACGATGCGCGCCGTGCTGGAATACGATTCGGGCAGGATGAAAGTGACGACCGTGGCGGTGATGGCAATGAGCAGGAAAACCGAGATGATGACCGTCTTGCGGATGCGGATGATGCGCCAATAGTCAAGAAAATGCAGGCTGGCTTCCTGCGACGGCTGGTTTTTTACTAGTTCCATATATCGAAAAACAATGGGAGACAGGGTAATGACCCTGCTCCCGTTCAAATCGTTCAAATTATTCTGCCCGACACCCCGTCTTTGCTCAAGAGCTTAGTTGTATTTAATAAGACGCCGTGACTCCCAAATAAATGCGGTTGCGCGTGTAACCCTGCCCCGGCACGGGGGTTGTATACCAATCGAAGTTATAACCAACATCCGATGAGAGGTGACGGGTGAAAGCATAGGACAAATTCAAGCCCACATTGTAAAACTCGGCGGACTGACTGTTGAACTGGCCATTGTGATAGATAGAATATTGATAATGTCCCACCACGCTGCCCATGAGTTTGGGGGTCAACGGTTGGTTGATAGAGGCGTAGACCACCGTGCTTTCCTGGTCCTGCGTGATTTGGCCGCTGGAATTCACCTGAACCGTATCCGTCGCATTTCGCGATTCCGTCACGCCGATCATCGCGTAACTGCCGGAAGCATAAGTATAAATGAGCGAAGCATCCCCGTAAGGCCCTAGCGAACTGGTGGCGTTGGGATCGTTGTAATAGGTGGTGTATTGCACCCCCGCCCTTAGACTCCCCGTCAGATTTTCCAAAAACTGGTGATTGCCGCCGACGTATCCATAGTGCGACAGGCTGTCACGGCTGCTGCTGTAAACTGGCTTGGGTGTGCTAGCGGGGGTGCTGCTATCGTAAGGAAATGTTTGAGAAAATGCGATCAACTCGTTTCCGGTGAAATTGACCAGGCCAAATTGATAACCTATGAAAACCATCGTCATCGGTGTGACGTGCCACTGGAGATCCAGCGAAATATTTTGTTCAACCCGATTCAAAAGACCGGCGTAGCTCGGGCTCACGAAAGCGGGGCCACCGTTATAATAACCGGCCAGAGGGGCGGGTGGGGCGGGAACAAAACTATAACCAGGTAAAGGAAACGGACTATAAAGCGTTGGCGGCGTCCCCACTGGATTTATACCCGTCGCTCCGCTGTTCTCGTAGTCGTAAAACGAGTTTCCGTAAGTCAACTCCGTGCTGAACAGCCGCGTCCAGTCCGTGTGCAAACTTGCCGTGAATGTGTTGGCAATATTGTTTCCATTCACGCGCTGCGGTGTTGCCGTGCCGACAGCCGACAATACCGGATCCTGCGTGACCAACACCGTGTCCTTAACCTTTGCCTCCCAGCGCGGCGTGAACGCATGATCCAGCCACACGTCAAATTGATGGGTCTGGTCAATCGGGTTTTGACCGTCGCTTTTCCGCGTCTGATAATAATAAAGCCCGTAATTGTAACGTAGCCCGATTTCCGTTTGCTGAAGCGGCATGCTCAGGCTGAATGAGGGATTCACCTCAAATCCAAAGCTGCCCTTCTTGTTCGGCACGGTGTCGTAATTGTCGTCGTAAAATCCACGCAAGGTCGCAGCCAGACTCCACATCTTGGAATTGTCCGTGGAATCCGGTGTATAAGCGGCATGAAGACTGGCCGTTCCGGCCGCCGCCAGCCCCAAGTAGATAAAAAAGTTCTTCATAACACGATGCTTTATGGACAACTCCCGGCCTTTTTTTACTCAAAAAGACCGGAACCGATGAAAGTTTCTAAAGTTTGCGAAACGGCAAACTTGTTGTCAAAACAATTTTCATGTCATTTTCATGTCAAACTGTTCACTAAGCCGGAGTTGTAAATACAATCACGTTTTCCTTCCGTCACGCTTTTGTTTCAATTCCTTCAACAGCGGCTTCAGGGTAAGAGCGTTGACCACGTCGGTTTGTTCCAGCCAGCCCTTTCGTGCAATCCCGGCGCCCAACCGCAGAAAACCGGCGTGCTCATTCCGGTGAGCGTCCGGATTGATGACGCATTTCACGCCTTTGCTTTTCGCATAAGGCCACAGCCGCCAGTCCAAATCGAACCGATGCGGATTGCAGTTCAACTCCACCCACGTGCCGGTCGCAGCGCACGCCTCAATCACCGCCTGCACATTGACCGGATACGGCTCGCGCTCCAAAAGCAGCCGCCCGGTCATGTGCGCGATGATGCGGACGAATTTATTTTCAGCCGCGCGAATCAACCGCTTCGTGTTCTCCGCCTCGTTGTTGCCCGGAACGTGCAAACTGGCCACCACCACATCCAGTTCCGACAACAACTCGTCGTCGAAATCCAGCCGATCCTTCAAAATGTCCACTTCCGTTCCCGTCAACAACCGGAAATCGCTGCCGCGCCCCGCAAGCTGCTCGTTGATTTTTTTGATTTCCTTGATTTGCGCGCGAACGCGCTTTGCGTCCAGCCCATTGGCCTGGAACGACGACTTCGAATGGTCGGTGATTGCCCAGTAATCGAGGCCGAGGTTGTCCATGAACTGCGCGATTTCCTCCAGCGTGTTGTGACCGTCGCTCCACGTCGAATGATTGTGCAGCGCGCCGCGCAAATCCGTCCACTCGATCAATTTCGGCAAATGGTTTTTCCCCGCCGCGGCAAATTCGCCGTGATCCTCGCGCAATTCCGGCTCGATGCAGGGCAAATCCAGTTTTTCGAAAATTTCCTCCTCGGACTTGCACGGAACCAGCAGTTTCGAGTCGCGCGTTTCCTCCTTCGATTTGAACAGGCCGTATTCGTTCAGCCGCAGGCCGCGCTGGATCGCCCGCTGCCGCATCACGATGTTGTGCTCCTTGCTGCCGGTGAAATACGCCAGCGCGAACGGAAATTCCCTGTCGCTCACCACGCGCAAATCGCACTGGATGCCGCCCTCCAGAATCACGCTCGCCTTCGTTTCGCCTTTCGCCGTGATCTTGTTGACGCCGGGCTGCTGCACAAAAAATTCAATAACGTCCGCTGGCTTTTTTGACGACGCCAGCAAATCAATATCGCCGATGACCTCCTTGAACCGGCGCAAACTGCCCGCCGCGCTGCAACGGATGACTTCGGGATGCCCGCGCAAATCTTCCAGCAACGGCTCCGCGGCGCGCAATGCCTCGCTCAACAAATGTTTGCTGGCGTAAGTGCGCCGACGTTCGATGCCTTCGAGAATGTTCGCCTGCGTCTTCTCGCCGAAACCGTCGAGTTCCGCCACTTTGCCTTTTTTGCAGGCCGATTCGAGTTTTTCAATCGAATCAATTCCGAGTTTTTGGTTCAACGCCTGGATTTTTTTCGGGCCGAGGCCGGAAATTTCCAGCATCTCGATCAAGCCGGGCGGAATCGAAGCCTTCAACTCGTCGTAGTATTTCGATTTTCCCGTCTCGACCAATTCCGTGATTTTCTGCTCGAGCGCCTCGCCAATGCCCTTGATTTCGCCCAGCCGCTTTTCAGCGACGAGTTTTGCCAGCGGCTCGTTCAGGCTGTCAATCGTCCGCGCCGCGTTGGCGTAGGCGCGCGTCTTGAAGGGATTTTCGCCCTTCAATTCCAGCAGCGTGCCGATTTCAACCAGAATTTCCGCAACCTTGTCTTTGTCCATGAGCCAAATATAAGTTCAAGGTTTAAAGTTCAAAGTTCAAAGTTGTTTCAGCCAGTCTTAATCGTAATCTTAATCTTAATCGTCCCGTCGGTTTGGGATTAAGATTAAGATTAGGATTATGATTAAGAGGAAACAATTACCCGTCGCGTTGACCATCGCCGGGTCGGACAGCGGCGGCGGCGCTGGCATCCAGGCCGATTTGAAAACGTTCGCCGCGCTCGGCGTCCACGGCACGAGCGCCATCGCCTGCCTCACCGCCCAAAATCCCCGGCGCGTCCTCGGCATCGAGCCGGCCTCGCCAAAAATGTTGCGGCAACAAATCCAGGCCGTGTTCGAGGAACTCCACCCGGCGGCGGTGAAAACCGGGATGTTGTTCTCGGCGGAAAATGTCCGCATCGTCGCAACTTTTTTCCGCACTCCGCATTCCGCACTCCGCATTCCGCACTTGGTGGTTGACCCGGTTCTGATTTCCACCAGCGGCACAGAATTGCTGGAGCCGGCGGCGGTGAAAACACTGAAGGAAAAGCTTCTGCCGTTCGCCACGCTCGCCACGCCCAATTTGGATGAAACCGAAATTTTGACCGGCCACAAGCCGGCGTCCATCGAAGAAATGCGTGAGGCGGCGCGGGAAATCCACTCGCGTTTCGGCTGCGCCGCGCTCGTCAAAGGCGGGCATTTGCGCGGCGGTTCGGATGCGGTGGACATTTTCTACGACGGCAAGACCGAGCTGCTTCTGTCCGCGCCGTTTGTGAAAGGCGTCCGCACGCACGGCACCGGCTGCACTTATTCCGCC
>Ga0265338_10011735_pt1 | contig 10082 bp, 11 predicted proteins | sample 42126metaG_FD_193579 | JGI IMG/M metagenome (GOLD analysis project Ga0265338, IMG submission 193579) | Rhizosphere microbial communities from Carex aquatilis grown in University of Washington, Seatle, WA, United States - 4-21-26 metaG | ecosystem: Host-associated > Plants > Roots > Rhizosphere... | reverse complement strand
AGTTGCACGCGGTCGCGGCCGACCGGCCGGGCTACGGCCGCAGCGAGCTCCCGGCGGGCGGGTTCACCGCCAACGCCGAGGCCCTGCTCGACGACCTGGGCGCGCGGGGCGTGCAGCGCGCGGTGCTTGTCGGCCACTCGTGGGGCGGCGGCGTCGCGCTGCGGGCGGCGGGCCTGGCGCCGGACCGGGTGGAGGCGGTGGTGCTGCTTGCCTCGGTCGGCCCCGGCTGCCTGACCAGCCTCGACTGGCTGCTGGCGGCACCCGGCATCGGGCCGCTGAGCTCGCTGCTGGCGTTCCGCTGGTCGCCCTGGATCGCCCGGGCCCGGCTCGCCCTGCTGCGGCGGCGGCACGGCCGGCCGCTGTACCCGGGCGAGTCCGCCAGCTTGCAGGTCTGGGGGCACCCGGCCGCGGGCGGCTGGCCGCTGTGGCGCACCTTCCTGGTCGAGCAGCGCGCCCTGCTCGACGAGCTGGCTGAGCTGGCCGCCGCGGCCGAGTCGGTCCAGGTCCCGGTGCTGCTGATCGCCGACCCGGACGACCGCGTGGTCCCGGTCAAGACCTCGCACGAGCTGGTCGCCCTGCTCCCTGACGGCCGCCTGCTGCTGGTCTCCGGCGCCGGGCATCACCTGCCCCGCCGCGCTCCGCGGGCGGTGGCGGACGCGATCACCGCCTTCCTGGCCGCGATCGACAACGGCCCGCCGGCTTGCGACGACGCCGCCGCCGAGACGGACGGATGCGAGGTCACCCGGGCCAGCTAGCACGGGCCGGCTGGCAACATAGCGGCATGGAACATGTGCATGGCATCGGCGGGCACTTCCTGCGAGCCGCGGACCCGGCTGCCCTCGGCGCCTGGTATCGCGACTGCCTGGGCCTGGATGCCGACGAGAACGGCCGGTGGCAGCAGGGACCGGGACCGACGGTGTTCGCGACGTTCGAGTCAGGCACCGACTACTTCGGGTCCCGCACCCAGCAGGTGATGCTCAACTTCCGGGTCGGCGACCTGGACGCGATGCTCGAGCAGCTGCGCGCCGCCGGAGCCGACGTGGACTCCGAAACGCAGGAGATGGAGGGCGTGGGCCGGTTCGGCTGGGTCACCGATCCCGAGGGCAACCGGATCGAGCTGTGGCAGCCGGCCGCTGAGTAGTCACCGGCCGCTGAGTAGTCACGCGCCGCCGAGCAGCGACCGGACGGCGGCCGCGAGGCGGCGGTAGTCGTCGGGGGTGTTGTACGGCGCCGCCGCGATGCGCAGGTAGCCGGCCCCGTCGAAGCAGACCGGCGCGACCTCGACCCGCTGCCGGGACAGGGCCTCGTAGAACGGGTCGACCTGGCCGGGTGCGGTGAGCAGGCCGGCCGGCAGCGGCACCAGCCGCATCGTCGGCGCGGGGGCGGCGGGGAGCCGGTCAAGCGTGACGCCGAGGTCCGCGGCGACTTGCCGCTGGCCGTCGGCCACCAGGCGGGCAAGGCCGGCCACGGCGTCCCAGCCGCCGATGGACCGCCAGTAGGCGAGGCCGTCGGCGGCCGCCAGCCAGCCGGCGTAGTCCCAGGTGCCCGGGTAGTCGAAGGAGGCGGCGTAGCCGTCGTCCAGCTGCCAGCTGAGCACCGACGGCGGCACGTCCGCCCCCGGCCGGCTCCACAGGATGGCGCTGCCGCGCGGCGTATACGCCCACTTGTGCAGGTTCCCGATCCAGTAGTCGGCGCCGAGGCCGGCGATGTCGTCGGCCAGCTGGCCGGGCGCGTGGGCGGCGTCGACCAGCACCCGCGGGCCGGCGGCAGTGACCGCGGCGGCGACCGCGGCAGTGACCGCCGCGACCGGGACGAGGGTGGCGGTCGGTGAGGTGATGCGGTCCACCACGACCAGCCGGGTGCGAGGCGAGCAGGCGGCCGCGTAGGCCTCGACGATCTCGTCGTCGCCCGCGCCGACCCCGAACGCCGCGGTGACGACCCGCCCGCCGGCCCGGGCGGCGTGCCGGCCGAGCGCCTGGCGGACCGCCCCGTAGCCGTGCGTGCTGGTCACCAGCTCGTCTCCGGGGCGCAACGGGAGCGAGCCGAGCACCGCCGACACGCCTTCCGACACGTTCCTGACCCAGGCCGCCCGGGCCGGGTCGACGCCGAGGAAGGCCGCCGCGCCTTCCCGCGCCCGCGCCACCAGCCCCCTGACCTCGACCCGGTTGAACCGGTGGGGGTTGCGCTCGGCGCGCTCGCGCCACGCCGCCGCGGCCTGCCGCACGGCCGCCGGCGCGACCCCGAACGCGCCGTGGTTGAGGTGAAGCACGTCAGGGTCAAGGCCGAACGCGCTGACAACGGAAGGGTCCACACCGGAGATTCTGCCTGCTGCTCTAGCCTGGGAACACCAGAGGGGGCAGCCGGTCACAGGGCGACGATGGCGACCCCGCGGGCCGGGCGCCAGCCGATGACCGGGGCGTGCCCGGGGTCGAACGGCCGGGCGGTGCGGTCGGCGGCGTCGCCGGCGTAGTGCCGCCAGTCGCCGCCGCGGGCGGTGAACACGCCCGCCTTCGCCCCGCAGGCGGTGCAGTAGGGCTCGAGCGCGTCCGCGTCCGGCGGGAACAGGTCGTCGAGGCACGGCTCGGTCGCGGTCAGGATGGCGTCGAGGATGCCGGGCGCGTAGCCGGAGAGGAACGCCAGCGCGTCGGTCATCCGGTCGGCGTCAAGGCCGGCTACCCGGGCCAGCCGGTCGGGGTCGCCCGGCTGGCCGCGCAGCGCGGCGGCGGCATCCGGCGGCGGAATGTACCAGCGGCCGGCAGTGGTGGTGGACATGGTCGCTCCTTGTCAGGGAGGTCCGATCCCGCTTGGGTTATGCGGCTTAAGCTATCGGACAGGGATTCGATTAAAGGGGAGGCTGTCGGCGTGTCGGGGAAATTGCTGGCGAGGTGACCGCGCGGAGCAACGCTCCCGTTCGGACCGTTCCCTTTAGACCTTTTTCTCGAAAAAATGCGTGGCCCAGGGATTGTCGTTGTACCGGTCGATCGGCTGGTACCCCGACCGCCGGTACATGGCGATCGCCTCGGTGAGCGCCGCGTTGGTGTCGAGCCGCAGCGTGCGGTGGCCGCTGGCGCGGGCCTGCTCTTCCAGGTAGCGCAGCAGGCGGGAGCCGAGGCCGGCGCCCCGCCAGTCGTCGCGCACCCACATGCGCTTGAGCTCGCCGGTCCCGGGGGCGCCGGCGGTACCGGGAATGAGGGTCTGCAGCCCGCCGCAGGCGGCGGGCTCGCCGTCGGACAGCGCCAGCACGAACAGCCCGGACGGCGGGGCGAGCAGCTTGCTGTCCTTGTCCGCCTCCCCGGCCGGGTCGAAGCCGAAGCGGCGGCCGATCTCCGCGAAGTAGCGGCGCACCGCGTCCCGCGCCGCCGGGGCGGCCGGGTGGGCGGGCTGGAAGCGCACCGTGGCCGCGCGGACCAGCAGGTCGGCCTCGGCCAGGGCGCGGGCGAGGCGGTCCCGCTGTCGCGCCGTGAGCGGGTCGGTCAGCCGCCTGGCCTGGGCGTCGGAGCGGCGCTCAAGCTCCTCCCAGCGTTCCGCGCCCGCCGCGGTCAGCGCGACCAGGCGCCGCCGCCGGTCCCCGGGGTCAGCCGCGACCCGGATCAGGCCGTCCTCTTCCAGGCGGCGCAGCAGCCGGGACAGGTAACCGGAGTCAAGGCCGAGGCGCTCGCGCAGCACCTGGACCGTCACCGGGCCGCGGGCGGCCGCTGGGTCGCTGGCGGGCGACGGGCCGATCTCGAACAGCAGCCGGGCCGGGCCGAGCGGCATCCCCAGGCCGAGGAAGGAGTCCTCAAGCGCGCCGATGCGCTGGGTGTAGGAGCGGTTGAAGCGGCGGACCACGTCCACGGGATCGGGCACGATCTCTGACCTTAGTCAGAGATCGGGTTGGCTGGCAAGCGATTGCCGTACAGTTTGCGGATGACAGATGAGGAGCAGCCGGGGACGAGCGTGGACCGCACGCCCGGGCAACGCGCGCTGCGGGTGTCCCACGCCGACCGGGACCAGGTCGCCGAGGCGCTGCGGATCGCGGCCGGCGACGGGCGGCTGACAGCGGACGAGCTGGACGAGCGGCTGGAACGGGCGCTGACCGCGCGCACCTACGCCGACCTGACGGTGCTGGTGGCCGACCTGCCGGGCGCGCCCGGCAGCGGCGCCAGCCCGGTCGCCCCGGCGAAGGAGCAGGTCACCATCGAGTGCCGGAGCTCCTCCACCGAGCGGGTCGGCCGGTGGTCGGTGCCCGCCCGGATACGGCTGTCGGCCCACAGCGGCGGGATCACCCTGGACTTCACCGAGGCGGCCATCAGCTACCCCGAGCTGCACATCGAGGCCGATCTGCACAGCAGCGCGCTCACCCTGGTGACCAGGCCGGGCATCACCGTCGAGGCGGGCGAGGTGGCGCTGCGCAGCAGCACGCTGAAGATCCCTCCGCCCCAGGGCGACGGCGCGCTGCCGCTGCTGCACGTGGTCGTCAGCGGAACCTGCCGCAGCTCGGTCATCAGGGCGCGCCCGCCCCAGCCGCCCCGCCCGCCCCGCCGCACCTTCTGGGAGTGGCTGCGCCGTGCGCCCCGGCGGCAGGCGATCAGCGCCTGAGGCACGCCCGGCCGGCCGCGAGGCAAGTCACGGCGAATATTTGCTAGCAAGCAACTAACATTAGTAGCTGTGACCACGACTGGTGAAACCGCCCGGGCCAGCCAGCCAACCAGCGGCGAGCCCGAGCCCGGGCAGCCGCAACGGCGCTGGCTGATCTTCGCGATCGTCTCCATCGGGCTGTTCATGGCGTCGGTCGACCAGACCATCGTGGCGACCGCGCTGCCCGCGATCGAGCGGGAACTGCACTCCGGGATCAACTGGAGCAGCTGGACGATCACGGTCTACGCGCTCGGCCAGGTGATCGCGATGCCGATGGCCGGCAAGATCAGCGACATGTACGGCCGCAAGAAGGTCTTCATGATCTCGGCCGGGGTGTTCACCGCCGCCTCGCTGTGCTGCGGCTTCGCCCCGAACATCGGCTTCCTGCTGGTCGCGCGGTTCATCCAGGCGCTCGGCGGCGGCGCGTTCATGCCTTCGGCGACCGGCATCGTCGCCGACCACTTCGGCCGCCAGCGGGACCGCGCGGTCGGCATGTTCACCTCCATCTTCCCCATTGGCGGCATCGTCGGGCCGGTGCTCGGCGGCCTGTTCGTCAGCTACTGGTCGTGGCGCGGCATCTTCCTCATCAACGTGCCGATCGGCATCGCGCTGCTCGGGCTGACCGCCCGGTTCATCCCGTCGTCGCCGACCAGGTCGGCCAGCCGCATCGACCTGGCGGGGATCGCGCTGCTGGCCGGGCTGCTGGTGGCCGGCATGTTCGGCATCACCTACCTGGGCAGCGGCAGCGTCTCGTTCGCCAGCCCGGTGTTCCTCGGGTCCGAGGCGGCCGCGGCGGGGCTTGGCTGGCTGTTCGTCCGCCACTCGAAGCGCGGGCCCGCCCCGTTCGTGCCCTACCAGCTGCTGCGCGGGCGGGGCTTCGGCCTGATGAACGTGATCAACTACCTGAACGGGGCGGCCGCGCTCGGCTTCGCCGCGCTGGTGCCGCTGTACGCGGAGGAGCGCTACGGCATCGCCGCCCTCGGCGCCGGGACGCTGCTGACCGCGCGGGCGGTCGGCATGATCGCCATCGCCGGGGCGGCCACCTTCGCGCTGCGCCGGACCGGCTACCGGTGGCCGATGATCGCCGGGTTCCTGACGCTCGCCTGCGGGCTGGTGCTGATGGCGGTCCCGGCCCCGTTCTCGCCCTACGCGTGGCTGACCATCGGCGCGGCCGTGACCGGGCTCGGCATGGGCATGTCGGTCCCCGCGTCGAACAACGCCAGCCTGCAGCTCGCGCCGGAGCAGGTGGCCGCGATCACCGGGCTGCGCGGCATGTTCCGCCAGGCCGGCGCGATCACCGCGGTCGCGGTGACCACGGCCCTGCTCGCCCGCAGCGCGCACCCGGGGGTCACCCAGGCGTACGTGTTCCTGGTCTTCGCGGCCATCTTGCTGCTGCTGGTGCCGCTGGTGCGGCTGGTACCGGAGCACCGCGGCAGCTGGTAACCGCGCCTTCGGATCATCCGGAACGGGTGCGGCCGACTCCCCCGGCCCGCGCCGCCCAGCGCGTGCGTGCGCGGCGCTTGCGTGCGGCGCTTGCGCCCCGCGTGCTCAGCCCTGGCGGGCGAGGAACTCCAGTGACCGCTCGAGCACCAGCTCGGCCGCGGCGGCGTCGTAGGACGGCAGCGAGCTGTCGGTGAACAGGTGCTTGTTGCCGGGGTAGGTGAACAGCTGGCCGAGGTCGGGCCCGACGGCGGCGACCAGCTCGCGGGCGGCCGCCAGGTCGCCCTCCTCGGCGAAGAACGGGTCGGCGTCCATGCCGTGCACCTGGACCGGCACGCCCTCCGGCCACGGGCCGACCGCCCACGCGCCGGCCAGCGGCAGGCACGACTCGTACAGCAGCGCGCCGCGGGCACCCGGCCGGGTCTGCGCGAGGCGCTGCGCGCTGGCCCCGCCGAGGGAGAAGCCGCCGTAGACCAGCCCGGCCGGCAGCCCGGCGACCGCCTGGTCGACCCGTTTGTCCAGCTCCTCGTCGCCGATCCGGCCAACCAGGTCAAGCCCGCCGGAGATACTCCCCGCAACCTCGCCGCCGAACAGGTCGGGCGTGTGCACGGTGTGCCCGCCCGCGCGCAGCCGCTCGGCGAACGCGCGGACGCCGTTGGTCAGCCCCTGCACGTGATGGAACAGCAGGACCTCAGCCATCGGTGCCTCCCTTTTCGGTGTGCCGCCTTTCCTCCGGGCTATCTTGCCACGGCCCGCCGACTATCACGATGAGCTGAACCTCATCACGAAAGGTAACGGGCGTCGTCTTAGCGGCGCACGACCGGAACACATCCTTGAGCGAGGTGATTTCTCTCGTTCTTGAAGTGACTGATTAGGCCAGTGGTTTGGAATCTTTTAGCCATTCGGAAACTTATGCGTGCAACCACCCGATGCCGTGACTTAGGCGGTCGGCCGGAACGGCCGGGGCCGGACAGGGCGACGACACCGGAACCCCGGCCATTCAAGCGCTGTAAGCGTGGCTAAGTGGCGCTGGGGTGGCCGGGCTGGCCGGGCTGGCCGGCTTCGGCCGGGCGGGGCGCGTCGGCTTCGGTGATGAGGCGGCTGCCGCTCAGCGCCCAGACCCCGGCGGCGAGCACGGTCAGCCCGAGTACCTCAGCCGTCAGGGCGGCAGCGGAGGCTTCGAGGCGCTCGCCGAACAGGAAGACGCCGAGCAGGATGGCGGTGACCGGATCGCCGATGGTGAAGCCCGGCTGTGACGCGGCCAGCGGGCCGGCCGTCATGGCGTGCGAGGCGAGCAGCATCGCGGCGGCGCCGGTGACCGCGAGCGCGTAGGGCGACCAGGTGCTGAACAGCGCGGCCGGGCCGCCCGCCAGGTGCGCGCTCAGCTCCTTGATCACGGCGGCGACGAAGCCCCAGCCGATGCCGGCCGCGGTGCCGAGGGCAGCCGCCCGGCGGGCGGGCGACCGGCGCCAGCCGGGCGCGCCGGCGACTGCCACCCCGGCCGCTACCACTGCGAGGGTGACCAGCCCGGCCAGCCACCAGGAGAGGGCGGGCGCGTGCTCGCGGCCACCCGACGGCGCCGCCGCCCGGAGGAAGACGCTGACGCCGGCCGGCATCGCGACGACGGCGGCCCAGCCGCGCCAGCCGGCCCCGTACCAGGCAGCCCCACCGCCTGTCCCGCTCCCGACTGCCCCGCTCCCGACTGCCCCGCTCCCGACTGCCCCGCTCCCGACTGCCTCGCTCCCGCCAACGCGGTGCCAGCCGGCCCGCAGCGCCAGGAAGCCGAAGACGAACAGCAGTTCCGTCACCAGGATCGGCTGCACCAGCGCCAGCGGCCCGAAGTGCAGCGCACTGACCTGGAACGCGAAGCCGCCGAGCATGCAGCAGAAGCCGAGCAGCCAGGCGGGCTGCCGGGCGAGCCGGAACACCAGCCAGGCATCGAAAGCATGCGGGTTCCGCTCCCCCGGGTGCCCGCTCCGGTCCTGGTGACCGAGCGGGCGCTTGCTTAGCTGTCGGGCGCCGAGCCGCTGGCAGACGGAGGCGGTGGCGGTGCACAGGCTCGCGGCCAGTGACAGCAGCACCGCCAGTTCCATGCGCCCAGGCTACGGCGGCCGGGTCAGCGGCGGCGGGCCGGGCTCAGCGCGGGCGGTCCAGGCGGGACTGCAGGTCGTCAAGGCGGGCGTGCAGCAGCGCGATCTCGGCCGACAGCACCGCCAGCGGCGATTCCCCGTGCCCGGCGGGCACGGTGTCGGCTGATGCGGTGCCGGCTGATGCGGTGCCGGCCGGCGCGGTCCCAGCGGGCACGGGGGCGAATGGTAGCGGGCCGCCGGGGACCGACCCGCCGGGAGAACCGCTGGCGGCCAGCGGCGCGCCCGACAGCAGCGGGGCGACGCGGACCCGGCCGTCGAGGCGGTCGGTGAAACCGGCCAGGGTGAGGGTGGGCCGGCCGGCCATGCAGCCGGCGCAGACCGGGGCCAGGTGCCGCCAGCCGACGAGGCCGCTGCCCGCGTCGGCCAGGGCAGTGCCGGGACGGCCGCAGGCGCACTGGGCGTCCAGGATCGCGCGGACCCGCTGCCTGCCCGACCGCAGCCCGCGCTCGTACCGGATGTACTGGCCGGACGCGGTTACCTCGAGCAGCAGCGCGGAACGGTTCTCGGTGGCGCAGGCCAGGGAGCGCGCGTCCGCCAGGTCGTGCAGGCAGTAGAAGCCGCAGCCGCACCAGCGGCGCGGCGGAGCGTGCCGCCTGCTCCACACGCACTCGGCCTCAGCCGCCACGCCGTAGACGCGGGTCGCGCCCAGCGTAAGCCCGGCGAAGGCCGCCCGGGTGCCGTCGGCCGACAGCACCGCGTGCGCGAGCTTGTACCCGGTGAACGGGCGGTCCGGCCGCTCGTCCCTGGCCAGCCGGGCCGACCAGGGCGGCAGGTAGGACATCCGTGTCGTTCGCCCGGCGGCCGGTCAGCCGACGGGGAGAGCGGGCTCGGGGGTCGGGGTCAGCGGTTGCTGCGGCTGGCTGGCCGTGATGTCTTGCGCCAGCGTGTCGTCGGCTGTGTCCTCGATGGTGTCCTCGACGTAGCCGACCGCTTCTTCCTTGCCAAGTCGCATGCTCAGCACCTCCTCGGTATTGCTTTACCCCGGTGGGCCGGACGGGAAAACGGCCAGGGTCAGCTGCCGTCGGGAAACCCGCCGCGGTGCAGGGTCATCAGCCACGCCGCGCGGGGTGAGGCGGGCCTGCCTGAAGCGGCCGCCCGCGGTGTCGGCTCCGACGGTGACCAGGCCGGACCGGCCGAGCGGGCCGAGGGCCATCGCCCGGTGATCCCGGCATCGGGCAGGTGACGCAGGCAGTTCGCCCACATCAGCATGGAGGTGAGCCACGGCCCGCTGGCCCCCGCGGCGTCACCGCGGGTGGGGCGATGCTGCAGCCGGTGCTCGGCCTCGTTGTCGGCCTCGACGGTGAACGCGACCAGTGCCTGCGACAGCAGGGCGGACAATGGCAGGGCGGCCGCCTGCTGGCTAACCGGGCCGGGGCGCGCCGCCTTACCCCCGGGCGACGGTGGCCGAACCAGGCGGGTCCGGAACGGGCGGATCTGGAGCGGGCGGGTCCGGAACGGGCGGGTCCGGAACGGGCGGGTCCGGAACGGGCGGGTCTGGAACGGGCGGCGGCGCGGCGGGCCGTTGCGCAGTACGCGGCACCCGTTCGGTAGCCGCGGGTGAGGCGGCGCGGGCCAGCAGCAGGCCGGCCAGCAGCTGCCGTCCGCTCACCTCGGCTTGCGCCCAGCCGGCCGCGGCCAGCAGGCCGGTGGCCGCCTCGGCGGTGAGCACGGTACGGGCGGGCTCGCCGAGCTCGGCTACCCGCTGCTGAAAGCGGGCGCGGGTCGGCGAGGTCGCCGAGCCGACCGAGACGCTGATCGCCAGCAGGCTGCCGCCGGCCGCAACCGCGGCGAACTCGGTCAGCACCCGCTCGGTGACCGGCCGCTCCAGGTAGACGGCGACCCCCTCGAAGAGGAACAGGGACGGGCGGGCGTGGT
>Ga0265338_10011734_pt1 | contig 10083 bp, 8 predicted proteins | sample 42126metaG_FD_193579 | JGI IMG/M metagenome (GOLD analysis project Ga0265338, IMG submission 193579) | Rhizosphere microbial communities from Carex aquatilis grown in University of Washington, Seatle, WA, United States - 4-21-26 metaG | ecosystem: Host-associated > Plants > Roots > Rhizosphere >... | reverse complement strand
TGCACCAACGCAGTCGCAGGTCGCAGGAGGACACGATCAAAATCTCCCTGGCGGATCAGCGTATCGAAATTATCGATGCCGCCGCCAAACAATTCAGCCAGACCAAAGCCGAGCGAGGTCACAGCGCTTAACATGGCGACTTCTCCCACACGCCAGCCAAGTAATGAGGGAAAAGGCACAAAGTAGAGGAGCAATGTGCCAAATTCCAGCACCGTCACCAGAAAATACGTCAGAATATCGATTACCAGATCCATCTTATATTGCATCTGAGTCCGCAATTGCATGAGAATCAGACGCAGATAGAGCTGGAGATCCAACCGCAAAAACTGCAACATAGTACCATACTCCTTTCTCCGAGAGGGACTACTTTAGCCACCCTGCACGACCACGCGCCGCGTAGCGATAGAAGTAATCAGCCGCACCAGGATAATCAGCAGGACCAGCCAACCCAGTTGGAGCGCCAGACCAGGTAGCAAAGCTGAACCACTCAATTTGCCCAGGAAAACCTGAGTCGGGGCATTAATCATACCGTTAAAGGGCAGCCAGGTAGCCAGGGTAAAAAGCCAGACGGGGAAAAACACTACGGGCAGATAGTTACCAGTAAAAAACTGCGCCAGGGTCATGCCCAGTGTATTCAGTGCACGCGCTTCTATAAGCCAGAAGGCAGCCAGATTGAGCAGAATACGAAAGACAACGCCACTCAGAGCGCCGAGTATCAGGTAACCAAGAAAGGCCGACAAACCCAACCAGCTTGCCCCAAACTCCAGTCCAAAAATCAGCCAGCCTGCCAGGTAGGTCGGCACACAGCGGAACAAGAGGAAGTAGACCGAGCGTCCCACCTCGCGACTACACCAGTAGAGAAAGAAATCGCAAGGCTTGCTCAGATCACTGACAACCTCTCCGGTACCAATCGTTTTCATCAGATCAACCCATCCGAAGGGAAGCACGACCATGATCAGAGATTGAGCAGCCCAGATATAGCTGACCGCATCACGCAGGCTATAACCGGCGGTCACAGGGCGTACGTGGTACAGGGCAATCATGACGGAACTCATTATGATGCCAAAGAAGATGTTGGTACAAAGTCCCGCCAGGTTGGCCCAGCGATAGATAAGCTGGCTCCGGTAGGCCGTACGCGCGACTTCAAAGTAGAAACGTAGCATGATATCACCCCTATCTCGTCTCTATTTTTTAGACAGCACAAAAACCCAGCAACCCGCAGCAGGAGGGGGTTCTGGTTACGTCCATCTACATTTGTGGACATACGACTACGCGGGATAGCGCAAAACTACCCCGTATGGCTTCTCATACCCTCGAAGTTTTCTTGTCAGGATGTGAGCAGTTTTGCTAGTGTATCACGATCCTGGAGCAGGGTCAATATTTTAGCGCACGATTTTTCTAAATCCATAAATGTGTATCTTCCACCCAGGGCTCTTTAATCCTTGTTCCTCAGCAGCGCCAAACACCGCTCCAAAGATATAAAAGGATACGTTTCATACAGAAATCTCAGATTTCTGTATGAAACGTATCCTTTTATAAAACGGGCCGGGCCGGGCGAAGCCTTACAGAGAGATTCAATAACCCTGTTTTTCACATGTTACACTAACAAAAACCTTTTGCGACTGAGACCGACATGTCCTCTAATACTTGCTGGTGGGAAACGACCGATATAGTGAGTAGGCGTTCCGTGCTCGTCGAGTTGATAAAATCCACTCATTTTCTTTTGATACCTGTTCGGCAAAAATAAGAGCAGAACCAGGCATAGCAACAGGCCCAGGCGCCACCATGGATTGACAGAAATGAATTTTGATCCAATGGGTAATCTGACCATCCTATTTGAGAACGTCAGAATTCCTCCGACAATTTCAAAAAGAAGAAAACGTCTATTCATCCCATACCCAATACGTATATCATCTGGTGATCTTTGCGGCCAATAGGCAGAAATAATCAAGCCTTCTTGTTCTGTAGCATTCAGTTCTTTCATAACATGGCTCCTTCATGCATTTGTCTGACTCAACCGTCTTAGAATATTGCAATGTGTTATAGCAACGTATAACACATTGTTATTTATTTGTCAAGGCAAAACACGGATAAGCGAAAACATCTTCAGGAATCGTCGATGTGCTGGAAGAACATCCAGAGGATAGCTACCCCTGGCCTGGGGCTCTGGTGATTCACAGAGACTACCAGCGCCAGGGACTGGGCACAGAAATTCTGCAATTCCTGACCAATCAGTTTCGCCAAGATGCGAACTGGACAGCGCTACGCGCGGCAGTGAAAGCTCAGAATGAGGCAGGACGCGCCTTTCTCAAACACTCAGGATTTGTCGAGATAAGGGAGGAAACGGGACATTTCGCACAGGGAAAACAAGCTTTTTTTGTGGTAGAATTACGCCTTCCATAATTGCAGAAGCAGTGCACAATAGTTATGTAAACTACCATGCACTGTCCTCTATCGTTTACTTCTTCAGAGAACTATGTCCCCAATCCATGAAAGCGGCAAAATGCTCCAGGTCAGTGGTATCAAGACACCTGCCCTGATCTCGGTCTTGACCGCTCAAGAATAGCAGCAGCATCGGTGCCTGCTGGCAGGGTTCCAAAGGCTCTGCCCCATTCACCAGCCAGACGCGTGGCGCAGAACGTATCTGCAACGGCTGGATGGCCATGTTGTACCAGGAGCGCACCCTGAAACACGAGAGCCATCTGCTCCACGAGATGTCGAGCTCGCCATTCCAGCGCATCTCCGTCGGTCAGTTGACGCTGAAGATGCGTAACTGCTCTATCAAGGCGTGAATCTGCCTTGCACGCCGGGGCGAGTTCCTCAAAGAAATGTTCGCGTGCTTGCTGCTCCCTGGCAAGTGCTCGCAGCACGTCCAGCGCATTCACATTTCCCGATCCTTCCCAGAGAGAATTGAGCGGGGCCTCGCGGTAGAGCCTGGGCAAAATACTTTCCTCGACATACCCGTTGCCTCCCAGACACTCCAGGGCCTCGGCAACATGAACCGGACCGCGCTTCGTCACCCAGTATTTGCCAATGGCCGTCCCAAGTCGTTTGATCAGTTGCTCATGTTCGCTCGTCTCTGCCTGATCACAGGCCCGTGCCAGCCGCATGGCCAGGATCGTCGCGGCTTCTGACTCGACAGCCAGGTCAGCCAGGACGTTCTGCATAAGGGGCTGATCCAGGAGACGATGACCAAACGTCTGGCGATAGGCCGCGTGATGGGTCGCTTGCGCCACGGCCTGGCGCATAAGCGCGGCGGTACCCAGAACACAATCCAGGCGGGTAAAATTGACCATTTCCACGATGGTCCGCACGCCTTTCCCTTCCTCTCCCACCAGCATCGCCCAGGCATGGTCGAACTCAACCTCACTGGAAGCATTTGAGCGATTCCCCAGCTTCTGCTTGAGACGCTGTATCAAAAAGCGATTTTTCGTGCCATCGGGCAGCACACGCGGGAGCAAAAAGCAGGAAAGTCCTGCCGGCGCCTGAGCCAGGACCAGGAAGAGATCGCACATCGGGGCCGAACAAAACCACTTGTGCCCTGTCAGTAGATAGGCTCCATCTCCCTCTGGATAAGCCTGCGTGGTATTGCTCCGCACGTCTGATCCTCCCTGCTTCTCGGTCATGCCCATACCACAGAGCATCCCTTGCTTCTCTGAAGCGGGACGCAACCCTGGATCATATTCAAGCGAGAGCAATTGAGGCAGCCAGCTTTGGGCCAGACCGGGCTGCTTGCGGAGAACTGGGATGGCGGCATGCGTCATCGAGATCGGGCAGCCATGTCCAGCCTCCACCTGGGCAAAAAGGTAGAAAGCAGCGGCTCGCGCCACGTGGCTTCCCGGCGCATCATCGCGCCAGGAGGAGGCATGCATTCCCCAGTTCACCGCATGCTTCATCAGATGATGGTAGGCAGGATGAAATACCACTTCATCGATACGATGCCCATAACGGTCGTGGGTCCGCAAAACCGGCTCGTACATATTCGCGTCGAAACCCCATTGGATGACCTCTTCACGGCCCGCAAAGGCACCAATATTGCTCAAACGATCCCGCGCCCAGCCAGCTCCCTCACGCTGAACACTTTCAACCAGGGCGGCGTCTTGCGTAAAAACATTGTAATCAACCAGAGGCGGTGGCTGATTAAAAACGGTATGCGTGCTGGATTGGACGGCAGGAGCCTGGTTCATCATATCCATACGATTTCCTTTCAACCGTTCAACATGGACATCTATGTCTCCTGTACAAAACCTTCTGACTATGAAGACGACCTTCTAATCCATTGAAGCTTTTTTAAACGGTTCCTCAGTATACCTCGTAAGATCGGCGCGTGCCTGCTGTTGTTGGAAAGACAGATCCATTTCAATCGCTCAATCGCGATGCCATCGCCCTCAACTTGTGTCCCTCCAGGGGCAGCACAGCACCTATGTTGCGCTTTCAATCGCTCAATCGAGGGGTGAAACTAATTTGGCAGTCGAAATGCCCTTTTTCACGTACATGCAGCCGAATCCACTTTTCCAATCAGAGAAGAGAAAGTAATCCAATGATGTATTTTGGCCTTCTTTTCTCCTTCCAGTCGTTTTTCTTTTCTCATCAGAGATGAGAAAGTAATCCATTCCTCAAGTTTGCCCCTCCTGCCTGAGAAAAATGGGAAGATCCTTGACACCAAAGAAACTCCTCTTGCAGAGTAATACATATCAAAACATTTTCCTCACAAAAGGAGTTCTCTGCTATGATACCTGCATCCACGCGTTTTGACCAGACCATCATCGCTGCTCTTCTCGACTGTGATCCGGTGGTAACCGAGGCTCGTACCTTTTTCTCCCTCCTCGATTGGTCCATTGTTGAGCGTTGGGAGGCCAAACAGTCGTCTCGCGGTCGCCCTGCACACCCGGAAGCCGCCTACTTGAAAGCCTTTCTCCTGCGCATCCGACAACGCTTCCAGTACACCACCCAACTCTACGCCTTTCTCATCCAGCATCCCTTGCTCGTCATCGAACTCGGCTTCCATCTCGTTCTTGATCCTGCCCAGCCCTACGGTTTCGATGTCCAACGCTCCCTGCCTGGCTGTTATTGGCTCAACCAGAAACTCCGCCGTCTGGATCGTGGCCTGCTCTCCGCATTGCTTGCTGACACGGTCCACGCCCTACAGGACGAAATCCCTGGTCTGGGTGAGGTCGTTTCCTTCGATGTCAAGCATCTCTATGCCTGGGTCAAAGAGAACAATGAACGAGCCTACGTCCCGGAACGCTACGACAAAACCAAACGGCTGACCGGCGATCCCGATTGTCGCCTCGGCGTCAAACGCTCCACCAACAAAGAACTGGCTGATGGCACCACCGAAGAGAAAAAAGAACTGCTCTGGGGTTACGGCTCTGGCGTTGCTGCTGCCACCACTCCCGATTACGGCGATGTCGTGCTCGCCGAATTCACTCAGCCGTTCAATGAAGGGGATGTCACGTATTTTCGCCCGCTGTATCAACAAGCCGCCGTTGCCCTCCAGCAATTCCCCAGGCATCTGGCGGCTGATGCTGCCTATGACGCGTGGTACGTCTACGATGCTCCTGCCCGACACGGTGGCATTGCTGCCGTTCCCCTCAATGCTCGCACCAAAACCGTTTTCGATCCCGATGGCGTGCCGCGCTGCGCCAAAGGATTGCGTATGGTTCCCACCTTCCACTACGCCCATACCAATGGCTATCGCGCTCTGCGCTATCGCTGTCCGCTTTTGCTCCCCCAAGCCACTGGCCAGCACTGCGATCACGAGCAATTTCTCAAGGGCAAAGGATGCCAAAAGGAGATCAATGACGAGCCTGGGGGCCGCGCCCGCGTCCTGATGGATCGTACCAGCCCACTCTATCATGCAGTCTACACCCAGCGTACTGCCTGCGAACGGATCAACAGCCAGGCCAAAGAACTGGGTATCGAACATCCCAAGGTCCACAATGGACGTTCTGTTGCAAACTTGAATACCTTGATTTATGTGGTTATCAATGTGCACGCCCTGCAACGAGCGAGATCCATCAATGAGGGACTTCTTTCCACTCAGAAGGGAGTTCTACAAATGAATTAGTTGCACCACTCTATATATACAATTAAACCTGGAATTCATTACTGAAGAAGCACGGTAGTTTCTACCCTTCCTCTTTGTGCAAACAACATTCACCATTTTTACATAGAGAGGCGGGGCGGCTCACCAGGAGAAAAGAAGTGGTAAGGGATGCGAATCTTCTAATCGCTCTTGTTCTGCTCTGTCACTTATGTTCATGGCGCGCCGCATGCGACGCACCATGAACACAAAGGATGCTCCACCACTCAGGCTACTGTGCGTCGTTGCACAGCTACCAGATCGGCAGGTACACTGTTTGCCGTCAGAGGAATAGAACTGGGGCTTGAGATACTTGATGTCTTGCCCAGGCTTTGCTCGATCTTCTGGATCACTGAAGAACTACAGGCACTCCCAGGTTGCTGATTCGTCTCTTTACACAGAGCCGCCGTTATATAGTTGGCCGAACCAAGAATGGCCTGGGCAATAGGCGACTTGGTATTGGTGAGCGCACTCGCAATCTGCTGCCAGGTAAACGATGAAGACTGGTCGCTTGTCAGTAACGTTGTAAACTGGTAGGTTGCTCCCACAGAGGTATATTGATTAGCCACGTCCATAAAGGGGAAACTCTGCGCAGAATTGTATTTAGTAAAAATCTGCTGCTGTTGCGTAGTCATAGTCTGCAGTGGCACATATGCCTGTCCAGTACTATCCAGCGCGTTGCCATAGACTTCAACCGGCACAAAGTCTACATACTGACTGGTATACTTGCTGCCATCAAAGCTAAAGGTTGAAACATTGTATTCGTACGCCTGTATCTGGCTCAAGTTACTGAACGTCCCGAAACGGCTGAGAGCATTAATCATCGCCCAGCGTTCAGCTCCACAGTGGGGACAGTATTCGGCGCCCACATACAAAAATTCAGGATGGCCATTGGGACCGGTCAGGACTGGCGTTCCACCAACACTTCCCTGAAATGTATTTGAAACGCCACTGCCACCGGTACCAATGGTATCCAGGACAGACTGAGGAACAGTGGTCAGTTGCGCCAGAATCGCAGCATCAGCAGGTGATGCCTTTAACAAAGCGTTGGTATTGGTTTGTCCTGCCGGGGCGTTCCTGACAAATATCAGTACACCAATGACAACGACAATCAGCGCCAGGACGCCAACAATCATATAAAGGTTGCTGCGATCTCTTTTACGCACAGTTGGCCCTCTGGTTGGGCCGTTCACGCTACGCGTGGCTACACGTGTATCGTCGCGTCTCTGCCGCTGTTGACGCTCCTGGGCACGCCTCTGCGCGGCGGAACCGGACTGTTGTTTTGTTTTTGCCATTAGAACAACTCGTTTTCCTTTGTATTTGAGTAGAAATTGCCTCTTATTTTATCATAATGTACCACAGCATAGATATCTCTTCCCAATCGCAAATTTACGCAGAAGCGATGAACCGCTTCAGACCTCTTTCCAGGCTACTTTAAAGGAGTAATGGGCCTCGAAAATTTGCCCGACTTGTTCAAAGCAGACTATCCGTTGCCCAATTGCAAACTCGCACAGAAATCGCTTGACAATATGCCATGCAATAAGCTACAATCTGTTTGCCCGTACGATAAGCGGAAAAACAATGTACGGTATGCGCCTCGTTCGTCTAGTGGCCTAGGACGCCGCCCTTTCAAGGCGGAGACCACGGGTTCGAATCCCGTACGAGGTACTATTTTTGAGAGAAGCCTGTCTGGCCCGTTTATTTTCGGCTTGGCAGGCTTCTCTCTTTTGTTGGCATCCTCCAGGAGAAAAACATGATCAGTGTAGAAGAAGCTTTGGAACGTATGCTGGATGCGATTCATCCGCTCCCAGTTATACAGCTACCACTGGACGAAGCGCTGGGCCTCGTGCTGGCTGAAGATGTTATAGCACAGGAAGATTTGCCCCCGTTCGCTAACTCAGCGATGGATGGTTTTGCGTTGCGCAGCCAGGATAGCCAGTTACAAGATGGGCAACCGCCGCGCCTGCGCGTGACTGGTGGAGTAGCAGCAGGCTATGTGGCGGACCACGCGGTCGAAGCAGGCACAGCCATGAGAATTATGACCGGGGCACCAGTGCCGGAGGGAGCAGACGCGGTAATTCAGATTGAGTTGACGCGCTATGATGGAGCAGAAAGCACCTGGGTCGAGGTCCTTGAACCCGTCACGCCAGGCAATAATATACGCCCCGCTGGCGAAGATATGCAGCGCGGGCAAACTATCCTCCAACAGGGAACAGCGCTTGGACCCTGGGAGATAGGTATCCTGGCTACGCTTGGTTGGGCCACCGTGCCAGTCATCCGCCAGCCACAGGTAGCAATTCTAGGAACTGGCGACGAGATTATCGATATTGACCTGCCGCTGGCACCAGGCAAAATCCGCAACAGCAATAGCTATTTATTAGAGGCCGCTGTCAAGCAGGCAGGCGCTCGACCGGTCCGCCTGGGAGTGGCACGCGATACCGTCGAGAGTCTGCGCGAAAAATTTAGCCAGGCCATGAACAGCGATCTGATTATTACCTCTGGCGGGGTCTCTGTTGGTGATTTTGACCTGGTCAAAAAGATCATGGCGGAACAGGGGGAAATCAATTTCTGGCGCATTAATATGCGGCCCGGTAAACCAGTAGCCTTCGGACAAGTTGGCTCGACTCCACTGCTCGGGTTGCCTGGCAATCCAGTCTCTGCCGCGGTCACCTTTGAACTTTTTGCCCATCCCATCCTGCGCAAAATGCTGGGACACACAAGCTTACACCATCCAGAGGTCAGTGCGATAGTCGAAGATGGCGTAGCCGAGCGAGCGCAACGCCGTCACTATGTACGCGCTCACGTCGCCTGGCACAATGGACGCTTTATAGCTCGCACCACCGGCAACCAGGGATCAAATATCATGACCTCGCTACGCAATGCGAATGCGTTCGTGATTGTACCGGAAGGCGGGGTCATCATCCCACCGGGAGGTGAGGCACAGGCGCTGATGCTGGATTGGCCAGAGATCTAACAGCTATGTGACACTCCTCTTCTCAGGACCAGTTGCGCTATCGCATGCGATAGCGCAACTGGTCCCGTGTCATACCAAGCAGAGCGGCGGCACGAACCTGGTTACCATGACAGAGTTCCAGAGCCTCTTGAATCAGCCGGTGCTCGATACCAGCAAGGAAAACGGGGAGATTAAGACCCTGCGGCGGTACATGCATGCGCTCTTGCAGCTCCTGCAAGCGGGTAAAATCATCCTGGCGTTCCTGACGCACAACTTCAGGCAGATCCGCTGGACGAATCTCATGATTCTGGCAGAGAATCTGGCCACGCTGGATTACACTGCGAAGTTCGCGGATATTGCCCGGCCAGGGATAGTGCAGAAGAAGCTCAAACGCCTCGGCGCTCATGCGTAAGGGTTCTTCACCCACCGGCGAATGCAGGCGGAGAAAATGTTGAATCAACGGCTCAATATCCTCTGGCCTGCTACGTAAAGGAGGCAAAAAGAGGGTAATCACCTGCAAACGATAATAGAGGTCCTCACGAAAGGTGCGATGAGCTACCGCCTCGCGTAAATCAACATTGGTTGCTGAAACAACGCGCAGACGCACATGAATCTCTTTCAGGCTACCAACGCGGCGGAAACTACGCGTCTCCAGGAAACGCAGAAGTTTGGCTTGAACAGACTGAGGCATCGAGCCAACTTCATCCAGGAAGAGCGTTCCACCATCCGCGCGCAAGAGATAACCTTCGCGCGAAGTTTTTGCGTCGGTAAAAGCTCCAGCCTCAACTCCGAAAAGCTCGGTTTCCCACAAAGTCTCAGGAATGGCTGCGCAGTTCATATCCACAAACTGGTACGCGGCCCGCCGGCTTAATGCATGGATGGCGCGGGCAAAAACCTCTTTGCCAGTCCCGGTCTCCCCCTGGAGTAACACGGTTGTATCAGGCGAAGCTGCAACCTGGCGCATTTGGAGCGCGACCTCACGCATCGCGGAGCTATTGCCAACTACCAGGACAATATTGGCGATGGGATCAAGCATAGCAACTTC
>Ga0265338_10011733_pt1 | contig 10083 bp, 8 predicted proteins | sample 42126metaG_FD_193579 | JGI IMG/M metagenome (GOLD analysis project Ga0265338, IMG submission 193579) | Rhizosphere microbial communities from Carex aquatilis grown in University of Washington, Seatle, WA, United States - 4-21-26 metaG | ecosystem: Host-associated > Plants > Roots > Rhizosphere >... | reverse complement strand
GAATTCGTCGCTCAAGTCCGGCAGCTCGGCGAGCACAAGATCGAGGTCCTTGCGCGAGAGCGTCAGCAGGATGCAGGGTGTGAGCGTGCGGATGGTTACATCCGAGGGTCGGTCGGAGACGAGGTCGGTCTCACCGAAGAACTCGCCTTCGGTCAACAGCGCGATTCGCAGGTTGGTGCCGTGGACCCCCTTGCTTAAGACCTCGACCTGCCCGTGGGCGATGATGAAGAACGCGCTGCGATCCTCGCCTTCGACGATCAACTCGTTGCCGAGCGAGACCTCTTCGGTCTTGAATCGGCCGGCCATGCGAGCGATGATCGCGTCGGGAAAGCCAGAAAAGAGCGGCACGCTGCGCAGGGCCTCAGGCGGAAACGAGCCGACCCCGCCTGACAAGTCGACCCCGATCCGCTGGGCCTTGGTCAACTCGACCTTGGTGCGGTTGACCCGGTAGGTACCGCCCCCCGCTTGCACCCACGGCAGCAGGCTCAGGAGCCAGCGGGGCGTGATCGACATCATCTTCGGCGATGTCTTGGTCGTGCTGGCCAGGTTCCTGGCGACCGACGTAGTCACGCTGCGCTGCAATAAACTGTCTGACATGATTGGTGATCCCTATGATTTGCGTCCTGGTTGCAATGGATCGCCATCAACGATTTGCGGCCGACCCAGCAAGTGTCGTCGAGCGGAACTCTGTGGGTTGGAGCAATTCTACGTCGCACCTTCGCGGTCGCAAGAACCAAATGGATGAGAGTAACGATTGCGGTGAATTTAGCAACTGGGCAAATAGGGGGCAAATTTTGACTCATGAAGTTGACCTCCGTCTACTCTGCCGGCAAATCGGATTTGCCAGCAAATGCGACGGAAATTCTCGCCCTTGGCGCAGTGGCGTGGTGAACGAGTTCCCGGTGGAGCGAGTTGGCACGGGGAACGCCTATCGCACGCGGATTTACGCATGAACAAGGCGATTTGGCACAACAATTGCTCATCAAATACTAAACGTCACTAACTTTACCATCATAGTAATTATTATGGAACTCGCCCAAATGGACTCCGACCAATTGAATGCTCTGGCAGACCACGATTTAGCGCGCCGCGTCTACAGTTTTCTTACAGACCGGCTTCGACCGTCGACTCGCAATTTGCAGGTAGAGTCGCGACAGGGTGTCATCACATTGAGTGGTCACGTGTGCTCGTTTTACGAGAAGCAATTGTTGCAGGAAGCGAGCCAGCGCGTCGCGGGCGTCATTGGCATTCGCAACGTGTTGGACGTCGCCTTACACTCCTCCCGACCTGCCTCATCGACGTCGGGAACGCGTCGGCGGGGCGGCAAAGCCAGGCGATTATCAAGGAAAGTCGGTGCCATCGCGCACTCCATGCGCGGCGACGATTGGAACTAATTCCCGGGTGGCATGGCCCGCCGCGGTGACCAAACACCGCCTGCGCCAGTTGAGTAGTCGCCGCGGCGGCCGGCACCGGGGCTAATTCTCGTTCTCCAAAGGGCAACTTGTTGCATCCCGTCATAGATATCAACATGAACGTTCCACTTCAGCGTATTTCGTCTTGTTGACGGACTCGCCCGACGATATACTACAATGACTATCAACATAGTGATGTTATGGTGCTTTTTCGGTGATCAATGGAAAGGTTTGGACGCCTATTGTTGGATGTTTGGCGTGAGGCCTGCCGAAACATGCCAATCGCAGAGGGTATTGCCGCCAGCGCATCGGACTTGTTTGCGCGGCTGCCGGTCGACTTCGTATTGGTTCGCCGGCTTGATTCAAGACGGCAGTCAGTGGAAACCGTAGCGACGGGCGTTTGCCATTCCGGCCCTTTACCTGGTCAGTTGCGCAGCGAGCTCATGCCGGAGGCGTGGGAGCGATTGCTCGAGTGGTGCGCGAAGGGGCAGATCGTCAGCTCGACGTCGGCATTCGCAGCCGAATTGCCCGAGGGTCTTTTGCCGCACGACTTGTTGGGAGAGGCGATTGTCGGGCCATTAGGCGCAGCCGAGGAACCTATTGGCCTGGTGGCTTTTGTTTCGCATGAGCCAAACCGTCTGCAATCGCGTCATGAGCGCCTGCTCAGGCTGCTGCTAGAGCCATTCACGCTTTGGTTGGAGAACGACCAGCGTCTGCGTGAAGTCAACGCATTGCGCGAGGCCGCCGAAGCCGAGAACCGCTCATTGCTTTCGCGGCTGGGGCGGCACGACATCAGTGATTTGATCATTGGAGCCCAGACCGGTTTAAAGGCAGTGATGGAGCGCGTCGAGCAGGTGTCGCGGACCGACGTTCCCGTATTGATCTTCGGCGAGACGGGATCGGGCAAGGAAGTGGTTGCGAGAGCGATCCACCAACGATCAAGGCGCGCGTCTGGCCCGTTCCACCGAGTGAATTGCGGCGCCATCCCGCCGGAACTCGTCGATTCGGAGCTCTTCGGCCACGAGCGCGGCAGTTTCACGGGCGCCGTGAGCCAGCGCAAGGGCTGGTTCGAGCGCGCCGACGGCGGCACGTTGTTCCTGGACGAGTGCGGCGAATTAAGCCTGGCCGCGCAGGTGCGGCTGTTGCGCGTCTTGCAGGATGGCACTTTTGAGCGCGTCGGCGGTTCGGAACAAGTGACCGTTGACGTGCGCTTGGTTGCGGCCACCCATCGCGACTTGCGGTCGATGACGGCGGAGAACCGTTTTCGCGAAGACTTGTGGTACCGACTGGCTGTGTTTCCGATTCGCTTGCCACCGTTGCGGGATCGGACGCAGGACATTCCGGTAATGTCGCGCCACTTCGCAGAACGGGCCGCACAGAGGCTGGGAGTCAGACCGTTGTTTCCTTCCGCCGCGGAATGCGAGCTACTCGCCTCTTACTCCTGGCCGGGTAATGTCCGTGAGTTGGCGGCAGTCATCGAAAGGGCAGTGATCCTCGGGGATGGCAAGCGTTTAGAGGTCGCCAAGGCCCTTGGACCACCCCAATTGCCGCCGGTAACCGCAACAGCACCCCAGGGCGAATTACCCGAGCCTGGGCCAGAAGGCACCAGCGACGATTTCGCAACGCTCGACAAGATCATGGCATGCCACATTGAGGCCGCCCTGCGGCGCAGCCATGGCCGCATTGAGGGTCCGTTCGGCGCCGCAAAGCTGTTGCAAATCAACCCGCATACGCTCCGGGGCCGAATGCGCAGCCTGGGCGTCGATTGGCGCCGCTTTCGCGCCAATGGCGAAATCGGCGCCTGTCGATAACGCGACTCCTGCCCGCCTTGCGAGGCAACGAAAAAAGCCGCCTCGCGCGTGGCGCGCGGGCGGCTCTCAAGTCAACGGATTGTCGAATGCATTAGCAGCAGGTGCCGCAACAGCAGGGCGTTCCGTCGAAGCAGATCGAGCAGGTGCAACCCGCTTCCATGCAGCAACACAAGCAGTCGCAACAGGCCTCGATCATGTCACAGCACGATTCGTCGCCGCAGACGCATGTAATGCACACGCCGTCCGCCGTCTCCTCGCAGTTGCATTGGCACATCGCCAGGTTGCACTGGAAGATCGTCAGCCCGTTCATCGTGCAGCAGCAGGTGCACAGCTTTTGGCAAAGTGCCTTGCATTGATCCTGCATCCTGACAAGTGCCAGTTCGTCTTCACAAACGCAAGTAATCTTCATCCCGCCGTTGCACTTCTCGATTTTGATGGTGCAAGTGGGCACGGCATCGCCGGACGAAATCGAGGTTGGCATCCGCATGCCGTGGCTCGTCATCTGGGTGGACCGATCGAACATCACGGAACTCGACATATAAAACTCCTTAAATGGTGCCCATTTCAGGGGTTGGCCGCGACCATTAGCGTCCATGTCCCCGTGAAAAGAGAACGAGAAACGTCGCTTCGAGCTCCTCCGGCATTTCCGGTCGGAAACACGAACTATCTTGAGCAAGCCTCCCGTTGGCGGGTCGGAACAATTCACAATCAGTAAAACATAGCTTGCCCGCGGGGTGGTGATTCGCCGTTGCTCATTCGCACCCTCTCGGCGATACCAAACTTCCTAAGACACTATCCATCAATGGGTTGCGACTGACGCGGCAAATCGAGGTTGTCGGCCGTGGTGCCGATTCCAGGCGACTTGAACGGGCACGGTTCGTTCGATAGAATCTTCTCCGGAAATCGCAACGCTGAGCTGAAACGCAGAGCTGACCGGTCAACCGGAGGCTGAGGCCAGAGTGTCCCAAGTGGAACGCTGGCCTTTTTTGTTTGAGTGAAAGAGGCCCTCATTCATCACAGCCCCTAATACAGGACGGTCTAGCCATGTCACGCTGGTTCGAAGACAACTCTCTGTCCATCGGGCATACGCCGCTCGTAAGACTTAACCGGGTCACCGACGGAGCGCCAGCCACCATCCTGGCCAAGATCGAAGGGCGCAATCCCGCGTATTCTGTCAAGTGCCGCATCGGTGCGGCGATGATTTGGGACGCGGAAAAACGCGGCTTGCTCGGCGCCGGTAAGGAGCTTGTCGAGCCCACCAGCGGCAACACGGGGATCGCCTTGGCGTTTGTGGCCGCGGCTCGTAACATACCGCTGACGTTGACCATGCCCGAGACCATGAGCGTTGAGCGCCGCAAGTTGCTCGTGGCCTACGGCGCCAAGCTGGTGCTCACCGAGGGCGTGCGCGGGATGGCCGGGGCGATCGCTCGCGCGGAGGAAATCACCGCCTCCGATCCTGATAAGTACGTTCTGCTGCAGCAGTTCAAAAATCCGGCGAACCCGGCGATTCATGAGCAAACCACTGGGCCCGAGATTTGGGACGACACCGATGGCGCGATCGACATCCTCGTCTCCGGCGTCGGCACGGGCGGTACGATCACCGGGGTTTCGCGCTATATCAAAGGTCAGAAGAAGAAGCCCATCAAATCGGTGGCGGTCGAGCCGGTATCCAGTCCTGTGTTGTCGCAACAGCGTGCGGGGCAGCCGCTCAAGCCCGGGCCGCACAAGATCCAGGGCATTGGCGCCGGTTTCGTGCCCGCCGTATTGGACTTGTCGTTGGTCGATGACATCGAGCAGGTGACCAATGAAGAGGCGATCGCCTTTGCTCGTCGGTTGACGTTGGAAGAGGGAATCCTCGCTGGGATTTCGTGCGGAGCCGCGGCCGCCGCCGCGGTACGAATCGCCAAGCGTCCCGAAAACCAGGGGACAACGATCGTGGTCGTTCTTCCCGACTCCGGTGAGCGATATCTTAGTTCGATTCTCTTCGAAGGCGTGTTCGACGCGCAGGGAAAACCCCGATGACGGCAATTCCAGAGAAGGTACCCACGGTTTCGCTGAGCGAGCCAGATTGGGATATCGATGCGATCGTGGCCAAATTGCGAACGCTACGAGATGAGTCGCTGGCGGCCCGGCGCCGAGTAGGCAAACCCGTCAAACTTCCCTCGCGCGCGGCCTTGGTCGGCATCATCGAAGAATTAAGCGCAGCCTTGTTCCCGAATCGACTGGGTTCGCACGTTCTGGTTGGCGATGGTGTCGACTACTTTGTCGGCCATACGCTCAACATGACATTGCGAGAACTGGTGGGTCAGGTGCTCTGTGAGCTGCGTTTCGTCGCGGGTCAGGAAGTCGCCAGCGACGAGCAACGGGAACAGGCCATCGCTATCGTGCGAGAATTCGCCGCTGCGCTGCCCGGCATTCGCGCGCTATTGGAAACGGACATTCATGCCGCGTACGATGGCGATCCGGCGGCCCGTAGCGTTGACGAAGTGCTCGCCTGTTATCCAGGCATCCTGGCGATTACCCACCACCGCCTGGCGCACACGCTGCATCGGCTGGGCGTGCCGCTGGTCGCGAGAATCATCGCCGAAATCGCCCATTCGACGACCGGGATCGATATCCACCCGGGTGCGCAGATCAAAGGAAACTTCTTTATCGACCACGGCACCGGGGTGGTGATCGGCGAGACGGCCATTATCGGTGAGCATGTGCGGCTGTATCACGGCGTGACCCTGGGAGCGAAACGATTTCAGGTCGACGAGACCGGGGCGCTGATCAAGGGAAACGCGCGCCACCCGATCGTCGAAGACGACGTCGTGATCTATGCCGGCGCGACGATCCTGGGCCGAATCACGATCGGCCGCGGGTCCGTCATCGGGGGCAACGTTTGGCTCACCCGCAACGTTCCGCCGGGCAGCAATATCTCGCAGGCCCAAGTTCAGAGCGAGAACTTCTCCTTTGGTTCGGGCATCTAAGTCTTGACTAGCGCGAGCACGCGTCCGGCGACCGTCGCCGCCTGGTTGCGCAGCTCGGGCACGGCGGTGCTTTCCCAAAAAGCGGGCTTGCATAAGGTGCCGACGACGAACAGGTCGGGCACTTCCTGGCCCCCGGTATCGACGGCGTTACCGTCGGCCGTGGTCTCGATCCCCAGTGCCAATTCGTCCGGCCGTAACCATCCGTGGACCAGCAGCGAGCCGATCGCCGGGTTCGATTCGGCACTATTTGACGGCACGGGGCCAGTGCAATTGATTACCCAGGCGCAACGCGATTCGATCATGCGATCGGTTTTCCGCTCGCGCAAGAGCAGCCGAACCGATTCATCCCCCGCCTGTACCGACTCGACGCGTCCCGCGACGACGCGCACTTCACCACGATCGAGCATCGCCTTGAACCGTTCCGCCACGGCCACGGCCATCCGATGGCGGTGGACTTCCCAGAACGGTCGCAGGCGCGTAAGAAACCGACGGCGCTCGTCGCTGGACATGGCCCGCCATAAGGTTGCCGTGTGGGGTCGAAGCCCGTCGACGATGCTGCGCCAATCGGCGCCCGAGGCGGCCAATTCGTCCGCCTTTCGCCTGAGCTTGCGCGACAGATCAAGTGCGCGCACCCCGCCCTCTCGACGAAAGAGCTCTTCCACCAATGGTTGCAGATTGGCCGGCGCCACCGGTGCCGCGGCGTGGGCTTTAGGCAAGAGCCCGTTGCGTGAGATCATCGTAATCGGCGCCCGCCGCGGTTCCTGCGCCAGCGAAAGGACAGCGTCGATTGCCGTTAGCCCACTGCCCAGGATCGCGACCGGTTCGTCAGGCCGGACGACGTTCATGCCAAACGGACGCCAGGGGTCGGCGATGAATCTGGTCCTCGGTCCGCTCCACTTGGCGCCAATCGGATCCGAGGGGGGCCGGTGGCCGATGGCGAGGACGACCGCGTCGGCGCGAAACGAATCGCCCCTTGCCAGGTGGACCATCCAGCCGCCGGCCGGGTGCCGCCCGATGCGGCGAATTTCATCGAAGACCACGGAGAACGTCGCCCAGGCACTGGCTCCATGCGCGGCGGTGAGGAGCGTTTCGCGGATGTATTCGCCGTACCATCGCCGCGGCACGAAATCGCCGGCGAGCACCTGGCCGCGACGCCGCGAGGCCCAGTCGACAAAATCGTTGGGGCGGTCGGGCCAGGCACTCATGCGTCCCGCTGGGACGTTGAGCAAATGCGACGCATCGCGCGTGCTGTAGGCCAGTCCCTCCCCGATGGTCCCCTGCCGTTCGACGAGCACGACGCGCACCGTGGTTCCCGCGCCCTCCGCGCGGCGCAGCACCTGGGCCGCCGTCGTCGCGCCGCTGAAACCACCGCCGACGATTACCACTGTCGGTGTGCGGTCGCGCGGCGTTGGCCGCACGTCGTCCGGTGTCACGGGCCGTGGCACGAACTTGCGGAAATCTCTGAGCGGCGGCGCATAAATGTGGACGGTCACCAGCACCTGGCCCGTCGACGCGTTTCGCACGGTGTGGACGCCCGCATCCTGGCCGGAAGTCACCTCTCCGGCTCGAACCGTCGTCTCGTATTCCAGGTCTACGTAGCCGTCGGCGGCCGTGCGATAACACCCCTCGACGGCATCGCCCTCGACGACCTGCATCACGCAGATCGAGCCGGTGTGGTCGTGAGGAACGCTGGATTGTCCTGGGAGCCAGGTCATCACGAGCAACTCGTACTGCTCGCGAAGCGCAACCGAAGCGCGATGGTAGCTACGCGGGTTAGCCTCAACGAATGCGGCCACATCATCCGGGGCGAGCCTGGTCGCCTCCATCGCCCGCGCCAACGTTGCCAGCGAAGGCTCCGGGCCCATGTCGTCCAGCTTCCGTACCAAATCGAGCAACCGGCCTTTGAGGGTTTGCATGGCGCAATTCTAAATGGGGAGCTGGCTTCTAAACAAGCGCACGTGGAAGCGCTCGTGGCGTAGCTCGACGGAATGTAACGGAACTCGTCTTGACAAAGCTTTGCCGAGTTGGACCTGCGGCGGGGCGACACGGTGTACGTTTCGCCGCGGCGGACGAGATTCTTTGCGCTGGAGTACGTGATCTGATGGCCACTCATAGTTGTCGTGTTCATGCTGGTGGCGACGGCCGACGGCGTTGATCGTCTTATCCAAACTGACCGTCGGCGATGAAAACCATGGAAAAGATGTTGCCGCCCATGTGCTCCTTGACGATAAACCGTCGCTCTGGCGGCTTGGTTGACAACAATGCGGCAACAACGAAAGGCCCTCAAGGTGATGTCGGCCGTGGGTACTGATGAATAAGTTCCGTTAGATTCCCAAACTGGGCTTTCGCGAAGGAGGAGCATATCGCATTTGCGGTCTCGCGGTATTGGCCAAACCGCTCTCAGGGTCGCGCAACCAGAAGCCGTTGATCTGGCTGATAATAATATTAATATATACTATAATATCTAAATACTTTATGTTGAACGTGTCATATAAAGTGTCGATGGGAATTGCTATCGCCGTTCAGATAGCGCCCCTGAACAACCTTCCTTGATTTGCCGGCCAACCTGCGCGGCCCTGATTAAGTGGTTGTGTCAAAGTCGACGGATCCGTAATGAAAGTGAAAAGCATTCTGAAATGACGTGGTGCTCCCACGTCCATCGTTCGCCCACACGTGTGTGGGCATTTTCTTCCCCGACTCGACCGTCCCGGTCATCGGGGCGGTCCCAAACCCACGGAGATCGCCCCATGATAACGATTCACGAAGTTCCCACTGCGACCGAGCCCGCCTGGCATGAGGGCTTCCTGGCACTCTTGCCCTCCATTTACGACCGGGTTCGTTTCGCGTTCCGAGCGCTGCGTCCCGAGGCAAAGCAGGAAGCCATCCAGGGGTCGCTGGCCAACGCCGCAGTCGCATACTCACGCCTCCACGAACAGGGTCGGGCCGACATCGCCTACGCCACGCCACTGGCCAACTTCGCCGTCCGCCAATTCCTCGCTGGCCGACAAGTGGGTAACCAGCTCAACCGCAATGATGTGATGTCACGGCACGCGCAGCGGCACCACAACCTCGTCGTCGAGCGACTCGATCGTCGCGACTCCGACGGCGAATGGAAGGAGATCCTGGTCGAAGATCGACGCTTCACACCCGCCGAAACAGCCATCGCCCAGATTGACTTTGCTGACTGGCTCTCTCAGTTGTGCCTCCGCGATCGGGGTATTGCCACCACATTGGCAGCGGGCGAGCGCACGCGGGACACCGCCAAGAAATTTGGGCTCACGGCGGGTAGGGTCTCGCAGCTTCGGGGAAAGCTGAAGCGGAATTGGGAGAAGTTCCAGGGCGAGGCGGTCGATGACACCGGCGAGCTGGCGATGGCGGGTTGCTGATCGGTCAACAAGTTGCGCGCCCCAGGCTACCCTGTCGCTGGGGTAGCCTGGGGTGGTCGAAGGCCAGCACGACGCCACGTTTCACACTCCTGCTGCCAGCGACGATATCGAACAGCTTGGACTGCGACTTTTGTCTGGAGGCACTTGACGAGGCGCTGAGTTTGGGGCGTCCCGAGGTGTTCAACACCGACCAAGGCTCGCAGTTCACGAGCACGGCCTTCACCGGTCGGTTGGCATCGAGGGGCGTCGCGATCAGCATGGACGGTCGTGGTCGTGCTCTCGACAACGTGTTCATCGAGCGGCTGTGGCGGACGATGAAATACGAAAACATCTACCTCAAGGAATATGCGACGGTGGACGAATTGATCAAGGGCTTGACGTGGTACATCAACTTCTACAACCGACGGCGTCTGCACCAATCGCTCGGCTACAAGACGCCGTGGGAGGTCTACCAGAGCGGGGCTGCGGCGTGAACGTGAGGGTGGTTGTTGTGCCCGCGATC
>Ga0265338_10011732_pt1 | contig 10083 bp, 12 predicted proteins | sample 42126metaG_FD_193579 | JGI IMG/M metagenome (GOLD analysis project Ga0265338, IMG submission 193579) | Rhizosphere microbial communities from Carex aquatilis grown in University of Washington, Seatle, WA, United States - 4-21-26 metaG | ecosystem: Host-associated > Plants > Roots > Rhizosphere... | reverse complement strand
TGAACCGGCTCGGGTCAAAGCCCTCGCCGATACCGTGCATCTCGATCCAAAAGACGCTCGAGGCGGTTTACTACCCGAAGCAAAACTTGCTCAGATCCGAGCTCTCGAGCAAACTGGCGCTCGTGTAGCCATGGTCGGTGATGGCACCAACGACGCCCCGAGCCTAGCAGCTGCCGATCTGGCAATTGCGCTTGGTAGTCATGGCAGCGCGGTCTCATCCGAGACTGCTGATGTCGTGATTGCCGACGACCAGCTGACCAAGGTGGCGGATTATTTCGTCATCAGTCAGGATAGTCTTCGTATTGCTCTGCAGAGTATTTGGATTGGAATGAGCCTCAGCCTCGTCGCCATGATCGTGGCCGCCATGGGTTTACTTGCACCGGTGCGAGGTGCTATCTTGCAAGAAGCGATTGATGTCAGTGTCATCCTCAATGCCTTACGCGTGCTGGTAATTAAATTCTAAAACCATGACAAAACACTTCAACTCACTCAAGATTTACTGCGACGGCGGTTCGCGTGGCAATCCCGGGCCAGCGGCAGCCGGTGCGGTCTTCTGCGACAGCGATGGTCAGGTGGTGGGCGAGTTCCATCAGTATCTGGGTGTCGCCACCAACAATGTCGCTGAGTACACAGCAGTGCTTTTAGCTATAAACGAGCTCAAAAATTACTCAGTCACCGGTCCGATCAACTTCTATCTCGATAGTGAACTGGTGGTGCGTCAGCTCAGCGGTAACTACAAAGTCAAAAACGAGACCTTGAAGCCGCTGCACGCCCAGATCCAAGCATGGGTGACAAATCCAGATCGCAAAGTCACTTTTACCCATGTTTTACGAGCCAACAACACCCTGGCCGACGCTCAGGTCAACATCTGTCTCGATGAGATCGCCGACCAATAAGCTCGTACCGCTAAAGCTAGCCTTTATGAGGCTTTTCTGGTATAATCAGCATGTCTGACAAGTACGCGGGCAACTGCTTGGCTCCAAATTAGGCCAAGAGGAAAGTCCGAACAGCTCAGAGCAGGATGGTCGCTAACGGCGACCGGGGGCAACCCTAGGGAAAGTGCCACAGAGACGATACCGCCGGCCGACATCTTCGGATGGCGATCGGTAAGGCTGAAAAGAGTGCGGTAAGAGCGCACAGGTGCGGCTGGTGACAGCCACGCGAGGTAAACCCCATCCGCTGCAAGACTAATGGATCCTTCTCCAGACATGGATCAGGAGAGAGGCTGCTCGCCTCCGCAATAGGATATGTCGCATGATGAACCTGTCTTCTTGAAGACAGGCAAGCACGCCCGGTTTCCGGGTCGAGAGAGATAGTTGCCGTCTGGTCGGCTTTCGAGCCAGCCAGATACAAAATTCGGCTTATAGCGTGCTTGGCAGACACCTTGAAGGAATTATGAAGAAACACAGCGAATTACTCTTTAGCTTATTGTTGGTACCGGTCGATTTCTTGATGATGATCGTAGGTTTCGCGGCGGCTTATCTGGTACGAGCCCGTCTCGACAATAAGCCATTGGCATATCATGTTGGCGGGCTGCGTTATCTCGAGATATTGGCAATACTTTTGCCACTATGGATAGTTATTTTTGGTCTGCAGGGATTATATAATCTCAGTAGCACTCGTCGGCGTCTGACCGAAGTGATCAAGGTGCTGGTGGCTACCGCCAGCGGGGTGATGATCCTCATCATCATTGATTATTTCAGCCGTACGCCGATCTTCCCGTCAAAAAGCATCCCGATTTATGGTTTCATATTCTCGTTTGGACTGATTATCTTCGGTCGATTTGTATCACGAGCCTTGCAGCGTTATCTTTTCCGATTTGATATCGGTGTCCATAGCGTGCTGATACTTGGCGAAACCACCCAAGCCAGCGAGCTGATCGAAGCGCTTTCGGCTCGAAATAGTGGCTATAACGTTGTAAATAATACAACGAAACGACCAGCCAAATGGACCCTTGCTCAGATCCAAAGCATCCACGAAACTCATCACATCGATGAAATCATCCAAACTGATCAAAGCATCGCTGACGACCAGCTGACCCAGATCATTGCCTATGCCGAGCAGCACCACATCACCTACAAATACGTCCCAAATCTAGCGGGCATTTACCGCAGCAACGTCACCACGGTCATGCTCGACAACCTGCCGCTGGTCGAAATGATCCAAACTCCGCTCGAAGGCTGGGGCCGAATCATCAAACGAATATTTGATTTGTTCATTAGCTCGATCGTGTTAATAATTTTGTCGCCACTGATCTTGGTGATCGCCGTCTTGGTCAAACTGACCGATCCCGGCCCGGTTTTCTACCGCCATACGCGCATCGGCAAAGGCGAGAAGCAAATTGTCGTGACCAAATTCCGGAGTATGTATGTGAAGTATTCCGACGGCGGCAAATATTCGGGACGCTCGGTTGAAGCCATCCTGGCTGACCTTGGCGATGCTCAAATGCTCGATGAGTTCCATCGTGATTTCAAGATCAAAAACGACCCGCGAGTGACGCCGCTGGGTAAGTTCCTGCGCCGCACCAGTCTGGATGAGTTGCCGCAACTGTTCAACGTCCTGGGTGGTGACCTAAGCTTGGTAGGCCCGCGGCCGGTCATCAAGGCTGAGCTAGCCAAATACGGTCGCCAAGCGGCTCAATTGCTGGCCATCAAGCCTGGACTGACGGGTCTCTGGCAGGTTTCTGGCCGCAATGACATCAGTTATGAGGAGCGCGTCAAGCTTGAGCTATATTATGTCGAGCACTGGAGTCTGCTGCTTGATATCGTCATCTTGGCGCGGACCGGACTGATGATCTTGCGGGGGACAAATGGCTACTGATCAGCTGTCGAGCGAAGTACCGCCGGTTCTACCAGACAAACAGCCACGCGTCGCCATCGTCCATGATTGGTTGACCAATCTCGGAGGAGCTGAGCGTGAAGTGCTCGCCATCAAGCAGGCCTTCCCGCAAGCCGATATCTACAGTAGTGTCTACAACCGCGCCAGCTTACCGCAGTTCCATGATCTGGGTGTACGAACGTCGTTTCTCCAGTATTGGCCACTGGCTCAGAGGCGTCACCAGTTGTATCCGCTGTTGCGCCAACTAGCTTTCGAGAACTTCGACTGGCATGACTACGATGTGGTCATATCTAGCTCCAGCGCCGAGGCCAAAGGAATTGTTACTCCCACCGAAGTGCTGCACGTCGGTATTATATACACGCCGACTCGTTACTATTGGGTCGATTATGAGGGCTATCAAGCTAACCCTGGCTTCGGTCCGCTCAATCCGCTGGTGAAGTTGATTGTGCCGCGATTGATTCGGCGGCTGAAGCGTTGGGATTACGCTGCGGCACAGCGTCCTGATACGCTCATCTCGATATCGCAGACGGTGTCAGATCGTGTCCAGAAGCACTATGATCGTGCATCGGCAGTCATCTATCCGCCGGTCGATGTCTCACGCTTCACAAGCCAAGATCGACAGGCTGCCAAAGCCGATTCGACCAACGATTATTTCTTGGTCGTGTCCCGCCTCGTGCCGTACAAGAAGATCGATCTGGTAGTGCGCGTCTTCATCGCATCTGGCGACCGACTGATCATTGCTGGTAATGGCTCCGATCTCAAGAAACTGCAGGCTCTGGCCGAATCAGCCGACAACATCGAATTTCGGACTGATCTGGATGACGCGGCGGTAACGAATCTGTTTCTCGATTGCCGGGCATTTATCTTCCCGACCGAGGAGGACTTCGGCATCGCGCCAGTAGAAGCAATGGCGGCCGGCAAGCCCGTGATCGCCTACGGCCGCGGGGGAGCAGCTGAGACGGTGGTCGATGGCCAGACCGGAGTGATCTTCGGCCAGCAGACCCCCGAGGCCTTAGAGAGTGCTTTACGGCGGTTTAAGCGTATGCAGTTTGATGCTGCGGCCATCCGCCACCATGCCGAGCGATTCTCGCAAGATCGTTTCGTCTGCGAGCTTCAAGGATTTGTGGCCGAGCAGCTTAAGTCGAACCAAAAACCTCGCAAATAGTTTGCTGCTGACGCTGCCATTCGGTATGATAGAAGCTAATATGATCAGAATCTAAACAATATGGCGCAAACACACCCCACGCCTCTGACTGCCCAAAACATCCTCGAGCTACGCAATATCAGCAAGCGTTATGACGATGAAGCCGGCAAATTGCAAGCTCTCTCAAATGTCAGTCTGGCGATCAAAGCTGGCGATTTCGTGGCCATCATGGGTCCTTCAGGATCTGGCAAATCGACCTTGATGAACATCATTGGCCTGCTTGATCTGCCGAGCAGCGGCGAATATCTACTCCATGGCCAGGATATCTCACAAGCCAGCGAGCGCCGATTGGCCTATCTGCGCCGCGATACCATCGGCTTCGTCTTCCAAGCGTTCAACCTGTTGCCGCGCTTCAGTGTGCTGGAGAATGTCCAGTTGCCACTGATGTATAAGGGCATCCGGTCTTCGGCTCGACGAGAGCGAGCTCGCCAAGTCCTCAACTCGGTCGGCTTGGATTCCAAACTCAAGAACAAACCCAGTCAGCTGTCCGGCGGCCAAGTCCAGCGAGCCGCCATCGCTCGCGCCCTGATCAACCAGCCGTCAATCATCCTGGCCGACGAACCGACCGGCAACCTCGACAGCAAGACCAGCAAAGAAATCATGGACCTGCTCTCGGAGCTGAACAAGAAAGGCACCACCATCGTAGTAGTAACACACGATCCCGATGTAGCCGCTTATGCCCGCAAGGTCGTCCGTATCCTCGATGGCCGAGCCACGGAGCGTGAGACATGATTTACCAGGAGCCCAAAGCATGATCCTCGAGAACATCCGTAATGCCCTGCGCAGCATCCGCAGTGCCAAAGTCCGCTCGACCCTGACCATGCTCGGCATGATCATCGGCGTCTACGCGGTCGTCACGATGCTGTCGATCGGCAACGGCGTCAAAGCTCAGGTGACCCAGCAGATTTCCAATCTCGGTAGCAATCTCTTGACCGTCTCCTCGGGTCAGATCCTGGGATCGCAGACCAGCTCCAATGGCCAGAAGAAGATGGGTGGCGGCTTGAATTTCGCCAGCAGTCTCGGCGCCTCGACCCTGACGACCGCCGATGCTGCCAGCATCGCCCGTGTCTCGCATGTTATGAAGGTCGCTTCGATCAACATCATCTCGTCCAATGTCGTCCACGATCAGGCCAGCACGTCCACGGCCATGATTCTGGCCACCCAACCCAGCTATGCTCAGATCACCACCAGTGCTCACATCGCTAGTGGCCACTTCATCACTACGACCGATGACAAGACGAAGGCTCATGTCGCGGTCATCGGCGCGACCACGGCCACCAATCTCTTCGGCAGCGACTCCGGATCGGCGTCGATCATCGGGCAGACGATTTTGATCCGCAACCAGCCGTATCAAGTGATTGGTGTGCTGGCACCTTCGGGCAGCACTTCGTCCTTCGGCGACACTGGTGACGACATCGTCTATATCCCGTTTCAAACAGCTCAAGCGGTTACCGGCGTTAGTTCGATCTACCGGATCGTCATCCAAGTCGATGATTCGAGTAACATCAACAGTACCCAGGCCGCCATCACAAGAGTGATCAAGGCCAATCACGGTGGGCAAGAGGACTTCAGTGTACTGACACAGAAGGATCTGGTCAGCGCCTTCAGTACGATTCTCGATCTGCTGACGAGCTTCATCATCGCGATTGCGTCGGTGTCGTTGCTGGTCGGCGGCATCGGCATTATGAACATCATGCTAGTGTCGGTCAGCGAGCGGACGCGCGAAATCGGCATCCGCAAGGCGGTCGGCGCGACCGGCTCAAACATCCTGTGGCAGTTCCTGATCGAGTCGATCGTGATCTCGATCCTCGGCGGCGTCATCGGCATCGGCCTGGCCTTCGTCAACGTCGCCCCGCTCAAGCACCTAGCGAAAATCACGCCGGTCTTCACGGCCGGCTCGTTGATCCTGGCCTTCGGCGTGGCCTTTCTAATCGGTGTCATCTTCGGCATCGTGCCGGCGGTCAAGGCGGCCCACAAGCGGCCGATTCAGGCGCTCAAGGCGATTTAGCGTAACTGAATTAGTTCGCACAAAGAGCCCCGAGGAAAATCCCGGGGCTCGTGCTTTTGGTATTATTTAGTTTTGGCATAGAGTAACCAACGTCAGATTGGCGGAAGAAATTAGGCTTTCAAAGTCTCAGGTTTATTGGCGCCAGCAGTGGCCTTCATACCACCACCAGCCACCTTAACAACCTCGGCGAAGGCAGCCGGCTGATTGACCGCCAGCTCGGCCAGAATCTGGCGGTTGAGGGTGACATTGGCAGTCTTGAGATCGTTGGACAGCTGAGCGTAAGTGGTGCCATTGTCGCGGGCGGCGGCGTTGATCCGAGTGATCCAGAGCGAGCGCATGTCGCGCTTGAGGTTGCGACGGTCGCGGTACTGGTAACCGAGCGCCTTGATGACCGCTTCATTGGCCTTGCGGTAGGATGTGCGACGGTTTTTGCTCATTCCCTTGGTGAGTTTGAGGACTTTCTTGTGCCGCGCGCGGGCGGTGACGGAGCGTTTGACTCTCATTATTGCATTCCTAGCATCTTCTTAATGTTTTTCTCATCGGCGGGCGAGGTCGCTTGATTGATGGTGTAGGCCCGCTTGCGTGCAGCCGACTTCTTTGTCAGCTTGTGGGCGCGACTGGCCTGCAAGTGGGTGACGCGGCCGCTGGCGGTGATTTTCACGCGCTTGGCGGCAGCTTTCCGGGTTTTCATCTTAATCTTTGGCATCTTTTCTCCTTGAGAGTGTCATCGACAGTTCGCGGCCCGTCATGCTGGGCTCGGAATCGCGGTCAGCGACCTCGGCTAATCGCTCATAAAACTTGTTAATTACTTCGCGGCCGAGCTCGGGGTGGGTGATCTCGCGTCCTCGGAAGCGGACATTGACCTTGACCTTGTTGCCGGCCTTCAGAAATCGCTCGGCGGCTCGTTGCTTGACGTCGATGTCGTGGACGTCGGTCTTGAGACCGAGACGGATTTGTTTGACTTCGATCTGGCGCTGGTGACCCTTGCTCTTCTGTAGCAACTTGGTTTGTTCGTACTTGTACTTGCCCCAGTCGACAATTTTGACTACCGGCGGCTTGGCTTGCGGCGAAATCTCCGCCAGATCAAGCTCAGCGGCGCGAGCGCGTTCGAGGGCTTCTGCGATCGTCACGACACCGACTTGCGCGCCATCTTCATCGATCAGCCTGACTTGAGCAGCTGTGATGTGCTCATTCAGCCGAATATGTTTGGTAATCTTGTTGCTCCCTGAAATCTTGACCTATAGTAACACAATGGTCGAAATATATCAACATCTTTTCAACTTTCTGAGCTCAATTCGTTGTGTTTCTTGTTGATGACATTGATCGGCAGGTCGGCTTGGCGGAGGGTGAGTTGATGCGCCGGGGTGGTCAACAGCTGATTTTGGAGTGAAGCCTTGCTGTAGACTTCTATACTATCGGCTTGGAGATGGGCAATTTGCTGACTGGTCTTGCGAGTATGTTTCTGCTCGTGCTTGAGTTTGATGATCGGCTGCTGACGACGGTCGCTGGCATCATCCAGATGGTTATAAAGGTTGAGCACAATTGGCTTGCTATCGGGTTCATCGAACAAATTATTTATGATCTCGATGCGATTGGCGACCGCTGAGATCTCAAGCGAGCCATCGACTTTGATTTGGAGTTCGGTATTGGTTGACAAATCAAAACGCGTCTCGGTGAAGACAACTGCGTGCTGATCACCGAGAGTAAGTTGTAAAATCGGCATCGATCGGATCTTGCGATGAGCCAAGATGCTATAAGCTTGGCGCGGATTGTCGATCCCCAGCTTCTGCGCCACTAAGCTAGTCTTGGTAGTTGGTATGAAGCCAAAAGCCGTGTCTTTCAGATGGGCGGCAGCATTGAGCAGGGCATGGAAGTCTTTATCTCCACCAATAGCCACGAAGTTTTTAGTTCCAGATGATGTATTATTTACAACAAACTGATTGAGTTCGTCGAGGTTATGATAGTTACAGAATTCGCCGCTAATGCGCGATGTCCGCAGTCGCAACCGCAGCCGGTCGAGCTGACGTTTGTCTGGTGTTTGATCTAGGCTAGCCGGAAGGAAATAGGCGTACATCAGCGATTGTCTCTCGGTTGACTCGTAATCTCGGCCGCCACGATTGCGCCTTGATCGATTTCGAGAAGCGGAGCGGTGATGCTGCCACGCAGTGTGGCGCTGGCGAGGGCCGTGAACTGCTCACGAGCGACCGCCCGACCTTGATACCAGCCGCTGAGCTTGATGCTACGAGCAGTGATATCGGCTTGGGTCTTGGAATTGACGTCGATTTCGACCAAGCCTTCGGATTGGATCGAGCCATCGAAGTCGCAATCGAGATAGACATCGTGCTCGGTCACGATCTGACCAACTGCTTTCATACCGGCGCCGAGTGAATATTGCGCCGACAGGTGGGCGATGGCTGTCTGGTTGTCGCTAGCTCGATGACGCAGTTGCGAGATCGAGATCCGCTTCATCTTCATTGAGGTGACTCAGTAGCAGATTTCTGGCTGGTATCGGCCAAGGCTTGTTTGTAAGCGGCTTCTTCTTCTTCGGATAATTGGTTTGTTGGTTTGCCCGAGACGATTTGCTTGGCGTAGAAACGAGTGCCGGTACGCGCGTGGATGCTTGAGATGACCAAGCCGCTGTTGTGGCTATCGAGCAGGGCGAGGCAGAAGCTCTGATTGCCACCCGTATCGTTGAACGGATTGAAGCGGACCAGGCCGAGTTTGCTGATGGCCAACTGGTTACGTTTGTGCAGCCCAGCGGTGAAGGTGGCCATTTGGTCGAGTTTCTGCAGTGATTCATCGACCGCTTTGGCGTAGTCATTGAGTTGCTTCTGGAGATTCTTGGGATCGCGGGTGTTGAAGAATACTCGATAAGCCCGCTTCATCTGCCAGATCTGCCATCCAGCGATGACCAATGCCAGCGCTAAGATAGCAGTTGCGATAGTAAGAATTGTATTGTCCACCATGTCGTATCTATTATACTACAGTTTGCGCCTGAGCCAGATCGGGTTATAATAGGCGAAAAGGGATCTGAAAACAATGGCCAAGAAATCCAAGAAACAGAAGCGCAAGAAACAGCAGCGCCGACACCATTTCGTCGAACAGGGCAGTCAGAGAAGCACAACATCAGTACCTACCGAGACGCTATCTGGTGAGACTAACAGCGATAGTCAGTCTGCGACTGCGGCCGAGGTGCCAGCCGAGACGACACCAAGTCAGACAATCAAACCAACTGCCGACAAGGTAGTCGATCAACAATTAGCCGAACGTATCCGCTACATGCGTCGTGACAGTAGGCTGACAGCCATTATAGCGGGCAGTATCTTGGTCGGATTGGTTGTCTTGTGGATTTTGTTTGATCATACCGGACTTGGTCCTCACGTCTACAAACTGATTCATTTCAATTAAACCCTAAGTCTGCTGCATCGGCCGGTATTGAAGAGCTTCCGCGAAGTGTGCGGCGGTAATGGCATCTGATCCCTCCAGGTCCGCGATGGTGCGAGAGACCTTCAGTAGCCGATAGAAACTTCGGACAGAGATATGTAGTTTATCGAGGGCGGTCTGAGCTAGCTTGGTCACTTCGTCATCTAGCCCACAGAATGTCTCGACCTGTCGATTCGTCATAGCGGCGTTCGTGAGCTCGGTACCGAAGCGTTTTGTTTGGATCTTCCTGGCACGGTCGACGGCTTGGCGCATTTGCTGACTCGTCAGCGCTGAAGACTGACTGACTTGCTGTGCCAAAATAGCATCACGCTGGGGCCTGCCGACTTGAATGTGGAGATCGATACGATCGAGCAACGGCCCAGAGAGTTTGTGCTTATATCGTTGTATCTGGCTGATACTGCAGCTGCAAGTGCGTTCGGGATCGCCTGCATAACCACACGGACAGGGGTTTTGGGTGGCAATTAGTAGAAACCGAGTAGGGAAGACATAACGGCAATTGGCTCGGGCGAGGCTGATTTTGCCTTCTTCTAGCGGTTGACGCAGAGCTTCGAGTACCGATCGCGGAAACTCTGCGAACTCATCGAGGAAA
>Ga0265338_10011729_pt1 | contig 10085 bp, 9 predicted proteins | sample 42126metaG_FD_193579 | JGI IMG/M metagenome (GOLD analysis project Ga0265338, IMG submission 193579) | Rhizosphere microbial communities from Carex aquatilis grown in University of Washington, Seatle, WA, United States - 4-21-26 metaG | ecosystem: Host-associated > Plants > Roots > Rhizosphere >... | reverse complement strand
GAAGCTGCCGCAGTTCCCCGGTGGACAGGCACGTGCCGACGATCGAGCAATGCAGATTGGTGTTGAATTCCCAGATCTTGGTGCGCCGCGCCGGTCCGGCGACCGGCGCAACTTCATCACGCACTACCAGAGCAGGCGCCAGGGAGGCAACGGAGAACGTCCGGGGTGGTCCGGAAAACATAGTGCCACCCCGGGTCACCACGGCAGTTCGCGTTGCGCTCACGATCGTCCGTCCCCTGTGCCCGCGCTGCTACAGACCCGCCTGCGTAACGAACTTGGTCACCAGGTAATTCTCGATTGCCTCCAGCCCACCCTCCGAGCCGTAGCCGGAATCCTTCACGCCGCCGAACGGCACCTCCGGTAGCGCAAGGCCATGGTGGTTGATCGAGATCATGCCGCTTTCCACCGCCGCGGCGATCGCATTCGCGGTCTTTGCCGAACGTGTATAAGCGTACGACGCCAGCCCATAAGGCAGCCGATTGGCCTCCGTCACCACCTCCTCGAACGAACTGAACGGCGAAATGACGGCCAGCGGCCCGAACGGCTCCTCGTTCATCACCCGCGCATCTTTCGGCACGTCGGTAATGACCGTCGGCTCGAAGAAGTTGCCCTTGTTGCCGATGCGATGACCGCCGGTCTGCACCGTCGCGCCGTGTTGCATGGCATCGCCGATGAACGCCTCCATCGCGGCGATGCGCCGAGGGTTCGCCATCGGCCCCATGCCCGTGCTCGCCTCCAGCCCGTCGCCCACCTGCAATGCCTTGCTGTGCTGCACGAAACCTTCGACGAACTGGCTGTACACCCGCTCCTGCACCAGCATACGAGTCGGCGACACGCAGACCTGTCCAGCATTGCGATACTTCGCTGTTGCCAGCAGCCGGCTTGCGGTATCCACATCGGCGTCGTCGAATACGATCGCCGGAGCGTGGCCACCCAGCTCCATGGTGACGCGCTTCATGTGCGCCCCCGCAATCGCCGCGAGTTGCTTGCCCACCGCGGTGGAACCGGTGAACGACATCTTGCGGATGATCGAATGCGGAATGAGGTACTCGGAAATCTCCGCCGGCACGCCATAGACCAGGTTCATCACGCCGGCCGGCACGCCGGCATCGGCAAAGCAGCGGATCAGTTCCGCCGGGGAAGCCGGGGTCTCCTCCGGCGCCTTGACGATAATGGAGCACCCGGCGGCGAGCGCGCAGGACAGTTTGCGTACCACCTGGTTGATCGGAAAGTTCCACGGCGTGAACGCGGCGACCGGTCCCACCGGCTCCTTGATCACAAGCTGATAGACGCCCTCTGCCCGGGCAGGAATAACGCGGCCATAGGTCCGGCGCGCCTCCTCCGCAAACCAGTCGATCACATCCGCCGCAGCCAGTACCTCACCCTTCGCTTCCGCCAACGGCTTACCCTGCTCCATTGTGAGCAGTGGCGCGATCGTGTCGGCGCGGTCCCGCAGCAGATTGGCGGCCTTGCGCATCACCTTCGAGCGATCGAACGCTGACACCTTGCGCCACGCCCGAAATCCCTTGTCGGCAGCTTCCAATGCGCGATCCAGGTCGGCCCGGCCTGCGTGCGCGACAGTGCCGACCGGCTCCCCCGTGGCGGGGTTCACCACCGGTATCGTGCGCCCCGCGGCGGCGGGCGACCACGCGCCATCAATAAACAAGTCAACGTTCGGATACATCCTCTGTCTTCCTCCGTCCCGGGTCTGGCGCCGGCGCGGACTCGCCACGCAGCGCCATATGTGATTGGATATAGCGATACTGGCCCATAGCCGGGCGTTTGCCAAGGGCCGGGATCAACCAGAGCAGGAGGAACGAACATGGACACGATCGCTCTAGATTCGAGACTGCGGCACGCGACCGGCTTCCTGGGGCGCACGCCCTTGATGCTGATCGACGGCAAGATGGTTCCTGCCGTCTCCGGCAAGACCTTCGCCGTGTACAACCCGGCGACCGGCGGCGTGATCGCCAATGCCCCCGAAGGCGACAAGGCCGACGTGGACCTTGCCGTTGCCGCCGCACGGCGCGCCTTCGACGAGGGCCGCTGGGCCAAGGTCAGCCGATCGGAGCGTGGCCGCATCCTGTGGCGGATCGCCGACCTGATCGAACGCGATCTGGAGGAACTGGCCGAACTCGAATCGATCGACAACGGCAAGCCCTACGCCGTGGCGCGCGTCGCCGATCTGCCGTTGGCGGTGGACATGTTCCGCTACATGGCCGGCTGGGCCACCAAGATCACCGGCTCGACATTGCCATTGTCGTTGCCCGGAGAATATCTGTCCTACACCCTGCGCGAACCGGTCGGCGTGGTCGCCCAGATCATCCCGTGGAACTTCCCCCTGTTGATGGCGGCATGGAAAATCGCCCCGGCTTTGGCGGCAGGCTGCACCGTCGTGCTGAAGGCAGCGGAACAGACGCCGCTGACCGCGCTGCGCCTGGCGGAAATCATCCGGGAAGCCGGTGTGCCGCCCGGCGTGGTGAACGTGCTCACCGGCTTTGGTGAAACCGCCGGTGCGGCGCTCGCCGCGCATCCCGACGTGGACAAGGTGGCGTTCACCGGTTCGACCGAAGTGGGCAAGCTGATCGTTCATGCCGCCGCCGGCAATCTGAAGAAGGTGTCGCTGGAACTGGGAGGCAAATCGCCTGCCATCATCCTGGCCGATGCCGATCTCGACCTCGCCATCGCCGGCGCGGCAAGTGCAATCTTCTTCAATCACGGCCAGTGCTGCTGCGCCGGATCGCGACTCTATGCGCATAAGTCGGTCTATGACCGCGTGGTGGCCGGCGTCGCCGACATTGCCGGCAAGATCAAGGTGGGGCCTGGACTAGATCCGACAACCGACATGGGCCCGCTGGTGTCGGACGAGCAATTCGACCGTGTCACCGGCTATATCGAGGATGGCCGCCGGTCCGGTGCAAAGATCGCGGTGGGAGGCAACCGTGTCGGCAATCTCGGCTATTTCGTTGCGCCGACGGTACTGGAAAACACCACGCCGAACATGAAGGTGATCCGCGAGGAGATCTTCGGCCCGGTGGTGTGCGCGACACCCTTTTCCGACGACGACATTGATGCGATCGCCAAGCAGGCCAACGACACGATCTATGGCTTGGCCGCCAGCGTGTGGACACGCAACGGCGGCACCGCCCACAAGCTTGCCAGCCGCATCCGCTCCGGCACGGTGTGGATCAACTGCCACAACGTGTTCGACGCGTCATTGCCGTTCGGCGGCTACAAGCAGTCCGGCTGGGGCCGCGAGATGGGCGAGGAAGTGCTGCACAACTACACCGAGACCAAGGCCGTCACCGCCGCCCTCTAACGGCACCTCGGTTCATCACACCTGGACTTCGGGTCGTGCTTCCCGGCATTGTTCGCCGATGACGCACGACCCGAACCAGGCCTCCGACGCGTTGCGCCCCGGCGAAGTGACCATCGCGCTGCCGGATGCGACAGATGCCGGCGTCTACTTCATCGGCACGATCCGCACGCCCTGGAGCCAACGCAGCGAGTGTCCCAAGCGCGGCACTCTCGACGGCCCCATCTGCTCTATCGTGGTGGATCACCGCTGGCGCGATGCGCTGACCGATATAGCGTACCACAAGCGAATCCAGGTGCTCTACTGGATGCATCAGGCACGCCGCGACCTGGTATTGCAAACGCCGTTCCGCACCGGGCTAACAACCGGCAGCTTCGCGCTACGCTCGCCGGCGCGGCCGAACCCGATCGCATCGTCAGTGGTCGAACTGGTGGCGATCGAGGGTACAACTCTGCAAGTGCGCGGCCTCGATTGCCTGGATGGCACACCACTCATCGATCTGAAGCCGGACCGGACGACGTCGAGCGAATAGCCGCCGCGGCCCGGCATTCCTGGCGAGGCAGCCATTGACGGGCCATTGACGCGGTTCATCCCGCGAGTATCATTATTCCCGAATGAATACAGCGGGAGAACTACGGTGAAACATATCGTACGGATTGCCGGAGTCGCCGGCCTGCTTGCGGTCGCGGATGGCCAAGCCCAGGCGGTTGTCCTGACGGGACCGGACAGCAACGATGGCAATTACTCAAGTGCGAACCTCGCAGGGATTGCCACGGCCGGCGATACCGTCAACGACGGCACTGTCACGGGCATTTCCTTGTGGAGTCTGCTTGGCGGCGCAACCGGCGGGATCACCACATCGACCCCCGCCGGCGACAACAGCAAGAACGCCATCCTGCGCTATTATCTGCTCGCAACCGGAGCGGGCGGCCAACAATCCGTCGTTTCACTCGGCGAGATCAATCCGAGCTTTGGTGGTACGGCCGCCCTACCGGACTTCGTCGCATACCAGGCCACAGGAGGCGGGTTGCTCGCCACGCCGGAACTCGTCGTACCGGGCGCGCCCGGGCGCGATGTTGCCGATCTCACATCGCTGCAATTGCTGTCCGCCCCGGCGGCACCGAACGGCCCGGGCGGCGAGTCCACCAGCGTTCAACTCACCGGCGCCGTCGCAAATCCTGGCAGCTATCTGCTGACGACCTTGCAGAACGACTTCACGCCGGTGACGGAAACGATTTCCGGCGACCACTATACCGGCGTGCCGCTGTGGACCTTCCTCGATGCCACCAACGGCAATGTCACGGACAAGATTGTCATCACGCAAGGCACCGACGGCTATGAGGTCGTGCTGTCTCTCGCCGAACTGGATCCGGCGCTGGGCGGCAATCCGCAGGATTTGCTCCCCTATGCCGATACCGGCACCGATTTCCCGAACGATGGCGTGGCCCGGACCATCTTTCCCAGTGACAACAAGCATGGCCGATGGGAATCGAACCTGGATTTTGTTGAGGTTACCAACGCTCCCGAGCCTGCGTCGCTGACGCTTCTGGGGATTGGTATGATGACAACGGTGGCATTCCACCGCCGTCGGAAATTCGGCGCAGCCGCTGCCGGCCAGAACGACGGTTGCTGATCGCAGCTAACGACGGAAGACGGTTCATGGAAGGCAGCTCTTGTACCAACCGCAAGAAGGTAAGGCCACGGCTACCACCCCGCGTCACGCCGACCACCGGGACAAGCGCCCGGTGGCAGGCTCCGGTCGGCATCTACGATTTTCCAGCGCGCGAACTGCAAAGTCGTTCAAGGCGGCCGTCCGCCCATCATGCCGATCAGGCGCGGTCGATGAGTCAACCACGCCGCGGGCAGGCGTCGCCGGCGCCATTGTGCCTATGGGCAAAAGCGTAGCGCCAACCTAGGCTTCGAACCCGGTGCACTACGGCAAAGGAACGCACGATGGCCGACCACGCATACCCCGTCACCCGTAGCGACGCGGAGTGGCGCAAACTGCTCACTCCGGACCAATACGACGTGATGCGCGGGCATGGGACCGAGGCGCCCGGCAGTTGCGCACTTCTGACCGAGAAGCGGCCAGGCAGGTTCGCCTGCGCAGGGTGCGATCAGCCGTTGTTCGAATCGCAGCTCAAGTTTGAAAGCGGCACCGGCTGGCCGAGCTTCAACGACCCAATCGAAGGGGCGGTCGAGACCTCGGTCGACCATAGCTACGGCATGGTCCGAACCGAAGTGCATTGCGCCAATTGCGGCAGCCATCTGGGGCACGTATTCGACGACGGCCCGCCGCCGACGCATCTCCGCTATTGCATCAACGGCATCGCGATGAACTTCAAGCCGGATTGAAACCTGCGGCCCCGAGCCTGCGGTCGACCCTGCGGCCAGCCCTGTCATTGCGAGCGAAACGAAGCAATCCCCCGCCTTGGTTCGCGCAATCTCTCGAGGCAGATTGCTGCACTTCGCTCTCAATGACACGTGAGCGTCGCCGCCGCGGCCTATTCGCTCGGCAGCCCAACAGGATGGAAGCCGTGATCCGCCAGCACCTTCTGGCCCGCCGGCGACAGGATCGTCAGTGCCAGCAACAGCGCCTCCGGCGGAGCATTGTTGAGTACGGCCAGGCCATATTCGGGCCCGACCTGCAGCGCCGGCGGGAACGCAACAAGCGTCGCGTCGGGCAGCAGGTGAGCATAGCGATCCCGGCCGGAGCAATAGACGATAACGGCATCGATACGATGATCCAGAATCGCATCGACATCCGCATCTCCGGATTTCGGCTGCGGGGAACCCGGCGGCACATCGATCACCATTGCCCGAGCCTGCAAGGCGCCATGATGAGCCTGTACATCGTGCCAATTCCCCTGTCGCTGCGTTCATTGCTCGGCCAGGAACCGCGTGAAAGCCGCGGCGTACTCCGGATGCCAGCGCGACAATGCCGGCCGGTTCTCGGTAATGTCCTGCGCCGCCCACAGGATTCGCCGGTTGTCGACCTCGCGGGTTACATCGTTGTCGGGGCAGATGATGTAGAAATCGCCCCGGTTCATACCCTCGATCAGCATGTCCACCACCTGGTCCGGCACCCATGCACCGGGAGGTTTTTCCGCCCGTCCGCGGCTTGTCATGCCGGTGAAGGTGGAACCGGGAACCAGCAGATGCGCGGTGATATGCTGCCCTTCCTCGTTGCGCAGGCTATGCGCGAGAGCTTCGGTCAGCACCTTCACGCCGGCCTTGCTGACGTTGTACGCGGTGTCGCCCGGCGGGCAGGTGATGCCCTGCTTCGAGCCGGTGTTGACGATCGCGCATGCCGTGCCCTGCGCAAGCATACGCGGCGTGAAGCTCTGCACCCCGTTGATGACGCCCCAGAGGTTCACTTCCAACACGTGCCGCCAGCGATCGATATGCTCCCACGGGCCACCGCCTGGCGCTGTGCCGGCGTTATTCATCAGCACCGCCACCTCGCCGAACGCGGCATAGGCGGCATCCCGGAGCTTTTCGACTTGCTCCAGTTTGCTTACATCGGTCGGCACGGCGATAACCGCCGCGTCGCCCGACGGGGACTCCGCCGCGACTTCCGAAGCCGCGGAATCAAGCGCCGGCCCCGGCAGATCCGCCAGACAGACCCGCATGCCCATGGCCGCGAAGCGCATGGCCGCTGCCAGGCCGATTCCGCTGGCCGCGCCAGTGATGACGGCCACTCGGCCTTCTTCCAACGCGAGATGATCGGTCATTGACTATCGCTCCACCAAGTGATTCGCGAGATAAGAACGCCGTCGCGGCGCATCCGTTGGTTGCCGCCGCGGGGCGTTCCCTGGCGTGCCGTGTGGCCCAGTTGCCGCCTCGGGAACCAATTTACACGCAATTCCCGTCAGCATATAGCGTCTCAGGCCGTTGTATCGACCCGGACGCGGCGGCATCTTCACGATCATAGCTAATCGTGAGCGCTTCCAATCAGGCTGGAAGGGCTTTGAAGGGTCGACCATGGAGTATCGCCGTCTCGGCCGCAGTGGCCTCAAGGTTTCGGAGATTTGTGTCGGCACGATGACCTTCGGCCACGGCACCGATATGGCCGAGGCCGAACGCATCGTGCACACCTCGCTGGACGCCGGCGTAACGTTCTTCGATACGGCGGACGGATATAGCGATGGCGAGTCCGAAACGATGCTCGGCCGCGCGCTGGGAACCCGGCGGCGCGACGCCGTCATCGCGACCAAGGTGTTCAATGCCATGGGTCCCGGTCCGAACGATTCGGGCATGTCGCGCGTCCACATCATGCATGCCGTCGAGGACAGCCTGCGCCGGCTCGGAACCGACTACATCGACGTCTATTACATCCATCACGTCGACACACAGACGCCGCTGGAGGAGATGCTGCGGGCGTTCGATGACCTGGTACGCCAAGGCAAGATCCGCTACACGGCGTGCAGCAACTACGAGGCCTGGCGGCTGATGGAAGCGCTGTGGATCAGCGATAGCAGGGGACTTGCTCGTTTCGAAGCCTACCAGCCGCAATACAGCCTGGTCGTACGGGATATCGAGGAAGAGCTGGTGCCCGTCTGTACCTTGAAGGGCCTCGGTATGGTGGTCTGGGCACCGCTCGCCGGCGGCTATCTGTCTGGCAAATACCAGCCGGGGCAATCCAGCGTCGCCGGCTCACGTTCAGCGGAGAACTGGGCGTTTCCAACCCGCTTCTTCCATCCCGACCACCCGACGATCCTCGCCGAACTCCTCACCGTGGCGCGCGATCTCGGACGCAGCCCCGCACAGGTGGCAGTGCGTTGGGTGCTGCAACAGCCGCAGGTGACCAGCGCCATCGTCGGTGCCAGGACGACCGATCAGCTCAGCGATACGCTTGCCGCCGCATCCTGGCGGGTGCCCGACGACTTGCTCCGCCGTCTCGACAAGGTCTCTGCCGTGCCGCATCGCTATCCCCGTGCCATGGAGGAAACCATGGCGGAACGGCGAAATCGTGCGGTGCGCCCGCCGGGTCGTGGATGAAACGTCAATGTCACACAAGGGTTGGACGTGGCAGGCTGACGGGACCGTCCAGCGCCGGCGGGTTGATTCATCAGGTTAGGCCCTGCTGGTAACGGTCTTAACGCGTTGATTGTTGGCAAGCATCGCTGGAAGCTGGGTGGGGCGGAAAAGCGCGGCGCGTTCCGCCACCGCACGAACGCGCAGCACGCGTTCGCCGCCGTGCTCCGCCAGGTAGTACGGATCGGGGCACGACGGCGGAATGCGCGGTGCTTTTCCGCCCTACGCAGCTGCGCAGCGGCCAACAGCCGACGCGACAAGAACCGCTGGCAAACAACTGCTTCAGCCCGACGGACGACAAAGTTCCATGGTTCCATGGTTCCATGTTATGGTCTGCCCTCGGGTCAAGAGCCCGAGGGCAGCCGATTTCGCCAGCCACGCCATAAGTACCGTGAACCGTCCGCCGTTGACACGGTTATTTCCCCGCAGGCCCTTACGGTGTCACGTGGCCGACGAACTTCTCCGGCGGACGCGTGCCCCATTGCGAGCGCAGCCCCTCCTCTGCCGACACCAGGTTCCCGCCATTCGCCAGATTCAGCCGGTCGGTGTCCGCCCAATGCTCGTGCACGCGCATCCACGGATCGGCCCAGTAGTCGTACACCTGGCTGCCCAGCAGATGCCGGCCGATGCCCCACATGTGCTCGTACTTGCCGGTTCGCACCAGGTGCTCGTGGCCCATGAACACGTCGTCGATATCCTGCACCTCGAACGAGAAATGATTCAGTCCGACCCGCTCGTTTCTCATGCAGAAGAACGCGTGGTGATCGACATACTCGTCGCCGTTATCCAGCCGGCTGAACTGGCCAATGATGTTTTCCTGACTGCCGGCATACACGTCGTCGGAGCCGATCAGGCCCAGCGTCTCGCGGAACCAGCGCACCGTCTCCTGGTTCTTCGGCGTGCCCATCACCGCGTGGCCGATGCGCTTCACCCGTGACGGGCCCTGGTCGATGCGCATCACCTCGCCGGCGCGGTTCAGCGGCGCATGCCCGGAGTTGACCTCCTGGCGCACCACCTCGATCGGCGCCGCCTGCGCCATGCCGTAGACGACCTCGATGGTGTAGCCATTGGGTTCCTTCAGCCGCACGCGCTTGCCGCCGCCCGGTTCGTCGATATGCTCTATCCCCGAGGCACCGGGCAATTTCGCCGCCACGGCGAGGTCGTCCTCGCTGCGCGCATGCCACGCGAAGCCGAGGAATGCCGGATCCCCCTTCTCGGTGATGTGGATGTGGTGGGTTGGATCGGTACCGCGCATGTAAAGCGCGGTCGGCGTGCGCGCGGCGCGCACCATGCCGAACGCGGTGAGGAACTCTTCCTCCTGATCCAAATCCGGCGAACGCAGCCGGCCGAATGCAAGGTCGCGCACTTTTATGACGGGCATGGACTCCCCCTCCGGATATCATCGACGACAGGATGTGCGGATATCTTATGGCCCGGAACCGCCGCTGTCCAAACGGACCACGGCCTGAACGCGTGGCGGCGGTGCATGCGTTGGGTCTGCGCCGACCAATCGCGAGGAACGCCGCGTGAACCGGCCCGCACGCCGGCCGGTCAGCTTTGGTACATGGCGCCGGCGACGTTGGGGCTTGGCTCCTCCGGCAGCAAGCCGGCATAGCCTGTCACGCTCGGCTGCGGTTCGACCGGCGCGGCACTCGGGATCACCTGCAGGTCCGGCGAGAGCGTGCTGAAATCGACCATCAGCCCGAACGACGCCTGCTCCGTATAGGCGCCG
>Ga0265338_10011728_pt1 | contig 10085 bp, 10 predicted proteins | sample 42126metaG_FD_193579 | JGI IMG/M metagenome (GOLD analysis project Ga0265338, IMG submission 193579) | Rhizosphere microbial communities from Carex aquatilis grown in University of Washington, Seatle, WA, United States - 4-21-26 metaG | ecosystem: Host-associated > Plants > Roots > Rhizosphere... | reverse complement strand
CATCGAGTATTCCCTCGCGCCGTGAAGCTGAAGATGAGCAACTACGACCGGAAACGCCCGTCGACGACCAAGGCCACTAAGTGAGCGGCATTGGCCTTAAGCTGCCTTAAGCTGCCTTAAGCTGCCTTAAGCTGCCTTAAGCTGGCGCGATGTCAGCGCGCACGCCACGTCGCCACTTCGCCGCGCCATTTATCGTGACGTTCGCGGCATGCGGCAGCTCGCCCGCGCCACCCGTGAAGAGCTCGCCCGCCCCGATAACCCCGACGACGACGATCGATGCAGCGCCGTCGCGCGGCGTCGAAGCGAACCGCTGGTCGGTGGATCGCACGGCCGATGGGTGCAGCGCCACGGCCGAGCTCGGATGTCCGCCGAGCGCGGCGTGCGGCGGTCCGCCGGCGACGTCGTATCCGTGTCCGGACGACTCGCAATTGGTCTATCCGATCGTCGTCATCCGCGCGGCCGCGAGCTGCGAAGTGGTGTTCGAAGAATATCCGTGTCTCACCGGCCGATCGTGCAACCCGCCGTCGCCGATCCCGGTGGCCTGCCCGCAGTAGCGCTATGCTGCGCGGATGTCAGCGCGCACGCCACGTCGCCACTTCGCCGCGCCGTTTATCATTACGCTCGCCGCGTGCGGTGGCTCGCAACCGCCGGCCCCCGCACCCGCGCCACCGCCTGCAGACCCGACTCCGGCGAATCCGCCCGCGCCGGTCGACGCACAACCCGCCGATCCGGCCCCCGAGCCGATCCATTGGAACCCTCCGCCGCCTCAAACCGACTCCAAGCCGGCGCCGACCGCGACTCGCAATCCGCCCGCGCCCGGTCACGATCACGCACCAGATCAACGCTGGACCGTGACGAAACACGACGACAAGTGCGTCGCGGTCACCGGCGAGCCACCGCACCCGATCGACTACGCATGTCCGGCCGGCGTCTCGCTCGACAAGCCGATCACCGTGATGGCCAACGGCGATCAATGCATTGTCCTGCGCGAGCCGTCGCCGTGCCCGCCGCATGCGATGTGCAACCCTCCGCGGCCGCACGTCGTGCCGTGTCCCGAGTAGAGCTCGCTCGCGTTCGCGCTGAATGGCACGCGCGAATCGGCGCCGAGTACACCTCGGCCGCGGTCACGCAACAGCTGACGCTGTGGCTGATCCAAATCGGCGCGCCTCCCGATCTGATCGAAGCCGGGCTCGCGATCGTCAGCGACGAGCTCGTTCACTCGCGTTCGAGTCACGAGGTCTATGTCGCCGCCGGCGGTGGCGCTCCCCCCGCGATCATGCGCGAACAACTCGCGCTCGCTCGGTCGTCGGCCGCGCTCGAGGTCGACATCTTACGCACCTGCCTGCGCGTGTTCTGCCTCGGTGAGACCGTCGCCGTCCCCCTGTTCGCGCATCTCCGCGCGGAATGCACCGAGCCGATCGCTCGCTCGGCGCTCGATCGGATCCTGGTCGACGAGGTCCGCCATCGCGAGTTCGGTTGGGACTTGCTCGACTACTTGATCGCGAGCGGCGCCGAGCCGACCGCGATCGCGAACGAGCTGCCGCCGCTGCTGCGCCAAGTCGAGGCGAGCTACGGCACCGGCAACCCGGTCGTCGCAGCCGACGCCGGCGCGATCACCCAAGTCGAGCGAGCGTGGGGCCTCGCACCTCCGCGCGAGTACGCCGCGATCCTCGCCGAATGCGTGACGCGCGACTACGTGCCGCGGTTCGCGGCTCGCGACATCACGCTAGCCGGATGACTACGCCTTCGGCTGCGGAACGACGCGCAGGTATGGCTTCAGCGTCTTCCAGCCGTTCGGGAACAGCGCCTTGGCATCGTTGTCGTTGACCGACGGCACGATGATGACGTCTTGGCCCTGCTTCCAGTCCGACGGGGTCGCGACCTTGTGCTTCGCGGTCAGCTGCAGTGAATCGATCACGCGCAGGATCTCGTCGAAGTTGCGGCCGGTGCTCGCCGGGTAGGTCAGGCTCAGCTTGAGCTTCTTGTCCGGGCCGATGATGAACACCGAGCGCACGGTGAACGTGTCGCTCGCGTTCGGATGGATCATCCCGTACAGGTTCGCGACCTTCTTGTCGCCGTCGGCGATCAACGGAAAGTTCAGCGCGTGACCCTGGGTCTCTTTGATGTCGTTCGCCCACTCTTTGTGCGAGCCGAGCGGATCGACCGAAAGGCCGACGACCTTGACGTTGCGCTTGTCGAACTCGGGCTTGAGCGCCGAAACGCGACCGAGCTCGGTCGTGCACACCGGTGTGAAGTCTTTCGGGTGCGAGAACAACACGCCCCAGCTGTTGCCGAGAAACTGATGGAAGTGGATCGGACCCTCGGTCGTCTCCGCGGTGAAATCCGGTACTTCGTCTCCGAGCTGCAGTGACATGGCGGCCTCCGTGATAGTGATCGTACCGCCGTTTTAGCGGACGACCGCCAGGCCGGCAAGCACGATCGCCGGCTATCCGCCGTTACTCGGTCGCGAACGTGCGCGACGTCGGCTTCGCGCCGAACTGACGGCGGATCACGATCAGCGCGACCGTCGCGATCACGAATAGCCCGGGGAAGATCAGCGCGGTCCACAGCCCGATGCCGAGCTGGCCGCGAACCTTGGGTGCGCCGAAGAACAGGCACAGCGCGAGGACCGCACACGTCGAGATCAAGAACGACCACGCCGGGCGCGAGCCGGTCGACGCGTAATACGACAACAGCGGGAGCAGTGTGCCGAGCACGAGCAGCGTCGCGCACAGTACGGGTGTCATGCCGTGTTTGATCGCGGCGAACCCGAGGCCGAGCAGCGTGAGTCCGAGCGCTGCGGCGAGCCCGTGGCCGACTTCGCGCGGCTTGAGCTGCGCGGCTTTGGCGACGACGAACAGCGTGACCGTGAACCCGAGCCACTCGAAGCGGGTCTGCCAGATGCCGTCGGCCTCGCCTCCGTAATACCAATCCGACAGCGCGAAAAACGCCGCGTTGAGCGCGATGAAGCACCCGGCGAGGATCGCGTAGTTGCGGAGCGCCCGCTGCTGCGGGGTACGCGTAGTTGGCGGCATGTGCTTGGTCACTGTACCGGATCCGGGCTACTTCCTCTTCCTGAATAGCGAGCCCCAGAAGCCTTTGGGCTTATTGGGGTCGTCCTCAGGCGGAGGTGGCATGGGATCGGCCGGCGGCGCGGTTCCGAGCGGCGGCGACACGACGATCTGAGGCATCGTGTCGGTCGGAGTGCCGGCGGGCGGTGTCGTCGGGCCATGGGGCCGAGTGACGACGAACGCACCGGGTTGGGTGTCGAGGGCGAGCTGCGTGTCCTCGAGCTCCTTCGCGTACTCCTTGCGGAACAGTTGGCGAATGAACTGGCGCAGCTCTTTCGGATCGAAGCGATAGCCGGCGATCAGCGCATCGAGATCCGCGGCGAGCTGCTGCGCGGTCTGATAGCGATCCGCGACGTCGCGCGACAACGCCTTGAGGCTGATCGCATCGAGCTCCGGCGTGACGCGGCGATTGAAGTTCGACGGCGGCGGCACTTCGGCTTTTCGCACCTTCTCCATCAGCGCGAACTCGGTGTCGCCGCGGAACAGCTTTTCGGTCGTCAGCATCTCGTGCAAGATGATGCCGGCGGAGAACACGTCGGTGCGCTGATCGAGCGGCATGCCGCGAATCTGCTCGGGCGACATGTAGCTGAACTTGCCCTTGAGGATGCCGATCTCGCTCGTGAACTTCATCAGCGCTTGCGCGATGCCGAAATCGAGCAGCTTGACCTCGCCGTCGTAGCCGAGCCGAACGTTCGATGGAGACACGTCGCGATTGACGATATTGAGCGGCCGGCCATCAGGGCCGCCGAGCGTGTGCGCGAAGTGCAAGCCTTCGGCGATCCGCGCCGCGATGTAGACCGCGTGCGGCACCGGGATGCGCTGCTGCGTCTCTTGGCACCGGCGCAACACCTGGGTCAGGTCGCGCCCGCCGATGTACTCCATCGCGATGTAGTGCTTGCCGTCGGCCTGGCCGACCTCGACCGTTTCGACGATGCAGCGGTTGTGCAACATCATCGCGAGCTTGCCCTCGCGGTGAAACATGTCGATGAACCGCGCCTCGCGTGCGAGCTGCGGCCGCATCACCTTGACCGCGAGCAGCTTGCGCTCGCCGAGCTTCCACCGCGCGCGATAGACCTCGGCCATGCCACCGCGCGCGATCAAGCCGAGCAGGTAGTACGCCCCAAACGGCACCGGGTCGTTCGGCGCGCCCGGAGACATCTTGCCTTCTTGCGACGGCCGCTCGGACACCACGCGGCCGGGACCTTACCACTTAACCACTAAGCGCTGTCCGGGCTCGATCTGCACCATTCGCTCTTCGGTCCGCACCCCGGAATCGTCTTTCAGCACCATCTTGAGCCGGCGGCGATCGGGCGCTACTGCCACACCGACCTCCGGCGAGGTGATGCCGAGGTCGATCATCGTGCCCGCTTCCTTCGGATTCTCGAGAGCGATCCGCCCGAGCGGGTGGTCGAGCTGGTTGACCACGACCGCCCACTGGAACTGCATCGTCGTCGGCTTGCCGGCCTCGACCGTCGCGTACTCGAACAGCGCGATCTCGAACTTCGGGTTGAAGCACAGGCCCTTGTAGGACCCGGGCGCGACGATCAATCCCTTGTCCGGCAGCTTGCCGACGATCCGCTCGGCATTGAGCCACATCTCGGTGCACGGCAGGCTAGACGACACGAGCAGCGTGCCGAGCGCATCTTTGTCTTTCGCGAGCTCCGCGCGCACCGCATCGGCGTTCGCGCCAAACGGCCGCTGCACGAGGTAACGGCGATAGAACTCGCGGCGCTGCGGCGACGCGCCGAGTTGTTCATAGGTCGCGCCGAGCTCGCGCAAGAACCCCGGAAGATCGGGCGCGAGGGCGCTGCCGAGGTGGAAGTATACGAGTGCGTCGCCGAAGTGCTTCGCGCGGAACGCGGCGCGGCCAAGCTCGAACACGCGCTTCGCGTCGGCATCGTCGCCGACGAGCGCGAGCTTGTCTGCGTAAGGATCGGGCGCGGCGGCGAGCCGTTGCGCTTCGACCTGCGCTCGCGCACGCTCGTCGGGATCCGAGGTCGCGGCGGCGAACGCCTTCCAAGCCTCGGCCGCATCGGTCGTTTGCTTCGCGTCGGCCCACAGCTGCGCGAGTTGCTTCTGCTCCGGGCTGGCCGGACCGCAAGCGAGCGCCAGCGCCGCGTAGATCGGAATCGCGTGGGCAAAGTCGTGCGCCTTCGCGAGCTTTTCGCCGCGCCCGACGAGGAATTGCGACAGCTCGGCGCGCGACTTCGTCGTCGGCACGGTCTGGACGAGATCGCCCGCCGGGTCTGCCGCCGCTGTTGCAACTCCGACGAACAGCGCGACGATAGCTGTCGCACGCCTCACGCCGAAATCGTAGCACGCGTCTCTCGAGCGCAAGCCATGGCTTCCCAGCGGTCGGCGGCCGCGTTGCCATGGTATTTTTAGGGCGTTTGGGGGTCCTGCACGCCGTCATCCTCGAGCGCAACAAGCTCGTCGGTCGCAAGATCGCGCGCTTGTTCGTCGCCGCCGGCGCGACCGCCGCGTACGTCGAGCAACCGTCCGAGGTGCCGGCGCTCCTGCGCAGCGCGAACGTGTTGTGCGGCGATGCGTTCGACGCCGAATTCATCGCCGAGCAAGTGCGCGCGCACGCCAAGCTCCGCGGGGTGCTGTGGACCGCCGAGCCGCTGCGTCGGTGCCTCCGCCACATGAGCGAGGGCCGCATCGATCACGTGCTCGCGCGCCGCGACTTCGAAACGCCACCGCGGGCGTGGGAGGTCCTGATGGTCGCGCGCCGGCTGCTCGACCCGACCACGCCGCCGCTGTCCGCGTTTCTCGATTGGGGCTACTTGCCGCTCGAGCTCGCACCGCGCTCGACCGCCGATCGCGATGCCGCGGTCGCAAAGATTCAGGAACGGCTCGGCGGGTTGCAGCTGCCCAAGCGCTCGGTCGAGCTCATCGGCGAGCTCGCGCACGAGCTGCTGATGAACGCGATGTACGATGCGCCGGTCGATGGCAAAGGTAGACCGAAATACGCGGGCGATCGCAAAGCCGCGATCATGCTGAGCGAGCCCGAGCGGCCGACCGTAAAGCTCGGCACCGACGGCACTCGCCTCGCTCTGCAAGTCCGCGATCCGTTCGGCGGGCTCGAGCGCGCCCGGATCCTCGAGGCACTGAACCGCGGGCTCGCCGGCGGCGAGCTCGATCGCAGCCATGGCGGCGCCGGCTTAGGGCTCACGCTTTGCCACAACGCGTCGTCGGCTCTGTTCTTCGACATCGCGCGCGGGCGCTACACCGAGGTCACCGCGCTGGTCGAGCTCGATCTCAACCAGCGCGAGCTCCGAACATCTGCTAAATCGCTACACGTGTGGAGCGCCGCATGACGACCGCCCCGCCGCCGCTGCGCTCGTCGAAAGCGCGCGTCGGCTCCGAGCCGAACCCGATCCCGAAGCTCGCGATCGATAAGTTCGCCGATGCCGCGATCACGTGCCTGAAGCTGACCGGCGCGGTCGAGGAGAGCTTCGACGGCAAGAAGCTCGCGTCGCAAGTGCAGTGCGAGACGCTCGTGCTCGATCTCGGCGGCGTCAACAAGATCTCGTCGTTCGGTATCCGCGAATGGAACGACTTCATCGCGCTCGCCGGCCAGCACGCGCGCTCGATCATCTTGATCGAGTGCTCGCCGAAGATCGTCGACCAACTGAACATGGTCGCGGGGTTCGCGGGCGCGGCGAACGTGTTCTCGTTCTACGCGCCGTTTCGCTGCGACTACTGCAACTCCGAGCACCGCGTCTTGCTCCAGACCGATCGCGACATCGAAGCGATCAAGGCGATGAAGCTCTACGAGCGCCCGTGCCTGTCGTGCAAAGAGAGCATGTACTTCGACGAGGACGGCGCGACGTACTTCTCGTACATCGCAGCCCAAGGCTACTTCGAGCTGCAACCCGAGATCACCGCGTTCCTCGCGGCGAAGCTCGATTATCGAGTCGCGGCGGTCGGCGGCAAGCTTCGCGTCGACAAGATGATCGAGGGCCGGGTCACCTACTTGCGGCTCGCCGGTGACCTCAACTCGACGTTCCCGCGCGCGAAGCTCGCCGAGGGCCTCGAGGGCACGGTGATCATCGACGCCGCCGCGGTCGGTCGGATCGAGCCGGTCGGCGCCGCCGAGTGGCGCGACCTCGTCCATCAAGTCACGCCGCTGGTCGATCAGATGTACATCGTCGGCGCGCCGCCACAGTTCGTCGAGAAGTTGTGCGTGCGCGACGATCTCGGCGCGAAGGTCCAAGTCGCGAGCTTCGAGCTGCCGTACACGTGTCCGTCGTGCGCGACGACGAGCGCGCAGCTGATCAGTGTCGTCGAACATCACGCGGTGCTGAAGTTCGCGACCGCGCCCGAGCTGCACTGTCCGCAATGCAAAGCGGCGATGCAATGCGCGGCGGGCGAGGCGGTGATGACCGTGGTCGCAACGCTGCCGAAGCCGACGATCGACGATGCGCTCGCCGCGACGATCGCCGAGCTGCGCGCGCGCCGGATCGAACGTGCGTCGCTGCCGCGGATCACGATGGCACCGCGGCCGATGACCGAAGAGTCGCGGTCGAATCTGTTGCCGTTCATCTTGCTGTCGATCGCAGCGGTCGCGGCGGCGTTCGGCGTCGTCGCGTATCTCAAATCGCGCGCGCCGGCTGATCCCGGGCCGTTCGGCGTCGGCGCAGTCGCCGCCCTCAGCGTCGGTGAAGCGCGTCCCGCGTGGATTCCAGCGACGGTCACGCCGGGCACGAGCTCTTGCACCGCGACGACGTGCGTCGGCGTGTCGACGATCTCCGCGAGCCAGGCCGATGCCGAGGACGAAGCGAGCGAGGCTGCGGTCGAAGCGATCGCGTTCGAGCTCGGCAAGAGGATCGAAGACAAAGCGTGGCAGGCCTCGGTGCCGTCGAGCTACATGCCGGCGCGCGAAGCTGCGCTCGCCGAGCTCGCGCGCGATCCGCAGAGCACGCAAGCGCGCCGCGGCGTGCGCGATGGTCGTCACGCGGTCGCCCAAGCGCTCAAGGGGCTGACGCCGAACGCGCGCTACTGGGAAGCGTACGATTCGCGGGAGGGCCGGCGGTTCGTCGCGTTCGCGCAGGTCGAGCTACCCGCGACCGCGGCGAAGCAGCTGACCGCGAGCTTCGCGGCTACCGAGCACGCGCTGGGCGCGACCGTCGTCACGATGTTCCCCGAGCTCGCGTGGCGCTCGCAGAAGCTCGATCACGGCGCGATCATCGTCGGGCTCGAGCACGGGCCGTTGCAGGAGCTCGGCCTCGCCGAGAAGTACGTCGTGCTCGCAGTCGATGGCCGCGAGGTCGCGGATGCGGCGACCTTCGCGAAGCTCGCGACCGACGAGTACGCCCAGCTCAGCGAGCACGGCGGCGCCCTACGCTTGTTGGTGCAACCCGAGTCGGGCGATCCGCGCGAGTTCCAATCGCAGATCGCTGGCAAGGCCACGCAGCCGAACAACCCGCATCCAGCGACGACCGGCCCGACGCAGACCGAGCCGAGCGGACCGGTCAACGTCTGGGATCGCTATGGCGGTAGCCGCCGCAACGGCAGCGGCGGTCGAGACGATCCGCGCCAGTAGCTACTGCGGCAACGCCTGATCGGCGCCGAGCGTCGCGAACGTCGGATCGCTGACGGTCTGATACTCGGCGGCGAACCAGGGGGCGCCGTGATGCTTTGACGAGATCCGGATCTCGTCCATCAGGCCGGTGAGGAACCGTACGTCGCCCGAGCCGGTGTTCTCGCCGAAATCGACCGGGTCGCTCGTGACTTCGATCGTCGTAGCCGGTTGCGACGCCTGGAGCGCGCCATCGAAGTAGATCGACTTGTTTGTCCCGTCGTACTCGACCGCGATGTGATGCCACGCTCCGCCGGTGACATTCGACGTGGTGTCGAGGTTGTCGGTCCCGGACGCCTGCGTCGTACCGAAGTCAGCATGCGACGTCGTGCTGCCGCGATGGACGCGCCATGCGGCGTTCGCTTTACAGATGAAGCAGTCCCATTGATCGGCGGTGAACGCGTTCACTTGCGCCCATAGCGACACCGACATCGACGTCGTGAAGTCGTACGCGGTCGATGCCGGGATCAAGACTTGATCGTCCACGCCGTCCCATGACCGCGCGCCGCCGATCTTGCCACCGGCGATGGTCGGGGTCGTATTCATCGACGAGGCCGCGCCATCGTGGCCATTGCCGCTGGCGTCGGTGAAGTCGGTCAAATGATGAACGCTGACCTCGGTCGACCACACCGCGGCGGCGTTCGTCGCCGGCGGCGCCGCGCCGTTGTCGTAGTACAGCCAGAGTGTTGGCTTCGGGCTCGGCGATGCGGGGATATCGACCGCAACCCAGAACGTCGACGTGCCACCGCCGTTGAACGTGTCGACGTCATAGGGCAGCACGGTCGTATGGTCGCTCGCGATGAACCGGAGGTCGGCGCCGCCGTCGTGCGTATCGCCGTAGTCAAAGCCCGCGGACGTCAGCGAGATCAACACGGGGAACGCCGCGAGCGACGATGTGACGCTCGTGTTGTCGATCGTGATCAGCCGGCGGTGCGTCCACGCCGGATCCCACCAGTCGGCGGGGATGTTCGTGCCGTCTTGGAGTTGCTGCGCGTCGATCGCGGCGTCGGCGCTGCCGAGCGGCGCATCAGCGGTCGCGACCGGGCCCTGCGCTGCGGAGAAGTTGCATCCCGCGAGCACCGCACCGACGACCCATAGCCGCATTACCCCATCTTACGCGTCCTGCTCTACGGTCGCCAGCTTCGCAGCCGCAGCGAGGAGGCGAGCACCGACAGGCTCGACACCGACATCGCCGCACCCGCGACGACCGGCGATAGCAAGCCCGCGGCCGCGATCGGTATGCACACGACGTTGTACGCAAACGCCGCGACCAAGTTGCGCCGGATCACGTGCAGCGCCTGACGCGCCAACCCAAACGCGATCGGCAACCCCGCGATGCCGCCGCCGAGCAGCGTGACATCCGCCGCAGCCGCGGCCACATCGACACCCGAGCCGATCGCGACGCCGAGATCAGCAGCAGCGAGTGCGGG
>Ga0265338_10011726_pt1 | contig 10086 bp, 6 predicted proteins | sample 42126metaG_FD_193579 | JGI IMG/M metagenome (GOLD analysis project Ga0265338, IMG submission 193579) | Rhizosphere microbial communities from Carex aquatilis grown in University of Washington, Seatle, WA, United States - 4-21-26 metaG | ecosystem: Host-associated > Plants > Roots > Rhizosphere >... | reverse complement strand
CACGCTGGCGGTATTCGACAACGGCGAGAGAACGCGGTCCCACGTCTTGAGGAACGCCGGCACGACAGCGGTCGGCCAATCGTGCGAGTGCATGACGTGCGGGATGAAGCGGAAGTCCTTGCAGATTTGGAGGGCGGCCTTCGACAACAACGCGTAGCGGAAGGCGTTGTCCATATAATGTCCCGCCGGGCCGTCGTAGATGCCCGGCCGCCCGAAGTAGGCATCGAATTCGACGAACCAGACCGGGACGTCGTTGTCGAGGAGCGCGTCGTGCAACCCGATCCAGTGTTCGACGCCCGCGCCCATGTGGACACAGGCGTTTCCCACAGGACGAATGCCGAACCTCGCACGGTCGATCTGCGAGTACAACGGGAGCAACACGCGCGCGTCGTGACCGAGCTTGCGGAGGGCTTTCGGCAATCCGCCGACCACGTCGCCGAGGCCGCCCACCTTGGCGAACGGGGCGCATTCGGACGCGACGAAGAGGATTTTCAGGCCGTCCTCTTCAGGGGTCGGATTTTGGCCGTTTCCCTTCTGGCGCGAAACCGGTTGTTGTAATTTGGCTGTCAGGGGCATCGGAGCGCAGAAGTCTAGCAGCGCATCGGGTCGCCCGCAAGCGCGAGTCGGTAGGAAACAGCGTCACCGCGTTTGCTCAGTGCGGCGATGATCCTTCGGAGAATCTCAGAACAGGCTCGGCGTGGCCCAAGTCACGAACGCTTGCGTTTGAGGAATGGCCACAGCGCCAGCGCGCCGAAGCCCGCGAGCAGAAGCGGCAAAAGGCGCAGGCATCGTCTAATCTTCGTTTGTACAGAAGGCTTGCCCTCTCTAAGGATGGCTGCTAGTTTGCTGAAAAGTGTACTCCGCTGAGCCGGTATGAATCCGTCACTGCACCCGCCAAGTAAACTCAAACGCATCTGGGCCGGTGTCCTACTCACACTGTTTCTTGTTCAAGTGTTGTCTTTCTTCGTCGGGTTGGTGATCCCCACGTTTCGAGTGGCAGTATTGTGGGGAAAGACCGTAGACGAACGACGGGCGTTTCTGAGTCCATCCGCCGCTGTTTTCAAAGCGAGTGCCGACCGGTTTCCACTGACGGCGCGCGTCTACTTGGTGGATCCAGATGCCACGTCACACAAGAACTCGCTTTACTATTTCTACCCGCGAGTGGTGTCAATCACGATGACCGACGCATGCTACGAAGGCGCTTATGAGACATGGAACGAGCGGCCACCAATGGGGTGGCTTGTCACCAACGGTTACACTTACGTAATCAGCTTCAAGGACAGCAAGGTGACAAAGGTTCGTGCTTCGCCCCCCCAACCCGAGGGTTCCGATGCTAAATGACATCCTTCGGCAGGCGTTTGCGGTGCTGGTGATCTTTGCTGCCGGCTTGATTGTCTTTTATGTGGTCGTGCGCGAACCACAACAGTACTCTCGGCTTGAGCGCGTAGCGTACTTTTGGCCACTGGGATTGACGGCTTTGGCCATGCCGATGTTCTTGATGTTGTTGGCCGGTATGCATCTGAGCGCCACGGTGATCGCGGGACTGGTGATTACCGTGGGAGTGATAGCGCGACTTATTCGAGGCGCACACCTGCGTGACTACTGGCGAGGCCCGTCTGCATCCCAGGCTTCGACGACACCGCTGACAAAATTCGAGTGGTTCATGATAGTCATAATCGTAGCCTGTTTGGGAGCGCGCACCTTGGACAGTTTTCTGACGCCGATGTACGACTGGGACGGTGTGTGCACATGGGGCGTCAAAGCGAAGATTCTCTTCTTCAGTACGTTACGAGGGGGCTGGGATTATTTTCACAAAGCCGAGTTCCGCTGTACGAATCAGAAATACCCGCTGCTGTGGCCCCTCATGTATACCTGGGTGTGCAGTGTCCTCGGTCGCTGGGATGACCGAGCCATGTGTGTGATCAATCCGGTCAATCTGGTCGCGTTTATCACAATCATGTACCACGCAATGCGCCGGATCGTGTCGCGCCCAGTGGCCTTGGCGGTCGCCGCCGTGGCCGCTTCCTTGCCCGCGGTACTCCACTATGCCGAATGTGTTCAGGCGGACGTACCATTGATGCTTATGAACGGGGCCAGCCTATGCGCTTTACTGGCGTGGATTCAGCACCGCCGCCGTGAATCAATCCTGCTCGTCGCCATTCTGCTGGACGGCGCGATGTTTACGAAGCAAGACGGAAGAATCATTTTTCTCGCCCAGATCTGTGTGGCCGGTGCTTCAATCGTCGTCGGATCATCACGCGGTGAACGAAAGACCCTCTGGCTCCATCTCGGGATGGCAACGCTCATCGCGATTATCTACATCACACCATGGATGCTCTACGAACGTACTGTGCCCATATGGACCCAGTATTACCGACCTCTTAGCCTGTCAACGATTCGTTGGCGGGAACTGCCCGCATTTATCCAGATGGTGACGGAGAATCTTGTGCACTGGACGAACGGCGTCCACCTGACGAAATGGAACTTCCTTTGGCCCATTGTCGGGCTCTTCCTCTTGTCATCCCGAGCACCATGGCGATACCCAATGAACTACGTCCTTGGGGTTTTCCTTTTGCACTTGGTTGGTCTTTCAATCGTCCTGCTAGCATTCACTTATCCGTTTACACTGTCGGCTTGGGAATTCGCCCTGGAACGCTTCACGTTAACGATGATTCCACCGGTCTGGTTGCTGTTGGCGAAGTGTGTGGACGAATGGTGGGACGTCTGGAAGGCCAGATAGCCTCTCAGGATAGCACAGACGGCTTAGCTGTGAAGGTGTCGAATCGACGAGTTCTCACCCTGTCGATTCTCCCTTGCTACTCGATTTTCGCCACCAATGAAAAGCACTGCAGTTGAGGGCAAACGGCCGTACATTGTTTTGAAGTCCAGTTCGCTTGGACGCAGTCCGCCAGTGTATGATCCGCGTGACGACCGTCAGCGTCCACCGCACAATTCGTGCCACAAGCAGTGCTCCAAATGCAGAATCCGCTCGCGGTGCAGTTGTAAGTGACACCGTTTGTCACTGTTCCAACCGGGACCCCTTGCATGTTGTTTGCCATCACGGTCACATTCGTCATAAGGCCGCTGCCGCTGATCGTTACCGTGTAGGAATTTGAATTGTCGCCAAAGTCGTTTCCAGTATCATTGAAGAAGAGCCGCAGGGTTCCTGTGCACTGGGCTGTAAAGACGTTACTCGTTCCCAATTGTATACAACTGGCGCACGGCTGTATTTCAGCGGGCACATATTGGTTGGTGGTCGTCCCGATGCCGACCTCGCCCTGATCGTTCGTGCCCATACCCCAGAAGCGATAGGTGCCCTGATCGATGGTGACTGCGAGGGTATGGGAGGGGATGTCTTTAGGCGCGCTGACCAACACCACGTTAGTGATACCTGCCACCAGCATGGGCAAGTTGGTCGACCCCACGGTGGCGGGGTTGACACCCAATTGGCCGGCACTATTGTCACCGAACCCATACAGTAGGCCGTTGCTGGTCACCGCCAGGGTGTATTTGTAGCCGCCCGCGATCGCGACTACGTTGTTCAGGCCGGATACGACCCCCGGCAGCGTGGGATCCCCGGTCCGCCCGAGTTGCCCTTGGGAGTTGTCGCCAAATGTCCACATAGTATTGTCCGACTTCAAGGCAATTGTGTGATTGCCACCGGCGGCAATCGCGACGACGCTGGAGATACCCGTTACTACTGCTGCGGTAGTGATGGAGCTGGTTCCGCCATTGCCCAGTTGGCCAGAACCGCCTTCACCGAATGTCCAGACGTGTCCACTCACATCGAGTGCGACACTATGAAGATACCCGGCAGCGACGGCAACGATCTGGGTCAGGTTCATCGACTGGATCGGAGTGTTGTTGGAGGTCGAGGTGAAGCCTGCACCTAATTGCCCAGATATATTGTATCCCCAAGCAACCACCGTTCCGTCCGCACGCAATGCCAGCGTATGCCCATCGCCACTGGCCACATTTACCACATTACTCACGCCGGCGATTGGAATAGGGGTGAGTTGAGAGGAATAATTTGAACCATTTCCGAGCTGACCGACTTCATTGTTGCCAAAAGTCCATACGGTACCGGAGGCATCCAGTGCTACGCTGAAATCATACCCTGCAGCCAGCGCCACGACGTTGGTAATGGGAAGTCCTAGGCAAGAGGGGCTGCCGGCCAACTTAACAGACACAGGCAGCAGTTGGCTTTCGAGCGCACTATCGCCGTCGCCCAATTGGCCGCTGCCGTTGTATCCAAAGCTCAATAGCGTGTCGTCAGGCCTTAGGACCAAGCCGTGCTGCCCGCCCGCCGCGATTGCCACCGGCAATTTACGGGCAACTCGGTAGAATCGATTGACGATGTTGGTGGCCGTGGTGGTCGTGTCAGTCCAGGTGTTACTGTTGGGCTGGCCGAAGAGGTATGTCCGCCACGCCCAGAAGGTGTTGGTGGTAAGCACATCGGTGGAAAAGACTCCATAGATAAAATTGGTGCACGCCTGCCACGTCAAAATCGTGTTATGAGTTGCATCCAAGTGAATGTCAGTGAATCGGAATGTCTGGAAGATGTTTGAAATACTACAGGGATCGATGTCGCCAAACGAGTCACCGACACCGTCTTCCGACATGATGGTGAACCCGCCCGTTGTTCCATCCGAGTAGTAGCTATCCTCATCCGCTGCCGAAATGACCCATGCGTCGATAACGACTTTGGCCGGATCCAAAAACGTGTACCCATCGTAGGTAATCAAGTCACTGTAGGACGTATAGCCGTCCCCGAAGAAGAGCGCCCACATCCGCAGTGTCTCACTATAGGTGGCGTACGGAACAAAACCAGATGGTGCGGGGATGCGAAGGAGTTCCACGTCGTTGGTCGCGGCCTTCACCACGACCTCGCCCGTCTCGGCATTTTGTATCAGCCTCATGCGCCAGACACTGATCCCGTTCTGTACCTCCCGTGCTTGGTTCGTGATCGCAGCAAGGGCGTTCGTAACGGTCGAGAAATCGACGAACAATGTCTCCATCGGCTGGAAGCCTATTGGCTCGTACGGAAGGGCCAGCGGATAGGCTATGCCCGGTTGGTCAAAGGTCAGCGCGAGTTGAACGGCGTTTGTGATGTCTTGGGCCTGTGTCGTATGGACTATGCAAAGCCACGCCACAAGCGTAAAAGAGAATACGACCAAGCTCCGCTTTTTCATCATCTCGCCTCCATGCTTCCTCACCAAGTAGCTGTCTGCAGAATGCGGCAACCGCCAGCATAAGGCGAGACAATTCCGGGCATGCGGCAACGGGTGATCCGTGTTTATCCTGCTCTTTACGGGTGGGATGTTGGCGATTGCTGCGGGAGTACGGCGGGCTACCCACCCCTTGTTCCCCTCCGAGGAGGGGATCGCAGCGGTAATCGGAAATCGATATTATTGGTGGACGGGGAGGGCCGGTGGTGGTAGGGTGGCGGGAGTTCTTTGAAAAGTGTTGTTGGGAGGTAGATTGATGGCCGTACGACAGAGATCCTTCGACAGGCTCAGGATGACGAACCGAGGAAGGAATCGGCTGGGGACAGCCGACGCTACACCGAACCCGGGACGGCAGCACGGCTCATAGAGCCGTGGCTACACCGGCAACGCTACAACGGAGGGCGGCTCGGTTGGGAGGGGAAGTTCTATAAAAGTACATTTGACGTCGCTCACTCCCGTTCGCGTCGCCCTTCGGGTGCCGAAACGACATGGCCTCTTCTCGGTTTCTCCCATAAACCTCGATTCTCCAAAGCGAACCCAAGTTTATTTGGCGGATGTGTTTAGGCGTGAAGTAGTTGGGGAAAAACGAAGATGGGTTCGGTCGACAAAGCGAACCCAAATTCAAGGGGGGTAAAAGCGGCAGGAGTGGTGAAAAGGGGTGTTTTGGACGGATATTTGGGTTCGGTCCCGGGGCGGGAGGGCGTGAAAGTGTACCAATCCTAAAAATTGTGGGCGCAATGCGTCGCTGTGGTATCATCGGCGAAGGGATCATGTACCGGTTACTGTTTGAGAATCTGGCCGTCCCGAAAGAGCCGTTGACCGTCGACCTGGCGTCGGCGATCATCGGTCGCCGGGCGGATTGCCAGGTACAACTTCTCGAGCGCGGTGTGAGCGACCGTCACGCGATCATCGAACGACGGCCGGACGGGTACCACATCCGCAGCGTTGACAACGCCGTCCTCATTTACGTCAACGGCGACCCGGTCATCGAGCGGCGGCTGGCATCCGGCGACGAATTGGGGATCGGCCCGTTACATCTCCGGTTCGAAGTCGTGCACGGGGTGAGCGCGGCGCGGCGACGTCGTCCCATCGATCCGTTGGAGGTGGCGGCGGTCGTGGTGGTGGTGGCGGTGATCGCCGGGCAGATCGCGCTATTGAGTTCGCTGTTCTCCGAGAACCGTCCGCAGCGGGTGAAACTGGATGCGGCGCGAACCGCGGCAACGGAACAGACTGCCACGGCCACGTCTTCGACGGCGACGCCCGCACCATCCGTTGTCTCGCATCCGGCTCCCGCGGTCGTTGAGGCGCCGCAGGCCCCGGCGGAGCCGACCGTATTGAATCGCATGATCCGGCTCACGCGCGTGGACCGGACCGAGAGCGGCGAGAATGTCAGCATCACCATCCAGGCGAAAGCGCAGGTGGGCGCGCGCGAACTCGATACGTCGGCGGTCGGCATCTACGTGCAATTCGCCGCGTTGGGCAGCGCGGGGACCGGTGTCGAATGGCGCAAACCGATCACGGTGCCAATCCCGGCATGGGAGAATTTTGCGAGCAAGGTGTTCATGGTCCGTTTTCCGGGCACGCCGCGGGAATTCGTTGGTTTCGTAGTGCGCACGTACTACGGCCGGCAACTGCAGGACATCGCCGCGTCGCCGCCCGCGCTGCGGACGGTTGCCCCGAACCCACTCGCCGGAGGCGGCTCGTGACCGAACCCGGGCTATCGCCAGACGCGCTTTTCGGCCGGACCATTCACGGCTACGAGATTCAAGAACCGATTGGTATCAGCCGCTGGGGCCGGGTGTATCGGGCGTTCCAGAAAACGACGAACCGCGTCGTGGCGGTCCGCGTTCTCTCGTCGGAGATTGCGGCCCTGCCGGGCGAGACGGACCAATTTTTGGAGGAATCCCGCACCGATGCGTCGCTGGTGCACCCGCATCTGGTCACGGTGTACGAAGGCGGGCAGTCGGAAGGGATCTACTTTTGCGCGATGGAGTATATGGACGGGCCGCCGCTCGGGCAGTTCCTGCGTCGGGAGGATGGCGTGGACGAGCATCATCTGTTGCAGACCATTGTCGGCGTGGCGCGCGCGCTCGATTTTCTGTGGCAGCGGGGGATTCCGCACCAGCCGCCGCTCGAGAAGAACGTGCTCACGAAAACCGACGGCACGGTCAAGCTGATCAACGTGGCTCCCGTCGAGACGCCGCCGAGCCAGTCGCCGCAAGAAGATTTAGTAAACCTGGCGGTGATGGTCGCCACGCTTACGAACGATATCGCGCCCATCAGCAAACCGATCAGTGAGTTCGTCGAAGGAATGGTCGGCACACAGGACCGCAAACAGTTTGCGTCCCTGGCCGAGGTGGCGAATGCGGCCGAAGAATTGGACCGTCATCTATTCCCACGGGCGGTGGCTGCCAAGCCGGTTACACCAACCAAGCCGAAAGAGGACGGGCTGCGTACTGTGGCGGTACTCGGGTGGATCGCGATCGCGTTGGTGGTTGTGGCCGGCTGGTTATGGTGGCCGGCCCTGTCGGCACGGAAACCGGCGGCGCGACCGGGCGATTTGGAGGCGATGGTGCGAATACCCGCCAGCGAATTTCTTTACCAGTACGGCCAGAAGAAGCAGTTGCGCGAGTTCTTCATCGACAAGTATGAAGTCACCTTCGGCGAGTACAAGCGGTTCCTCGATGCGATCGCCGCGGACACGGCCAAATTCGCGGAAGACCCGACGGCGCCGCAAGACAAGGACCACCAGCCGATGCAGTGGGATGAGATTGAGGCGGCGATCAGCCACAAGTCCGCGTTCGGCAAAATTTATCTGACTTGGGACACGCCGGTGTTCGGCGTCGATTGGTATGATGCCAGCGCGTACGCGTCGTGGCGCGGCAAGCGTTTGCCCACCGAGGAGGAATGGGAGGAGGCGGCACGCGGTACTGATGGCCGGTTGTTCCCGTGGGGCAATAGCTTCGATGTGATGAAGTGCAACAGTTCCCAATATCCCAAGGCGCTGAAACGCACCGAGGTTTTTGCGTATCCGCAGGATGTCAGCCCGTTCGGCGTGGTCGGCATGGCGGGTAACGTTAGTGAATGGACTGCCACCACGAATGCTGACGGCAGAGTCGTCATCCGCGGCGGTTCATGGGGTGAAATACAGGCGCAAGTCACTCGCCGTCTCGACCATCCTCGCGAGTATCGCAGCAGCGACGTCGGCTTCCGTTGCGCCGCGGACAAGGATGTAAAGCCGTAAGCGTGGGTATGGCTGAGCTACGCTCCAAACATCAGCTTTCCGCCGGTCACGTTTTGGCGGGAGCCCAGTGGCGGACAAGGTCGGGGAACTGGCAGTGGTGGCAGGCGGATTTGTCGTTGAGGCAGAAATCGTGGAAGATTTGCATCAACCCCTGTTGCTGGCGGGCGGTCTTGATGAAGCGGCGGGCGGCCGATGGTTGTTCGAACAGTTGGCCGCTGGCCAGCCGGATGACACTGTTCGACGGCGCCGCCGGCAGTCGTGAGTACCGGGTCTTGGCGGCCTCGTACAGTTTGCGGTCATCATTGTTCTCCGCGCAGGCGGCGACAAACGGCAGGACGATGTTGGCGACGATTTCCTGGACGCGGCTGGCGCCGATCAATTCGCTGGCGCGCGACTGGGTCCGGCTACCCAGCGTGAAGTGCTGGCTCCAGTACTCGTCGCGGATATCGGAGAATAATTTCCCCGGATCACCACCGCTCTCGACGGCGCCGGCGACCTTCTCCGCGAGTTTGGGATGTTTCTTCAGCAACGCCGCGGCTGCGCCGAGGCGGCGGTGCGGATGGTTGGCGGGCCGGACGCCGCTGAGCCGCCACGTTTCGGGAAGTAGAATGCGATCCTCGAAATCCGGGCGAAGCTTCCACCATGCGTTCCAAAGCCGCTTCACATAACGCGCGGCAGCGGTGTGGCGGGCCTGCGGGGCGCCCGTGGGCAGGAAGTTGGCGAGGCCGAAGAGAACTGGCGCGAGTTGGGAACGATGCTCGTCCAACTCGGCGAGCGGCATCCGCTGGGCGAGGGTGCGAAACGCCGCTTTGTTCGCCTTGTAGCCGAGCGCTTCCATCCAGCCCTCGTAAAAGGCCTGCTCGGGGCCAGCCCGGTGAATCCAGCGGAGCGAGCGCCGCACTTTCGTGGCGAAACGCTCATCGCCGGCGGCATCGAGCAGCGCGCCGACCGAGTCGGCGGGCAGCGAACGCAATATTTGGGCGCACTGGCCGTGATGGTTTCCGACATCGTGCGGATAGGCGTCGAGATCGATATCGTCGTGCAGCTGCTCGATCGGGGAATCGAGTTGGTGTTGAATCACGACTTGCGGAATGATTTCACCCGCCCGCGTCCGGGGAACGTGCCGGCTGCCGGCTTCCCAGAGGACGACATGCAGGATGACGTCGTTGAACTGCGGGTCACGTTCGTGCCCGTGATGGTTCCAATCCTCGGCCCGCAGATGAACTTCGACGTCACCTGAGCGCTCGGGTTCGCCGTCAATCTGCACCGTCGCGTGCCGAAAATCGGGGCCGGCTTCGAGGTTCCACCAGCCGGCGGAAACGATGCGGACCAGTCGGCCATCGGTGGTCTGGAGCGAGTCCGGCGTCAGCCGTTGGTCGTACCAAATGCACTGCACGAGGCGCTCGCTGATGGGGATGGGGACATAATTGCTATCGGCATCGCGCAGGACAACGGGCGCGTAGATGTTCGGAAAACTCTGCCGCATGAGTTGGTCGCGCAGTTCGCCGTAGCGGGTCAGTGCCATCGCTTGCCTCTTGGAATGCGAGTGGAATATACTGCGATCTGATGAAAATGCGAACTGGATTTGTGGTGGGGCTCGTCGTGGGTGTGTTC
>Ga0265338_10011725_pt1 | contig 10086 bp, 9 predicted proteins | sample 42126metaG_FD_193579 | JGI IMG/M metagenome (GOLD analysis project Ga0265338, IMG submission 193579) | Rhizosphere microbial communities from Carex aquatilis grown in University of Washington, Seatle, WA, United States - 4-21-26 metaG | ecosystem: Host-associated > Plants > Roots > Rhizosphere >... | reverse complement strand
CTGGCAAAGATTTTCGATGGCGACGCGCGCAAAGGCTTGAACGCTCTGGAAATCGCCGCGCTCACGACCGGGCCGGACAAAAAGGGCGTCGTTCACATTGACCTGGCCGCCGCCGAGCAGAGCATCCAGAAAAAAGCCGTGGTGTATGACGACGAGGACGCGCACTACGACACGATTTCCGCGTTCATCAAATCCATGCGTGGCAGCGATCCGGACGCCGCGCTCTACTGGCTGGCCAAGATGATTCATGCCGGCGAAGACCCGCGCTTCATCGCGCGGCGGATTGTCATTTGCGCTGCGGAAGATGTCGGCCTGGCCGATCCGATGGCTTTGGTTTTGGCGAACGCGGCGTTGTCGGCGTCGGAATTTGTCGGCTGGCCGGAGGCGCGGATTCCGCTTGCCGAAGCAACGATTTACATCGCGACCGCAAACAAGAGCAACAGCGCGATAGTCGCGATTGACGCAGCACTGGAAGACGTGAAATCCGGCCGCACACTGGCCGTGCCGGAGCATTTGCGCGACGCGAATTACCAAGGCGCGAAGCGGCTCGGCCATGGCCAGGGTTACAAATACGCACACGAAGGGGAAAAGCATTTTGTCGCGCAGGATTATCTGGGCGCGGACAGGATTTATTACGAGCCGACGGAACAGGGCGTGGAGAAGAAAATCAAGGAGCGCGTCGAGAAGTGGCGCGCGGAATTTAGCAAAATCAAAAATGAGAAATCTTAACCACAGATGGACACGAATATACACGGATGAAAAGAATTGACGTCACTTTTACATTGCTTGCCATCATTGCGATGGGAATTGTTGTTCTTGGACTTTCAAAGCCCCTACTGAAACGGCGGGCTGAGTCAGTTTCCTGCGGAAATTATATGTCCTCCATCGGCTGCGTCGCGCGAGTGTGGGCAGGCGACAACAGCAATCATTTGGCCGATAATTTTCTTTGCATGTCAAATGAGCTTTGCACTCCGAAGATTCTTATTTGCCCCAGCGACAAAATCCGAAAGCCGGCGGAAAACTGGGCGACTTTCACGACAAACAATTGCAGCTACGAAATTCTCCGGCCCGGAATGCCGGATGATGATTTCAGCAATGTCTATTTTCGCTGCACCATTCATGGACATCTGGGATTTGCGGACGGAACAGTGTATGACGGAAAACAGAGACGGACAAAGTTGCCATGACCAACTTCGAAGCCAAATCTGAACTTCGCCGTAAAATCCGCGCCGCGCTGCAAAATATTGCCCCGGCGGCGCGCGTTGCCGCGTCCGCGCAAATTTGCGCCCGATTGAAGGAACAATCCTTCTGGAAAAACGCGGCCTCGGTTTTGTTTTTCGCGCCGCTGCCGGATGAGGCGGACGTGTGGCCGCTGCTGGAAGAAACCGTGGCCGCAGGAAAAATCGTTACCCTGCCTCGTTTTGATCCGGCGGACCAGAGTTATGCCGCGTGCCGCGTCCAAAATCCACGCAGCGAAATTGCCATCGGACAATTTGGCATCCGCGAGCCGAAGCCGGGTTGCGCTGAAATGGTCTTGAGCCGGCTGGATTTGATTCTCGTGCCGGGCGTGGCGTTTGATTTGCGCGGGAACCGGCTTGGTCGTGGCAGGGGTTTTTACGACCGTTTGTTGGCGGAAACGCGCGGCGTGAAATGCGGAATCGCTTTTGATGAACAAATCACGGGCGAAGTGCCGACGGGAGAACACGACCTGCAAATGGATTTTATTTTGACGCCGACGTGCTGCGTTGAAACGGGGTAATAAATTACTGGTGCTGTTGGTTCATCATGGGCATGCCGCCTTCCCAGCTTTCCGGCGAATTCCATGGACGAACCGAATCATTTCCCGCCTCATTGGTGGCACAACCGCTGACACCGAAAAGCACCGCGCTCAGAGCGAGCAGCCAGAGCCAGTGACCGGCGCGGCGTTTCATGTCAGGAAGCCGGATGCGCCGGCGTGACCTGGTCGCCTTCAAAAACTTCACCCAGCTTCCAGCCGGGCATGATGTTCGCGATGCAGCGGTCCTTTTCTATGGTGCGGACGATGACTTTGGCAACCAGTTTACCGTCGCGGCTGACCAGCAGTTCGCCGTCCGGCAACACGCCCTGCTCATCACCGATGTTCAACACGACAAAATCCCACTTCGGATCCACCACGACCACCTGGCCCTTGAGGTCGGGACGCAGTTTCACGACATAACTCTCATTTAAAAGTTCACCCAACCGGGTTTGCACCCGGAGAAGATTCCGCGCCAAAACCTTCTTCTCTTCGTTCATGGCAGCAATGGCATCCTGATCTTGTTTGATGAGCAGGACGAGCTTGCTGATTTCCTCCGGCGACTTGCCGGTGGCCTTGTAAGCGGCGAGTTCGGCCTGCGCGGCGTCGCGGTCCTGTGTGGCCTTGGTAAGTTTGTCGGACAAATCATCGGCGCGTTTGGTCTGCGCGGCAGCGACATCCTCGGCCTTTTTGCGCGCATTCTGCGCGTCACTCAACTGCTGTTGCGTATCCGCCAGGCTCTTTTGCGTCGAGGCCAGATCCTTTTGCGTCTTGGCCAGCGTGGTCTTCGTCTGGTCAAGGTCGCTGTGGTAACCATCGCGCTGGGTGATGAGCGTGTTGATATGGTCGCGCACCTGAAGAACGTTCAACGTGCCAGCGCCCAGCGCCGCAAGTATGGCCACAATCAGACTAATGCGCATCAACATGGTGTGACTAAATTATATGTTTACGCCGCTCGTGTCAACGCCAGTTTGCACTTTGCAAAACCGTGATTTCGGCGCATGGCCCTGCCCCGGTTTGGGAACAAGAATGGCAAAGCGCGGGCTGGCCAGCCGCTGTTTTTTCTGGTTTCCTTCCGCGCGATGAACCGGGATTTAATCCGCCAGCTCCGCACACTGCTCGTATTGGGCCGCGTGTCGAATCTACCGACGGTCTGGTCGAATTGTCTCGCAGGCTGGTGGCTCGGCGGCGGCGAAAATTTATGGAAACTGCCGCTGCTCCTTTTCGGCGCCAGCGCGCTCTTCACCGGCGGCATGTTTTTGAACGACGCCTTCGACACGGAATTCGACCGCCAGCGGCATTCTTCGCGGCCTATTCCGTCCGGCGCAATTTCACTGGCGGCGGTCTGGCGCTGGAGTTTCGCCCTGCTCGGACTCGGCGCGCTGGCGCTGGCCCTCCTCGGCAAAACGACCGGCGTGCTGATGCTGGCGTTGCTGGCGTGCATCATCATCTACGACGCAACGCACAAGGCCGTCACGGCATCGCCGTGTCTGCTGGGCTTGTGCCGGTTCTGGGTTTATGCCATTGCCGGTTCGACGGGTCTTTGGGGCGTGAACGGCGGGCCGATCTGGTGCGGCGTGGCGATGGCTATTTACGTCGCCGGCTTGAGTTCCGTGGCACGGCGGAAAAGCTTTATCGGGCCCCTTCCATATTGGCCGTTGCTGCCGCTGGCCGCGCCGGTTTTTCTGGCGATGCTGATGAACACCGGTGATGCGCGGAAAGATGCAATGCTTGTGTCGCTCATTTTTGTGCTGTGGGTCGCACGGTGCGCGCGGACCATTTTTCAGCAGGGCGAAGTGAACGTCGGGCGCATCGTGTCCGGTTTGCTGGCGGGAATTGTTTTAGTGGACTGGCTGGCGGTCGCGCCGCTGATTCCCCACACCGTCAGCGCCGTGGTGTTTCTTGCATTGTTTGCCGCGACCCTGGCGCTTCAGCGCTTCGTGCCTACAGCTTGATTCCATCGCCTGCATCTCCTCCGGACGACAACCCAAAGCCGTTCTTGAACAGTGAAACGCCTTAAGCTATTATGAATGTTCGCTTATGAGCAATAAAGCGCCAGCTGAGCTGACACACAACGAAGAGATCAAGGAAGCGATTCCCACGCTCGCGGGCACCATCGCGTCCACGCTGGCCAACCCGGGCGCCGATTCGTTTTCCGGCGACGATAACCAATTCCTGAAATTTCACGGCTGCTACCAGCAGGACGACCGTGATTTGAGATCCGGCGGCAAGAAATACATCATGATGATTCGCGGGCGCATCCCCGGCGGGGTGATGACCGCCAGCCAGTGGCGCGTTTTTGACGAGCTCGCCTGGCTTTATGGCAACAACACCCTGCGCATCACGACGCGCCAGAGCATCCAATTTCACGGCGTCGTAAAGGCGAACCTGCGTCTCGTCATCAAGAAAATCAACGAGTCGTTGCTCTCTACCCTCTCCGCGTGCGGCGACGTGAATCGCAACGTCCTCGCCCCGCCCACGCCCGCATACACGTTGGCGCGGGAGGAAGTTTATCGCGACTGCGTGCGGGTGGCTGACGCGCTCAAGCCCCAGACGCGCGCCTATTACGCCATCTGGATTGACGGCTTCCAGCTTAAGATTGACGACCCTTTCAACAAGGCGTTCGTGGACCCGCTTTACGGGAAGACTTATTTGCCGCGGAAATTCAAGATCGCTTTCGTCATTCCGCCGGTCAACGACCTCGACGTCTTCACCAACGACATCGGCTTCATCGCCGTCGTCGAGAACGACAAGCTCGTCGGCTACAATCTGGCGGTCGGCGGCGGCATGGGTCGCACACACGGCAACAAGGAAACGTATCCGCGCCTGGCGAGCGAACTCGGATTTGTCGCGCCGGACAAAATTGTCGACGTGGCGAAAGCCGTGCTGACCATCCACCGGGATTTCGGCGACCGCACCGACCGCAAGCACGCGCGCTTCAAATACATCGTCGAAGAGCGCGGCGTGGATTGGACGCGCGCCGAGGTCGAGAAGCGCTCCGGCATCAAGTTCGCGCCCATCAGACACTACCGGTTCACCACCACCGCTGATTTGCTCGGCTGGCACAAAGCAGTGGATGGAAAACATTTCTTCACGCTGTTCGTCGAAACCGGCCGGGTGAAAGATGAGAAGAAAATCGCGCTGCGCGAAATCGCGGAAAAATTTCCGAACCTCGAATTTCGCCTGACGACAAATCAAAACGTGATCCTGGCCAACGTCGCGGAAAACGAAAAGGCGGGCATCAATTCCATTTTCACCGCGCATGGGATTCCGACCGATAACCAGGCGAGCATTTTGCACGCGGCTTCGATGGCCTGCCCCGCCCTGCCCACTTGCGGCCTCGCTCTCGCGGAGTCGGAGCGCGTGTTGCCCAACATGATTGACCGCATTGAAAAGCTCTGCGGCGATTTGGGATTGGGTGACGAAGAAATCATCATCCGCTCGACCGGCTGCCCCAACGGCTGTGCGCGGCCTTACATGGCGGAAATCGGGTTCGTTGGCAAAGCGCCGGGACGTTACCAAGTCTGGCTCGGCGGAAATGCTTCCGGCACCCGTCTCAATCGCGTCTGGAAGGAAACACTCAAAGACGTGGATATCGAAACCGAATTGCGTCCGCTGCTTGCGCGTTTCGCGAAGGAAAGAAATTCCGGCGAACGTTTCGGCGATTGGTGCGACCGCATTTTTCTGAGGGAACAACCGGCAGCAGCAAATTGAACAACCAAGTGACAAAGAAACCAAGCCGCTCTGTTGCTTCGTTTCTTTGTTATTAAAAAATGAGTCCCGACCAAATCTCCAAAGCCAATGCCGAGTTGCGGAACAAATCGCCGCTCGAAATCGTGAAGTGGGCTGTCGCGCAGGCCAAAGGCCGCGCGATTGTCTCGACGAATTTCCGACCTTACGAAGCCGTTGTCCTTCATCTTTGCGTGCAGGCGCAGCCCGACATTCCAGTTCTGTGGGTGGATCACGGCTACAACCGCCCCGCAACTTACAAACACGCCGAGCATTTGAAAAAATCGCTCAAGCTGAACCTCAAACCGTTCCTGCCCAAAATTACTTCCGCGCATCGAGACGCGATTTACGGCGAGATTCCCTCGACCGATGACGAGGCCGGCCTGAAGCAATTCAGCGCGTTGATGAAACTGGAGCCGTTCCAGCGCGGTATGAAGGAACTCGCGCCAACGGTCTGGATCACCGCGCTGCGCAAGGTGCAGAATCCAAACCGCGCAGAACTCGACATCGTGAGCGAGGACAAAAATTTCGGCGCGCTCAAGGTCAGCCCGGTGTTTTATTGGAGCGACGCAGACATGGAAAATTACCTGAAGCAGCACCATCTGCCGAACGAGTGGGATTATTTCGATCCCGCCAAGGCCGACGACAAGCGTGAGTGTGGCCTCCATGCGAACTGGGGTTCGCAGGCTCTGGGGTCTGATTTGCAAAAATGAACAGTTATCATTTAGATCATCTGCAGTATCTGGAAACCGAGGCGATTCACATCATGCGTGAAGTCGCCGCCGAATTCGAGCGTCCGGCCATCCTGTTTTCCGGCGGCAAAGATTCCATCTGCCTGCTGCGTCTCGCGGAAAAGGCCTTCCGACCGTCGGACATCCCGATGCCGTTTTTGAACGTGGACACCGGCCATCATTTTCCCGAACTGAACGAATTCCGGGACCATCGCGCGAAGGAACTCGGCGCCAAGCTCATCGTCCGCAAGGTCGAGGACGCCATCGCCAAGGGCATTGCCATGCCGAGGCCGGGTGAAATCAGTCGCAACCAGTTGCAAATTCCAACGCTGCTCGCCGCCGTTGAGGAATTCCAATTTGATTGTCTGATTGGCGGCGCGCGGCGCGACGAGGAAAAGTCCCGCGCCAAGGAACGTTTCTTCAGCTTCCGCGACGGCTTCGGCCAGTGGGACCCGAAAAACCAGCGCCCGGAAATCTGGAATCTTTACAACGCCCGCGTGAATCCCGGTGAACACATGCGTGTCTTCCCGCTCTCGAACTGGACCGAAATGGATGTTTGGGAATACATCAAAAAAGAAAAACTCGAGGTGCCGACTATTTACTTCAGCCACACGCGCAAATGCGTCCGCCGCCACGGCCAATGGCTGCCTGTCACTGATTTGCTGCCGCCCAAGCCGAAGGAAAAGGTGCAGGAGCTCGTCGTTCGCGTCCGCACCATCGGCGACATCATCAGCACCGGCATGGTCGAATCGCCGGCGGACTCGGTGGACGACATCATCGCCGAAATCGCCGCCGCGCGCGTGACCGAACGCGGCTCGCGCGCCGACGACAAGGCCAGCGAAGCCGCGATGGAGGACCGGAAAAAAGCCGGGTATTTTTAAGTTATGGCCAAATCCAAAGGCAAATTGTTCCTGTTCCATTGGGAAAAAGAAGGCGCGACCGCTCGCGCCACCGAACTTTCCAAGGAAGGCTGGCAGGTGGAAATGGAATTTGAGGAAGGTTCGCGCGGCTGTAAAAACCTCAAGGCGTTCGGCCCGGACGTCGTCGTTTTCGACATTGCTAAAAAAGGAGTGCATAGCCGCGAATGCGGCCGGGCATTGCGCAACGCCAAAAGCTTTCGTGAAACACCGTTCATTTTTGTGGATGGAACTGACGAGGACATTTCCAAGGCGAAAGCAAAAGTTTCCGCAGCCATTTTTACGACGACCGATCGGCTGAACAAAGTATTGGCAAAACACGCTCCATAATTTTCATGCCCCATACTCAACATTTCATCGAAATCCTGCGCTTCAACACCTGCGGCAGTGTTGATGATGGCAAGTCCACGCTCATCGGGCGGCTGCTTTACGATTCCAAGTCGCTGATGGAAGACCAGATTGAGGCGCTCGAACGTTCCGCCGACATCACCGGCGGCGGACAAATCAATCTCGCCAACCTCACCGACGGCCTGCGCGCCGAACGCGAACAAGGCATCACGATTGATGTCGCCTATCGCTATTTCGCCACGCCCAAGCGCAAGTTCATCGTCGCCGACACGCCGGGTCACGTCCAATACACGCGCAACATGGTTTCGGGCGCCTCAACCGCGAACCTGTCCGTCGTGCTCGTGGACGCACGGCAGGGGGTCATCGAGCAGACGCGCCGGCACACATTCATCGCAGCGCTGCTGGGCATTCCGCATCTCGTCATCGCGGTGAACAAGATGGATTTGGTGGACTGGAAGGAAGAGCGCTTCACGGAAATCCGCGATGAGATTGAGGATTTCCTGCCAAAGCTCGGCGCGTTCCGCGACGTGAAATTCATCCCGATGAGCGCATTGAACGGCGACAACGTGGTGGAACTTTCCAAGACCTGCAAATGGTATCACGGGCCGACGTTGCTGGACCATCTGGAAACCGTCCACATCGCGAGCGACCGCAACCTGACCACCCTCCGCTTTCCCGTGCAATGGGTCAACCGCCCGAACAATCCCACGGACAAGGAGCTGCACGATTTCCGCGGCTTGAGCGGCCAGATTGCCAGCGGCATTGTGCGCAAGGGACAGGAAGTGGTCCTGCTGCCCGCCGGCATCAAGACCCGCGTCGCGAACATCTGGATTTACAACCATCCGCTCGACGAAGCGTTCTGCCCGCAATCCGTGACCATCTGCCTGGAACACGACATTGACATCAGCCGGGGCGACATGCTCGTCGGGTTGGAAAATCTTCCCGGTCGCAGCTCTGAATTGTCGGCGCAGGTTTGCTGGATGCACAGCCGCCCGTTGCAGCAGGGCAAAAAATATTTTCTCAAGCACGCCACGCAGACCGTCCAGGCCATCGTCACCAAGCTGGAAAGCCGCATCAACATGACCACACTCGAACCGGAACCCGACCCGGCCGCGCTGGCCATCAATGACATTGGCGGCATCCGCATCAAGACCGCCAAGCCGCTCGTGTTCGACGGTTACGCCACGAACCATCTGACGGGCTCGTTCATTTTGATTGAGCAAGGCACGAACGCCACCGTCGCCGCCGGAATGCTCTCTCCGCCCACTGAAGCCGTGACGCCTGAATACACCGACTTCGCCATTTGACATGCAAGGAGTGGCTGCGCATGACTCCCGGCATTCGTCTCGCGAGCAAAATGGCAATGTAACTTCCACGAGCGGCGACCCGTCCGCTATTGTATGAAAGCCCGAACGCTGGCCGTCTACACGTTGTGCATCTTTGTGACAACGGCCGCATTCGGCGACGTCGCGCTGCCGAAAGTCAGTCTCACGGAAAAGCCTGATAGCGTGGTGCTGGGGAATGGCATCGTCTCCCTTGAAATCGGAAAGAAAAACGGTGATCCCCTGGCGTTGATTTACCACGGCCAATCCCTGCTCGCGAGTCCCGGATACCTCAACTGGCACGCGGAGGCGGATGAGGATGCGGAAAATGACGAAGGTGCCGGCAAAAAACCCAACAACAGCACTTACACAAGGATTCGTTCCGGCGAATTTAGCATCGCCGCCAATCCGGCCAATAACGGGGGCAACATGGCGGACATCTGCATTTCACAAAAAAATTCCGGCAAGGGCGCGCCCTTCGATGTCGAGCTTCACTACGTTTTGCACCGGGGCGACAGCGGCTTTTATGAATATGTCATCTTCCGTCATCCACAGGGTTACCCGGAGGGCCAACTTGGCGATGCGCGTATGCTCTTCCGGTTGAATGAGCGCATGTTCGATTTCATGAGCATTGACGATCAACGCCGCCGTTTCATGCCGCCCTCCAACACACCGAACATACCACTCGGGCCCAAGGAATCATTGCTCATGACCGACGGACCCTTCAAAGGCGTGATTGAGGACAAATACCACAACTTCACCGACGCCGGTGACCACTTTGTCCACGGCTGGGAAGGCTCCAAAAACGGTCTCGGCTGCTGGATTCTCCATGGCAGCACCGAGGATGAGAATGGCGGCCCGACCAAGCAGCACAACAACGCGCATTTCGAGCGGATACTCATGAAAATTCTCACCTGCGGCCACTACGGAGCCGCCCCGGTCAAGGTTGGCAACGAGACGTGGCAGAAGATTTACGGACCCTTCATGATTTACCTCAATTCCGGCAAAGACGTGGACGCGCTCTGGGCGGATGCAAAAAACAAGGCCGCCGCCGAGCGGGCGGCGTGGCCGTATGGCTGGATGCAGAATCCGCTTTATCCCACCGCCGCCGGGCGCGGAGCAGTTGACGGGCGGTTGCATATCAACGACAGCCAGGATGCTTCGGCCTCGCCCGCAAACGCCTGGGTCGGTCTTGCCGCCGCACAACCCGACTGGCAACAGCAATCCACAAATTACCAATACTGGGTTCGCGCCGACAAAGACGG
>Ga0265338_10011724_pt1 | contig 10088 bp, 4 predicted proteins | sample 42126metaG_FD_193579 | JGI IMG/M metagenome (GOLD analysis project Ga0265338, IMG submission 193579) | Rhizosphere microbial communities from Carex aquatilis grown in University of Washington, Seatle, WA, United States - 4-21-26 metaG | ecosystem: Host-associated > Plants > Roots > Rhizosphere >... | reverse complement strand
TTGCAGGAAGAGTGTTGAGACCTCATTGACATCAGGTAAATGGCGACGAAGATAGCCCGTCAGGGTTCCGCCTTCAATAAAGGGCATGACGAGGTAGAGCACGCCCTGTTCATCGCCAAATTCAATAAGCGGCAGAATGTGCGGATGATGTAGACGCGCGACCGTGCGCGCCTCCCGCGCAAAGCGGCGGCGCATATCAGGATCAGTTGCATAGGTTCCTAGAATCACCTTGATGGCCACGCGTCGCCCGAAAGCTGTGCGCTGCCGACCTTCGTAGACCGCGCCCATGCCGCCGGTGCGAATGCGCCGGATTACATCATAGTTGCCCAGTTGCCTGCCTTCCATAGACAACATTCCGTGTGTTTGATCCTTTCGTGCTCTATGATTCTCATAGTGCAGCACAAATTCATAAGGCGAGCACCTGGTACCTGAGTACCTGGCTCAAAGTCTTCCAATTGAATTGGAAGCCATATGTTTGTCCTCGCCCTGATGATTATACACATACTCTCTGTGCCTAGCTTCCCCCCAGAACCGGGGATGTTGTCGGTGTCGCGCCGCTGGATGAGCCAGGCGTCGCTGTCGGGCTACCTCCAGAGCCAGAGGAACCACCAGGTGTACCTGTCCCATTTGAGAGAGATGGCGCTCCAGAGAGCTTCTGGATAGTCAGCGTAATGTCATTGGCATCGGCTGGCATGATGTTTCCATTTGAGATGCTAATATTCGCCTGCGCTACGCCTGTCTCGTGTGAGAGAACGGTCTGTGCGGCAGTTTTAGACAGTTTCACCAGGCTCTGTTTCAAATTTTGTTGTAACTGATTATTAAACTGATAGCCCCACAGTCCCTGCGCCGCAACCGTAATGGTGACGGTATTGCCGCTGGAAAGGTTGAGCGCGCTCAGGACAGTCGTCTGGACGGTACCAACCAGTGCATATTGCGCGTTCAGCGCGCTGTCTGTCTGTGCTTCTGCTTCCAACAGGCTTGAGGCCATGGAGAGCGCGGTAGTATAATCATAGACCTCCTCGCTACAGGTTTCCGAGACCTTGACCGTAAACGTCTTTGTCAGGTCGCCCGCTTTATGGTCAGCCGTTACAGTGGGCTTACAGTTGACCGAACTTTCTACGACGCGCTCGTTGCTCTGTACCTGCTGTGCCAGGCTTTCCCCGGTGCTCTGCTTTAAGGTTGCTTCCAACGGGTTGGCCGCGTTGTTGATGTCGCTCTGTTGTACGACCATATCTGGTTGGGGATCCTGACCACCAGTGAATGCCCTTGTATTGTTAACAAAAATTCCTGATGCGACACAACAATTCCCACTTATGTCTCCAGATGGAACATTTCCACTTGCTCCAGCATTTACCGCAATTGCATCGACAGTAATTGTTCCTACACCTGGTACAGTGACCGGTCCATTAAATGAGATGGGAATACCACTTTTCCCATGAAGGACAGTTCCGGCTATTGTAATTGACGACTGGGTAACGTTCTGGAACGTTAACTGCCCGGTAGCCTGTTTCGCTGCAATTGAGCCAGTCGAATTGCCGGTTGCAGTCTGGGTTGTTGAGGTTGCTGTGAGTGGTCGGGCCTCAATCTGGCGCTGGACAGGGTTCGGTTTGATACCAGGTTTACCCAGCAGGACAAAGTTATCGTGTTCCAGTTTACTGGCCGGTGTGATAGTGACCTGGGCGTTGAGTGAGTTGGGAAGGACATGACCCAGACCACCCTGGGCGCTGACATAAAGCCCTCCGATCAGTAAGAGCGTCAGCACGATCAGCAAAATCACCAGGATGCGCCGCCAGGGTGAGCCGCGCCTTGTTCTGCGTGGTGGTGGCAGGGGTGTCAGGCCAGATGGACGTGAACCCATACCAGTACCTCCGGTGCCGCTGGAGCCAGCAGACGCGTTGGAGGTGCCGCCAGTGCCCGCCGGGGACGAGCCGACAGCATTGTTGGCAGCCAGACCAGCACCCACGGCTACACCTGCTGCTGTCCCGGCTGCCACGGCTGCGAATTTGCCAGAGCCGCGTTTGGGTGTACTGGTTTGCGCCTGGGCATCTTGCGCGCCAGGAAGTTTGCCACTGCCGAGGGTTCGTCCCCCGTTCGCCAGCGGGGTGCCTGGATTATTTGGTGACACGGCGGAAAGTTTGCCACTCCCAGGGGTACGTCCACTGTTTGCCAGAGCCGCGTCGGGGTTATTCGGCGGCGTAGCAGAGAGTTTGCCGCTCCCGGATAAATTCTGCGGAGCTGCGGCGGTTTTGCCAGTATTTTTGCTGGTGGAACCTTGCTGAGAGGACTGGACAGCGGGCAGCTTGACGCTGGTCCGGGGCGTCGCTGGCATGCCTGGAAAAGCAATAATACCGGGCATTGGAGCAGGCCGGGAGTCCTGTTGCGTCATGGTTTGCTGTTCATCCAGAACATTGGGCGGCAGGTTACCAGATCCAGATTGCGCGGTTGGGCTGGCAGGTGGAGCATAAAGCAAATCATCCTCATCCTCCAGGTCCGGGACAGATCCGGCCTGTGCACTGCCAGAGGCAAGAAATTCAACCGTTGGCAGATCGGCCAGTGGCGAGTCAGGACCAGATTGGAGCGGTTGCGCTGGTGGAATTTGCTGGGCCAGCGGTTGCACCGGCTGTTTGCCCTGAGCCTGGGGACCACGAATGGCGTTTGGCCGTGATTTACGTGAACCAAAGCCGCGCAAGCCTGGATCTTTGACCAGGCCAGGATTGGATTTCCCGCGCCTGCCGCCTGTCGGCACGTTCTCATTTTGCAGCGCGTGCTGATAGCTTTCTAGTGTAGAATAGACCCGGAAACGGCGTTGACGGGCAAACTCCGCTGGACTGGAACCAGAAGGCGCGATAAAGACCAGTTCGGCATTCTGAAGCTGTCGACGCATATTTTTCAGCCCATCGAAATCGACTGGCTGGTGGAAGACTTTGCTTGAGTCAAGCAAAACAATCACCACCTGTTTGCGTCCCGATATATCCTGGGTTGTAATCGCTGTCAGGATATCCTGCCTGGTGTCCCGTGCTTCGATGTAGATTATACCAATTTCCGCATTACGTGGATTGTTTGGACCCAGCAGGTCTGAGCCGTCACCCTGTCTCATCCTGAAACCCCTCTTTGTATCCCTATTTTCTGACGTTCTGATGCTGTATTTGACATTGTACATCATTCTGATACGCCCTACCAGTCCCTACGAAACCGGATTTTGGGACGTGCAGGCGGTTTTCGCGTAGTTGTGCATCCTGGGCATCGCTATGCCAGCACATATTTGCGGTTGATCCTGGCCAGTCCGAGAAAGATCAGGCCGAGTGCCCCGAAAAGTGCTCCCGCTATGCTTTGTTGTACAATCAACCCGATCAAAGCACCAAGCAATGCACCAAGCAGCGCCAGACCTAGCAAGATTGCACATTCAACCGAGATCCGTTGGGTGAGCGTCAATGGTAACTTTGAGCTCGTCTCCGGGTCATCGGCGGTTGGCTCGGTATGGGTAAAATCGAGCAAGGTGGTTTGACCAGAAACAATCAGCAGTGGTTGTGGTTCCTGGCGGGTAGTCCAGACAAAATAGGCGGTCGCGCCAAGATTTCTGAAGACTGCAGCGGTCAGCGAATTGCCCTGAACTGCCCGTCGATAGACTTCAGCTTCCAGCTGATATTTATACGGGTGAGCCTGCCATGACGTTTCCGATTGAAGATAGACCCGTTGACCTACCTGTTCCTGGGGCAGACGAATCACCAGCGCGCCGGTTAGCTGTTCCTCTGGCTCACTGAGGGCCACCTGGGCGCAGAAGATTTCATAGGCACGCTTCAGAGAAATCGGTGCTGGTTGCGGTAATGCAGATTCCTGGGCGCCATTGATCGCGGGCAACGGAGAGGTTGCCGGGCGTGCATTGTTCAACGACGGTAAAGGCGAAGTCGGGGGACGTTTGCCATGTAACGACGGTAAAGGTGAAGTTGGAGAGCGCTTACTATTGAGCGATGGCAAGGGCGAGGTCGGGGGACGTTTCCCCGCCAGAGCTGGAAGTGGCGAGGTTGGCGGACGTTTGCGGCGCCCCAGCATCGCGGTTTTGCCAGCCTTTTTATTGCCAGATGTATGGGAGAGTGAGCGGCCAGAGCGTGGTGTATGTTCTGGTGCAGAGACTGGTTCGTTGGTGTGCTGCCCGGATGTCTGACCGGCTGCGGCCAACGCCAGCGCAAACTCGTGGATACTGACGAAACGCTCCTCCGGGTTTTTTCCCAGCGCGCGTTCGACCACGAGTACAACCTCTGCTGGCAGATCTGGTCGGCGTTCAAGCAGCGATGGAGGCGCGGCCAGCATGTGCCGGGCGCCAATCTCCGTAAATGATCCACGAAAAGGGGGTACGCCAGAGAGCCATTCATAGACCACGATACCCAGAGCATATTGATCGCTGGCAGGATATACCCGTCCCATAATCTGTTCTGGAGCCAGATAATGCGCGCTCCCACTGGCCTCCTGCTTGTTCTGTCCACGTGTGCGCTCCAGTGCCAGCACCAGCCCTGTATCACTGAGCAGCACCTCCTTGTGCGCGCCCAGCAGCAGGTTTTCCGGGCGCAAGTACCCATGGAGCAACTGTTGATCGTGAACAAATTGCAGCGCTTCGCCGATTTGGAGAGCATAGGCAATCACGCTGGCCAGAGGCAGGCGCAGTCCACGCGGATGTACATCGCGCAGATTTCCTCCTGAAACATATTCCAGGGCAAGAAAAGGCAGCCCGACCTGAAAACCATACTCCAGCAGTGGTACAATATGCGGGTGCACCAGTCTGGCCAGTCTGGCAATATCCTGCGCAAAAGCAGCTTGCTCATCTGGTATCATAGCATCCTGGGCCAGGATTTTGAGCGTTGCCTGTGTACCCAGGTTCACATGTTCGCCCAGATAGGTCTCAGCTATATTGCCTTTATCTAACAGGTGTGTTAGACGATAGCTGCCAAATTGCTGTCCATTCCGCTCACTCACAGTGCTCGTTCCTTTTTGGAAAACATTCCTGCACAAGAATATACAGCGCCAAAAAACGTTTCTGAACTACTCTTCGACGATACAGAATATATCATATCGAGGAAAAAGGGTCTAGCATCATTGCCGAAGGTTCCTGTTGCCGAGTGTTTTCGTTCTGATATAATAAGACCGAGCAACAGCATATCTGGGGGATACATCTTGTCATGGATCAAAAAAGCTTGATAGGCAAGCTAATCGGTAATTATCGCATTAAGGCCGAAATCAATAGTGGCGGTTTTGGCAGTATTTATGTTGCAGAACACGAACATCTCAGCGGGCGTGTTGTTGCCATCAAGCTGTTGCACATCTACCTGAATTCCGCACAGGAGCGTGAGCAGTTTGTTCAGGAGGCGCAATTTCTGTCTATGCTCGAACATCCTTTTATCCTCCCGTTGATCGATTTCGGGTTTAGCGATGGCCGGGCGTATCTTATCGCGAAATATGCTGGTGGTGGTTCTCTGCGTGATTTACTGAACCGGCCTGTGTTGTTGCCACTGGCTACGGTTGTCTCTATTTTGCTGCAAATTGGCCAGGCATTGTCTTATGCCCATAATCGAAATATCATTCATCGTGATCTCAAGCCCGAAAATATTTTGTTTGATGCCCAGGGAAAAGTGCTACTCTGTGATTTTGGCATTGCCACCATGCTCTCTTCTGCCAGTGTAAAAAATTTGAACGTCGTCAGCGGGACCCCGCCATATATGGCCCCGGAGCAGTTTCGGGGCACTGCCAGTAAAGAGAGTGATCAATACGCGCTGGGTTGTATCGCTTATGAGATGCTCACCGGACGCCGCCCCTTTAGCGCTCCCGATTTTGTTTCTATGGGCTTTAAACATTTGACCGAGCCACCAGTTCCACCAACTCGCTATAATCCCCGTATTGCTCCGGCTATTGAGGCCGCAGTGCTCAAAGCTATGGCAAAGAAACGCGAAGAACGCCATGCCAGTGTCCTGGCTTTTCTGGCAGCGCTTAGCGAACCTTTTAGTCAGCTTCAGCCCCCCTCGCAGCAATCGTATACCAGTGAACAATGGCTGGACGCGGCTGAGCAACACTACCAGGCTGGACGTTATTACGATGCCCTCCAGGCTTATGAGCAGGCACTGCAAATTGATCCACATGATATTGACTCGCACTATAATATGGGTCTGACGTTGCTGGATCTCAAACGCTATGAAGAGGCGATCAGCGTGTTTGAGCAGACCTTGCAATTGGACCCGACCTACGCTGGTGCCTATTTCAATAAGGGTGTGGCCCTGGGCGAACTCAGGCAACCAGAGGAAGCCCTGGTGGCCTTTGATCTGGCCAGGCAACTGGACCCCGGTTATATCGCTACCTATGGGAATAAAGGTCTGGCTCTTTATGAACTGCAACGTTACGAGGAAGTAATCAGCGTTTCCGAGGAAGTATTGCAGATGGATCCAGATTATGCACTGGCTTATGATAATAAAGGTCGTGCGCTTTATAAACTCAAATATTATGAGGAAGCTCTGAGCGCCTTTGCCAGAGCTATTGTGCTTGATCCCCACGACTCTCTGACCTATCTCAATCTGGGTAACACGCTGTATGCGCTCAAGCGCTATTCAGAAGCGTTGGCCGCCTATCAGAAGGCGCTCCAGCTTGATCCCAACTTTGGCTCTGCTTATCTCAACAAAGGGAAAGCCCTTGAGCAACTTGGGAGAGCCAGCGAGGCTCAGGAGGCCCGCGATGTTGCCCGGCGTTTACTTAGCCACAGTATGTTTTAAACTCAATATCCCAGGACCCGCGAAACCTGGTTTACCAGTGGTTCGTTGGCCAGATAACGGCGCAGATTTTCGCTGAACATTTCAACAATGCGATCGTCGTAGTAGGCGCTCAAGCCGGAGATATGAGGTGTGATAATGACCTTCTCTAGCTGCCAGAGCGGGCTTGAGGAGGGGAGTGGTTCGGGTTCGGTAACGTCAAGTGCCACCCCGCCCAGATGGCCTGCTTGCAAGGTTTCGATCAGGGCATCGTGGTCAAGCAGGGGACCACGTCCAATGTTGACCAGCAATGCATGCGGGCGCATCAACGCGAATTCTGGCTTGCCAAGCAAATGGTGTGTTTGTGGACTGAGCGGTAGCGCCAGCAGTACCATATCGCATTCTGGCAGCATTGTGTGAAGTTCATCCAGATCATAGAAGCGTTCAGGAATACTGCCGTCTGGATCACCGGTACCAACTGGTGTCCAACCATCGAACGTGGCAGGTCGTTCGCGGCGCTTCGTTGCCAGTACTCGCATGCCAAAGGCTGCTGCCAGGCGTCCCACCTCGCGGCCTATTGCGCCATATCCGAGAATGCCAAGTGTTCGACCTCGCAGCTCCCTGGTGAAAAGTTTGCTACGGTTGGGGGACCAGTCGGATTGCGCCTGCCAGCGCATTGTAGTCGGTAAATGGTGTACATGTGCCAGCAGCATCGTTAACACATATTCAGCGATCTGAATAGCGTGAATGCCGTTTGCGCTGGTAATTGTAATCTCACTGCGCCAGAGCGGTGTCTCGCGCAAGAAATCAACGCCTGCGCTATTGACCTGCAACCAGCGTAACTCTGGGGTCAGACTAAGATCAAAAGGCGCGTTATGCCCATACAGAATCTCCACCTCTGGTGAGAGTACGCGTGTGAACTCCTCTGGTCGGGCCAGATAGCCCTGGTCAGGTGATACCGGACGTTGCTCGACAACCAGGCGAGGTGAGACTGCGCGTAGGCGCGCCAGGTGTTTCTCGCTGAGATTGAGTACCGAAAGGACGTGAACTGCTTTCTCCATGGATACTACTACTTCTCGTTTCTTTACATTTTTTCTTAACACTATCATCATTTACCCATACGTATAAAAAGAGCAGCATAGGCATATGAGGCAGCGAGCCGCCTCATATGCCTATGCTGCTCTTTTTATACGTATTTTTTGAACCATGCAATGGAGCGGTTGAGGCGATCTACGCGCTGGCGGGGAGTCCCAAAACCGGGAAAGTCGAGCAGGTGGCTGACTCCAGGATAAAGCGCCAGTTCAACCTCATGCTGGCGGTGGCGCAGTACATTGAACAACTGCTTCGACTCGCTGGCCGGGCAGCGTAGATCGTCCGTAGAGTGGATGAGCAAGAGTGGCGTTGTAATCGCATCGGCGAAGGTCATGGGTGAGCAACTGCGTCGCAGCGTCTCTGGATCTTGATTTTGATCCTCGTTGCCCATGATCAGACTGAACCAGAGCCACTGATCCGAAAGTGTACCGCATGTTAATAGCGAAGTCACCGGGTTGCGAGCCACGCCAGCTTTAAAGCGTTTGCTCTGCGTCAGAGCCCAGCAGGTCATATAGCCGCCATAGCTTGCTCCAGTAATCGCCAGGCGTGAGGCGTCTATTGGTTCGGTCGCGATCAGGTGGTCAAGCCCCAGCATCAGATCGCGATAGTCGTCTCCGCCCCAATCATTGATGATTTTGCGACAAAACTCCTCACCATAGCCAGCGCTGCCGCGCGGGTTTGCGGCCAGGACCGCGTAGCCAAGTCCCGCCAGAACCTGGAAATCGTGCACATAACTTTCAGCCCAGGCCAGGGTCGGACCTCCGTGGATGTCCAGCACTAGAGGCGCTCGCGCGCCAGGAGGTAGGAGCGGAAGATAGAGCCAGCCCTCAATCTCCAGATTGTCAAAACTGCGCCAGCTAACTTTCTTGGGGCGAATTAACTGGCGAGTGCGCATCAAGGTGTCGTTAACCGAAGTCAGGCGTCGGCGGTTGGCGCCATTACCTGCCATCAACCAGATATCACCGGGTGTAAACCAGTCGGTACGCAAGGCGGCAATTGTGCGCCCGTTTACGCTCATATGGGGGCTAAGGTAGCAACCGTTGCCGGTCGTCAAGGGCTCCTCATGGTTGGTATTGATGTACAGCCGGTTCAGATGCACCTGTCCATGTGTCTGGACCGTGACCAGCAGCGATGTATTGTCAGGATACCAGCAAGGACGGCTGACTGAATAGAGATGCAGGTTATCAACCAGGGTTTCAATGCTGGTCTGCCTGGGTGAAATTACTGTCGCAGGACGTGGCGCGCTCTGGCCATCCGCGCCTACAATCCAGGGCACGACATTAGCTGTTTCGCTCTGGTCAGCGGCAAAATAATACGCGAGTGTATGTCCATCAGGAGACCAGGCTGGTTGTTGTGCCAGGCCGTCAATAGGGCTGAGGCGGCGCAGGCGCCCGCTAGCCAGATTCAGGACCCAGAGCGCTGAACTGGCGCTAAGATCGGAGGCTGTACGCCGGTTGACGCAGAAAGCAATTTCTTTGCCATCCGGGGACCAGCAAGCCTGTTTATGGTCCTCTGGTTCAAAGGTCAGGCGCGTTGCCGGTTGCCCATCCTCCAGGTCAAGCAGCCAGAGTTGTTCATGGCGGCCATGCTTATAACCCTCACCATCCCAGGTCTCATCCAGCCGCGTCCAGACTTGCACCACGTTTTCATCTACCGCGTCCGGCTGATCATCCTCGGCTTTCCAGGGACTCTGGACCAGGAGTGCGCGCCCGTCCGGGCGCCAGGAAAACTCGGTCACCGCTTGAGGGAGAAAACTGACCTGGCGGGCCTCACCACCGTTCAAAGGCAGCAGGTGGATCTGGAGCGAGCCAGTCCGGTCGCTCAAAAAGGCCAGTGTCCGTCCATCAGGTGACCAGCGCGGCGCGGTAGCATGGGAGGTATCCAGCGTTAATTGACGCGGTAGCTGATTTTTTCCGTTAGCTGCCGGAGTTGCCGGAACCAGCCAGAGCGTGGCGCGGGCGGTATTCTCAGCCAGGTCGCTGCGCAGAACTGTATAAGTGACCAGCAGCCCATCTGGAGAAACCTGTGGCTCTCCTGCCAGTTGTAGCTGCACCAGATCCTCCGCCGAGAAAAAGGCAGCGGGCACCGCAGAACTGGGCGGTTGGGGCGTAGCTGGAGCAGGTTGGGCAGTTGCAGGAGCAGCAGAAGCAGCCGCAGCAGGTTGGGCGTTTGCAGCAGCCGCTTGTGGGGTTGCGATGGGCGTCGCAGGCGAGGTCTGTGCCTCCTCTTCAGGTGCATGCATGGGTAGGACCTGGATGGTCTCTGCCACCT
>Ga0265338_10011723_pt1 | contig 10088 bp, 13 predicted proteins | sample 42126metaG_FD_193579 | JGI IMG/M metagenome (GOLD analysis project Ga0265338, IMG submission 193579) | Rhizosphere microbial communities from Carex aquatilis grown in University of Washington, Seatle, WA, United States - 4-21-26 metaG | ecosystem: Host-associated > Plants > Roots > Rhizosphere... | reverse complement strand
CGTTGTCATTGTATGGTTTAGGCAGCCCAAAAAGGGGAAACTCTGAGGGCCACCGGGCGGAGGGCTACGTTGTCACTACCGGCTTGTTACAAAAGCACGGTTCTTCGCAAGATTGCCCCCGCCCCTTCGGGTACAAGCGTCAATTTGGGATCTTGCCGCGTTCAGACGGCCGATTTGTTGCAAAGATTCGCTCGCCCCTAGGGTCGCCCGGTGCATCAAACGGAGGTTATTTTACGTGAAATCAAGTTTCATAGGCATCGATGTGGCCAAGGAAACGCTCATGTGCTGGATCAATGGAGCCTGCGAGCAGATCAAGAACACGGCGGCGGGGATTAGGTCCTTCTTAAAGACCATCCCCTCGGATTCGGTGATCGGGGTAGAGATCACCAGCAGGTATCACCTGGCGGTACTGGACGCCGCGTACGAAGCAGGCTTCAAGGTTTACGCCTTGAACCCGGTGGACTGCGCTCGTTATCGACAGGCTCTCCACGGCCGCGGGAAGACGGACAAGATCGACGCTGAGCTGATCGCCCGGTTCTTGGAGCGGGAGCACGATACCTTGCGGCCGTATGTGCCATTGCCTGCAGAGGTCGCCAAGCTGCGGGCCGCCCTGGGCCGCAGAGATACGGCTGTTCGAGCCCGCACCACAATGCATCTCTCGTTTGGCGATGAACCCGAGATGGCCAAGCTCGCCCGGAAGATGTTCAAGGAGCTAGACGCCCTCATCGAGCGTCTGGACCGCATGATCGCAGTCCTCCTCGCCCCTCTAGAGGGAGCAGCACATGTTCGCGCGATTCCATGCGTGGGGGCTCTGACCACTGCCGAATCGTTAAGCGCCTTAAGTGTGGGCCAGTTTGCATCCGCCGACGCGTTTGTCGCCTACGCTGGTTTGGACTGCCGGCCCAAAGACTCCGGACCGCGCATTGGCAAACGGGTACTCAGCAAGCGAGGGAATCGCCGTCTGCGCAAGCTGCTCTTTCTGTGCGCACTGTCAGCCCCTCGTGCCCAGTGTTGGAAGGCTTACTACGAGCGCCAACTGGCCAAGGGCCTCAAGAAGATACAGGCGATCGTGGCCCTGGCCCGTAAGATCGCAAGAACAATCTGGAGCATTTACACCCACCGAACAGACTTCAATCCTTCAAGAGTCAGCATGCAAAAAGCCGTCGTACCCACTTGACAAAAAACCATAGGATCTTGCGAGGAGGCCCTAAGGCCGACGAAGCAACAAGCGCCCCCCACCTTCCTCCGGAAGCGCAAATCCATAGCGTTCGCCCAGCTTGCTGGGCTTCGGTATGGATTTGCGCAGCCTTGTGCAGCAGCCCGTCCGGCAAGCCAGGACGTCAATTACCATTCACCAAGACACGAATCCCCTGCTGAGCCCGTCTAGAAAGCATGCGCAAGGTCCTTGCCGTCGTCGCCATTTGCGGCACCCTCTCCGCCGTCGCCTCGGCCGATAACCTGAGCCCAATTTCCGCCTACGCGGGGTATTTTTCGAGCCTATCGTTCAACAACCGGGCCGGGTTTAGCACCCACCTGGGAGGTCTCGAACTGGGAGCGCAGGAATCGTTGCTCAGCCTGCCGATTTTCGGCTCCGCAACCCTCGGCGCGTCGGTCGTCTTGGGAGACTCGTTAGGCGGCGGCTCGAGCGGCACCCTCTACCGCGTCCATCTCGACTACAAAACGGCGACCGCGCCAGGTACGAACTTCTACGCGATCGCGGCTTTGGGATACTACTATGCCACCGGCAGCGGCTTCAACGTCCAAAACGGGCTGGGCGCGGAAGTTGGGGTGGGCATCCCGCTCAAGCTAGGCCCCTCGATCGGACCAGGCGCGGCGATCGAAGCAAGATACCGATTCCTAGGCCCAACGGCGGCTTCGGGGTTTTCGATCGGGTTGAATGTGAGTTTCTGATGGCTGGGGTTTGCTCCGGCGAACGGGGCTCGGCGCTCATGAGAGAGTGACTTGAAATCGAGATTGCGGGAGGAGGAGCCCAGGGGTAATCTCGGTGACCCGACTAGTACGAGGGCTTCGCGTTCCTTGCGGCTTTGCGAAACCAATCCGGGGTCCGGCCCCAACATACCCACCGCAAGGGGCTTGAGTATTTAGGCTCAAATAAGCCACACTCTACATTCGCTCGGCCCGGTCGTCTAGTGGTTAGGATGCCGCCCTTTCAAGGCGGAGGTCGCGGGTTCAAGTCCCGTCCGGGCTACCAAGTTTCCCGCGCTGAAACCGTTCTCGTAGGCAGACTGAGGGTCTGCCTACCACCGGCTCAAAGCCCAAAGCCCAACACCCAAAGCCCAACACCCAACACCCAAAGGCCCAAAGCCCAAGGCCATTCCCAACACCTAACACCCAACACCTAACACCCAACACCCAACACCCAACACCCAACACCTAACACCTAACACCAAACACCCAAGCCCCAAGGCTCAGCCCCCAGCAGGAGCCTAGTCCAACCGCGCGATGAGCGGCGACAGCGTCATCCCCTGAACGAGAATCGAGAACGCCACCACCGCGAACGCGGCCGCCGTCACCTCCGCCCGCCTGGGCATGTCGGGCAGGCTCAAAGCTAGCGCCAGCGCCAAGGCGCCGCGCATACCGCCCCATATCAGAATCGTCTGATGTGCCCCCGACACCTTCCATTTGGAACCCATGAACGGCAGGGTACAAGCTACCACCCCGACCATCCGCGCCACGAGCACGGACCCAATTGCGATCGCCCCAGTAAGTAAATGCCCCCCCAGCGGCTGCTTGCTGATTCGGATGCCGATCAGCAGAAAGATCAACGAGTTCACCACGAACGCCGCGTATTGCCAGAACGAATCCACCGCCGTTCGCCCGCGCGTCGTAAACGAGTTCCATGCCTCCAGATTTCCGATGATGATGCCTGCCGTCATCGTGGAAAGGATGCCGGAGCATCCCAAGTGCTGGGCGAGCAAGAAGGACCCGAACGCGGCAACCGTCGTAAAAGTGATCTCCACGAAGGGCTCCTCCGCCGTGCCCGCCAGCAGAAGCGTGCCGAACCCGACCGCCGCGCCGCAGCCGATGCCCCCTAGCAGGTTCTGAGCAAACGAAACCACCACCGAGCTCGCCGTAGGCGCCGCTCCCGCGACCGCGGCGAGCGCCACCGCGAACAAAACCGCCACCGAGCCGTCGTTGATCAGGCTCTCGGATTCGATGAGCAGCTTAAGGCGCGGCGCAACCGCCCATTCCTTGAACATGGCGAGCACCGCCACCGGGTCCGTCGCCGAGATGAGAATGCCGAAGAGAAGCGAAGGCTGCCACTCCCAACCGGCCAGATAGTGCATCAAGGCGCAGCAAACCCCCGCCGAAAGCAGTACGCCGAGAATCGACAAAGTCGAAATCACCGCCAAGTCCGCCACAAGCGGTTTCCACTTTGTCTGGTAGGCCGCCTCGAACACGAGCGGCGGCAGAAAAACGCTGTAAATAAGCTCGTTCGTCAGGCCGACGTCGAAAGCTCTGCCAATGAACGATACTCCCAGCCCAGCCACCACCAATCCGGCGGTGTAGGGCACGCGAAGGCGCCGCGCCAGCATGGACACGATGGCCGCGATGAGCAGCAAGACCTCCGCAGTTTCGATTGTGAGCGTATGCATCGAAGCAAGCTATTATTCTGACAGAGCGGGGCCTGTTTTAAGTAAGCGCGGGCTTTTGGTCTGGTTTTTGCGGAGTGATGGGCATGGACCACAAATATTTCCCCGTACAGGAGCAACTCGAGCACCGATCCTACGGCCTGATCAAGATCAGCATCGCATGGCTCATGGGCTCCGCCGCCCTCTGGATGTACGCGAACGAGGAGCCGCTTCTCGAGAAATACATCATCGCTTTCGGCCTATACCTGGTTCTTACCAAGCTCGTAGGCTTCTTCGGTTGGAGAGACTATGCAAGAAGCAAAGGATACGGCTGGGGCTTCGGCTTCTTCTCCTTCGTCCCCTTCCTCGGCCCCGCTTTCCTCGTCTTCCTAGAAGACCGCTGGCAGGACCAAGAGCTGCCGAAGATTGCGATTCGGAAATACACTTGGTAAGGAAATAGGAAATAGGAAATAGGAGATAGGAAATAGGAAATAACTAGCCGGGCGGATGGCGAATCTGTAGCAACGCTCGCAGGTACGGAAAACCTTCCCGATCTCTAGATTCTTAGGCGGAGCCTACTGATTCCATTTCCTATTTCCTAATTCCTAATTCCTACTTCTTACTTCCTACCGAGTTATCCGCCATCGCTGCACCGGCATCCAAATGAACTCCGAGCGACCGATGATGTCGTCCCTTGGCACAAGGCCCCAAGCTCTCCCGTCGAAGGATCCGTTTCGGTTGTCTCCCATCATCAGGTAGTAGCCCGGAGGAATCTTCACCGGCGGCATGGCGCGCAACTTGTCGGCCAGCTTCTCGTCCTCTTCCGGCACGTGGTACGGAACCGCCGTGTAGCTCTGCTCTTGGTTCACGCTTGTTCCACTCATAACCAGCGGCCAATACTCGAACCGGGTCTTTGGCGTGGTCGCCGCAACCTTGTCCCAGAGCTTGGCGAGGTACCGGTGGCTTTCGTTGTCGGGCAGGCCTGGGTCGGCGTTGCTCAGCCACTGGCGCCAGGCCGGGTCGGTCGTCTGGTCCTTGTACTTGATCAGCTTGAAATCGTTGTTCATGCGGTCCGCGACGTAAGGCTCTTTTTGCGGAATCCCGTTGCGGTACAGAGTCCCGTTCCGAACCTCGACAAGGTCCCCGGGAACACCTTGGCAACGCTTAATGAAGTCGACGTTCACTTCGCCGGTCCCCTGATCCACTTGGTCCGGCGTGCATGCCCAGGCAGGGGGGCGAAACACCACAATGTCTCCAACCTTCGGGTCGGAGTATCGGTAAATGGCCTTGTTGGCCACGATGTAATCGCCCACCAACAGCGTGTTCTGCATCGATTCAGACGGGATTTTAAACGCCTGGACGCAGAACGGGCGGATGATCAGAAAAACGAAAACGCCTGCATAGATCACTGCGTCCAGCGCCTCGTTTACAATCCGGTCCATCATAAATCCTGGTCCGCGCAGGTGAGCGGGCACGGTCGCGATCGCCGGGGCTAGGGCCAACCGGATCAGCGTGCAGACGGCGACGAACTTGACTACTTGGCTGAGCGGCGTGCGCGCCAACTGGTCGATAATGCTCGATGTTGGACCATTGATGGTCGTAATCCAATAGCCGGTCAAAAGGACGACGGTCACAAACGCGAGCCGTGCAACCCAAGAGAGCGCAACGGCCGACCGGTCAGAAATGTTCACGATTCCTTTACCACCGGGAATCCGATATTAGGTCCGGCTATGGGGCAAAAACTGGCGGACGAAGCGAATTGCTTCTGGCTCGGCATCTGCGCGAATATCGGCGACACAGGTTATCGCCGCTCTTTGATCCTAGCTTCTTTGCCGACCTTGTCACGCAAATAGTAAAGCTTGGCGCGCCGCACCATGCCTCGGCGCAGAACCTCGAACTTGGCGACGTTCGGTGAGTGAACCGGAAGCGTCCGCTCCACGCCGACCCCGTTGCTGATCTTTCGCAGTGTCACGTTTTTGGCGATTCCGCCGTTCTTGACTGCGATGACGGTGCCTTCAAAAATCTGGATGCGTTCCTTGCCGGCTTCGCGAACCTTTACGTGTGCCCGAACCGTATCCCCGGCTCGCATTTCGGGCAAGTCCGTTCTTAGGTTGTCCTGGGCTATGCTTTCTAAAATCGCTGACTTAGACATTCCGTTTTCTACTCCAAGCGTTCGCTAATGTCGGCACGCTCGAATCTATGAGGATAGCAGATCGAGGTCCCGAGATTCCAGTCTTGCCTTGCAAAACAGGTCTGGCCGGTTCGTTCGCGTAAGCTTCAACGCCGCTTCCCGCTTCCAACTCTCCACCGCCCCGTGGTTTCCTGACTTTAGGACTTCCGGGATTTCGAGCCCGAGAAACTCCTCCGGCCGCGTGTATTGGGGTGCGCTCAGTAGTCCGTCGCTGTGGCTGTCGATCGACAGGCTTTCCGCACACCCGAGGACGCCAGGCAGCAACCGAACCACGCTGTCGGCGATGACCAGAGCCGGCAACTCGCCCCCGGTAAGCACGTAGTCGCCGATACTGAAACGGTGGGTTGCAAGTTTCTGGGCGATGCGGTCGTCGATGCCCTCGTAGTGTCCACAAAGAAAAACGATCCGCGATTTGTGTGCAAGTTCAGTGGCATGTTCCTGCTTATAAAGCGCGCCGGTTGGATCGGGGAAGACCACCGCCGCGTCCGGTTCCACCCCAAGACTCTGGAACGCTTTGTAAACCGGTTCCGGTTTCATCAGCATCCCCGGTCCGCCCGCGTAAGGCTTATCGTCCACCGTTCGGTGCTTGTCGGTGGTGAACTCCCGAGGGTCGACCGCCGAAAATCCGACAATCCCGTCCTGCTCCGCCCGCATGAGCATGCTATGGCGCGCCGCGGCCAGCATCATTTCGGGGAAAAGGGTGATGAAGTCGATTCGAAGCATCGGAAGAAAGGTACCCGTGGTTGGGAGTTGGGAGTTGGGAGTTGGGTGTTGGGTGTTAGGCCTTGGGCCCTAGGCATTGGGCATTGGACCTTGCGTTCTCAGGCCAGTGAAACGCGTCCGACCCGTCAGACCAGGCCGACTCCGAAAACCGCCGCTACCCTCTACCCTCTACCCTCAACCCTCTACCTTTACCCCCCTAGAGGTGCGAATAGATCCACCACATTCCCATCGGGGTCCACCAGTTGTGCGTAGCGTTGGCCCCAGAAAGCGTCCCAAGGCTCTTTGTGCGCCTTGTATCCTGCTTCCGTCACATTGGAGAAGGCCGTGTCCACCTCGGCCGGGCTTTCGCAGAGGAAAGCCAAACCCATGCGCCGTCCAACTGGCGCAACCCAATCCGGCTCGAGCTTTTTGATCAAGTCGATAGAATCCCAAGCAAGCCGAACCCCGCTAGGGAGCTTAGTTTCAACGTGGTCCTCGCCCGCGGCGCCCGAAGGCACGTCCAGTCCAAGGGCGCGGTAGAAGTCCAAAGAAGCATCGATATCCGCGCAAACAAGCCCAATCATGTCCAGGTCCAATTTCATAGGTCTAGTTTATCGGGAGGCCGGTCGGTGTCGCAGGTTTTGAATTAGGAGCCACGTGCCCCGCCCCTACAAGAGGGGCCACCGAACCCCGGCCGAGTCATAAAACTCAAAGAGGATTCCCCCGCCCTTGAGGTGCGGGGGCCAGGGGGTGGGTGACGCGTGGTTCACAACCCACCCATTGGGCCGACCTATTGATGGGTTCCGAATTGCCTACTCGCCAACTTTCTCACTTTCCCCCTTTTCCCACTGTCTCACTTTCCCTCCCCTTTGTAGCTCCAGATCACGTCCCGCTCCAATTCTTCGGCTTCACCTTCCGACACCTTGTCACCTTCCGGCCAAGAAACCATCATCGAGTAATAGCCGGTGACCGAATACATATCGAATTGCCGCCCCATACGCACGTCCCCTCGGACTTCGTGCTCGGAGCACTGTCCAATCCAATCCCCCGCCACCACCGCGAGCTTGTCGCCGCGCAATTCCTGCATCCGCCGCCGTTGCGGCTCGCCAACCACGTCGGGAAAAACCGACAGCACCGCGCCTTGCTGGGAGACGAAAACGAACGGCATTTCGCCCAGGCGCGTCCCTTTCGGGAGCCGAATTGAAGCGCCTGGCGCCGCCGACCGCCCAAAAGGCCCGCCCGAAGGAAGTAGAAACGTCGCCGTCCCCGTAAAGTCGGGCTGCGCTAGGTCAAGGGGCCGAGTCGGAATCAGTCCGGAATCCGGCAGCCTCGCATCCGAGCAACCGGCTAGCCAGCATAAGCTTCCAACCAGCGTCACGCGGGCGATTAAGCTTAGCCAATGAGAACGCACGTTGCGTGGGTTTTGCGTACTTTGCGGCTTTGCGAGAAACAATTCCAGATGCTCCGAGCATCAATCCTACTCTACCGATGCGGATAGCTTAGCCCTCCACCGTTTGGACCTGCGGCGCACGGCTTTCCACGAACAAGAATACGGAAGCCGCCAGCAACGCCCCAAGCACAGGCCCGCATATATAAATCCAGAACTGCCCAAGCGCCGCAGGTCCCGACCATAGGGCGGGCCCGAAGCTTCGCGCGGGGTTCATGCTACAGCCGGTGAGCGGCCCCCCGAACATGCCGCAGAGTCCCACCGCCAAACCAATCGGAACTGCCACCGCCAACCGGGTCTTGCCCCGCGTCGCGGCAATCAAGATCACGCTCATCAGAATGAAAGTCAGCCCGATCTCGATAAAAATGGCCTGCCAAGGGGCAAGGGAAGTGGTCGTGCTCCCGAACGAAACCGGCAGTCCCCTTTCCTTCAAAAGCAAAACGTGAAGACCGCTTGCCGCCACCGCGCCGAGAACCTGCACAGCTATGTAAACCGGCGCCTCCTTCCACGGAAACTTCTTGGACGCGGCCAGCCCAACCGTCACCGCCGGGTTGAAATGGGCGCCCGAGATTCGCATCCAGACGACGACCATCAGAAGCACGGTCAGTCCAAAAGCCGAGTTAATCGCGATGCTGCCCGCGAGGCCTAGGCCCTGCAGCCAAATAATCGCCCCGCAGCCGAAAAAGACCAAGGCAAATGTGCCGATGAACTCCCCAAGAAGGCGGCGGCTCACGATCTTGCCTCCTGAACCAGCATGGCCGTTACCCGCTCGCCGATGGCGTCGCGAATGGCGCGCACTTCCTCGAGCGGCCGCCCGGCCGGGTCGTCCAGCCCCCAATCTTCGCCGACTAAAAACTTGGCGGGACACGCTTCCGCGTCGACCCCGCAGCCCATAGTGATAATCGTGTCGGCCCGGTCCGACATCTCTTGCGTCAGGAGCTTCGGCTTATGGTTGGAAAGGTCGATGCCGATCTCCGACATAACCTGAACCGCCACCGGATTGACCTCTTTGCCCCCCAGAGTTCCCGCCGATTCGGCAAGGACAGGGAGGCCTCGCTCCCTCGCGATATGGTTAAGCATCGCCTCCGCCATCTGGGATCGCCCAGCGTTGTGAACGCACACGAATAGAACCCTCTTCATACTGGTTTCTTCGCCCTTATGAACCCTGATAGGATCTTCCCGTCAAGCTCGCTTCGCTGCTCTTGGCTCAATTCCTCCGCACTCGTGGGGGTGCAACAAGAATCGAAGCTGTACCGCCGTGTCGGCTCGATGCTCGCCTCAACGAAGCCGGCCTTATTCAATTTCGCCAGGTAATCGTCAATTTCCAGCGCGCCCGCCACACACCCCACGTAAGCCTCCATATCCGCCCTCAAACTGGGAGGAAGCTCACCCTCCACCACCACGTCGCTGACTGCGAACCGGCCCCCCGGCTTTAGCACCCGAAACGCCTCTGCAAGGACACGGTCCTTGTCGGCGCTAAGGTTGATAACGCAGTTGCTGATAATCACGTCGACCGTATTATCCGGCAAGGGGATCTCCTCTATTTGGCCCTTGAGAAACTTCACGTTCTCGGTTCCCGCCTCGGCTTTGTTTCTCTCCGCAAGCTGGAGCATCTCGTCGGTCATGTCGAGACCGTAGGCAAAGCCGGTCGGCCCAACCCGCCGCGCTGAGAGCAACACGTCGATGCCTCCGCCGCTACCGAGGTCGAGAACGATCTCACCCTCGCTAAGCGCTGCAAGCGCGGTAGGGTTGCCGCATCCAAGGGAGGCAAGCACCGCCGCCTCGGGCAGCTCCGCGCTTTCGGCGCCGCTGTACAGGTTGTCCGTAACCGCATTCTCCCCGCAACTCGAGCCAGAACAGCAATCTGCCCGAGCGCTGTTGTTCAGAACGGACAGCGCCGCTTGCCCATACTTCTCGCGAACAGTTTTTGTAATATGTGATTCGTTGCTCATGAGTTACCAGTAGTCCTCCCTAATAGGATTTCAAACCCCAACACCTAACACCTACACCCAACACCCAACACCCAAGGCCCAAGGCCCAAGGCCCAAGGCCCAAGGCCCAAAACCCAAGGCCCAAAGCCCAACACCCAACACCCAAAACCCAAAACCTAACACCCGCCGAACCATCAGCAGCACGCGCATGCCGCCTCGAGGCT
>Ga0265338_10011722_pt1 | contig 10090 bp, 6 predicted proteins | sample 42126metaG_FD_193579 | JGI IMG/M metagenome (GOLD analysis project Ga0265338, IMG submission 193579) | Rhizosphere microbial communities from Carex aquatilis grown in University of Washington, Seatle, WA, United States - 4-21-26 metaG | ecosystem: Host-associated > Plants > Roots > Rhizosphere >... | reverse complement strand
CGGTCCGCCGCCGATCATCAACGGGACGGCATCGTTCCTCCCGGTGGGAACACCGGTGTACCAGGTTCACGGTTACCCGCCGGCCTGTCGCCTGGCTGCCTACCTGCACGGCAGCCTGCACCTCTACCTCGCCCGGGCCCAGCCGAACGCCCACCCGACTGGGCCTGCCACAGCCGAGGTCCGGCCGTGCGCATAACGGCCGCCAGGCTGCCGGTGCGGGTAACAGCCCTCCATGCGGTGGCGGCCCGATTCGCACTTCGCCGGCCAGCGTGGTCAAGGTCATCATCCTGGGCGCCTGGCCGGTCAGTGAGGTTCCGCGTTCCCATCCTCGGCCAGCTGAGCCGGCACGGGCAGCTGGCCGGCTTAGCTGGACACGGCTCGGGCCGGGCTGACCCGAGAGGCGTTCGATGCCGCCCGTGCCGGGCCAGCGCACCAGGCACCACACCAGATCATCGCGGCAGTCACCGGCCATTGGACTTCCGTGCCGCCGAAGCCGGCTCCGTAGCCATCGTGTCGTCCCGCTCCGCGCGGGACAGGTCAGTTGGCCGAAGGACTGTGCCGCTCCGCAGAGACGACCGTGCCCGCGCCGATGTGCAGGGCCCAGAAACTGCCCTTGGCCAGCTGCGGGCCGTCCGGCACCTTGGCCGCCAGCCGGGCACACGCCCAGTCCAGCAGCCGCGGCAGGTATTCCCGGTGCGTGCAGATGACGGCCGGCACCCCCGCGTCGGCAATCTCCTCGATCCGGTGCCGGGCCGGGGGCATCCAGTCCACCGGGCCGGCGGCCGCCGGGCTGACCGTGAAGGCAGGCTCTATCTCGACGGCCACCCCCGCCAGCGCCGCGTAGGGCCGGACGGTCGCCACGCAGCGTTCCGCCGCCGAACTGATCACCGAGCCCCTCACGTAGCAGCCCAGCAGCCGCGCCAGTACGTCGGAGTCCCGGAGTCCCTCGCCGTCCAGCGGCCGGAGCAGGTCATCATCGTGCCCGGCCGCGCGCCAGTCACCCTTGCTCCCAGCCGCAGCGTGCCGCACCAGGATGCAGGGCACCGTGTCCGCCGGGCCGGACGCGAAATCGTCGAGCACGTCGGCGTCATGGGCGTAGGACAGCCTGGCGCGGGCGGCCGGGACCGGCAGCCAGTCCAGGAGATCCACTTCGTCGTTGGGCACGAACTCCGCCTGCGAGCCCCCGGCGGCAGGCCGCGCCGCCCAGTAGTCCACCACCTTGGGCCGGCCATCACTCTGGTAGCTCGTCGAGCGGAGCCGACGGCCGAGGAGCACGACGACGCCGGTCTCCTCGGCGACCTCCCGGACGGCGGTTTCCAGCACGTGCTCACCTGGCTGGCGCTTCCCCTTCGGCAGGCTCCAGTCGTCGTAGCGGGGCCGGTGCACCAGGGCCACCTCGCGGTCACCGCCGCCCAGCCGCCACAGCACGCAGCCAGCGGCGTGGATCCCGCCGCCAGAGGCGGTGTCACCCATCGGCGGCATCAGCTACCGGGGCGGGCCGTCCGCGCCGGGTCTGCAGCAGGTACTGCTGGAGATCGCGCCGGGGCTTCCCATCCGGATCGAGGTGATGCCTTTCCCAGCTTCCGTCGCCGGACAGCCACCACGACGACGTGGCCTCGTCCATGGCCATGTCGATCAGCGCACGCAGCTCGGCCTGCTGGTCGGGGTCGGTGACGCTGACCAGCAATTCCACCCGCCGGTCCAGGTTGCGGTGCATCAGGTCGGCACTGCCGATCCAGACCTCCTGGTCCCCATCACCGAACGCGTAGATCCGCGAGTGCTCCAGGAACCGGCCCAGAATGCTGCGGACCCTGATGTTCTCCGACAGTCCGGGCACCCCCGGGCGGATCGCGCAGATCCCGCGGACCCACAGGTCGACGGGCACGCCCGCCCGCGACGCCCGGTACAGCGCATCGATCACCGCCTCGTCGACGATGGCGTTGCACTTGAGCTGGATCCGGGCTGGCTTGCCCTCGCGGCACCTGGCCATCTGCGCCTCGATCCGCTCCAGCAAGCCGAACCGCAGCGCGTTCGGGGCGACCAGGAAACGCCGGTAGGAGCTCTTGCGGCTGTAGCCGGTCAGGTGGTTGAACAGGTCCGTGGCGTCCCCGCCCACCGTCGAGTCCGCTGTGAGCAGGCCGAAGTCCTCATACAGCCGCGCTGTGGAGGGGTTGTAGTTCCCGGTCCCGATATGGCAGTACCGCCGCAGCGTCCCGTCCGGCTCCTCCCTGACCACCAGCGCCATCTTGCAATGTGTCTTGAGGTCGACGAAGCCGTACACCACGTGGCAGCCTGATTCCTCCAGCTTGCGCGCCCAGATGATGTTGGCGCGCTCGTCGAACCGGGCCTTGAGTTCCACCACCACCACGACCTGCTTGCCTGCCTCGGCCGCGTCGATCAGTGCCTCCACGATCGATGACGTGTCGCTGGTCCGGTACAGGGTCTGCTTGATCGCGAGCACCCGGGGATCGGCGGCGGCCTCCACCGTCAGCCGCTCGACGGTGCTGGCAAATGAGTCGTAAGGGTGGTGGACCAGCACATCCCGCCTGCGCAGCGTGCTGAAAATGTCGGTGTCCTGCGGCACCGCCGAGTCCGCGGGGACGAACGCGGGGTACTTCAGTTTCCGCAGGTCCAGGTCGGCGATCGCGTTCAGCCCGGACAGGTCGAGCGGCCCGGGCAGGTGGTAGACCGCCCGCCGGTCGATGCCCAGCTCGGTGACGAGCCGCTCCAGCACCTCGGCCGAGATCGACTCCTCGACCTCAAGCCGGACCGCAGGCTCGAAGCGCCGCCGGAGCAGCTCGCGTTCCAGCGACTGCATCAGGTTCTCGGTGATGTCCTCGTCCACTTCCAGGTCCCGCGTCCTGGTGACCCGGAACACGTGCTCCTCCAGTACCTCCAGGCCGACGAACAGCTCACCCAGGTGAGCCGCGATGACATCTTCCAGGGGCACGAACCGGTACTTCCCGACGGTGAGGAACCGGGGCAGCAGCGGCGGCACCTTCACCCGGGCGAACATGGTCACGCCGGTATCCGGATCGGCCACCATGAGCGCCAGGCTCAGCGACAGGCCCGAAATGTAGGGGAACGGGTGGGCTGGATCCACCACCAGCGGCGTGAGCACCGGGTAGACACGCTCCCGGAACAGCTGCCGCATGGCTTCCTGCTCGTCCGGGGACAGTTCCTTCCAGCGCAGGATCTCGATGCCTTCCGCGGCGAGGGCAGGCACCACGCTGCTGTTGAAGTGCTCGGCGTGCCGCAGGCTGAGTTCCCGGGCGGTATCGAGGGTGCGCTCGAGAATCTGCTCGGTCGGCACCCCGGTAACGGCCTCCACCGGCAGGCCCGTCGCCATCCGCCGCATCCGGCCCGCCACCCGCACCATGAAGAACTCGTCCAGGTTGCTCGCGAAGATGGCCAGGAAACGCACCCGCTCCAGCAGCGGAAGCGTGTCGTCCTCGGCGAGTTCCAGCACCCGCTGGTTGAACCGGAGCCAGCTTTCCTCACGATCGAAATAGCGTCCCGGCGGCAGCTCATCGCCCTCCGGATCGGGCGCCGGCTCAGCCGCCGCATCGGCCACGGGCCCCACGCTGGTGAGTTCCCGGTCAGCCTGACGTTCGCGTCCGGCGTCGCGGGCCTTCTTACCGCCCTTGACGGCCGGGGCCGGCCCTGTCCCATCCTCATTCCGCTGGATGCCCGCCTGGCCTACGCTCATGTCCCCCATTGTCCCCAGCCGTGAACTCACTCAAGACTCCGGGGGCTTCGCCGGAGGATCCGGCAAATTGAACATTTGGGAAACTGGCTCCGGCCGCGGTCAGGAAGCGGGCGGCCGGCAGACACTCTCCAGCGCCTCCCGGCTGGCCAGCTTGACCCTGGCCCCACGGCCAAGCTGGCCGGCCAGCTCAGCCTCGGCCCGCTCCACCCGCAGCCAGTCCGCGTAACTCACCGGCGCTACCCCGCGGGCCGCGAGCAGATCCGCGAGCCCCGGCCGCCCGGTGTCCCGGGGCTCCCCCGGGCCGCCGGCCGCCAGATCAGCCAGCAGCGACCGCACGGAACCTGCGGCGTCGGACTTGTTCGTACCGATGACGCCGGTGGGTCCGCGCTTGAGCCAGCCCGCCACGTACTCCCCCGGCAGCGGTGCGCCGTCGGGGCCGATGACGCGGCCCTCAGAGTTGGGCACGGTGGCGGTGCCCGGGTCAAACGGGACTCCCGGCAGCGGCACGCTCTGATAGCCGACGCTGCGCAGCACCATCTGGACGGGCACAGTCTCCAGCTCACCGGTCCCGGTGAGCACGCCCGTCTCATCCAGCCTGGTGCGCTCGACAGTCAGCCCCGACACGCGTTCGGTACCTTCGATCGCGGACGGCCGCAGCCAGAACCGGACGGTCAGCCGGCGCACGTCCCCGGCCAGGGGCCGGTCCGCCCATCCCCTGATCACCGTCAGGTTGCCGCGGACCCGCCGGTCAGCCTCGGCGGCCAGCCCGCTCAGCCCGGCCGGGTCGGCCTCCACGGAGTCGATCTCGGCCGGGTCCACGATGATGTCGACCCCGCTCAGCTCGCCCAGCTCACGCAGTTCCTTGGTGGTGAACTTGGCCTGGGCCGGGCCGCGGCGGCCGATCACGTGCACATCGCGGACCTTGCTGGCCATCAGGGTCTCAAGCACCGGCTGCGGCACGTCGGTGGGGCGCAGCTCGGCTGGGTCCCGGGCCAGGATGCGGGCCACGTCCACCGCCACGTTGCCGACCCCGATGACGGCCACCGATTCGGCGTCCAGGGCGAACGTGTCCATGTCCATGTCCGGGTGGCCGCAGTACCAGTTCACGAAGTCGGTGGCCGCGTAGCTGCCCGGCAGGTCCTCACCTGGGATGCCCATCCGCCGGTCCCGCATCGCGCCGGTGGCGTAGACGACCGCGTCATAGCTGGCCAGCAGATCCTCGCGGGTCACGTCCTCACCGAGGTGGACGCCGCCGAGAAACCGCACGTCCGGGTGCTCCAGGACGGTGCGCAGGTATTCGGCGATGGACTTGATCGACGGGTGGTCCGGTGCGACGCCGTAGCGGACCAGGCCGTACGGGGTCACCAGCCGGTCGATCACGTCGACCCGGACGCTGACCGGCGGGTCGGCCGCCGCCGACTGCTTGATCAGGGCTTCCGCGGTGTATAGCCCGGCCGGGCCGGAACCGATGACCGCGACCTGCAGTGTGGTCATATCTGGCAATCCTGTGCTCTCAGGCCTGCGGGTGGTTCGCCAACTCGGGGGTGAGCCGGGCCACTGCCTCGGTGATCTTCCGGGCCAGGTGCTGCGGGTTGAGGCCCACCTGGTCCAGGATCTCCTCACGCTTGCCGTGCGGCAGGAACTCCAGAGGCAGGCCGAACGTCTTCACCGGTGTCGGCACGTCCGCCTCACGCAGCAGACGGCAGACCGCATCGCCGAATCCGCCCGCCACGCCGTTGTCCTCAACCGTCACCACGAGCCTGGCCTGACGGGCCGCATCCGCGAGCGCGGCGTCCACCGGCTTGACCCAGCGCGGGTCGATCACGGTCACCCCGATGCCCTGGTCGGCCAGCCTGACCGCGGCCTCCAGGCAGTCCAGGGCCATCGGCCCGGCCCCGATCAGCAGCACGTCCGGGGCCGCGCCGCCGTCCGGGCGCCGCAGCACGTCCATCGAGCCGAGCTTGCCGATCGCCTCGACCTCGCCGCCGACCGTCCCCTTGGGATAGCGCAGGACCGTCGGGCCATCGCTCACCGCCACTGCCTCGTTGAGCAGCTCACCGATGCGGACGGCGTCCCGCGGGGCCGCGATCCGCAGGCCCGGCACCACCTGGAGGATCGAGCCATCCCACATGCCATGGTGACTTGACCCGTCCGGGCCGGTCACCCCGGCGCGGTCCAGCGCGATCGTGACCGGCAGCTTGTGCAGGGCCACGTCCATCAGCAGCTGGTCGAACGCGCGGTTGAGGAACGTCGCGTAGATCGCGACCACCGGATGCAGGCCGCCCATGGCCAGGCCCGCCGCGCTGGTCATGGCGTGCTGCTCGGCGATGCCCACATCGAACACGCGCTCGGGGTAGGCCTGCGCGAACGCGGCCAGGCCGGTCGGGTGCAGCATCGCCGCGGTGATCGCGACAACATCCGGCCGCCGGGCCCCGATCGCGGCCAGCTCGTCGCCGAAAACCGCGGACCAGGTCTGCTTGGCCGCGGCGGGGCGGGCACCGGGCTGCGCCGACACCACCGGGGCGGCCGGCGGGACCTGGTGCAGCCGGTCTTCCTCGTTCTGCTCGGCGAGCTCGTAGCCGAATCCCTTGCGGGTGATCACGTGCACGAGCACCGGGCCGCCGAAGTCACCGGCCCGGCGCAGCGCATGCTCGATCAGCTGCTCGTCGTGACCGTCGATGGGCCCGAGGTACTTCAGGCCCAGGTCCTCGAAGAGCACCTGGGGCTGCAGCACATCCTTGATGCCCTTCTTGATGCCGTGCAGCGTCTCGTAGACCGGGGCGCCGACCAGCGGGGTGCGGGACAGCGTCGTCTTGATGTAGTCCAGCACGTTCTCATACCGCTGCGTTACCCGGACCGACGCAAGGTGGTTGGCCAGCCCGCCGATCGTCGGCTGGTAGGACCGGCCGTTGTCGTTGACCACGATGACCAGGCGCGAGTCGCGGGATGCGGCGATATTGTTCAGCGCCTCCCAGGCCATGCCGCCGGTCAGCGCACCGTCGCCGATGATCGCCACCACGGTGCGGTCCGACTCGCCACGCAGTGTGTACGCCTTGGCCAGCCCATCCGCGTAGGACAGGCTGGTGGAGGCGTGCGAGTTCTCCACCACGTCGTGCTCGGACTCGGCCCGGCACGGGTAGCCGGACAGGCCACCGCGCTGGCGCAGGGTCCCGAAGGCAGCCAGCCGGCCGGTGAGCAGTTTGTGCACGTACGACTGATGGCCGGTGTCGAAGACGATCCGGTCTTTCGGTGAGTCGAAGACCCGGTGCACCGCAATGGTGAGTTCGACCACCCCGAGGTTCGGGCCGAGATGGCCGCCTGCCTCGGACACCACCCGGATGAGGTAGTCACGGATCTCACCGGCGAGGACGGGCAACTGCTCGGCGTCGAGTGCCTTGAGGTCGCGCGGGCCGGCGATGGACTCCAGCAAGGTCACCTGGTCTGCTCCTCATCGTCGTCGTGCTGGCGCGGGCGGCCGCCCCCCACGTGCGCCGGACCAGGGACATTCTGGCCGGTGCGGCGCGGGAACCAGTGCCGAGTCTATTTCGGCCGGCCTGCGGGCCGCACGAAAGGCTCGCCACTACCCGGCAGCACCACCTCCGGCCCTGGATCCGGGGGCTGCGGTCCATCATGCACCGATACGGCGCCTGTTGCCCGGATCGTGCGCACCTCGCGCGGAATCAGCGCCAGCGCGGACGCCACGATGATCACCGCTGCGGCGCCGTAATCGGTGGCCGGGACCCCCACCGCCCCGGCCACCGGGCCCGCGACGAGCGCGCCGACCGGCATGGCGATCACGCTGCCGAGCGCATCGTAGGAGGTGACCCGGGCCAGCTTGGCCCGGGGAATGTTCCTGGCCAGGGCGACGGTCCACTGCACCATCGTGATCTCCAGGGTGATGCCCAGGAGGAACGCGGCCAGGCAGACCAGGGGCAGCGGCCAGAGCATGCCCAGGGACAGCGGGGAGACCGCCATCGCCGCGCCGATGAGGACCACGAACAGCATCGGCCGGCGAGGACTGAACCGCAGCGAGGCCAGGCCGCCGCCGATCAGGCCGACCGACTCGGCGGCGGTGATGGCCCCCCACGCCGCCGGGCCGCCGAGGTCGGTCCTGGCGACCACGGGTCCGAGCACCTCGAAGCTCCCGTACCAGGCCGCCAGGAGCACGCCGTACTGGGCCACGATGACCCACAGCCAGGTGTGCGAGCGGAACTCCGACCAGCCATCCCGTATTTCCCTGAGCATGCTCGAGCCGTGCCGCCGCTCGTTCCCGCCCGACCGGATGGCCAGCAGCAGCGGTACCGAGCCCAGCATGCCGACGCCGCAGGTGGCCAGGGCCCAGCCCGGCCCCGCGGCGGCCACGAACAGCCCGGCCACGGCGGCGCCGGCCATCTGCGCGGTGTTCATCGCCAGCCGGCTCATCGCGCTGGCCTCCTGCAGCAGGTCGCCGGGCACCAGCCTGGGCAGCAGCGCCGCCGACGCCGGGTAGAAGACCGCCATGCCGGAGCCGGTCACCATCTCCAGCAGGATCATCAGCAGCACGTGCGGGCGGGTGGTCAGCACCAGGATGCCGAACGTCCCCTCGCCCGCCGCGATCATCACGTTGGCCGCGATGATCACCCGCTGCGGCGCGACCCGGTCCGCGACCACGCCGCCGACCAGGGCGAAGATCAGCGATGGCGCGATCTGGGCGGCCAGCACGTAGGACAGGTCCGCCGTGGACCCGGTGATATCGAGCACCGCGAACGAGACGCCGACCAGTGAGAAGGCGAACGCCGCGGGCGCCAGCAGGCGGTCCGCCAGGAGCAGCCGGAAGTCGCGGATCGCGAGGACCGGAAACCGGCGCGCAAACACTTGCCACGCCATGACCAGCCGCCCGATCTGTCTGTGCGGAGCGCCCGCCGACCGAGCGGAGACCGCCCCCTGACGCTAACCGGGCCTATTGCCGTAGGCAACCCCCTGTTTTACCGTAGGCAACCCTTGTTTCCCATCCCCCCCACCTGACCCTCCGCAGCACACCTGCCCCGGTCCCCGGGACGGCGTGAGATGCGCTTTGCTGTCGTTCCAACGACGGTTGAAGCGATTTACTGTCGTTGCCGGCTAACGGACGCCGTAGAGGTGCTCCAGGGCCAGCTGGTCGAGGTGCTCGAAGGCCATGCCCCGGTCGGCGAGCGCGCCGATGTCGGGCGTGAAGCCCTGGACGTCGCGCCAGGTCTCGCCGTCGGCCAGGGTCGGCCGGGCCAGCTCGGCCACCTGCGAGGCCGCCAGCGCCTCGATCACCTCGGGGTCGGCCCGGAAGGCGCGGACCTTGGCCCGCAGGATCAGGTAGTTGCGCATGCAGGCAGCGGCGGAATCCCAGACGCCGTCATCATCCTCGGTGCGCGGCGGCTTGTAGTCGAAGTGCACCGGCCCGTCATAGCCACCGGCCTCCAGGGCGTCCACCACCCAGAACGCGCCGCGGCCGTTCCCCGCGCCAAACCGCAGGTCCTGGTCGTAGCGCGGCCCGTTCTGGCCGTTCAGGTCGATGTGGAACAGCTTGCCGTGCCAGAGTGCCTGGGTGATGCCATGGGCGTAGTTGAGGCTGGCCATCTCCTCGTGCCCGATCTCCGGGTTGATCCCGACCATCTCGGCATGCTCCAGCTCGTTGATGAAGGCCAGGGCGTGCCCGGCGGTCGGCAGCAGGATGTCACCGCGTGGCTCGTTGGGCTTCGGCTCGATCGCGAACCGCAGGCTGTATCCCTGGTCGATGACGTAGCCGGACAGGATGTCCATGGCCTCCTTGTACCGCTGCAGCGCGGCCCGGATGTCCTTGGCGGCTCCTGACTCGGCGCCCTCCCGGCCGCCCCAGAACACGTACACCCCGGCGCCGAGTTCCGCGGCCAGGTCCAGGTTGCGCATCACCTTGGCCAGGGCGAAGCGACGCACGTCCCGGTTGTTGGCGGTGAACGCGCCCTCCTTGAACATCGGGTGCGAGAACAGGTTCGTCGTCGCGGTCGTCACGACCAGGCCAGTCTCCGCCAGCGCCTGGCGGAAATCGGCGATCTTCTTGTCCCGCTCCGCGTCGCTCGCGTCGAAATCGAACACGTCGTTGTCATGAAAGTTCACCCCGTACGCGCCGAGCTCGGCCAGCTTGCGCACCGCACGGTCGGCAGCCATGGGCGGGCGCACCGCCGGGCCGAAAACCTCCACCCCCTGCCACCCGACTGTCCAGATGCCGAACGAGAATTTGTCGGCTGGAGACGGCACGTAGGCATCTGTGCTCACGGGTCAGTCCTTCCCTTCCCAGGTGGTGGTGGCTTCACGGAGCGCGGCAAGTCTGGATCGGATGGCAGGCTGCGGCGGCCCGGTGTACTCCCGCACGCCGCGGCGGGGCCAGGCCGG
>Ga0265338_10011721_pt1 | contig 10090 bp, 9 predicted proteins | sample 42126metaG_FD_193579 | JGI IMG/M metagenome (GOLD analysis project Ga0265338, IMG submission 193579) | Rhizosphere microbial communities from Carex aquatilis grown in University of Washington, Seatle, WA, United States - 4-21-26 metaG | ecosystem: Host-associated > Plants > Roots > Rhizosphere >... | reverse complement strand
GTCGAGGACGTCGGCGTCTTCGACGTCTACGAGGGCAAGGGGCTTCCGGAGGGCAAGAAGAGCCTCGCCCTCTCGCTCGTCTTCAGGTCGCTGTCACGGACGTTGACGGACGAAGAGGTCAACGGCGTCTTCCATCGGATCCAGGAGGAATTGGGTCGGACGGCCGCCTACCAAGTCAGAAAGTGACACCCGCCGTGCCCAAGCCAAACGACCTCAAGCTCGACCATATCGCGAACCTCGCCCGGATCAACCTGACCGCCGACGAGAAGGAGCGCTTTGGCAGGCAGCTGGGCGATGTGCTCGCCTACGTCGCCCTGCTGAACGAGGTCAACGTCGAGGGCGTCGAGCCCACCGCGCACGCCTTTCCCGTGGTGAACGTCTGGGCCGACGACGTCCCGGAGCCGGGCCTTTCGGTCGAGGACGCCCTCCGCAACGCCCCCGAGAGGAGGGACAACATGTTTGTCGTGCCCAAGGTGGTCGAATAACCGACCGAAGCCGTGCCTGAGGAACTCTTCAACTGCACGATTTCCGAGCTCTCCGGGCTCATGGGCCGCGGCTCCCTGTCGTCGGTCGAGCTCATGAAGGCGGTCATCGCGCGGACAAAGGCGGTCGACGGCCGCGTCCGCGCATTCAACTCGTTTGATGAGGAGGACGCCCTCGCCCAAGCGCGGGCGTCGGATGAGCGCCGCGCCAAGGGCAAGGGCCCGGGGCAAGGCGCGGCCGCCGGCCCGCTAGAGGGGATCCCGGTCGGCATAAAGGACGTGATTTCGGTCGCGGGCCAGCCGCTGACCGCCTCGAGCCGGATCCTCGAGGGTTTTGTCTCCCCCTACGACGCCACCGTGACGCGCAAGCTGAAGGCCGCCGGGGCAATCTGCTGGGGCCGGCTTAACCTCGACGAGTTCGCCATGGGCTCGTCCACGGAGAACTCGGCGTTCGCGACGACCTCAAATCCCTGGGACCTGGAGCGGGTGCCCGGGGGTTCGTCTGGCGGAAGCGCGGCGGCCGTGGCCGCCGGTGAGGCCGTGGCTGCGCTGGGCTCGGACACGGGAGGATCGATCCGCCAGCCGGCGGCCCTCTGCAGCGTCGTGGGCCTGAAGCCGTCCTACGGGCGGGTCTCCCGCTACGGGCTCATTGCGTTCGCATCCTCGCTCGACCAGATCGGTCCCTTTGGGCGGACGGTCGAGGATGCGGCCACCGTGCTCGGAAGCATCGCGGGGCACGACCCGAGGGACTCCACCTCGCTCAGGCAGGACGTGCCCGACTACAACCGCGGGGTCGCGGACCTCGCGAAGTCCGGCCGCAAATGGAGGCTCGGGATCCCCAAGGAGTACTTTGGCGAGGGGCTCGATCCCGAGGTCGGCGGCGCCGTGCAGGCCGCGATCGACGAATACCGCAAGCTGGGCTGCGAGATCCGCGAGGTATCCCTGCCGCACACGAAATACGCGGTCGGGGCGTACTACATCATCGCGACGGCGGAGTGCTCCTCGAATCTCGCGCGCTTCGACGGGGTGCGCTACGGGCACCGCTCGAAGGACGCGAGGGACGCCGTCGACATCTACTTCAAGTCGCGGGCCGAGGGCTTCGGCCCGGAGGTCAAGCGCAGGATCATCCTCGGGACGTACGTGCTCTCGAGCGGATACTACGACGCCTACTACCTGCGCGCCCAAAAGGTGCGCACGCTGATCCGCAGAGACTTCCTGGACGCTTACAAGGAGGTCGACGCCATCGTGACGCCCACATCGCCGACGCCTGCCTTCCGCAAGGGCGAAAAGGCGGCGAACCCGCTCGCGATGTACCTGAACGACATCTACACGATCGGCGTCAATCTCGCTGGGCTTCCCGGGATCAGCATCCCCTGCGGCTTCACGGTGGGAGGGCTTCCGATCGGCCTGCAGATCATCGGCCAGCCCTTCAAGGAGACCGAGCTGCTGGCGGTGGCCGGCGCCTATGAGCAGCGCACCGAATGGCGCAAGCGGCGCCCAAACTTATGAGCTACGAGGCGGTCATAGGGCTCGAGGTGCACGTGCAGCTCAAGACCCGCTCGAAGATGTTCACGCGGGTGGCGGCGGGATACGGTCTGCCGGAGAACACGCTCACCGACCCGGTCGTCCTGGCGCTGCCCGGAACGCTTCCGGTGATGAACAAGGAGGCCCTGGACAAGATCATCAAGGCGGGCCTTCTCCTCGGGTGCGATATCGCGCCCGTCTGCAAGTGGGACCGGAAGAACTATTTCTACCCCGACTCGCCGAAGAACTACCAGATCTCCCAGTACGACCAACCGATGTGCCGGGGCGGCTTTGTCGAGATCGAGCTCCCGGGCCTGGCGCGCAACATCATGGGGGAGCACAAGCGCATCGCCCTGACGCGCATCCATCTCGAGGAGGACGTCGGCAAGCTCAACCACGTCGAGGGGGCCTCGCTCGTGGACTTCAACCGCGCGGGGACGCCGCTGATGGAGATCGTCTCGGAGCCGGCGATCCGCAGCGCCGACGAGGCCTTCGCCTACCTGACGGCCCTCAAGACCGTGATGGTCTACGGCGGGATTTCGGACTGCGACATGGAGAAGGGCCAGGTCCGCTGCGACGCGAACATTTCGATTCGACCGGCCGGGTCGTCCGGGCTCGGGACAAAGGTCGAGCTGAAGAACCTGAACTCGATCTCGTTTGTGCGGGACGGGATCGCCCAGGAGATCCGCCGGCAGACCGCCGTGGTCGAGGCCGGCGGGAAGATCGAGCAGGAGACCCGCGACTACGACGGCCAGACCGGCCTGTCGCAGTCGCTCAGGTCAAAGGAGATGGCCCACGACTACCGCTATTTCCCGGATCCGGACCTGATGCCGGTCGAGGTCGATGAGAAATGGAAGGCCGCGATTCGCGCCATGTGCCCGGAGCTTCCGTTCGACAGGCAGCGCAGGTTTATGGAGCAGTACGGCGTGCCCTACACGATCACTTCGGTGCTCGTGCCGGACCACGAGCTGGGGGACTTTTTTGAGGAGGCCGCGCGCGCATGCGGGAAACCCCAGGCCGCGGGCAACTGGATCGCAAACGACCTGCTGCGCGAGCTGGGATCTGCTAAGATTGGCCTCGCGCTGTCGAAGGTGCGCCCCGCGCATGTCGCCAGCCTTGTGAGGCTGGTCGAGGAGGGCGTCATCCTGAGCAATGCGGCCAAGGAGGTCTTCGTCGACATGTTCCAGACGGGCGACATGCCCGAGGCGATCGTCGCGCGGAAGGGCCTCAAGGCCGAGACCAATCTCGGCGAGCTCGAGCGCTGGTGCTCCGAGGCGATCGCCGCCAATCCCAAGTCTGTCGCGGATTTCAAGGGGGGCAAGGAGAGCGCCCTGAACGCGTTCAAGGGTCCGGTGATGAGGGCCGCAAAGGGCAAGGCCGACCCCAAGCGCGTGGATGAGATGCTTCGGCGCCTGCTGGCGCATTAGGCCCTGCGGCCGGGCGGCCGCGGACGCAGCGGGGCAACCGAGCCCACCGGGAACGGGCTGCGCACCGTCCGGGCCGCATTCCTAAATGACCCGCTCGCGGCAGCCGCACAGACTTGCAAGCGAGACTTATTTGCATACATCTCAGGCATGACGCGACGCGACGCTATTAAGGTGATAGGGGGTGGCGCGGCCTTGGTGGGTATGGGCGCGATCACAAGATCCTGGGCGGCCGATGTGGCCGTGCCTGCCGGAATGGGTTCGACAAAGCAGCCGTTCGTTCTGCCCGCGCTGGGATATGCCTACGATGCCCTGGAGCCGCATATCGACGCGAGGACCATGGAGATTCACTACACGAAGCACCATGCGGCCTACATAAAGAACGCGAACAAGGCCCTGGAGGGGCAGACCGCGCTGGCGGGAAAGACGGCCGAGGAGATCCTCATGAACCTTTCCTCGATCGAGGAGCCGCTGCAAACGACCCTGCGCAACAACGTCGGCGGCCACGCGAACCACTGCTTCTTCTGGTCGATCCTGTCGCCGTCGGGGGGCGGCTCGCCCACAGGGGACTTCGCCGCGGACCTGAACTACGTCTACGGCTCGCTCGAGACGTTCAAGAAGCGCTTCACCGAGGCCGCGATGAAGCGGTTCGGGAGCGGGTGGGAGTGGCTTGCGATGATGGGCGACGGCAGGCTGATCATCCATTCGACCGCGAACCAGGATTCCGTGATGAGCGCGGGGTACATTCCGATCCTGGGTGTCGACGTGTGGGAGCACGCGTACTACCTCAAGCACCAGAACCTGCGCGCGGACTACCTCGAGGACTTTTGGTCCGTCGTGAACTGGGAGCAGGCCGCCAAGAACTGGGCCGCGGCCAAGGCCGCGTTCAGGCGCTGACCAAGAGCCGTCAGGCTGTCGGAACGGCGGGCACCGTCGCCTCGGAGGCCGTGCGGACTCCCGCCGGCGACTTTCCGAAGAATTCGACGATGTGGCCCACCTCCGAGTAGCCTTGGGCGCGGAGCGTGTCCTCAACTGTCTGGACCGCGCGGCGCAACTCGTTCGCAGAAGCGGCGTCGAGCTCATCGACCCTGTTCGTCTGCTTGCAGACGACGTGGTAGCGGTTTGGGTCGCCGAGGTTGATCTCGTAAAGGCTTGTTCCGTTGATAAGGAACGCGCGGCGCACCAGGCCGATCGACTCAAACGCCGCCATGCAACGGTACACCGTGACGATGTCGCAGGAATTCGGCCCCAGCTCGCTGTGGAGCGCGTCGATGCTCGTCGGCCGTCCGGTCTTGATAAGAGCTGCCAGGATCGCAACCCGGGGCTGCGTTATCCTCAGGCCGGCCTCCTTCAATTTGTAACAAGCGACCTCGACCGGAGTCTGGTCTTTACCGTCCTTGACCCCAGCAATGGGATGGTTCGTCTGAGTGGAAGCGATCATTGTTAAGGCATGACAGTGGTGGTAATTGCGGGCTTTTACCAGCCCAGAAGCGATTCTTTTGCAACTTGCCTTTGATGGCGCAGATAGGGTGCATTTGAAGGGCGGTATTGCGCCCGGGATGCGCACATGCCAACTTCGCGCCCCAAACATGCAAGATTCGGAATTCCCACGAATTGTGGCGCTAATCTGCAAGGAGGACACCCGTTTTGACCGAAAAGCGTACGACTTCGTGAGGCTCGGCCTCGACCACACGGTTAAGGAAATACGCAAAAAGGACAGCAGCCGGAGCGGTAAGTCCCGGCATGTGACGGGTCCGGAGCTACTCGACGGGCTGCGCGTGTACGCCTTGGAGCAGTTCGGCCCCCTGACCAAGACCGTCCTCAACTCGTGGGGCGTGCGCAGCTGCAAGGATTTCGGAGACATCGTGTTTAACCTCATTGATTATAACGCGTTCAGTAAGACGGAGAATGACCGTCGCGAGGATTTTGCAAACCTGTACGAATTCGACGATGTCTTTGTGAAACCCTTCCTTCCGACGCAGCGCCCCCGGGGTGCGTCCGCCGCCGAGGCGGTGGGTTCCGCCTGAGCAAGCATCCTGATGGCCAAACCAAAACCCCCGCAGGCGGACCGCGCCCTTCTGGACGCGTTCTGGAGCGAACCCGTTGAGCGGACCGTACTGCCGAACGGCCTGACGCTCCTGGTGAAGTCGGACCGCTCCGCGGCGCTTGCCTCGGTGCAGGTGTGGGTGCGCACGGGCAGCATCCACGAGGGCGCGCAGCTTGGGGCGGGCCTGTCGCACTACCTCGAGCACATGCTCTTCAAGGGCACGCAACGCCGGAGCGGGCGCGAGATCTCGGCCACGGTGCAGGCGAACGGGGGCTACATCAATGCCTACACGACGTTTGACAGGACGGTCTACTACGTGGACCTGCCAAGCGAGCATCTCGAGGTCGCCGTGGACGTGCTTGCGGACGCCGTCCTTCACTCAACGCTGCCCGAGGACGAGGCCGAGAGGGAAAAGGAGGTGATCCTGCGCGAGATCGCCATGACCCGCGACGATCCCGACAGCCGGCTCTGGGAGGCGCTGTTCGCCACCGCCTTCAGGGAGCACCCCTACCGCCAGCCCATCATCGGGCACAGGGATGTGTTCGCCGCCGCCGACCGGGGCGCCCTGCTCACCTACTACCGCGAGCGCTACGTCCCGAACAACATGGTCGTGGTCATTGCGGGCGACGTCGGAGCGGCCGAGGCGAGGGCGTGCGTCGAGCGCCACTTCGGTGCGGCACCCAGGTCTCGCCTGGCGCCCGTCCTTGTCCCGCAGGAGCCGCTCCAGCTCGGCCCGCGAAGCCTCCACCGCTTCGAGAAGGTCGAGATCGTGCGGGCCGCGCTTGCATGGCCGATCCCGGGGCTCGCGGATCCCTCCGCCCCGGTGCTCGACCTTCTGGCGCTCGTGCTTGGGGGCGGCGACAGCTCCATCCTCTGGCAGCAGGTCCGCGAAAAGGCGAAGCTGGTCCACACGATCGACGCGTCGAGCTGGAATCCGGGTTCAAGCGGGCTCTTTTGCATCACCTTCACGTGCGACGCGGGAAAGCGGCAGGAGGCCGAGTCCGCGATCCTGCGGCTGCTGTCGGCCCACGGCGCGCCGGCCTCGTTCAAGGCCGCGCAGCTCAGGAAGGCCTACCGTCAGTCGGTCGTAGGCGAGATCAACACCTGCAAGACCATGAGCGGCCAGGCCTCGCGCCTGGGAATGGCCGAGGTCGTCGTGGGCGACCTGGAATTCAGCCGCACCTATTTTGAGCGCCTGGGCAAGGTGAGGCCGGCCGATCTCGCGAAGGCCCTGCGGGCGCACCTGGCGCGCGGCCGCATCACCTCGATCTCCCTCGAGCCGCAGACGGACGGCCCGGCCGAGGCGAAGCCCGCCGCCGCGTCGCTCGGGGGCCGCCCGGATTTCGAGGAGATCCGTCTGTCAAACGGCGTCCGGATCCTCGTGCAGCAGGATCGGCGCCTTCCCAACCTGCACATGAGGCTTCTGACCCACGGGGGGCCGCTGAGCGAGTCCCCGGGCAGGAGGGGAAGCTCGGCGCTTCTCGCGACGCTGCTCACCAAGGACACCCGCAGGCGCAGCGCCGCCGCTGTGGCGCAGCGGATCGAGGAGGTCGGGGGGACGTTCAGCTCGTTCTCCGGGGACAACACACTGGGGCTCGCGGCCGAGGTACTGCCGCCGGATGCGGAGCGCGCGCTCGAGCTCATCGCGGACGGGGCCCTGGCGGCGGCCTTCAGGCCGGGTACCCTTGCGACCGAGCGCGACGCTCAGCTTGCCAGCCTGAAGGAGGAGCAGGATGACGTGGTCTCCTGCGCGAGGAGGATGCTGCGCGGGAGGTTCTTCGGCGCGCACCCGTTCGCGCTCGGGGCCCAGGGCGATGAGAAGGGAGTGTCGGCCACCGAGGCCGCGGACCTCTCCGCCCTCTGGAAGCGGCTGCTTGTCGCTCCCGGCGCGGTCCTTTCAGTGGCCGGCGACTTCAACCCCGACCGCCTGGTCCCGAAGATCGAGAAATTCCTGGTCCGGGTGCCCCGGGGCACGCCGATCGGGGCGGGGCAGGCCTTCGAGGGACCCGCGGAGCAAGGCGATTTTGTCGAGAAGCAGCCGCGCGAGCAGGCGGTGGTGCTGCAGGGGTTTCCCGGGGCCGTGCTCGACGCCCCCGACTTCTACGTCGGGGACGTCGCCGACGAGCTCTTTAGCGGGATGGCCTCCCGGCTGTTCGAGCGCGTGAGGGACCAGAAGGGGCTGGCCTACTTCATCCGCTCCGGGCGCGTGTCCTGCAGGAGCGCGGCGATGTTCTATTTCATTGCGGGAACCCAGCCCGGGAAGGAGTCCGACGTGCTGGAGGAAATCGCCCTCGAGATAGAGCGTGTCCAGTCGGGCGACGTCTCGGCGGAGGAACTCCGCCGCTGCCAGGTCCGCCTGAAGGCGGGCCACAGGAAGGCGCTGCAGACCAACTCGGCGCGGGCCATGCAGGCGGCCGTCGACGTGCTTCAGGGCAGGGCCGCCAACCACTGGAAGCAGTACGACTCGCTGATCGACGCGGTCAGCGTCGGAGACCTGGCGGCGTTCGCGCGCCTGCACCTGCAGAAGGCGAAGCGCACGCAACTGGTCGTTAGGCCCTAATCACTGCCGCTCGGCCGCGCCGCCGCTCCACTTGAGCTTGGTGCGTATCACGGCAAAGTGCGAATAGCTCCTCTGGTGGGCGAGCGGCAGGCGCTGCCTGGCTATCGAGATGTCAATCGCCTCGTCGGTGGACGCCCGCAGCTCCCCGGCGCCGTCGAGCCCCACCAGCACCCGGTTGCCCGGGGTGCGGTTGTGCACGCGCAGCTTCACGGTGTCGCGGAAGATGATGGAGCGGTTCGTGAGCGTGTGCGGGCAGATCGGGGTCATCGCGATCACGTTCGCCTCCGGGTGGACGATCGGGCCGCCCGCGGAGAGGTTGTAGGCCGTGGAGCCGGTCGCGGTGGAGAAGATGAGGCCGTCGCACAGGTAGTCCGTGACAAGCTCCCCGTCGGCAAAGACCTCGAGGTGGACGAGGCTCGTCCGAAGGACGTCCTTGATGAGCACGTCGTTCAGGGCGAGCCCCGGGGGGCCTCCCGCGACCGAGCACTCGAGCATCGCGCGGTTGTCCACGCGGAACGCGCCGCTCAGCAGGTCGGCGAAGCCCAGGCGCGCCTCCTCCTCCGAGAAGGTCGTCAGGAAGCCAAGGCTGCCCTGGTTGACGCCTATGATGGGCACCTGGTCGCGGGCCGCCTCGCGCACGACGCCGAGCAGCGTGCCGTCGCCTCCGATGACGCAGCACGCGTCGCACCCGTGGAGATAGCCGCTGCGAAGCGGGAAATGCGTCGTCCGCGTGAGCTTGACCCCCTTCGCACGCGCCGTGCGCACAAGCGCCCCGGCGAGCTCGACCGCGCCCGGCTTGTCGGCGTTGATGACGAAGGCGAGTGTGCGGATGGGCTTCATGGCTGCGGCGACCCGCGGGGGGCGGGAGCCTCAAAATTGGCTATGATCGGCGGAGGCACAACAGGAATTCCCGGTTTCCGTCGGCGCCCGCCACCGGCGACTCCATCGATCCGACGAGCTGCGCGCCAGCCAGGCTCCTCACCGCGAAATCCCGGACGGTGGCCAGCGCGGCCTCCCGGACCTCCGGGTCGCGTATCACGCCACGACCCCTGTCGGCTTCGGCCCGGCCCGCCTCGAACTGCGGCTTCACAAGGGCCACGAGTGTGCCGCCCCGGCTGAGGAACGGCCAAACCGCGGGAAGGACCGTCCTAAGGGAGATGAAGGAGAGGTCCATGACGACGGCGTCAAAGTCGGGGCGGGGCAGGTCGGAGGCCGCCAGGCGCCTCGCGTTGACCTTCTCGATGTTGGTCACCCGGGGGTCCGCCCTCAGCCGTGCATGGAGCTGCGCGCGGCCGACATCCACGCAGGCGACCGAAGCCGCCCCGGACTGGAGTGCGCAGTCGGTGAAGCCCCCGGTCGACGCGCCGACGTCGAGGACGTGCTTCGCCTTCAGGTCGACCCCGAAGTGCGCGAGCGCGGCCGCTAGCTTCTCCCCGCCGCGGCTCACGAAGCGGGGCGGCGTGGCGACGGACAGCTCGCAGTCATCGGCGAATTCGCGGCCCGGCTTGTCCAGGCGCTCCGTCCCGCGGAACACCCGTCCCCCCATGATCAGGGCCTTGGCCTGAGTCCTCGACTCGGCCAGGCCGCGCGCGACGAGGATCTCGTCGAGGCGAAGCTTCATTTGAGGGAGGCCGCGAATTCCCCGAAGTCCGCGAAGACGGGCACCTTTCCCTCGGCCACCTGCGGGATGGACTCCGGCGGCAGCCTTCCGGTGCGAACGGCGGCGGCGCGGATGCCCGCGGCGAGCGCCGCCTGAACGTCGGCGGGCGAATCGCCGACCATCCAGCACGCGTCCGCGTCGAGCCTGTGCTCGGCCAGCTTCTCCTGGATGAACCTGGGGGACGGCTTTCGGTAGAGCGACGGCTGGCCGGGCGCCTCCGGGGCGATGCACGCCCCGTCAAAGACGGGCTTCGGCAGGCCGAGCAGCTCCTCCATTCTGGCGTTCACCCGGTGCGTGTCTTCGATCGTGTGCAGGCCCCTGCCGATTCCCGACTGGTTCGTGAACAGGAAGAGCTTGAAGCCGAGGGCGCGCGCTCGGCGCAGGCCCTCGGCC